>WNFV01002482.1_pt1 | contig 28466 bp, 20 predicted proteins | sample 5400101 | NCBI WGS metagenome assembly WNFV01 (sample SAMN13153361, study PRJNA577476) | soil metagenome | isolation source: 115 cm soil or saprolite under grassland replicate 1 | place: USA:California | collected 2016-06-15
GGCGCCGGCCGGCGAGGTGCTCGAGCCGCTCGAGCGACAGGGCGAGGTGGCTGCCGCGCTTGTCGCGCGCCACCGCGTGGATCTCGTCCACGATCACCGTGCGCACCGCGCGCAACATGTCGCGCGCCCGCTCGGAGGTGAGGATGAGGTACAGCGATTCGGGCGTGGTGACGAGAACGTGCGGCGGCCGTCGCACCATCCCCTGCCGCTCGGGCGCCGGCGTGTCGCCCGTGCGGACCAGCGTGCGGATCTCGACGTCCGGAAGGCAGAGCGTATCGAGCGTGCGGCGGATCTCGGCCAGCGGCTCCGCGAGGTTCTTCTGGACGTCGTTCGAGAGCGCCTTGAGGGGGGAGACGTACACCACCTGCGTCTCGTCGGCGAGCGTGCCGTCGAGACCCTGCCGCAGCAGCGAGTCGATCGCGGCGAGGAACGCGGCGAACGTCTTCCCGGATCCGGTGGGCGCGGCGATGAGCGCGTTCCGGCCCGCCTGGATCAGCGGCCAGGCGCGCCGCTGCGGCTCGGTCGGCTCACGGAACCGGGACCCGAACCAACGCCCGATGACCGGATGAAACCCCGACAAAGGCATGATTCAAATATGGCGAAGATTTACCGAAGGAGCGACACCCCCCGTGCCGCCGCGATCCGCTCGATCGTCTCGCCGATCTTGTTGTTCGGCGTGGAGGCGCCGGCGGTGACGCCGATGGTCACCTGCCCCGCGGGCAGCCACCCCGCCCGGCGCTGCTCCTCCGTCGCGCCCGCCGGGCGAAACCGGATCGCCCCCGCCTCCGGGTCGATGCAGGTCGCGTCCTCGATGTGGTACGTCGGCACGCGCTCCTGGCAGATCGCGGCGAGGTGCGTGGTGTTGCTCGAGTTGTACCCGCCGATCACCACCATGAGGTCGAGCGGCTCGGCGATCAGCTTCAGCACCGCGTCCTGGCGGTCCTGCGTCGCCGAGCAGATCGTGTCGAACGTGCGGAAATGCTCGGCCAGGGCCGCCTCGCCGTACCGCTTGGCCATGCTGTGGCGCAACTCCGCCGCGATCGCGAGCGACTCCCCCGACAGCATCGTGGTCTGATTGGCCACGCCGACGCGCTCCAGATCGCGATCGGGATCGAAACCAGGCGAACTGTCGCTTCCGAATAGCCGGACGAACTGCTCCCTGCTCCCCGCTCCCTCGATGTACCGGCACACCTCGCGCGCCTCGGCCATGTCACGCACCACGAGATAGTGCCCGCCGGGATACTTCGTGACCTGGCTCGACGTCGCCTTCGTCTCCTCGTGATAAGACTTGCCGTGGATGATCGCCGTGAAGCCGTCCTTCGCGTAGGACTCGACCCGCTTCCACACGTTCAGCACCGACCCGCAGGTCGTGTCCACCAGCACGCACCCCGCGGCCCGCAGCCGCTCGAAGTCCTTGACCGGGACGCCGAACGCGGGGAGCAGCACGACGTCCTCGGGTGCGACCTCGCCGAAGTCGAATTCTCCGCCGTCGGGGCGATGCAGGAACCGCACGCCCATGGCCTGGAGCTTGGTGTTGACGTGGGGATTGTGGATGATCTCGCCGACCAGGAAGATCCGCTTGTCGGGGAACTTGGTGCGGGTCTCGTAGGCGTACTCGACGGCGCGGTCCACCCCGTAACAAAAGCCGAACTCGCGCGCCAGCCGGAACGTCAGCTCGCCGACCGTGAGCGTGTACCCCTGTTCGCGGATCCGGTCCACCACCCGGCTGTGATAGTCGGCCGCGAGCGCGCCCTCGATGTGCTCCCGGAGCCCGAAGCCGCGACGGAAATAGGTTTGCTCCACCAGGTCAATCTAATCGCCCGTCGCGGCGTACGCGCAGGATGACGGTCACGGCCTCGCCACGCAGGACACGCTGCCGGCCCCGAGCGGAACCGCCTCGAACGACGCGTCCACGGCGACCCACTCCGCGCCCACGACGTCCCGCCCCGAGCCCTGCACCCGGACCGAGAGCACCGGGCTCGCGCGGGTCACCGACACGCCGCCGCTGTCGAGCGGGGCCCCGTGCGCGATGTCGCCCACCATGAAGCGCACGCCCGCCACGGCGCCCCCCCCCCGCGCCGCCGTGTCGGCCCGCTGCAGCAGCGGCCATTCGCCCGTGGCGACCGAATCGGCGAAACGCAGCCATACGAGGACGCCGTTCCCGCCGCGCGCGCCCTGGAGCACGAGCCCGGCGGGACCCGGAGCGCCGCACCGGTGCGCGCTCGCCGGAGCGTCGAACCGTAGAGTGTCCTTGGAGGGAGGGGGCCGGGTGACGCGCGCGCGGAGCCGCGCCGACGGCTCCGGCGAGCGGCCGCATGCCGCCGCGAGCGCGAGCAGAGCGAGCGGCCGGAGCGTCAGGGAGAGGGCGGGGGCACGACGCCGAGGGACGCGCGCGCGGCTTCGGTGGACAGCGTGTGCGGGCCGAGCGCCGCGACCAGCCCGGAGGGCAGGGGCCGCGGCCTGAGCCGCTCGCGGTCCACGCACACCAGCACCATCCACCCCGCGGCGCCGAGCGAGGTCGTGTCGTCGCGCAGCACGTCGAAGTTCAGCGTCATCGACTTGGTCCCGACCCGCCCCACGTACGTCGCGACGCGCAACCGGTCGTCGAGCCGCGCCGGCCAGTAGAACTCGCTGTGGACGACCTTCCGTGGCAGAAAGATGTCGTAGCGATCGAACACCTGCGCGTACGCCAGCCCGCACGCCCGGAACAGCTCCGTCTCCGCGATCTCGAAGAACCGGACGTACGAGCCGTAAAAAATGATGCCCGCGAAGTCCACGTCGGACCAGCGGACGTATTCCTCGATGATGTAGGGCTTCGCCGGCATGACTTCCCGCGCATCTGACCCGAGCGGGAAGCTAGGCGGCGCGAAACGGCGCCGCCAGGAAGGGCCGACCGCGACGCTAACCGCGGCTCGGCGCCCCGTGCCCTCCCTGCCCGTTCGGCCGCAGGCCGTACGCGCGCAGCCGCCGCCACAATGTGGTGCGGCTGATCCCGAGACGGCGCGCCGTCTCGGCCAGCTTGCCGTGCGTGATCTCGAGCGTGTCCAGAATCGCCTGCCGTTCGCGCTCGGCCAGCGTCCGCCCCTGGTCGCCGTCCGGCAGGAACACCGCCTCGCCCAGCTCGGCGGACCCCTGTTTCAGGGGTTGTGCCCGCGCGCCGAACGCGAGCAGCTTCTCCCGCAGGCCGGGACCGAGCTGCCCGCCGCCGTTGCGCTCGAGCGCGTCGAGCACGCGGCGAGCCCGCTGATTGGCGTACACCATGCGGCCGTAGGCATCGAAGATCACGAGACCTTCGCCGAAGGTCTCCATCACCGCCTGACCGAGCGGCGTGAAGGCGAAGGAAGGTGGGGAACTGGGGGCCTTGTCTCTGGCTGTCATCCGCGCTTGCATAGGTCGTTGGTTCCGAGTCTGAGTTTCAGACGGCATCGCCGTCATACAAAGATGACCCGCGCAGAGCTGCAACGTCACAGCGCCCGGGCTACAAGACTCTAACCACAAAGGCCCCTCAAAGGTCCGCCGCTAGCGCCGGCGACCTCCCCGCCCCCCCCGCCTCGCCAGCCGGGTCCGCTCGGAGTGCGTGAGGCCGCTCAGCTGGCGCCGCAGGTCCTCCACAGACTCGGACCGCACCGCCTCGCGCTTCCCGCGCAGCACGGTGAAGCGCACGGGGCGGTCGAATGCCGGTAGGTCTCCGGCCTGGAGCCTGCGTGCCTGGCCCTCCTTGAGGCGCAGACGCACCACGCCCATGCCCTGCTCCACTTCGTACTCGACCGGCACCCGGTCGCCGTACAGGTGGGCCGACGCAGGGAGGGCCTCAAGCGCGCGGCGCTCCGTCTCGGGAATCGCCTGGTCGACGTCGAGGGTGAGCCGGGTGCCGAGGAACTCTTCCCACGACCCGACATGCTCGAGCTGCGCCGCGAGTCGGGCGGCCACACGCTCGGTCGCCGCCTGCTCGAGCCGGCCGCCCGAACGGCGCCAATAGAACCCGAAGCGCTCGAGCGCGCGTCGCACGCGGGCCTGATCGGGGTGGGGCGTCGCCCCCGCGAGCAGCGCGTCGACCAGGGCGGCGCGCGCGGCCCCGGCGAGCTCGGCGGGAAACGGCTTGGGCAGCGGCTCGACGTCGCGCTCCAGTACGAAGCCGAAGTACGTGACGGTGCGGACCACCATCAGCCCCTCGCGGCGCCGCTGGCGCTCGAACACGACCGTCGGCGCCCCGCGCCGCGCGTAGCGGCGGATGGCGCGCTCGGGCAGTTGCGTGCCCTCGATGCTCGCGCGCGGCACGCCGAAGCGGTCGGCGAAGTACCGCAGGGTGCCGGCGATCGCCCCCCAGCTCCCCGCCACCGATCCGCGGCTCACGCGGGCCTCGCGGCCGTCCGCCGTTTCCTCGTCGATCACCAGGTCGAACGGCATGATCTTGGCCACGAGGTCCGCGAACGCCGCGAGCGTCTTCTCGCCCGCATACGGCAGGCGCTCGGGCAACGGCAGCTCGAGCTGGCGATACACCGACGCCGTGCCGAGCGCCACGTCTTCGATCGCCTTCACGAGGACGCCGCGGCTTTCCGCCCAGCGGTCCACGCTCTCGCGGAACAGGTGCCGCGGCAGGCCGTACACCTCGCCCAGGTAGCCGTGCTTGTTCACCGCCTCGGCGTACACGTTGTACGCCGTGAGATGATCACTCCCCGCCACGATCAATCCCCGCAGGTCCCGTTCCTCGCGCGTCATGCGGTGGAGCGACTCGATGTTCGCCGCCACGGCCACCATGGGGATGAGCTCCGGGTCGGCGTGGTACAAGAGCTCGCCCCACGGCCGCTCCACCGGCATCGCTTCGACCTCGCGGCCGTAGGGGGTGAGCCGGCCGTGCTCGATGAGGCCGCGCTCAGTGAGGAGCTGGACGGCGTCGCGGTAGGCCCGGCGGTCGAGCGGCACCGGGAGGTCGAGCTCGCCCGCGTCCACGCCGAGCGCGGCGCACGTAATCGCCACGCGCTCGGCGTCGCCCGCGAGCTGGAACTCCGGGCCGGTGGGTCGCAGCTCCTCGAAGACGAGGTCCCGATCGCTCAGGACGTACACCTCGCCGCCCTCCACCCGACCGTGCACGCGTCCCGCCATCTGGAGGATCTCGTTGGCGCCGAGGTACAGCCGGGTCAGCACGTTGCGGCCCCGCTCCACCACGTTGGCGTAGCGCGCGTCGTAGATCACGACCGTGTCGAGCCCGCGGATGTTGAGCGCGGACTGGCCCGCCGCCGTCATGGCGAGCAGGAACGGCCGCTTCACGAGCCCGTCGAGGAAGGGGCGGATCACGCGGATCGGCTCGCCGCCGTGATAGAACGCCGTCGGCAGCGCCTGCCAGCGGTCGCCCAGCTCGCGGGCGATCTGCTCCACCTCGGCACGCGTCGGCACGAACACGCCCACGCCCCGCCGCTCGCGCATCACCCGCTTGATGAAGCGGTCGTTCAGGAACTCGAGAGGCTGCTCGGGGAGGACCCGCACGTCGGCGGCCTTCGCCGGGTCGAAGGCTTTCGTCTCGAGCACTTCGACCGAATCGAGGTAGCGCGCGTAGAACGTCGGGTCGACGGTGGCCGAGAGCCAGATGAAGCGGCAGCGCGCCCGCTTGCCGAGGGCGAGGCACAGCTCCAGCTCCGCCGACGTCTGGTGGATCTCGTCCACGATCAGGGTGTCGCGCTCGGTGATGAGCCCGTCCTCGAACCAGCGGCGCGCGATCCCCGTCGTCACGATCACGACGTTCCACGTCGGCGTCTCGGGGGTGGCCTCCCGCTCCCGGTTCACGACCCCGACCTTGAGCGGCGCCCGGAGGATCGTTTCGGCGATCGGCCGGATCGCGAGCGTCTTTCCCGTCCCGGTGCCGGCCACGATCCCGAAGCCACGCCCCGAGGCCGCCAGGCGCTGGATGTCCTCCCCGTGCTCGCGCGCCAGCAGGGTGTCGATGTGCAGCCCCATCGCCAGCTCGATCGTCTCGCACGCGGCGCGGGTGGGGGCGATCACGATCACCCGGCCGGTGGGGGGCTCGGCGGCGAGAAAGGCGCGGGGATCGGGTGGGAGAAAGTGGTCGCGGGAAATTCGCACGGTCGCAATATAGATTAGGCGCTGCGCCCCAGTCGCCCGATCCCCTCTTCCGAGGAGGTGTGGGAATGCTGTCCCGCTCCCTGGCGTGCCTGCTGGCGCTCGCCCTGCTCCCCCCGGCCGCGGCGCCGGCTCAGAAGCTCGAGAAAACCCCCGACAAGCTGACCCCCAAGCAGCTCGAGGCGCAGCTCCGCTACCAGACCGGACGGGTGACCGTGCGGGGCGGCCTCGCGACGCTCGACTTGCCGGCGGCGTTCCGCTATCTCGACGCCCAGCAGACCGAGCTCGTGCTCCAGGCGTGGGGTAACCCGCCCGGCAGCGAGGCCCTCGGCATGCTCGTGCCCGCGGGTGTCGGCCTGTTCACGCATGAGGGGTGGGGGATCATCATCAGCTACGACGAGGACGGCTACGTCAAGGACGACGACGCGGCGCAGATCGACTACGGCGATCTCCTCAAGAAGATGCAGAAGGCCACCCGGCAATCGAACGACGCGCGCGCCAAAGCGGGGTACCCCACGGTGGAGCTCGTCGGGTGGGCGGAGCCGCCGCGCTACGACAGCGCCGCCCACAAGCTCTACTGGGCCAAGGAGCTCGAGTTCAGCGACGACTCCGCCCACACGCTCAACTACAACATCCGCGTGCTCGGGCGGCGCGGCGTGCTGGTGCTCAACGCCGTCGCCTCGATGGACCGGATCGACCCGGTGAAGCGCGACATGGCGCAGGTGATCGGCGCCGTGGAGTTCAACGACGGGCACCGCTACGCCGACTTCGTGCCCGGGAACGACAAGGTCGCCGAGTACGGGATTGCGGCGCTGGTCGCGGGCGGGCTCGCCGCGAAGGCCGGCTTGTTCAAGGTGCTGCTCGGCGCGCTGGTCGCCCTCAAGAAGCTCGTCATCGTCGCGCTGGTTGGGGCCGCGGCCTTTCTGCGCAAGCTGTTCCGGCGGAAGCCGGCCGACGCGGCCGCGAAGTAGGTGCGGGGAAAAGAAAGCGGGAGGCGTGCGTGCGCGCCTCCCGCTTCGCGACCGTACCTGCGGCCCTGCCTAGGGCGTCAGTCGCCGCATCCGGAACCTTCCTACACGCAGCACTCCGGCGGTACGGGCGACGGGGTCTTCAGTAATCAACGTCGTCGTAGCCGTAGTGGTGCCGGTGGTGGGGCCGCACGACGTAGACGCGCCGCACCACGACCAGGGACCGGCGGTGGAAGTGCGGCCGCCGCGCGCGTACCACGACCAGCGCGGGCGCGGGATAGTACACAAACGGCCGGCCGACGACGACCAGGCCCGACACGTACGGGCGCGGGACGCCGAAGCCGACCGCGACGCTCACGCGCGTCTGCGCCCTAACGGGAGCCACCGCGAGCGCGAGCGTCAATCCGACTGCCAGGACGATGCGTTTCATGGGTCACCTCCGGCGCCGTGCTCCTTGAAAGTGCCGTGCCACCACCGGGGACTGCTGGATAACGGCCAGCGGCGGCGGCACTTAGGGGTGCGGAGCGGGAAGCGTGGGCGGGGCGGGAGTGTCACCCGCGGCGGTCACATCTTCAACTCGACGGCGGCGCGTGTTGCTGGATCAGCCGGAGCACCTCCCCCGGCTCGGCGTGGCGGCCGAGGGTCTTCTTCGAGAAGATCCGGCGCCCGTCGACCTCGACTTCGAACGCGCCACCCGACGACTGGATCAACTTCACGTCGGCGTGGGGATAGGTCTTCCGGATTTCGGCCGCCAGACCGGCGGCCCGGGGCTCGTAGTTTCAGACGACGCAGTATTCGATCGTGACGCGCATGCGGTAAACGATAGTCGTGCTTGACACGCCGCGCCAAGGGGCCGAGTTTGCGCGGCATCCGCATGAGTTTCCTCTCCCGCCTCAGGGCGTGGCCGGGCGTGCTGGTGCGGGCGCTCGTGTCGCTGGGCGCCGTGGCCGCGATCGTCGGAGCGGTCGCCGTGTACGCCTCCGGACGGGCGCCGGTCGACGCGGAGCTCGCGCAGGAGGTCGCGGCGCTCGTCGTGATCGGAGCGCTGACGCGACGCTACGGCATCCCCCTCCCCGGCAACGGTTTCTCCTCGTATATCCTCGGCGTCACGGCTTTCGCCGTGCTCGACCGCGGGTGGCCGTTCGCCGTGGTCGCTGCGCCGCTCGCGATGCTCGCCGGTGACCTTGTGCTGCGCCGTGTCCCGGCGGGCGCGGCCCGCGGGAACGCGGCGCATCTCGCTACGGGGACTGCCGTAGCGGGCCTCATGTACGAGCAGCTGGGCGGCGGCACCGGGCCGGCGGCGCTGACGCTGGCGAATCTCGGGGCGCTCGCGCTGTTCCTCGCAGTGCTGCCCGTCATCGTCAACGCGACGTTCTATCTCGAACTGGCCCTCGGCCGCTCCCTCGCGTGGGTCGACGCGCAACTCACGGCGCGCTGGGAGGCGACCGTCTACGGGGTCTCGGCAGGGCTGGCGCTGCTGTGGCTGCAGCTCGCCCACGCCGGCTTGGAAAGCGGTGTGGCAGCGATGCTGGGCGGGGGGCTGGCGGGCGCGACCTGGGTCAGCTGGTCGGTGATCGGCCGCGCGGTGCGTGCGGACGAGCTCGCCCTGATCCAGGGTCTGTCGCAGGCGATCGCCGGCAGCATCAGCCTCGCCAAGAGTTTTCCCCGCATTCAGGCGCTGGCCCGCCGGCTCGTCCCCTGGGAGCAGATGGGATTCGCGCGCTACGACGCCCGCACGAACGAAATGGAGCTGGTCGCGGACACGGCAGCTGACGGGGGATCGGGACCGGCGGGCGGGCAGCCCGTCTTCCGGTTCGACGCGAACGCCGGGCTCACCGGCGAGGCGATCCGGCTGCGGCACCCCGTGGTCGCCCGCGCGCTCGCGCCGGGGCAGGTCGTGGTGCCGGGCCGGGAGAATCCCGGCTCGGAGGTGCTGGTGCCGCTGTATCACGCGGGCCAGCTGGTGGGCTTGTGGAGCGTGCGCCATTCCGACCCGGCGATGTACCGCGACGCCGACGGCGACATGCTCGCGCTGCTCGGGCCGCAGCTCGCCTTGATGCTGGCAATCGAGGGATCGGTGCAGCCGGTGGTCGGCGCCTCCGAGCGCACCAGCGCCTACATCGAGACGCTCACCGCCACCACGCAGGAGATCCACGCCTCGAGCGAGGAGGTCGCCGCCGCAGCCCGGCGCGCGAACCAGGGCGCCGCGCAGGCCGCGGGCCTCGTGGGAGCGGTGGAGCGCCAATGGGACCAGCTCAGGCAGCAGGCCGGAGAAGTGGCCGCGGCCGGCGACGCGACACGCGACGCCGGGGCCCAGATGGAGAAGACCACCGACAAGGTTCGCCTCGCGACCCAGACGGCCGCTCGGCGCCTCACCGACCTGGGGGCGACCGCCGAGGAGAGCGCGCGCGAGGTCCGCCGGCTGCGCGACGTCGCCGAGCAGGTCGAGAAGTTTTCGGAGACGATCGGCTTCGTCGCGAACCAGACCAACCTGCTCGCCCTCAACGCCACGATCGAGGCGGCGCGCGCGGGCGTCCACGGCCGCGGCTTCGCGGTGGTCGCCGACGAGGTCCACAAGCTCGCCGAGGAGAGCGGACGCGAAGCGCGCAACGTTGGGAAGTCCGCCCAGGAAACGCGCCGCGCGCTCGACCGCGCGGTACAGTTTCTCGAAGGCATCCGCTCCGACCTGGCGGAGGTGACGCAGGGTTCGGCGGAGTGGCTCGAAGACCTGAGCCGCATCGCGCAAAGCGCGTCGGGCACCGCCCGTGCGGGCAAGCGCGTGGCGGACCTCGCCCGCGGGATCGCGGACCAGGCCGCGAAGATCGGCCAGGCGCTCGGCCAGGCGAAGAGCGGCGCCCAGGCATCGACGCAGGAAGCGGAAGCTGTCGCGACCGCCGCGGCGGAGCAGCGCAAGGCCATCGAAGGGCTCGCCCGCGGCGCCACGGAGCTCGCGTCGCTCGCGGATAATCTTGCCAGGGCCGTGCGGTTTGTGCGGGGTGAGAACGGGCGGCAGTAGGCTCGCGCCCGTGCTCGCCGCCGCGTTGCTAGCGTGCGGCGAAACGGCCGGGCCGGGGCTCGCGTCGCCGAGGATCGACTACGTCGACGGCGCGCTCGCGCCGATCCTCGTGCGCCGCCAGGCCGTGGTGATCGAGGGCCTGGGCTTAAGCGAGACCCAGGGCGCCGGCACCGTCACGTTCGCTCGCACCGGTGGCGGCGAGGTGGCGGCGCCCGTCGCCGCGCCCGCCGATTGGAGCGATCTCGCCATCCGCACCGCGGTCCCGGACGCCGCGGCGGCGGGAGCGGGGACGCTCGCCGTCACCACCGCCGCCGGGCGGCGGCTCACCGCGACCGTCCACGTCCTGCCGCACGTCGTGTTCGACACCGCCGCGCTGGCCTGGAGGTCGCGTGGCTCTTTCCCACAGGCGCCGGTCGGTGTCGCGCTGGCGGCGTTGGAGATCCCCTCCGGGAACGGCCTCGCGACGACGCTATATGCGGCGGGCGGCGCCGAGCAGGCAAGCGGCGCGCTCGTGCCGGACAGCGGCGTGTACCTGGCGCGCGCTCAGCCGGAGGGAGCGGTCGGCGCCTGGGTGCGCCAGCGCGACGCGACCGACTTCACCTCGCGCGTCCTCCCCCTCCCGCGGGCGTTCGCGGCCGCCGCGATCGCCACACGGTACAACTCGCGGTTCCCGGGCGCGGCGCTGTACGTGATCGGGGGCGTCGGTTCCGCTGGGCGGGCGCAGGCCTCCGTCCTGGCCGCCGACATCACCGCCGACAGCGTCGTGGCGCGCTTCACGCCCCTCGAGCAGCTGCCCGCGCCGCTCGCCGGCGCAATCGCGGTCGTACGGCGGGGCCGCATTTACGTGATCGGGGGCACGGACTCCCTCGGGCGTCCGCAGCAGGATGTGTTCGTGGGGCGGATCGGGCTCGATGGGCACATCGACGGCTGGTACGTCCAGCCGTCGCTTCCCGCGCCGCGCGCGTACGGCGGCGGTGTCGTGCTCGACGCCCGCGCGGTGGCGTTCGGCGGCCTGGCCGACAGCGTCCCGCCGGGCGGCGGGCTCGATCCCGCGCTGCCGCGGCTCGCGTCGGGCGACACCGCCGCCGTGAGCCTCCTCTCGGGGTTCTTCACGGGCGCGTGGGCGCCGGAGACGGCGCTGCTCCCCGCGGGCCGGTCGCAGTTCGCGACGCTCGATCTCGGCGACGTCATCCTGCTCGTGGGCGGGATGTACGCCGGCGCCGAGACGAACAGCGCCGAAACCATCGCCGCGGCCGTGGCAGGCAACTCGCTCGGTCCGTTCGCCGGACCGGTGGGGACGAGCAGGATCGCCGACCCGCCGAACAACGGCGGTATCCTCGTCGGGCCGAGCGGCGTCACGTGGCGCGAGGCCGACGGATCGCGTCGCGGGCTGGTACTCGGCGGCATCGACTTGAGCACGGGACAGAGGAAAGCGGGCGTCTGGGGTTTCTAATGGGCGACCGCGTTATTACCGTAGTGCCACGCCCTCGGGGGAGGAGTCGCTCCATGCGGACGCTCGTCATCGTGGGACTGGTGCTGACCGGTGGGGCCTCGGGTCTCGCCGCGCAGCACGCACACCAGTTCGAGCTCGGAGCCTTCGGATCGTTCACCCGGTACGACCGGGTCTTCAACCTCGACAACCAGGCCGGCGGCGGCGCTCGCCTCGGCTACTTCTTCGGCGATGTCGTCAGCGCGGAGATCGAGGGCGGCTACCAGAGCCCGAGCCCGAAATCGGGCACCGCATCCCCCACCCTGGCGATCGGCAGCGCGAGCCTGGTGCTCAACTTCGGGAGCGAGAACAACCTCTTCTACATCCTCGGCGGCTACTCGCGGCTCGACTTCGAGAAGAACCCGTCGTACCTCTTCACCGACAACGCCGTGCACGGGGCGCTGGGCGACCGCGTGTTCCTCGGGGGCGGCGCCGCGCTGCGCTTCGAGGTGCGCGCCATCTACGCCCCCAACACCGGGTTCGCGGGCGGAGACTGGGCCGGTCACGTCGTCGGCTCGGTCGGCCTGTCGCTCTTCGCCGGAGGCGGGCGGCCGCCGGATGCGGATCGTGACGGCGTCCCCGACAAGCGGGACGTCTGCCCGAACACCCCGACGAGTGCGAGGGTCGACGCCACCGGCTGTCCGCTCGACTCCGACCGCGACGGCGTGCCCGACGGCCTCGACCAGTGCGCCGGCACGCCGACGGGCGCGACGGTGAACGCGGCGGGGTGCCCGGCCGACTCGGACTCGGATGGCGTCTATGACGGGCTCGACCAGTGCGTCAACACGCCGGCCGGAGCACACGTCGATGCCAAGGGCTGCCCCGCGGACGCGGACGGCGACCACGTCGCGGACGGGATCGACCAGTGCCCGAACACCCCGGCGGGAGCGACCGTCGACGCCGCGGGATGTCCCCTCGACTCGGACAAGGACGGCGTGCCCGACGGGCTGGACAAGTGTCCCAACACGTCGCCGGGCATGGAAGTGGACGACGTCGGGTGCCAGCGCTTCAGGGACGCCGACGGCGACGGCGTGGACGACACCAAGGACAAGTGTCCCGGCACGGCTCCCGACACTCGCGTGGACGCCGTCGGATGTCCGATCCTGTTTACGCCCGAGCGCACACCGGTGATTCTGCGCGGTGTGACGTTCGAGACCGGGAAGTCCGCCCTCAAGCCCGAGTCCTTCACGGTGCTCGACATCGTCGCGCAGTCACTCATCGCGAACCCGGACATCCGGATCGAGATCGCGGGCTACACGGACAACACCGGCTCCTCGGCGACGAACCTCCGGCTCTCGCAGGCGCGGGCGACGGCCGTACGGGCCTACCTGGCGAGCAAGGGCGTCGACCCGGGCCGCATGGTCGCGAAAGGGTACGGCGCGGCCAATCCGATCGCGCCGAACACCACGCGGGAGGGTCGGGCCCAGAACCGCCGCGTGGAGCTGCACCAATTACCGTAGGAGCTCGCATGAGACGGTTGGGGGTGCTGGTGGCCTGGCTCGCGATGCACGGGGGACAACTCGCCGCGCAGCACGCCGGTCAGTTCGAGGTCGGCGCGTTCGGCTCCTACACGCGCTACGACGATGCGTTCGGGCTCGCCAACAAGCTGGGCGGCGGCGCTCGCCTCGGCTACCTGCTCGGCAACGTCGTGGGCATCGAGGGCGACATCCTGTTCCAGCCCGAGTACACGGTCTCGCCCGGCGGCACACCGACCACCCTCCAACCGCTGATCGCCAGCGCGTCGCTGGTGTTCAACGTCGTGCACGCGAGCCGCCTGATGCTGTACGCGCTCGGCGGCTACTCGCTCCTCGACTTCGGAACCCGGGCGCCCTACAGCTTCACCGACAACGCCGCGCACGGCGGCGCCGGCGTGCGCCTGTTTCTCACGAATCGCATCGCGGTGCGCGTCGAGGGCCGCGCGATCTACTCGCCGAGCACGCAGGCGACGTTCGGACCCAAGACGGCGACGCACTACGTGGGGATGGCGGGCCTGTCGGTCTTCCATCTGGGTGGCGCGCCGGGCGCGCCGGGCGACGCGGACAAGGACGGCGTGCCCGACAACAAGGACGCCTGCCCCAACACGCCGCCGGGCGCCACCGTCGACCGGCGCGGCTGCCCGCTCGATTCCGACGGCGACGGCGTCCCCGATGGGCTCGACAAGTGCCCGGACACGCCCGCCGGCGTGCACGTCGACGCGGCCGGCTGCCCGGCCGACGCCGACGCCGACGGGGTGCCGGACGGGATCGACCAGTGCCCGGATACGCCCGCCGGCGTGCACGTCGACCCGAAGGGCTGCCCGATCGACTCGGACGGCGACGGCGTCCCCGACGGCGTGGATCAATGCCCCAACACTCCCGCCGGCGCCGCAGTGGATGTGAAAGGGTGCCCCCCCCCGGCAGACGCGGACGGCGACGGCGTCGCCGACGGGCTCGACAAGTGCCCCGACACACCGACCGGGGCCACGGTGGACGCGAACGGCTGCCCGCTGGACACCGACATCGACGGCGTGCCGGACGGCATCGACAAGTGCCCCAACACGCCGCCCGGGACGAAGGTGGACGCGACCGGCTGTCCGCTGCCGGTCGAGCAGGTCCAGGCCGCGCCCCCGCCGGCTCCCCCGGCGGCGGTCGTGCCGCGCAAGTGCCCGCCCGCGCCGCCTGGAGCCCCGGTGGACGCGAACGGGTGTCTCATCCTGTTCGCGCCCGAGTCCCTGCGGGCGGCGACGCCGGGCGCGCCGCCGCGCCCGACGCTGATCCTGCGCGGCGTCAACTTCCAGAGCGGCAGGTCGGCCCTCACTCGCGACTCCTACACCGTGCTCGACGCCGTCGCGGCCTCGCTGCTCGCGAATCCTGACATCCGGATCGAGATCGCGGGGTACACCGACAGCACCGGCACGCGGTTCGGCAACCTGCGGCTGTCGCAGGCACGCGCCGCGGCGGTGCGCGCGTACCTGGCGCGCAAGGGCGTGTCGCCGGTTCGGATGCTCGCCCGTGGCTTCGGCGCCACGGGATACATCGCGCCCAACGCGACGCCCGAGGGGCGGGCGCTGAACCGCAGGGTGGAGCTGCACAAACTTCCCTGACGGCGGCGGACAGGCGGTCGGGCGGATGGTTGGCGCCGCCCGGCCGCCCGTCGCGTTAGGCGGGCGGGCTCGGTATTTTTCGTGCCCCCGATGGACCACGAGCCGTCTATGACCGTACGCCGCCTGCTGTTCGTCGCGATGGCCGTCCTGGCCGCCCGTCCGCCCGACCGCCTGACCGCCCAGACGTCCCCCCACCCCTTCCAGGCGACCGACTACTACCGCCTGAGCGCGATAGGCGAGCCGCGCCTCGCGCCCGAAGGCCGGCGCGTCGCCTTCACGGTGACGACGGTGGTGGAGGACAAGGACCGGCGGCACACCGAGATCTGGATGGCGCCGACGGACGGCTCCGCCCCGGCGTTCCGGTACACGAGCCCGGCAGCGGAGGCGTCGAGCCCCGTCTGGTCGCCCGACGGGGCGCTGCTCGCCTTCTCGAGCAAGCGCGAGGGCTTCGACGACGACGTCTGGTTCCTGCGCACCGGGGCGCCCGGGGGCGAGGCGTTTCAGATCCGCGGCCTGCACTCGCTGCCGCGGTTTTCGCCCGACGGGAAATGGCTGCTCTACGGCTGGCGCGGCCCGGAGCCCGACAGCCTCAAGCAGCAGCCGTGGCGCACCCGTGTCTCGCCGCTCGCGATCACCCGCGGGCCCGACCCGAAACGTTTCGACGGCCGCGTGTACACCTCGCTGCCCTTCGTCGAGGACGACCGCGGCCTCGTCCCGCCGCGCGAGACCCGGCGACCGCGCCACCTCTACCTCGTGCCGATCGGGGGAAGCGACCCGAAGCCGCTCACCGGCGGCGACTTGAGCCAGAACGACCCGGACTGGTCCCCGGACGGGCGGGCAGTCGTGTTCGTGCAGGACTCGACCGAGACCCGGGAAGTGCGGGACGAGGTGCGCCCGCAGCTGTACGTGCTGACCCTGGCGGATAGCGTCGTGCGTCGGATCGCGACGCCGTACGCGGAGAACCACGATCCCAGCTGGTCGCCGGACGGCAAGTCCATCGCGTTCGTCTGCTCGAAGGGACGGGGCGAGGAGAACGACGTGTGCGTCGTCCCTGCCGCGGGGGGCCCCGTGCTGAATCTCACCACCGCTTGGGATCTGGACCCGGAGGGTCCCTTCTGGGCCCCGGACGGCCGGACGCTCTATTTCGCGGCCGAAACGCGCGGCAACGTCCACCTGTTCGCGGTCCCGACGGCGGGCGGCGCGGTGCGGCAGGTCACGGCCGGCGAGCGCCAGCTCGGCGGCTTCGCACTGAGCCGGGACGGCCGCACGCTGGTCTACACGGCGAGCGACGTCACGCTCCCGCCCGAGCTGTACGTCGCGCCGCTCGCCACCGGGGGCGCGCGCAAGGACCGGCGGCTCACGTCGTTCAACGACTCGCTCGTCGCCGAGCTCGTGACGATCCCGGCGGACACCTTCTGGTTCACCGGCACCGGGGGCCTCAAGATCGAGGCGTGGCTCATGCGTCCCCACGGCTACCGCCCCGGCGGGAGCTACCCGCTGATCCTCTACATCCACGGCGGCCCGCACTGGAACTACGGCAACGTCTTTTTTCCGGAGTTCCAGATGCTCGCCGGGCAGGGCTACTGGGTCCTGCTCGTGAATCCGCGCGGCTCGACCGGGTACGGGCACGCGTTCACCTTCGCCACCCGCGGGCGCTGGGGGATGGAGGACTACGCGGACCTGATGCAGGCGGTGGACGTCGCGATCGCGCGCGGCCGGGGCGGCGTGGACACCACGCGGCTCGGCGTCGCGGGCGGCTCGTACGGCGGGTTCATGACCAACTGGATCGTCGGGCACACCGACCGCTTCGCGGCCGCGGAGACCGATCGGTCGATCTACGACTGGTTCTCGTGGTACGGGTCGTCCGACGCGCAGGGGCTCACCGACTACGAGTTCTCCGGGACGCCGTGGCAGGCGGACTCGCTGTACCGCGCGCTCTCGCCGATGAGCCACGCCGGGCGCGTACGCACGCCGTTGTTGATCGTGCACAGCGACGACGACCGCCGCACGCCGATCACCGACGCGGAGCAGCTGTTCGTGATGCTCCGCAAACGGGGGATTCCGTCGGAGTTCGTGCGCTACCCGCGGTCGTTCCACGGGCTGTCGCGCACGGGGCCGCCGTGGCTGCTGGTCGACCGCCTGGGGCGCATCCGCACGTGGTTCGCCCATTGGCTCGGCAGCGGGGATAGCCCGCCCGCCGCGGGCGCGCTGAAATAGGCCGCGTGGCGCCTCGCGCGCTTGTGTCGCTGCTCGCGGCGGGGATCGTCGCCGCGGCGCCCGCCGGAGCGCAGCAGCCCCGGCGCGCACGCCCGTCCGTCGCGCCCCCCCCCGCCCCGGCGACGCGCATTCCGACGCCCCGCTCGGTGCTGGGCTTCGAGCCCGGCGAGGACCGGAGGCTCGCCGACTGGCCCACCCTGCTGCGCTACTACCAGGCGCTGGCCGCCGCGAGCGACCGCGTGGACTATCGCGAGCTCGGGCATTCGACGCTCGGCGCGCCGCTCGTGGCCCTCGTCATCTCCAGCCCGCGCAACCTCCGGCGCCTCGACCGCTACCGGCAGCTCAACGCGAAGCTCGCCGACCCCCGTACCCTCCAGGGCACCCGCGACACACAGGAGGCGCTGCGCGACGGCAAGACCGTCGTGCTCATCACGTCCGGGGTCCATTCGAACGAGGTCGGCGGGCACTTCACCCCGGCCGTGCTCGCGTATCGGCTCGCGAGCGACACGAGCGCCGCGACCCGCGCGATCCTCGACGACGTGGTGCTGTGGCTGGTCCCGTCGCTCAACCCCGACGGCGTGACCATCGTCGCCCGATGGTACAACCGCACCCTCGGCACGGCGGCCGAGGGAAGCGATCCGCCCGAGCTGTACCATCACTACGTCGGACACGACGACAACCGCGACTGGTACGCCTTCACCCAGGTCGAGACGCAGCTCGTCGTGGACTCGCTCCACAACGTGTGGCACCCGCAAATCGTGCACGACATCCACCAGCAGGAGAGCGACGGCTCACGGCTGTTCCTCCCCCCCTACCTCGATCCGATCGAGCCCAACGTGGACCCGCTGCTCGTGGACGGCGTGAACGCCCTCGGGACGGCGATGGCGTGGCAGCTCGCGGGCGAGGGGAAGACCGGGATCGCCATCAACGCGGTCTACGACGCCTGGACGCCGGCGCGCGCATACCAGCACTACCACGGCGGCGTGCGCATCCTGTCCGAGGCCGCGAGCGCCAACCTCGCGTCGCCGGTCGAGATCCCGTTCGACCAGCTCGCCACGCGGGCGCGCGGCTTCGACCCGCGCCAGCGCTCCTGGAACTTCACGAACCCCTGGCCGGGCGGCCGCTGGACGCTGCGCGACATCGTGAGCTATCAGGCCGACGGCGCGTACGCCCTGCTGGAGAACGCGGCGCGCTATCGCAGCCACTGGCTCGCGAACTTCCTGACGGTCGAATGGCGCGCGGTGCGTGGCTGGAAGGGCTGGCCGTACGCCTACGTGATCCCGCGCCAGCACCAGGACACGATCGGCCTCGCCACGCTGCTCGGAATCCTGCACCGCGGCCAGGTGGAGGTCCGCACCACGCTGCATCCCGTCGCGATCGGCAGCCAGCGGTTCCCCGCGGGGAGCTACATCGTGGTGCTGCGGCAACCCTATGCCGCGTTCGCGAAGACCCTGCTCGAGCCCCAGCACTACCCCGATCTCCGGCTCTACCCGGGCGGCCCGCCGCTGCCGCCGTACGACGTCACCGCCAACACGCTGCCGCTGCTCATGGGCGTCACGGCCGTGCCCGCGCGCGATTCCCTGCGGATCGGCCTGTCGGCGCCGGTCGAGCCCCCCGCCGCGACCCCCGGGTATCCCGGCTTCTCGGGACCCGACGCGCCGCACGTGGGCCTGTACCGCTCGTACGAGGCGTCGATGGACGAGGGCTGGACGCGCTGGGTCTTCGACACGTGGAAGGTGCCGTACGTATCGGTCGTGGACTCCGTGGTGCGCGCGGGGAAGCTGCGCGACCGGTTCGACGTGATCGTGCTGCCCGACCAGGCGCCGCAGGAGTTGCTCGAGGGGCTGTCGCGCCGCTATCCCCCCCCCTACGCGGGCGGCCTGGGTGCGGAGGGCGTGAAGGCGGTGCGCCAGTTCGTGAGCGACGGGGGCACGCTCGTCGCCCTGAACGACGCGAGCCGCTTCGCCGTGCAGCAGCTGCTGCTGCCGGTGCGTAACGTGCTCGAAGGCGCGGCGGACGACGAGTTCTACGCACCCGGCTCGATCTTCCGACTCGAGCTCGACACGGACGACCCGGTGGCCCGCGGGATGCCGTCGCAGAGCGTGGCGTGGTACGAGAGCGGCCCCGCCTTCGAAGTGCTCGACTCGAGCGCCGTGCGGGTGATCGGGCGCTACCCTGCGGACCCCGAGCGCGTGCTCCTGTCGGGGTGGGTGTTGCATCCTGAACGGGTGGCGGGCCGGGCGGCCCTGGTGGAGGTCAAGTTCGGGGCCGGGCGCGTGGTGCTGTTCGGCTTCCGGCCCCAGTACCGGGGCCAGAGCATCGCGACTTACCCCTTGCTGTTCAACAGCTTGCAACTGACCCCCCGGTAACGTGATGTAGGAGCTTGTCGGATTTCGAGTCCGTTCCTATCGTGTAGCCCCCTATGAATGTGGTCCGGCAGGCAGGCGCCCTCTTGCTGGCCGCGCTCGTCACGAGTCGCGGCCTTTTTGCGCAGGGTGCCAGCCCCGTTGCCACCACCGCCGCGGACCAGGTGAAGGTGTCCCTGCGTCCCGTCGAGATCCGCTACGTGCAGCAGGAGTCGGTGCTGCTCCCGCCCACGGCGACCATCAAAGGCCTGTACGTCAACGCCTGGGCGTTCGGCTCGCAGAAGCTGTGGCAGCTGGTGCGGCTCGCCGACGAAACCGAGATCAACGCGTTCGTGATCGACGTGAAGGACGACACGGGGTGTCTCCTCTACCCGTCGGCGGTGCCTACCGCCCAGCAGATCGGCGCCAACCAATGCGTGCGCACCAAGGACGTGCGCGCGCGGCTCGATACCCTCGACGCCCACGGCATCTATCCGATCGCGCGCATCGTCGTCGCGAAGGATCCGTTGTTGGCGGAGGGGAAGCCCGGCTGGTCGGTCAAGGACCGCGAGACCGGCGGCCTGTGGCGCGACCGGATCGACATCGCGTGGGTCGACGCGTACAACGACTCGGTGTGGATCTACGCGGCGCACCTCGCCCAGGAAGCGGTGCGGCTGGGGTTCCAGGAGGTGCAGTTCGACTACGTGCGCTTCCCCGACGAGCCGCGCGAGCGCATGGCTACGGCCATCTTCCCAGCGCGCCGCGCGGGCGAAACGCAGCGCGAGGCGGTGCGCGCGCACATCGAGCTGCTCCGCGACCGGCTGAAGCCGCTCGGCGTGCCGGTGACGTTCGACATCTTCGGGCTGACCGCATCGGCGACGGGCGACCTGGGGATCGGGCAAGTGTGGGAGGACTTCGTGAACGTCGCCGACGTGGTCCTGCCGATGGTCTATCCCAGCCACTACTACCGCGGGGCGTTCGGGTTCGCCTGGCCGAACGCGCAACCCTACCGCGTCGTGCGGAGCGCCATGAGCGACGCGCTCCAGCGCTCGCGCCCGCTCCCGGGCTCGGCCGAGATCCGCCCGTTCCTGCAGGCGTTCACGCTCGGCCGCCGGCTGCCCCGCTACACGCCGTTCGAGATCCGCGAGCAGATCCGCGCCGTCGAGGACGCGGGCATCACGTCGTGGGTGCTGTGGAACCCGCGCAGCGTGTACCAGCGGGGGGCCCTGCGGCCGAAGGGCGGTGGAGCCCCACCCCCGCCTGCGGCGCGGGAGCCGGCGACGCCGAGCGGCGGCCAATAGGTACTCGCCCCGCCCGTGAGGGCGGGGTTCTCTAGTCGGTGGGTGCCGCCGCCATCCCCGGCTGCCACTCCGTGATGTAGCCCGCGATGGCGGACGCCGCGACGGTGTAGGGATTCGCGAGATACAGCTGGCCCGGCCCCGAACGGCCCGGGAAATTCCGGTTGATCGCGCTGATCGTCACCTCGTCGCGCGTCTTCGACACCCCCGGGCCCGCGTTGATGCAGGCCCCGCACGACGGCTCGAGGAACGTCGCGCCGACCTTCCGAAACAGCTCCAGATAGCCCCGCTCCTCGCAATACCGTTTTACGTCCTGCGAGCCGCATTGGATGTAGAAGCGCACCCACGGCGCAACCCGCGCGCCGCGCGCCGCCGCCTCCTCGAGCACGCGGGCGTACATGTCCATGTCTTCCTTCTTGCCCGCCGTGCAGGAACCCGCGTACGCGATGTCCACGCGGAGCCGGTCTGCCGCGTCCTCGATGTGGAGGCCGTTGCCGGGATCCCCGGGGAGCGCGATCATCGGCCGGATCGCCCCGGCGTCGATCTCGATCACCTCGCAGTAGCGCGCGCCGGGATCGCTCGCGAGCCCCGTGCAGAGGCGCTCGGCGTCGCGCCGCGCCATTCCGCGATACTCCATCAGGTACTCGACCGTCTTCTCATCCGGCGCGACGTACCCAGTGAATCCCCCGACCTCGGCCGTCATGTTCGTCATCGTGGCGCGCTCGTCCACCGACAGCGAGGCGACAGCGTCGCCACAGTATTCGACCAGCTTACCGATCGCCTGGCCGCTCTTCACGTAGGGATGGCGCAGGACTTCGAGCATGAAGTCCTTCGCCGTCACGTTGGTGGGCTTCCGGCCGCGCACCACGACCTTCACCGTCTCGGGGACGGTGATGCGGACGTCCTTCGTGATCCACGAGTTGAAGATCGCGGTCGTGCCGACGCCGAACGCCACGCAGCCGACGGCGCCCGCGTGGGGAGTGTGCGAATCGCTTCCGATGATGATCATCCCCGGCTCGGCGTGCCCCTCGAGGATTTTCGAGTGGCAAATCGCCTCCGAGCCCCCCCCGTGGTGGCCGAGCCGCAGCTCGCCGTACAGGCGGATGCCCTGCCGCTCGGCGAACCGGCGCTGCTTCTTCTCGAGGTCGAGCGCGACGTCGAGCAGCCCCTCCTTCACGCGCTCCGGCGTCATGGCCTCGCCCAGGAAGGTGAGGTGGTCGCGGAACATCAGAATCGACGCCGGGTCGTGCACCTTCTCGTCCGGGCCCACGAGCTGCTCGAAGAAGATCGCCGCCATCGGCGTCACGTACTCGTGGCTGAAGCGGACGTCGGTGACGACGAACCCCTCGTCGCCCGGCTGCACCGCTGGGACGCCGACCTTCCCCTTCGCGGGGTCGACGACCCAGTGCCGGGCGATGATCTTCTCGCCCAGCGTCATCGGGCGGGGCGCCGTCGCAGGCGACGTGAGAACGACCTTCCCCTGGAGCCGCGCGACGTTGAAGTTGAACAGCCCGCCGTACTCGATGATGCCGCGGGTGATCTCCCCTTCGCCGGCGGTGAACGCGCTGACGGGGATCGCCTCCCCGCGCCGCACCTTCTCGATGATCGAGAAGTCGGTGGTGGTGAGAATCCCCAGGTTCTGGCAATTCTCGCGGTAGATGCGCTCGATGTTCTCGGCGATCACCAGCTTGATCCCGGCGCACATTTCCGCGTACGGCGATTGCTCACGCGAGGAGCCCTTGCCCCGCCGCTTCCCACTGACCGAGGCCACGAAGCCGCCTCCCCGCACCGAGCCGCGGGTGATGGGGAATTCCTCGCCGCACTTGAGCCCCAGGTAGGGAAAGTCGCCCAGCGTCTCGTCGTAGTAGTAGCAGATGTAGGCCGGGGTGATCTCGTCGGTCGAGATGTTGTCGCGCAGCTTGACGGCCGGACGCCAGTCGAGGTCCTTCCCCTCGAGCTGGTCGCGCACCAGCCGGGGGTCTTCCGCGAGGAACAGGATCCGGCCCTGGAGCCGCACCTCGTTCGGCAGCTTCTCGACGCGACGCGATTGCAACGCCCGGAGCATGGGCGAAAAATGACCCCTTGCTGTAGGTGGAGCAAGCGGATTTTCTTCCCAAACATCATGCGCACCGTCAGACTCCTGGTCCTAGCCTCGTTCTCCGCCGCGTGCGGCCTCGCTCCCCCCGGCCACCCCGTGCCCGCTCCGGAGGACACGGCGATCCCGGCGATCAACACGGGGGCGGCCGACGCGCACCTCAGGTATTTGGCCGACGACCTGCTCGAGGGCCGGGCGCCCGCGACGCGCGGCGGCCGGCTCGCCGTCAAGTACATCGCCGCGCAGTTCGAGGCGCTCGGCCTCGAGCCCGCCGGCCCCAACGGCTCCTACTTCCAGCCGGTGGCGCTCGTGGGCATGACGCCGCACCCGTCGCTCGTCTGGGGCAAAGGCGGCGCGCCGCGCACGCTCCGGTATCTGGACGACTTCGTGGCGTGGGCGGAGCGCGCCGAGGCGGACGTGGCGGCGGACGGGGACGTGGTCTTCGTGGGCTACGGCGTCCAGGCGCCGGCGTGGCGGTGGGACGACTACAAGGACACTGACGTCCGGGGCAAGGTGTTGCTCATGCTCGTGAACGACCCCGGGCTCCAGGACTCCAGCGTCTTCAACGGCCGCGCGCTCACATACTACGGCCGCTGGACCTACAAGCTCGAGGAAGCGGCGCGCCGCGGCGCGCTCGGGGCCATCCTCGTCCATACCACCGAAAGCGCGACGTACGGGTGGGACGTGGTGCGCGGCTCGTGGTCGGTCGAGCAGTTCAAACTCGACCGGCCGGCGGCGCCGAGCCTCGCGTTCGCTGCCTGGGTGACTCACGACGCCGCGCAGGCGGCGCTGCGGCAGGCGGGGCTGAGCCTCGATTCGCTGACCCGGGCCGCCGCCCGCCGCGAGTTCAAGCCGGTCCCGACCGGGCTGCACGTGGCGGTGGACATCACGAGCGACCTGCGGCACGTGAGTTCCGAGAACGTGGTGGCAAGGCTTCCCGGAAGCGATCCGGCGCTGGCGCGCCAGGCCGTGCTCTTCACCGCCCACTGGGACCACAAGGGGATCGGCCCCCCGGTGAATGGAGACTCGATCTACAACGGGGCGGAGGACAACGCATCGGGCGTGGCCGCGCTGCTCGTCGCCGCGCAGGCGCTGGCGCAGGTGCGGCCCGCGCCCAGGCGGACGCTGCTCTTCATCGCGACCACGGCCGAGGAGAGCGGGCTTTTGGGAAGCGAGGCCTACGTGCACGGCCCGCTCGTGCCGCTCGAGCGCACCGCGGCCGTGCTGAACCTCGACGTCACGAACGTGCGGGGCGCGACCCGGGACATCGACGCGCTGGGCGTCGATCGCTCCACGCTCGGACCCGCCTTCGCGGCGGCGGCCCGAACGGAGTCTCTGGCCGTCGTGCACGAGCCCGACGTTCGGGGCTCGTTCTACCGGTCGGATCACTTCCCGTTCGCCAAAGCCGGGGTGCCGGCGCTCTCGATCGAGCCGGGGAAGGATTTCACCGGCCGACCCGCCGGTTGGGGGCAGGAGCAGGACGAGCTCTACAACCGCGAGCGCTATCACCGGCCGAGCGACGAGTACCGCCCGAGCTTCACCTACGAGGGCCTGGCGCAGGAGGTGCGGATCGCGATCCGGGTTGCGCTGGCGATCGCCAACAGCGCGGCGATGCCGCAGTGGCTGCCAAGCTCGGAGTTCCAGCGCCCGACGGGGCGGCCGTCGCCCTGAGTGCAAGTCGTTGCAGAGCAATTAACTCAAACTAAATCAATACCCTATGGCCGCTGCCGAGGACAGGCGCGGTCGCCCCTGGCCTATTCGCAAACCCGCGCATAAGTTTGCGCCCGCTTTTTGACATTCACATCTCCCCGCACTCACCACCGCGGAGCGGGCACCTGGAACTCCCGACATCCCATCGGTTGCCGCTGTCCTGGCTGCTCGAGGCGGCGAGTCCGCCGCTCCAGTCCGCCGCTCCAGTATCGGGCGTACGTCGACGTCGTGGCGGAAGGGCAGCGGGATCCCGAGCGACTGGCGGCGCTCCGCCAGGCGGTGCTCGAGTACAAGCCCGCGCAGGCGATCGCGCGCAAGCAGAAATCCAACGGGCTATGGGGCGGGAACCTGCTCGGGCCGACGGCGTCGAAGGCGTACGGCTGGGTCGAGACCGGCACCGTGTACCGGTATCGACACCTCCTCGAGCTGGGGTGGCCGCCGACGGAGCGCCCGTTCCGGATCGCCGACCGGTTCTTGTTCCAGCTGCTGTCGCGCATCGAGCCGAACGACCCCGATAAGGCGGTCGCGCAGCGCGCGCAGGAGCTGCTCGTCGAGTTCCAGAAGCCGGCGAAGACCGATCCAGGGCTGGCGCGCTGGGCCCGGCAGCTGGGGCGGGAGGCGGCGGCGTGCGCCCTCGCCCGGGGGGGTCATCTCGACGACCCGCGCGTTCGGGGCACGGCCCACAACTTCGCGAGCAGCATTTCCCAGTTCCTGCGCAGCGAGCTCGTGGAAAAGCCGTTCAAGAAAGCCCACGGCAAGACGGTCCTGGACCCGGCGGCCAACCCGCCGACGATCTTTGCCGTCGAGGCGCTCGCCTTCCTGCCGCCGGTGCAGCGCGAGCGCGCCGGGTTCATCGAGCGGCTGGGGAGCTACTTCTCGACGCCGGCGCCACGGCGCGCGTTCTTCATCCTCGCGGGCAAGAAGCTCCTGAAGCCGGTGTTCGAGCTCCTCGGCGACCCGTTGCGCTCGGACGCCCAAGGCCATGTGAGCGACGTCCCCTTCGCCCTGTACTGGCTGGAGCTGCTGGCCCGGCTGGGGCTGGCGCGCCAGGTCCCGAGTGCCAGCCGCGTGCTGGCGCGCCTCTACAGCGAGTGCGACGACCAGGGGATCTGGAGCCCGAAGAGCCTTCGCGCCATGCCCAAAGCCACGAGCCCGCTCACCGCGCACTACTTCCCGCTCGAAGGTCCGGGGAAAAGCCCCGCTCAGCGCCAGACGGACGTCACCTTCCGCCTGGCGTTGATCGCGAGGCTGCTGGGCCTCCCCGTGGAGGTGGTCTAGGCGCGAGCAGCTTGCGCCGTTGGTCCCAGAGTAGTAGTCATTGCTACTACTCAATGCCTCCGCCGCTCGATCTCACGCCGTTCGGCTTCACCCCCACCGAGTCCGTGGTGTACGCCGCGTTGCTGCGGCTCGGTCCTGCCACCGGTTACGCCGTCGCCCACGCGACCCGGCGGGCCCGCGCCAACACCTACGGCGCGCTGGAGGGCCTCGTCGGTCGCGGCGCCGCCGTTCGCCTGCCGGGACGCCCGGCCCGCTACCGCCCCGCCGACCCCCAGGCGTTGCTCGCCCAGCTCGCGGCGCGCCAGGGGGAGGCCCTCGAGCGTCTGAGCCGCGCGCTCAAGGACGCCGGCCAGCCGGCCGAGCCCGAGACCCGCAGCATCGAAGGGGCACGCGCCGTCGCGAATCTCATCATGCAGCTCGTGGCGCGGGCGGAACACCGCGTCGAAGGCGTCATCGCAGCCGATCTGTTGCGGTCCACGCTCCCCGCGTGGCGGCGCGCCACCGGTCGGGCGGAGGTCGACCTGCGGGTGGCGGGCGACGTGCCGGCTGAGGCCGCCTCCCTCGCCGCCGGGAGCGTGGCGGCCGACGTACCGACGGTCCTGCTGATCGACGGCGCCCACACGGTATCGGTGGCAGCCGCCGGCGACACGGTGGCAGGCATCTGGAGCTCCCACCCCGCCGTGGCGGGTCTGGCCCGGACCGCCCTGCGGAGCCTCGCGTGAAGGGCCGGGTTGCCCTGGCCGCCGCACTCGCCGCGGCGTGCCGCGCGGCGCCGATCCCCGCCGACCACCGCTTCCCCGCCGGCACCGAGCTTACCGCCCGTTATGTCGAGATCGACGGCACCCGCGTCCGCTACCTCGACACGGGGACCGGCACACCGGTGATCTTCCTGCACGGTCTGGGGGCCTCGATGTACGCCTGGCGCAAGAACCTCGCTCCTGTGCGGGCGGCTGGGTTCCGGGTGATCGCCTACGACAACCGCGGGTTCGGCTTTTCGGACAAGCCGGCCCACGGCTACGACAACGCCGCCTACGTGCGCCTGCTCGCCGCCCTGATGGACTCGCTGCACCTCCCAGATGCCGTGCTCGTCGGCCATTCGATGGGCGGCGCGATCGCGGCTGAAGCCGCGATCGCGCTGCCCGGCCGGGTGCGCGGTCTCGTCCTGATCGGGTCGGCAGGACTGGGCGCCCGCGAGCCGCCGCTGTTCCGCGTCGCGCGCTGGCCCCTGGTCGGTCCCGTCGTGCTCGCCTTCCGGGGACGGGGGCTCACGGAGCGTCTCCTCAAGTCCTCGTACGCCGACCCCGCCCGCGTCACGCCGGGAGACGTGGACCAGTATTACGCGCCGGTCGCCGAGCCGGCGTACGGTCGAGCGCTGCGGGCGGTCCTCCGGGAGTTCCGCTTCGACGCGCTGGACGGCCGGCTCGACCGGATCGCGGCGCCGACGCTGGTGCTCTGGGGCGAAGAGGATCGCTGGATCCCCCCCGGCATCGGGCGCGCGATCGCCAGCCAAGTCCCCCGGTCCGCCTTCCTGACCGTCCGGCACGCAGGCCACTCGGTGCAGGAGGAGGTCCCCGATGAGGTCAACCGGCTGATGATCAAGTTCCTCAAGGACGGCCTGCCACGGGTACCGGAGAATCTGGCGGCGGGGCCGAAGGCTAGCGTCCCCAACGGCACTCGTTAGATTTCATCAACCGTACGGTTGATAAATCACCAATTTGCGACCTAAGCTAAGCAATAACAGAGCATTGCGAATCGTCGCCGCGGCGCGGGAGGAATTCGGCCGGCGCGGGTTCGACGGCGCCCGGGTCGATCAGATCGCGCGCCGGGCCGGGGTCAACAAGCAGCTGCTGTTCTACTACTTCCACTCGAAGCGCGGTTTGTTCAACGCCGTGCTCGCGCGCGGCGGGACGGAGCTGGACCAGGCGTTGGCGGGCATCTCGCTCCCGACGGCCGGCGACCGCCCCCTCGACCGCCTCCGTGCCACCCTCGCGGCGCAGTTCGACTTCCTCGCCGCGCATCCCGACCTGGTCACGCTGCTCACCCAGGCCGGCCGGTCCGACGCACGGCCCTTCGCACCCGCGATCAAGCGTCTGGTGGTGCTCCTGGCCGAGGGCCAGGGCCGCGGGCAGGTGCGCGACGATCTGGATCCGCACCTCGCCGCAGCCCAGGCCCTCGTGCTGATGGTCGCCTATCTCGGCCTCGAATCGCTCATCGCGATGAGCGCGGCTCCCCTCGGCGCCGACGAGCCGGCGCTGCGGGAGCGCTGGAAGGAGGCGGCGGTGAAGCTCGTGCTCGATGGCGTCAGCGCCCGCTAGCCGCCGGCTACCAGTTGAGCCAGTAGGACGCTTTCACGAGGAACGTGTTGTCCGGATGCAGGTCGAAGAGGTCGCGGAAGTCGCCGCCCATGGATCGTAGCCCTTCGGCACCCAGGAAGCGCTGGCGACCCTGTGTCCACACGACGAAAAGGGTCGAGCCGGGGCGGTACTCCCAGCGCAGCACCATGTTGGAGCGGAACTGCTTGAAGTTCACACCGCCGGGATTGTTCGTGACCGCGGTGTCGGCATACGGTTGGTAGCGGGCTTCGTAGGCTGCAGCGCGCGGGTTCGCGAGCTCGCGCACGTTCGAGTAGGTGCCCTTACTGACGAACGGCTGGAGATAGAGCTGCAAGGTGAGGGCGGTCGAGAGGGTGTAGTCGATCCGGCCCGTGAGTGATACCTCCTTCTGGTTCAGGTGCGCGAAGATGTAGTGGGTCGCGAAGGGCGAGATCGTGTCGGTCACGATGCCGTGCGGCTGGACGTCCTTGACATTGTGCGTCGCGCGCAGGGTGAGGGACGTGTTGAGCCGGGACGCGACTCGGAACGTGACCTGGGCGTTGCCGTTGAACCTCTCGGAC
>WNFV01005299.1_pt1 | contig 28458 bp, 26 predicted proteins | sample 5400101 | NCBI WGS metagenome assembly WNFV01 (sample SAMN13153361, study PRJNA577476) | soil metagenome | isolation source: 115 cm soil or saprolite under grassland replicate 1 | place: USA:California | collected 2016-06-15
GCGGGCCTGGGTCTGTTCGTCCGCAGTACGACGTGAACGAGGGCGCCACCCGTGTGGGTGACGCCCTCGCGTGTCTGTTCGTCAGTTGGCCGACGGGAAAGGCACGCCGGTGGCGCTGTGGCAGCGGTAGCCGTTGGGGTTCTTGCGCAGGTACTGCTGGTGGTAGCGATCTCCAGCAGGCGATAGATCCAGGCCACCGGCGTGGCTTCGGAAAGACGAACAGGTTGGCCATACGTGCCCGATCCGCCAACTGCGGGTTCTTGTCCTGATGGGGGGTGCCTCCGACTAGGTTGCGCCTCCGCGGTACCGAACAGACCTAAAGCCTGACGACTATCCGGCCTACGATCACGGGCGTGACTACAGACATCGACGGTGACCTGGAGATCCGCCCGAGTGGGCCATCCACACCGTGGCAGGCCGCGGAACTCGAAGTCCTGCTGACCTCCGACTACGACGCGTTCGGATGTCTGTTCGGGGTGCGCAACTTCGCCGGGTTCGTCCCGGTGGCGGCCAGCCGTGGACTGCCAGCGGATGTCACCACGGAGCTTAGATGCCACGCGCTGGATGAGGGCCTGCGCGACCACACCTGGATCGACTGCCGTGAGCTCGGCCAGGACTGGGACGAGTCCGCCGCGACCGTCGACACGAGGGTTCACGAGCACCGGATCACGGACAGCGGGCTTGTCCCGATCGAGAAGTCCGCCTGGAGCGCGGCCTGGCAGGACGTCGCCGGACCGGCCGCCGATCCCGATGGCAGAGCGCACCGGGAAGGCACCGAGTGGAAACGAGGCGACCTGCTCTTTTCGCCACACCAGCCGGCTGAGACCCTGCCCAGCCTCAAGAAGGGCAGGTTCTGGACCAGATACCGGCACTCTCACAGGTCTGGCAGGACGCGCGAGACGAGCCGCTGGGCCTGCGGGGCCACGTCGACCAGCTCGACGGTCAGGCCGGCCGTCACCGCGTCGTTGAGGGCAGCGCGCAGCGCCAGGGCGCCGGTGAGGTCGATGCGGCCGAGCCCGTCGCAGTGCAGGACGAGCCGGTTGGCGCGGGGGTGGGCGGCAAGCAGCCGGGTGAGCCGTTCCTCGATGGGTGGGGCGGAGGCGAAGTACAGGACGCCGGTCGGCCGCAGATGCAGTGTGTCTCCGTCGGTCCAGCTCGGTACATGGACGTGCAGCTCGCGCCATAGGTGAACGGCGACGGCGAGGCCGATGCCGATCAGCACTGCCCGGTCGATGCGCGGCGCCAGCGCCAGGCCGAGGGCGAACGTTGCTCCGGTGACGGCCGCCTGCGGACGGGAGTACGCCCAGAACTCGCGCATCGTGCCGACCCTGAGCAGCGGCAGCACAGCGGTGATCACCGCTGCCCCGAGTACGGACAGGGGCAGCCTGGCGAGCAGATCGGTCGCCGGCAGGAACGCCAGCACGATGAGCCCGGTGAGGGCGCCGCTGATCCGGGTGCGCGCCCCGGCGAGCCGGTTCAGCGCGGTCCGGGAGAAGGAACCACCGACCGGGTAGCCGCCGCCCAGGCCGGCGGCCACGTTCGCCAGACCCTGGCCGACCATCTCACGGTTCGGATTCCAGGCGCGCCGGTCGACGGCGGCATACTGCCGCGCGATCGCGGACGGCTCGGCGAACCCGATCAGCGCGATGACCAGCGCGGGAACGGCCAGAGCCGGTAGCCGGCCCCAGGGCAGGTCGACGCCGAGCGCCGGGAGGCCGGCGGGGAGGCCGCCGACGGTCGGACCGCGGTAACCGATGAGGACGCTGAGCGCGATCGCGCCGGTGGCCGCGATCAGCACACCGGGCAGCAGCGGCGAGACCCGCTTGGCCAGCACGATGACGAGGGCGGCGCCGACGGCGAACGCGACGGCCCCCAGGTGCCAGGATCCCGGTCCTCGCAGCGCGTCCCACCCGCTCGCCAGCGGGTTGGCGGAGGTCGACCGGGTGCCGAGCGTCGCCGGGAACTGCGAGGCGATGATGAGCACGGTGGCGGCGGTCGTGAAGCCGAGCAGCACCGGCTGGGACATCAGGTACGCCAGCGACCCTCCTCTGACCATCCCGAGCAGCAGACGCCATCCGCCGACCAGGACGGCCAGCAGCGCGGCCAGGCCGACGTACTCGGATCCGCCGATCGGGGCGAAGGGGCTCAGCGCACCGAGCACGAACAGCGACGTGATGGCAGTGGGGCCGGTCTGCAGGTACGGCGAGGAAGCGGCGAACGACGCGGCGATGGGTGCCAGTGCCGCCGCGTACAGGCCGCGCTCCGGCGGCAGCCCGGCGAGCTGGGCGTACGCCAGCGACTGCGGGACGAGGACGAACGCCACGCTGATGCCGGCACCGAGCTCCCGCGCGCCCGGACCGAGCCAGACCCGTCCGCGACGGCCCGGGCTGCCGGGGCCTGACCGCGGCGGGCCGGCGCCGACTACGCCGTGATGTGAACCGGCCGGCACCGCACCCGCCATTCGCCCACACCCCCGATGCCGACGAGGTGCACCGGGATACCCTCCCGGTCGAGCAGGCTGGCGGCGATCGATGCGCGGTGCCCGTTGGAGCAGATCACCCACACGCGTTCGGTGTGCGGCAGTTCGTGCATCCGCGCCGGGAGGTCGGCCAGGAAGATCTGGTGGCTGCCGGGCACCGTGCCCCAGCCCCATTCCAGCTGCTGCCGGACGTCGAGCACGACCGGCTGGTCGCCGCGCGTCTGCGCGTCGCAGAGGTCGTCGGCGCTGACCAGCGGGTACGTCGCGAGGTCGCCGCCGGATGCCCGCCACCGCTCGACACCTCCAGGCAGGTGGCCGACGACCTGACGCCAGCCGATGCGGATCAGCTGTGTCATCGCCTCGCTGAGTGCCTCGTCGGCCGGCTCGGGCAGGATCAGCACGATCGGGGCGTCGAACGGCAGCGTCCAGCCGACGTAGCTCGCGAACCCGGAGTTCAGCTCGATGTTCACCGAGCCGGGTATGTGCGCCGCGGCGTAGTCCGCGCGGTCGCGGACATCCACGACCCACATGCCACGCCGTGGTGCGTCGGCGACCGTGGCGGGTGAGACCTCGGGCGGTCTCGGCAGCGTCCCCAGCACCGGCGCTCCGGCCCGGTTGATCGGCGCCATCTGCGCGTAGTAGCGCGGGTACGCCATCAGCTCCTCGCACAGTTCCGCGGTGAACCCGGCCAGGTCCTTCGCGCCGAGCAGCGGGTTACGGCGGCGTTCGTCACCGATGAGGCTGGTGCGCTGGGTGGTCGGCATCGCGGCAACGCAGAAGCTGCCGGCACCGTGGGTGGGCATCACCTGCACGTCGTCGGGCAGTGCGGCCAGCCGGGACAGCGTCGCGAACTGGTCCCGCGTCAGCCGGTCCGTGTGCTGCTCGCCCAGCAGGTCGGTGCGGCCCGCGCTGCCGACGAGCAGGCTGCCTCCGCTGAACAGCGCCCGCGGTTCGGGCCCGTCGGCGCCGTACGCCAGCCACGCCAGGTGCTCGGGGGTGTGGCCGGGTGTGGCCAGGGCGACCAGGCGAGCGTCGCCCACGACGACCTCGTCGCCCTCGTCGGCCGGCCGGTGCGTGAACTCGTAGCCGCCGCGCGCCGGTAGGACCAGCTCGGCGCCGGTCGCGGCACGGACCTCGTGCGCGCCGGACACGTAGTCGTTGTGCACATGGGTCTCCAGCACCGCGCGGACCCGCACCCCCAGCCGGTCGGCCGCGGCGAGGAACCGCCACGCGTCGCGCTGCGGATCGATCAGCACCGCCTCATCCCCCGAGCGCAGCAGGTAGCTGTTGTCGCCGAGCCCGGGGGTGACGAAGACCTCGAAATCCATGACACACACCTCCAGCAATCGTTGGCTTGAGCAATTGACTAATTGAATGCCGGACGCCTACGGTTTGTCCATGGCCCTTGGTCCCGGACCCGTGCTCGACGAGACAGCCGCCCGGTTCGCCCTGCTGGGCGACCCGACCCGGCTGCACCTGCTGAGCCTGCTGCTCGAGCGTGGCGAGTGCTCGGTTGGAGAGCTCGCGGACGCCGCCGCGATCTCCACGGCCAACGCATCCCAGCACCTGCGCCGGTTGATGCTGGGCGGCATCCTGGGCCGCCGCCGGGCCGGCAGCCAGGTCTACTACCGCGTGGTCGAGAGGACCATCGAGCAACTCTGTGCGATCGTCTGCGCCAGCGTGCAGGACCGTGCGCGCCTGCTCGTCACCGCGGAACCGGACAGTTAGCCGGGAGCGCGCCATGCCGCAGACGCCCGCCCCGCCGGTCATCGCCCGCACCATCGGCGTCGGGCCACCCACCGGCTCCTGGGCCAAGGTCATCGACCAGACCAAGTGCATCGGCTGCCACGCCTGCACGACGGCCTGCAAGTCGGAGAACGAGGTGCCGCTGTCGGTGACCCGCACATTCGTCAAGGCCGTCGACGTGGGCACCTTCCCGCAGGCCCGGCGGGCGTTCCAGGTGACCCGGTGCAACCAGTGCGCCGACGCCCCGTGCGTGGCCGCGTGCCCCACCGGCGCGATGTTCACCCGTCCGGACGGCATCGTCGACTTCGACAAGCAGATCTGCATCGGCTGCAAGGCCTGCATGGCCGCCTGCCCCTACGACGCGATCTTCATCAACCCCGCCGACCACTGCGCGGAGAAGTGCAACTTCTGCGCCCATCGCCTGGAGATCGGGCTGGAGCCGGCCTGCGTGGTCGTCTGCCCGACCCAGGCCATCATGGTTGGCGACCTCACCGACCCGGAGTCGGAGGTGGCGAAGATCGTCAACCGGGAGCCGGTGAGCGTACGGCGGCCGGAGAAGGGCACCCGGCCCAAGCTGTTCTACAAGGGCGCCACCCAGGCCACGCTGGACCCGCTCGCGGCGGCGCGCCCGGCCGGCGACACCTATGCGTGGAGCCAGCTGCCGTCCGGGCCACGGATCGTCTCCGGGCCCACTACGGCGCACTCGAGCAGTGCCGCCGCGATCATCTCGTATGACGTCGCCCATCGTGCGCCGTGGGACTGGCGGGTCAGCGCGTACACCTGGACCAAGAGCATCGCGGCCGGTGCCTACCTGGTGCCGCTGCTGCTGGTGCTCACCGGCCGGCTCGACGCCGCCGACCCGCTGTGGGTCTGGGTCGGCCCGGTCGTCGCCGCGCTCTTCCTGACCGTCACCGCGGCGCTGCTCGTCTGGGATCTGGAGCATCCGGAGCGGTTCTACCTGATCCTGGCGCGGCCGCAATGGCGGTCGTGGCTGGTCCGCGGCGGCATCATCCTGACCGCGTATGCCGCCGTGCTCGGCCTGCACCTGCTGGCCGCCGTCCTCGGATCCGGCGGGCTGCGGGCGGCCACCGCCGTCGCCGGGCTGCCGATTGCGCTGCTCACCGCGGTGTACACGGCGTACCTGTTCGCCCAGGCCAAGGCGCGCGACCTGTGGCAGAGCCCGCTGCTGCCGCCACACCTGGCGGTGCAGGCGATCCTCGCCGGCGCCGCCGCCATGCTGCCGGCCGCGCTGTGGCGGGGCGAGACCGTCGCGGTCGACGCCCTCGGCTGGCTGCTGGGCGGGGCCGCGCTGGCCCACCTGCTGTTCGTGCTCGGTGAGGTGTCCCTGCCGCACGTGACCGCGCACGCGGCCCTTGCGACAAAGGCGATGACTGCCGGTCGGTACCGCGGCTTCTTCTGGACGGGCGTCGGACTGGTCGTGCCGGCCCTGCTCGCCGTACCGGGCGTCGGCTGGCTCGCCGTGGCGGCCGCGGTGGTCGCCCTCGCCGGCCTGGCGCTGCACGAGCACGCCTACGTGCAGGCCGGTCAGTCGGTTCCGCTCGCATAGGCAGGTCGGACAGGAGGGCCGTCGTGGGAACAGTTGAGGAGGTCGCCGCTCGGGTCAGCGCGGCCCGCGCCGAGGCCGTCGCCCGTGGGGAGACCTTCTACCCGGGGCCGAGCCGGGTGCACCTGGCCGCGTTCCCGCCCAAGGAGCGCTGGGACGACTGGGTCGAGCTGGACTCGCAGGACTGGCCCCGGCGCACCGAGCGGCACTACCTGCTCGTGCCGACCACGTGCTTCAACTGTGAGTCCGCGTGCGGTCTGCTCGCGTACGTCGACCGCGACACCGCTCAGGTGCGCAAGTTCGAGGGGAACCCGGAGCACCCCGGCTCCCGCGGCCGCAACTGCGCGAAGGGGCCGGCCACGATCAACCAGGTCACCGATCCGGACCGGATCCTGCAGCCGCTCAAGCGGGTCGGCGCTCGCGGGGCCGGCCGGTGGGAGCCGGTGAGCTGGGACGAGGCGCTCGACGACATCGCCGGCCGGATCCGGACGGCGATCGTCGAGGGGCGGCGGAACGAGATCATGTACCACGTCGGGCGGCCCGGCGAGGACGGTTTCACCGAACGGGTGCTGGCGAGCTGGGGCGTCGACGGGCACAACTCGCACACCAACGTGTGCTCCAGCGGCGCCCGGGCCGGCTACCACCTCTGGACCGGCATCGACCGGCCCAGCCCCGACCACGCAAGCGCCGACGTGATCCTCCTGATCAGCTCGCACCTGGAGGCCGGCCACTACTTCAACCCGCACGCCCAGCGGGTGATGGAGGCCAAGCAGCGCGGCGCCAAGCTGATCGTCTTCGACACCCGGCTGTCCAACACCGCCACGCACGCCGACGTCTGGGTCTCCCCGCAGCCGGGCTCGGAGCCGGCGATCCTGCTCGCCATCGTGGCGCACCTGCTGCGCACCGGCCGGTACGACCGGGAGTTCATGCGCCGCTGGTGGAACTGGGCCGAGTACCTGGCCGCCGAGCACCCCGACCGGCCCGCCACTTTCGAGGAGTTCGAGGCTGTGCTCGGCGAGCTGTACGCGCCGTACACCTTCGAGCTCGCCGAACAGGAGTCGGGTGTCGGTGCCGGGACCATCGCGCGGATCGCCGAGCTCGTCGCCGGCGCCGGCACCCGGCTGTCCACCCACACCTGGCGGTCGGCCAGCGCGGGCAATCTCGGCGGCTGGCAGGTCGCCCGCACGCTGTTCCTGCTCAACGCGATGCTCGGCGCGGTCGCCACACCGGGCGGCACCTACCCCAACGCCTGGAACAAGTTCGTGCCCCGTCCCCTCTATACCCCGCCGCACCCGCAGACCTGGAACGAGCTGACCTGGCCGCTGGAGTACCCGCTCGCACTCAACGAGATGTCCTTCCTGCTGCCGCACTTCCTCAAGGAGGGCCGCGGCAAGCTCGACGTGTACTTCACCCGCGTCTACAACCCGGTGTGGACCAACCCCGACGGGCTGAGCTGGATGGAGGTGCTCACCGACGAGGCGATGGTCGGCCTGCACGTCGCGCTGACCCCGACGTGGAGCGAGACCGCCTTCCTCGCCGACTACGTGCTCCCGATGGGCCTCGGCCCGGAACGGCACGACCTGCACTCCTACGAGCAGTACGACGGCCAGTGGGTGGCGTTTCGCCAACCGGTGCTGCGGGCCGCCCGCGAACGGCTCGGCCAGCAGGTGAGCGACACCCGCGAGGTCAACCCCGGTCAGGTGTGGGAGGAGAACGAGTTCTGGATCGAGCTGTCCTGGCGCATCGACCCCGACGGCTGCCTCGGCATCCGCCGGTACCACGAGTCGCAGAAGGAGCCGGGCACGAAGCTGTCCGTCGACGAGTACTACGGCTGGATCTTCGAACACTCGGTGCCCGGACTGCCGGCCGCCGCCGCCGCCGACGGGCTGACCCCGCTGGCGTACATGCGGCGGTACGGCGCGTTCGAGATCCGCGCCGGGGTCGGGCCGGTCCACGAGCAGGAGGTGCCCGCCGACGAGCTGATCGAGGTGGGGGAGGACGAGTACGGCCGGGTGTACACCCGGGCACCGGCACCCATGTCGCCCAACGTCGTGCCGACCGCCACGCCGGAGCCCGATGCGCAGGGCCGGCGGCCGGTCGGCGTACGCGTCGACGGCGTAGTCCGTCGCGGCTTCCCCACACCCAGCGGGAAGCTGGAGTTCTACTCCCGCACCCTGGCCGCCTGGGGCTGGCGCGAGCAGGCCGTCCCTGGCTACCAGCGCAGCCACGTGCACCCCGCGGCCATGGAGCCGGACCAGCTCGTGCTGATCTCCACGTTCCGGCTGCCGACCCAGATCCACACCCGCGGCGGCAACGCAAAGTGGCTCGACGAGCTGGCGCACACCAACCCACTGTGGATCCACCCGCAGGACGCCACCCGCATCGGGGTCGGCGCTGGCGACCTGGTCCGGGTCGAGACCGAGATCGGGGCGTTCGTGGTCAAGGCCTGGGTCACCGAGGGGATCCGGCCCGGCGTCGTGGCCTGCAGCCACCACATGGGCCGGTGGAAGCTCGGGAGCGCTGAGCGCGGCCAGCGGCAGATGATGGCCACCGTCGACCTGACCCGCGACGACGGCCGGTGGCGGATGACCCGGCTGGCCGGGGTGGCGCCGTACGAGTCCGGCGACCCGGACACCGCCAGGATCTGGTGGAGCGACGTCGGCGTACACCAGAACCTCACCTTCCCGGTCCACCCCGACCCGATCTCCGGCCAGCACTGCTGGCACCAGGCGGTGCGGGTCCGCAGGGCCGGGCCGGACGAGGCGTACGGCGACATCACGGTCGATACCGCCAAAGCGCACGAGGTCTATCGGCGCTGGCTGGCGCTGACCCTGCCCGCCGATCGGCATTCGCCCGACGGCACCCGCCGGCCGTACTGGCTGATGCGGCCGCTGAAGCCCGCCAAGGACGTCTTCGCCCTGCCCTTCGCGCCGGCCGTCGACCCGGACGGGACGAACCGATGACCGCCGCCGAGGCAGGGGTCCGCACGCACGACCGGGCCGATCTGTTCCGTGCCCTCGGCGTCCAGGCCGAACCACCCGGGCCGGCGCAGGCCCGCCTGGCCAGCCTGCTCGGCCTGTCCCGGCCGACCGGCGCCGACTGGACCGAGGCGTTCGTCGTGCAGCTGGTGCCGCACGCCTCCATCTACGTCGGCTCGGAGGGCATGCTCGGCGGCGAGGCCGCGGACCGGGTGGCCGGCTTCTGGCGAGCACTGCGCCTGCCGGTGCCGGCCGAGCCCGACCACCTCACCGCAATGCTCGGCCTGTACGCGTCGCTGGTCGAGGGCGAACGGGACGAACGATCGGGCCCGCGCCGCACGCTGCGCCGGCAGGCCCGTGCCGCGCTGCTGCACGAGCACCTGCTGAGCTGGCTGCCGGCGTACGCGCACGCCATGGCCGAGAGCGGCCCGGCGCCGTACGCCGCCTGGGCATGCCTGCTGCGCGAGACCCTGCTGGCCGAGGCCGCCGACCTCGGCGTACCGGAGCGCCTCCCGGTGCACCTACGGGCCGTGCCGCCCGTCGCCGCCGACGGCCGGCTGGACGACCTGCTCGCCGGCCTGCTCGCTCCCGCCCGCAGCGGTGTCGTTCTGACCCGCGCCCACCTCACCCGGGCCGCCCGGCACGGCGGGCTGGGACTGCGCATGGGCAGCCGGCGCGCCGTCGTGCGCGTGTTGCTCGAACAGGACCCGGCCACCGCGCTGGCGACACTCGCCGGACAGGCACGGGGATGGCTGGCCCGGCACCGCGCTGACCAGCCGATCATCGGCCCTGCCGCCGAGCACTGGGCCGGCCGTGCGGCCGCCACCGCTGAGCTGCTGACCGCGGCGGCCGGTCAGGCCGGGACGCCTGTACCGGCGCCCGGAACGGAAATGGAGGAACACCCATGACTCTCGAGGAGCAAGCGACCTCCCCCGGTCTCACCGAGGTGGACGTGCGCCGCATCGTCGGCGAGGAGATCGACCGCGCGTTCGCCAGGAACCCGGCCGCCCGGCGCGCCGCACTGATCGCATCGAAGGGGACGCTGGACTGGGCCTACCCACCCTTGATCCTCAGCACCGCGGCGGCCGCCGCCGGCATGCGTACGTCGGTGTTCTTCACCTTCTACGGGCTGAACATCATCCATAAGGACTTCGAGCACAAGCTCAAGATCAGTCCGGTCGGCAATCCGGCCCTGCCCATGCCGGTGCCCATGCCCGATCTGGTCACCGCGATGCCAGGCATGGTCTCGATCGCGACCAGGATGATGAGGTCGAGATTCAGCAAGCACAACGTCGCCAGCATCGGCACCCTGCTCGACGAAGCCCGCGACCTCGGCGTCCGGCTCATCGGCTGCCAGATGACCATCGACGTCTTCGGCTACTCCCCGGACGACTTCATCGAGGGCGTCGAGTTCGGCGGCGCGGCCGCGTTCATGTCCGAGGCGCGTAAGGCCCACGTCACCATGTTCATCTGAGGAGCACCGGTCATGACCCCCGACATTCACGTCGACGAGGTCGTCGACGCCCGCGACCTGATGTGCCCGATGCCCGTCCTGGCCACCACGAAGGCGATGCGTCGACTCGCACCGAACCACGTGCTCAAGGTGCTGGCCACCGATCGGGGCGCGCTGTCGGACATCCCGGCGTGGGTCGAGGACACCGGCAACGAACTGCTCTCTTCCCACACCGACGGCGACATACTGGTGTTCCTCATCCGCAAGACCGAAGAAGCCTGAACCGGCCACCGCTTCTCCTGCTCTCGGGTCGTGACGATGCCGATGCCCAGGGCAAGCAGTGTCACGACCTTGGCGACTTCCCTAACAGCGCCTGGTCAGCCGGACAGGTGGTCGCGTAGTCGGGCGGTAGCGAGGTCTGGCCGTTCTTCGTGTCCGTGACGGCGATCGAGTGTGCGTGTACGCGCCCAGATTGGCGACGACGCCGGCGGCGGATCGGCCTACCTGATGGATCTTGTCGACCAGCGCGCCCTCGTGGTTGCTCGGAAGAACTCCACCGCCAGGTCGAGCTTGGCCGCGGTGTGGCGGCACAGCTGCTCGACGCTGATCGTTCCGGACATCGCGAACCCGTTCTTCGGCCCGCTGATCAAATCCGTCCAGCGCCAGACCCGCCACCAGGATCTCTCCTGGCTCGTTGGGCGTCCAAGAACGTGATCAGCATCTTGTCCACCGCATCGGCAGTCACGACCCAAGTCTGCCGGACGCCCAGTCCACTAGCCCGAAGTTTCGTGATCCCTGGGGCCTGATTCCCTTGCTGAGCAGGGAGAACGGCTTTGCGACACGCCATCTTGTAGACACTAATATGCTTGCCTTCGCTCGCTGAGCCTGCAACGATCAGTGTGTGCCCAAACGTGGTGGTGCGATGCACGTGTCGACGACGCGTCGACACTACGTTGCCAAGGATGGGCGGGAGCGGACCTACGAGACGCATCTGCTGCGGCGTTCCTACCGGGACGGCGAGAAGGTGCGCAACGAGACGTTGGCGAACCTGTCCCATCTGCCGGCCGAGGCGATCGCGGCGATCCGGGCGGTGCTGGCCGGGCAGCACCTGCTGGTGGCCGGTGAGGGGTTCACCCTGGAGCGGTCCCGGCCGCACGGGCATGTCGCCGCGGTGCACGCGATGGCGCGGGCGCTGGGGTTGCCCGGCCTGCTGGGTGAGCCGGGCCGGATGCGGGATGTCGCGTTCGCGCTGATCGTCGCCCGGGTGGTGCGGCCCGGCTCCAAGCTGGCCACCCGCCGCTGGTGGACCGACACCACGCTGGCCGCCGACCTGAACGTGGCCGACGCCTCCCGCGACGAGGTGTATGCCGCGCTGGACTGGCTCGCCGAGCACCAAGACGCCATCGAGGCGCGGCTGGCCGCGCGGCACCTGTCCGACGGCTCGATGGCGTTGTTCGACCTGTCCAGCTCCTGGGTGACCGGCCGGTGTTGCCCGCTCGCGGCCTACGGGTACTCCCGCGACGCCCGGCACGACCACCCGCAGATCACCTACGGGCTGCTCACCGACGCCGCGGGTCGGCCGGTCGCGGTGCGGGTGTTCGGCGGCAACACCGGCGACCCGACCGCGTTCACCGAGATCCCGGCGCTGCTGCGGGAGACGTTCGGGCTCACCGACGTGGTGATCGTGGGCGACCGCGGGATGCTCACCACCGCCCGCGTCGACGCGCTCAAGGCCGCGGGCGGGTTCGGCTGGGTGACCGCGCTGCGCGCCCCCGCCGTCGCGAGACTGGCCGCCGACGATGGGCCGCTGCAGCTGTCGCTGTTCGACCAGCAGAACCTGGCCGAGATCGCCCACCCCGACTACCCCGGCGAGCGGCTGGTCTGCTGCCGCAACCCGGCGCTGGCGGCCGAGCGGGCCCGCAAACGCACCGAGTTGCTCGATGCCACCGAGGCCGCGCTGGCCAAGATCGCCGCCCAGGTGACCGCCGGGCGGCTGGTCGACCCGGTCAAGATCGGGCTGCGGGTCGGCAGGGCCATCGCCCGGCACAAGATGGCCAAGCACTTCCACCTCGACATCGCACCCGGCCGCCTCGCCTACACCCGCGACACCGCCGCGATCGACGCCGAGGCCGCCCTGGACGGCATCTACGTGCTCCGCACCTCCGTTCCCGCCCAAACCCTCCACGCCGCCGGCGTGGTGCGCGCCTACAAGAACCTCGCGAACGTCGAACGCGACTTCCGCTCCCTGAAGACCGTCGACCTGGACCTGCGCCCGATCCACCACCACACCGAGACCCGGGTTCGCGCCCACGTCTTCCTCTGCGCCCTGGCCGGCTACCTGGTCTGGCACCTGCGCGAAGCACTCGCCCCGCTCACCTTCACCGACGAACAACCCCCCGAGCGCACCGACCCGGTCGCCCCCGCCCGCCGGTCGGCGGCCGCCGACCGCAAGGCCGGCACCAAGACCACCACCGACCGCCTACAGGCCCGCGGCTTCCGCGACCTGCTCGACCACCTCGGCACCCTGACCCGCAACACCATCGCGGTCACCATCACCGACCACGCCCAGCGGTTCGAACAGCTCAGCACGCCAACCCCAACCCAACAACGGGCCTTCGAACTCCTCCAAACCCCCGTCCCGATCGAGCTGACGTAGCCAGAACACCACAACGCCCGAGCACAAAACTCCTGGTCAGCCCGAGATCACACGCCCAAGCTCACGAAACTTCGGGGTTGCGCCGGCGGCCTCGGCGAGGGCGACCGCCCCGGGAAGGTCGAGCCCGGACAGGTCGGTGCCACGGAGGACGACGCTCGTCCAGGTGCCGCCGCTGACCGTCAGCGGTTGCAGCACGCACTCAGCCCGGGTAGCGGCGGGGGGTGAAGACGGCGTGGCCGGTGCCTCGTTCGACTGTTCGGGTGGTGGAGGAGCCGATGATGAGGAGGCAGCGCATGTCGACCTGGTCCGGGTCGAGGTCGCCGAGTGCGGTGATGGTGACGGACTCCGATGGGCCGCCGACGTCGCGGCCGATGACCACCGGTGTCGACGGGGCGCGGTGTTCCAGCAGGAGGTCACGCATCGCGCCGACCTGCCAGGTGCGCGACTTCGACGCCGGGTTGTAGATCGCCAGCGCCAGGTCCGCGGCTGCCGCTGCCGACAGGCGCCCGGCGATGACGTCCCACGGCTTCAGCCGGTCCGACAGGGAGATCACCGCGTAGTCGTGGCCGAGCGGGGCCCCGATCCGGCTCGCCACCGCCTGCGCGGCGGTCAGACCCGGGAGGACCTCCACGGCCACATCCAGGTAGGCCGGCTCGCAGGCGACCTCGACGACCGCGCTCGCCATCGCGAACACGCCGGGGTCGCCGGACGACACCACGACGACCCGCGAGCCCTTCAGCGCGAGGTCCAGCGCGAACGCGGCCCGCTCCGACTCGACCCGGTTGTCCGACGGGTGCTTGCGCTGGCGCACGTTGGCCGGCAACCGGTCGAGGTACGGCCCGTACCCGATCAGGTCCGTGGCCCCGGCGATCGCGGCCCGTACCTGCGGCGTCATCCACTCCGGACCGGCTGGTCCCAGCCCGACCACCGTCACCGACCCAGTCGCCTCCGAAACCCTCTCGTCGACCGCGGCCGCGACGGCTGCACCGGAGTTGTTGATCGGGCTGGGCAGCAGCGCGAGGGAGAAATAAGGCACCGAGGACGGATCGACGTCCGCCAGCGGAGCGAGCCGCTGGGACGAGGTCGTCGCGCGCTCCACGTAGTACGCCTCGTGCAGCCGGCCGGCCCGTTCGAACGCCTCCCGCACCTGCGGGTAGGTGCGCCCGAGCTTCATCACCGCCGCCGCGTCCGCCTCCGCCAGCCGCGCCGCGAGCTCGTCGGTCGGCAGCGTTCCGGGCAGCACCGTCAGGATCTCGTCCCGTTCACACAGCGGTTTGCCCAGTACGGCGGCCGCCGCGCTCACCGACGTCACGCCCGGCACCACCTCGCACTCGTACCGGCCGGCCAGCCGCTTGTGCATGTGCATGTACGACCCGTAGAACAGCGGATCGCCCTCGGCCAGCACGACGACGTCCCGCCCGGCGTCGAGGTGCGCCGCCAGCCGCGCCGCGGACTCCGCGTAGAAGTCGTCGATCGCGCCCTGATACCCACCGGGGTGCGAGGTCGTCTCCACCGTCAGCGGGTAGACCAGGTGCTCCTCGACCTGCCCCTCGCGCATGTACGACGAGGCGATCGACCGGGAGATGCTGTTCCCGTGCCGCGCGCTGTGGAACGCGATCACGTCCGCGGCCCCGATCAGTCGCGCGGCCTTGACCGTCACCAGTTCCGGGTCGCCCGGCCCGAGCCCGACACCCCAGAGCCGTCCCGTGCCGCTCATTCGTCCTCACTCGCGATCGCGTTCAGTGCCGCCGCGGTCATCGCGCTACCACCGCGCCGCCCGCGTACGACGAGGTACTCCAGGCCGAGCGAGTTGGCGGCCAGCGCATCCTTCGACTCGGCGGCCCCGATGAACCCGACCGGGATCCCGAGTACGGCGGCCGGCCGCGGCGCACCGCCGGCGATCATCTCGAGCAGCCGGAACAACGCCGTCGGCGCGTTGCCCACGGCAACCACCGAGCCCTCGAGCCGGTCCCGCCACAGCTCCAGCGCCGCCGCGCTCCGCGTCGTACCCAGCGAGGCCGCGAGTGACGGCACCGACGGGTCGGACAGCGTGCAGATCACCTCGTTGTCCGCGGGGAGCCGCCGCCGCGTCACCCCGGCCGCGACCATCGCCGCGTCGCACAGGATCGGCCCCCCGGCGCGCAGCGCGGCCCGGGCATCGGCCACAACGGCAGGGGACCAGGCCAGGTCGCGGACCAGGTCGACCATCCCGCAGGCGTGGATCATCCGCACCGCCACCTGCGCGACGTCCGCCGGCAGGCCGGCGAGGTCCGCCTCCGCGCGGATGGTCGCGAACGACCGGCGGTAGATCTCCGCCCCGTCGCGTTCGTACTCGAGTTGCGTCACTGCGTCCTCCTCGCGGCCACCGCGGCCGCTACGTCGGGAGCCGCGCTCCCGTCCACCTCATATCCGTTGCCGGTGGCAACCACATCGATCGCGCCGTCCGGCCGTCCGCAGCGGCGCTCGCATCCCGACCAGTGCACGGCCCGCCCGGCCGGCAGCACAGCCAGCGCCCGCGTCGCGTCCGCCCGCACGTCCGCCAGCGCCCTCGCGCACCCCGGCCGCCCCGCACACGCCGTCATCCCGATCCACGCCGACCGCGCATCCGTCAGCAGCCCCGCCGCGTCCAGCCGCTCGCGCGGATCGGCGAGTAGATCGGGTACGACGACCGACCGCCACGGCGTGATCCGGAGGCTACCGGCCGACGAGTTCGCCAGTTCGGCGACGACAGCCGCCTGATTTGGCATCAACCGCCCGAGCGGAACCACCGCGACCACCGCGGCCGCCCCGTCGCTCTGCCGATGGACCCCGACACCTCCGCCACCCTGAGCGTTCATTCGTCGCATTTCGTGGTTCCTGTGGACAACGCGATCACCTGACTGCCGGCGTGCACCTGACCGGTTGTCCACAGGAACCACGAAATGCGACGAATGAACGCCGGTGAGGGGGATGCTGGCCAGGATCGCGTCCACCCCGTCCGGGAGTTCTGCCAGGCGCCAGGCGGTCGACGCGCGGGCCGTGCGCTCGGCGAGGAAGGCGTCGGCTGCCGCGACCAGCACGGCCGGGACGTCGGCCCACGGGATCCGGACGCCGGTCTCGGTGCCCGCCAGGAGTAGCTCGGCCGTGGTCTTGTCGACGGCGCGCACGCCGAGGTCGGAGTGGATCGTGCCGAGGTCGCCGCGGCCGTCGTCCAGGGTGAACAGGAACCGGCCGGGCAGCTCCGCCAGTGCGGGGTCCGCGCACAGCAGGCGATCCAGCTCGGCGGCGACCGGCAGGACGTCGTACGTCGAAAGCGGGTCGAGGCCGCTCAGCGGCGACGCGATGATGTTGCGGACCCGCTCGTGCGTGATCGACGGCAGCAGGCCGGCGTCGTAGAGCGCCTGCGACAGGATCGGCGCCGCGTCCGGCCCGAGGCCGCGCAGCTGCAGGTTGGCGCGTGAGGTGAGCTCCATCGCGCCGTCGCCGAGGTCGGTGGCCAGTTGTGCGAGCAACCGGAGCTGCGCGGCCGTGAGGACACCGCCGGGGAGACGGATCCGGGCCAGGCCGCCGTCGGCGGCCTGGTGCAACGCGAGTACGCCCGGACACAGGTCCGGCCGGGTTCGCGGCGCAGTTTGCTCGGGTGGCACGGCCGCGATGCTACTGACCGCTCGCCTGCCCGACATTTTTGGGCCACTTCACCGTCGTGACACAGCTAGTGCGCGCAGTTGGGTAGGAGTGCGGCAATCGATGACAGTGCGTGCGCGGTCCGGCACGTACTGTCCCGCCTTCGGTATGGAGGTATTCGATGTCCTTCCGCCCACGATCGGGAAGCCCGGAGCGCCCGAGCCGCTGCGGACCGCGAACCATGAGACGGCCGCGATCCGGCTCGGCTACGCCGCCGGCCGGACCACGGTCAGCCAGCGGATCACCCGCGCCGGTTCGTCGTACATCAAGGTGCATGTCGCGTCGCTCAGGCTCGCGGCCGGCGACTACCTGACTGTCGCCAACCCGGCGGGCAGGGAGCGGTACACGTACCACGCGAGCCCGCTGGACAGGCAGGTGAAGGGCGACTCGGCGTACACGATCGACGGCAGCGGCTTCTGGCCGATGTCGGTCAGCGGCGACACCGCGATCGTCACCCTGCACACCGCCCGCCGCGCCGCCGCACTCCAGGGGTACGGCGTCTCGGTGGACGGCTACTACCGGGGCCTCACCAGTGCCGAGCAGCGGCACGAGGACCTGAACGCGCCGGAGAGCGTCTGCAGCAGCGACGCGCGGCGGGACACGATCTGCTACAAGACCAGCAACCCGACGGAGTACACGCGATCCCTTGCCGTCGGCAAGCTCGTGATGCCGGGCGGTTCGTGCACCGCGTGGCGGGTCGGGTCGACGAACCGGCTGCTGACCAACAACCACTGCTTCTCGACCCAGTCCGAGGTGGCCGCGAGCGAGGTGTGGTTCAACTACGCCTGCCAGACGTGCGGCGGCAACAACCCGGCGACGCCGACGAAGGTGAGCGGGGCGACGTTCTACAAGACGAGCTCGGCGCTGGACTACACGCTGTTCTCGGTGAACAACTTCGACACCATCGCGTCGTACGGGTACCTGCTGATCGACAACCGCAGCGCGGTCGCGAACGAGCGGATCTACATCGCCGGTCACGGCGAGGGGAACCCGAACAAGCTGTCCATCTACGAGGACACCCAGGGTGGCGCGGTCTGCGACGTGGACAGCACAAACCTGGACGCGCAGAGCATCGGCTACTACTGCGACACGGCGCCCGGTTCGTCCGGCTCGCCGGTGCTGGCGGCGTCCTCGCACAAGGTGATCGCGTTGCAGCACTGGGGCGGCTGCCTGAACGGCGGCGTGAAAATCAACCAGGTGTACGCCGAGATCAGCGGGCTGATCGACAACGGCGGCACCCCGCCGTCGACCGGGCCGTACTTCGAGAACACCAGCGACGTCAGCATCCCGGACGCCGGCGCGGCGGTGACCAGCTCGATCAACGTCACCGGTGTGTCCGGCAACGCGTCGTCCGGGCTGCAGGTCGGGGTCGACATCAAGCACACCTACCGCGGTGACCTGGTGATCGATCTGGTTGTGCCGGACGGTACGGCGTACCGGCTGAAGAATTCCAGCACCAGCGACTCGGCGGACAACGTGATCGCGACGTACACGGTGAACGCGTCCAGCGAGGTGGCGAACGGGACCTGGAGGCTGCGGGTCCAGGACGTCTACAGCGTCGACACGGGCTACATCGACAAGTTCTCCCTGCAGTTCTGAGACAGTCCGGTCACAGACGGGCGGCAACTAGCAAATGACATCCATTTCCATTTAGGGTGAGGTGGTCCGACCCGAACACTGGAAATGGATCCCGTCTCGTGAAGATCGCGTTCGTGGGCAAGGGCGGCAGCGGCAAGACGACGCTGTCGTCCCTGCTCATCTCTCACCTCGCGTCGACCGGCAGGCCGTTGCTCGCCGTCGACGCCGACATCAACCAGCACCTCGCCACGGCGCTCGGCGCCACCGAGGCCGAGGCGGCGGCCTGGCCGACCCTCGGCGGCAACCTGCCGCTGGTGAAGGACTACCTGCGCGGCGACAACCCGCGGATCGGCTCGGCCGCGGAGATGATCAAGACCACCCCGGCCGGCACCGGCTCCCGGCTGCTCGAGGTGGCCGGCGACAACCCGATCTGGCAGCAGTGCGTGTGCGAGGTGCGCGGCGTGCGGCTGGCCGTCACCGGGCCGTTCGCGGACAGCGACCTCGGAGTCGCCTGCTACCACTCGAAGGTCGGCGCGGTCGAACTGCTGCTCAACCACCTCGTCGACGGCCCGGGGGAGTACGTCGTCGTCGACATGACAGCGGGCGCCGACGCCTTCGCCTCCGGGTTGTTCACCCGGTTCGACGTCACCTTCGTCGTCTGCGAGCCGACCGTGCGCAGCGTCGGGGTCTACCGGCAGTATCGCGAGCACGCCCGCGACTTCGGTGTCCAGATCGTTGTCATCGGCAACAAGGTCGACGACTCCGCCGACCTTGACTTCCTCCGGTCCGAGGTGGGGTCGGACCTGTACGCCTGGATCGGCCGGTCCGCGCACGTGCGGGCCGCCGAGCGCGGTGAGGTACGCCCGATCGACGCGCTGGAGCCCGAGAACCGCGCGGCTCTGGTCGCGATGACCGAGCTCGCCGACCGCACGCCGAAGGACTGGGAGCGATTCCAGCTCCTGGCGGAGGAGTTCCACCTGCGCAACGCCGTTGCCTGGGGCAACGAGCGGGCAGGGGTGAACCTCGCCGGGCAGATCGACCCGTATTTCGCCCACGGCCCGGCCGCCCTGGCCGCGCCGCAACCTGTCGCCTGACCACTACCACACGGAGGTCCCACCATGTCTCTCGACGTTCCCCAGGCCCTGCTGGAGCGCGCCGAGCTCGGCGACGTCACCGACGCGGAGTTCGTCGACGTCGTCCGCACCTCGCTTCCCTACGCGTGGGAGGTGATCAGCTCGGTCGCCACCGACCTGGGTGACTCGCCGTTCGCCGACCACGAGGTGCCGCCGCCCAGCGAGGCGGAGCGGGGTCAGCTGCTGCGCGCGCTGGCCTCGGACGCGATCCGGGGCGGACTGGAGCGGCACTTCGGCGTCCGGCTGGCGTTCCAGAACTGCCACCGGGTCGCCGCGTTCGCGCCGTCCGCGGTCGGCGGCGAGCGGTACGCGGCCTTCGTCTCGCCGCGCGGCCAGCTGCTCAACCAGAGTCCCGAGCTGCGCGACTGCTGACCGCGGTACGACGACCCCTCCGAAGGCGCCGCGCATCGGAGGGGTCGTCGTACGACGGGCTTTGTCGGAGGCGCCTAGTCTTGGGTCGGTTCCGAGGACGGAGGGCACGTGGGCGAGACGATGCGGGCAGTGGTGCTGAGCGAACCGGGTCCGGTGGAGAACCTGATGCTGACCGAGTTGCCGGTGCCGGAGGTCCGGCCGGGGTGGGTGCGGATCGCGGTCAGGGTGTTCGGCCTGAACCGTTCCGAGCTGCACACGCGGCTGGGGCTCGCCGAAGGGGTGACGTTCCCGCGGGTGCCCGGTATCGAGGCCACCGGGGTGATCGACGACCCGTCCGACTCCGGACTGCGCCGCGGCCAGCAGGTGGTCGCGATGGTGGGCGGGATGGGCCGGACGTACGACGGCGGCTATGCGCAGTACACGCTGGTGCCCAGCGCGCAGGTGGTTCCGTTCGAGTCGGATCTGCCGTGGACGACGCTCGGCGCGGTCGGCGAGACGCTGCAGACCGCGTACGGCTCGCTCACGACGGGCCTGGATCTGCAGGCGGGGCAGACGTTGCTGATCCGCGGCGGCACCTCGTCCGTCGGACTCGCCGCCGCGAGTATCGCGAAGGACCTCGGCGCGATCGTGCTCTCGACCACCCGGCAGGCCGATCGCATGGACGACCTCGCCAAGCAGGGTGTGGACCACCCGATCGTGGACGACGGCGTCGTGGCCGCGGCTGTGCGCCGGATCGTCCCGGACGGTGTCGACGCGGCCCTCGAGCTGGTCGGCACGCCGACGCTGCCGGACACGCTCGCGGCGACCCGGGTGCACGGCACGGTGTGTTTCACCGGGATGCTGTCGAACCAGTGGATCGTTCCGCAGTTCTACCCGATCGGGTACCTGCCGACCGGGGTGCGGCTCACGGCGTACGACGGGGACGCGGGCGACCTGCCGGCCGGCGTGCTGCAGCGCTGGGTGGACGGGCTCGCGGCCGGCACGGTCAGCCTCGGTCCGGTGCGCGTCTACCCGATGGACAGGATCCGCGATGCGCACGACGACCTGGAGCACAACCGCGGCGTCGGCAAGATCGTCGTCACGACCGGTTGACCGTTTGATCAGCCGCGTAGGGTCGTGGCTGTGACGACGACTGGCCAGCCGTGGACGATCGCCGTACTCGGCCCGGGCGGCGTCGGCGGCCTGCTGGCCGCGCTGCTGTCCCGCGCCGGCCATCGCGTGATCTGCCTCGCCGGCGACGATACCGCCCAGGCCCTGCGCGAGAACGGCATCAGCGTCCGCAGCCCGCAGTTCGGCGAGTTCACCACGAAGGTGGAGGCCGATACGGCGTTGCGCGAGCCGGTCGACGTCTGCCTGGTCGCGGTCAAGCACACCACCCTCGACGCCGCGCTGGAACGGGTCTCGCCCGAGGCGCTCGCCGACGGCCTGGTGGTCCCGTTCCTGAACGGCGTCGAGCACCCGGCTGTGCTGCGCCGGCGGTACCGCCCGGAGCTCGTGGTGCCAGGCACGATCCGGGTCGAGTCCACCCGCGTCGCACCCGGCGTGATCGAGCACGGGAGCACGTTCACCAAGATCGAGCTGGCCAGCGACACCGCCCCCCGCTCGCAGGTCGAGTCCGTCGTCGCGATGCTCGCGGGTGCCGGCACCGACGCGACCGTGGTCGGTAGCGAGTCCGCCATGCTCTGGTCGAAACTGTCATTGCTCGCGCCGTTCGCCCTGCTCACCACCCGGTACGACGTTCCCATCGGCGAGATCCGTACCACCCGGCGCGACGAGCTGGTAGCACTGCTGGCCGAGACCACGGCGCTGGGCAGGGCGAACGGTGCTCAGGTGCAGGCTGAGCCGATGCTGGCCTTCCTCGACGGGTTCGCCCCCGAGGCGAAGTCGTCGATGCAGCGCGACGCCGAGGCCGGGCGCGCGCTGGAGCTCGACGCGATCGGCAACGCGCTGCTGCGGGCGGCCGACCAGCACGGCATCGACGTGCCGCTCGCCACCCGGCTGGTCGGCGAGCTGGCGGCGCGCGCCGGGTCTTGATCGATCCGCCGCCGGCTCACCGCGGATGCGCGCGCCAGGCGGCCACCGACGCGACAGGGGCGGTCGCCACCGCGTGGCCGTGGGAGTCGCGAGCGGTCAGTACGCCGAACGCGCGGGCGTCACACCCTCATTCTGTCCGGCAGACGCCGGTGTCTTTCAGCGTCGACCTAGGTCATCCGTCCCAGCAGAGCAACTCGTCGAGGCCGGCCTTGATCGACTCGTAGCTGGCGCCGCGCTCGCGCCGCTGGTACTCGATGAGCGACGGCGACAGCGGTGCGAGCAGGGCGTCCGCCAGGTACTGCGCGTCGGCGCCGGGGCGCGCCTCGGAGATCAGCATCGCCAGGTGGAAGCGGTGCAGGGCGTAGGGACCACTGGAGCACCGCGCGATGGGTGAAGCCGACTCGGCCACCATCAGCAGGTCCGTATGCGCGGCGACCTGGTCGACCAGCGCGTGCAGGAAAGCGCGGATCCGGTCCATCGGGGGCGCGCCGGGGCCGAGCGGCGGCGGACCGGCGGTGAACGCGGCCTGGAACTCCCGCTCCTGCTCGTCGAGCAGCGCATAGAGCAGTCCGGCGCGGTCGCCGAACCGCCGGTACACGGTGCCGACTCCGAGCTCCGCCTCCTTGGCGACCTCGTCGAGGGAGAGTTCGGCCGAGTGCTTGCAGTCGAGCAGCCGGGCGGCGGCCCGGAGGATCTTCCGGCGGTTCCGCGCCGCGTCGGCACGTTCGGGCGGCGCGTCCGGTGCCAGCGGGAGCAGTACCACCGGCCGGTCGGCGCCGCGATCTGACGTGGAGTCCGAGTTCCGTGCGGCCATGACGAACCGATTGTAACCGGAGAGCCCTCCGGATAGCCTGGGCAGTAATCGGAGAGTTCTCCGCTTAACCCGAGGAGTGGTCATGGAAGTCGCTCTGTGGATCGTCGCCGGCCTGCTCGCCGCGGCGTACGTCGCGTCCGCCGCCGGGAAGCTCGCGACGCCGTACGAGAAGCTCGTCAAGAACCCGAACATGGCGTGGCTCGGAGACTTCCCGCCGCCCGCGATCAAGGGGATCGGCACGGCCGAGGTGCTCGGCGCCGCCGGCCTCGTGCTCCCGGAGCTGACCGGCGTCGCCGAGGTCCTGACCCCGATCGCCGCGACGGGCCTGGTGCTGCTGCAGGTCGGCGCGATGATCACCCACGGCCGTCGCCGTGAGTTCCAGGTGTGGCCGATCAACCTCGTGCTGCTCGTGCTCGCGGCTTTCGTCGCTGTCGGCCGCTTCGCCGGCTGGTCGTGACCGGTGTGAGCGGGCCCGTCACCATGATCAACGCGTTCACCGTGCCGCCTGCCGAGTCGGAGCGGTTCCTGCAACGCTGGCTCGACAACGCCCGCATCATGGCCGGGCAGCCCGGCTACCTGGGTGCCAAGCTGCACCGCGCACTGTCCGACAACGCCGAGCTGCGCTTCGTCAACGTCGCCCAGTGGGCCAGCGAGGAATCCGTGCGGGCGGCGACCGCCAATCCCGGCTGGCGCAGGTCGATGCGGCGGATGCTCGACGATCCGGAGCTGCATGTGACTCCGCGGCCCGCGGTGTACGAGGTCGTGGCCGAGCTGCACCCCGGCGACGCAGGATTGTGACACCGGGGAGGCCAGGTGTCGGAGGGCGCTGGTAGAACCGGCGCATGGTGAGGAAACAGCGCGGGGTGACGGCCGGCGAGCTACGGCAGATCGTGACGTCGCTGCCGCAGGTTCGGCTGAAGGAGAGCGGCACCTGGGTCGGCATCGGCGTCGGCGGCAAGGGCTTCGGCTACCTCGCCGAGGACGAGCGGAGCGTGCTGCTGAAGGCGCACCTCGACGAGCGGGAGGCCCTGGTCGCCCAAGACCCGGAGACCTTCGAGCCGTCCTTCACCGCCGGCCAGTTCGGCTGGGTCCGGATCCATCTCGCGACCGTCGAGCGCGACGAGCTGGTAGAGCTGGCCACGGAGGCCTGGTGCCAGACCGCCCCGCGCAGCCTCGTCACGGAGCACGCCGCCGCGCTCGCCCTACCACCGGAGTCCGTCACGGACATCTCCACTTGACCCTGCGACCGCGTCGACCCGAGGCTGTGAACATGGCCAGTGCGGCGGCCGACGAACCTCGCGCATCGGGGCATGAGCTGCAGCTCGGCAGGGTCGACCAGGTGCGGGTTCGGGTCGGCTACGGCCGCACGCCGGACGGGCCGGCGTACGAGGTGTTTCTCCTCGACCTGCCCGAAGCGGGCACCGGCGGGACGTTCGACGAGATGCCATACCTCGAGGCCCTGGAGCCGATCCTCTATGCGCTGGCAGACGCCCCGCTCGACTACTCCGTGCACGTGGATCGGAGCCGCACCAGCTGGGGCTCGGCGGCCGGAGACGTCGAGATCCGGGTGAGCCTGACGACCGGCAGCACGTCCATCGCGCTCGGGGCTACGGCTCTCGACGCGGTCGCCAACGCCTTCAGAACAGTTCTCAAGCTGGCCGGCCCGCCGAAGCCCCTCGTGTTGGGCCGCGACGAGGCCATCGCCCGGGCCATGGCTCGGGTCGAGGAGGCCTTTCCAGAGGTGCACTCCGATGTCCTCTCGGTCTCCGAGGAGGAGCACCGGGCCGCTCAGGGCTCGTGGTCGGTCGGTCTGCGCACGCGCGATCTGGACCGGTACCTCGTGGTCGTGGGCTTCCTCGACGGGTACGCCGGCTCGGCCCACGTCCGCCACGAGCCCCGGAGTGAGGTGCTCGACGCGGTCGGATCCGAGTCCCCGTGACTCGGATTCCTCCTGCGTCAGTGCGCGGACGGGTGAGCCGATCGCTCGGTGGTCAGGTTTCGGGGACGGTGATGGCGGCTCGGTCCTCGACTTCCATCACGGCTTCGGCGTAGGAGTGCACGTGGCGGCTCATCCGGCGGGAGGCTGCGTCGGGGTCCTGGTCGCGGATGGCCTTGGTCACCGTGCGGTGGGCCCGCAGGGTGGTGCGGCGAACGTCGGCGTCGACGAAGCCGTGCGTGTCGGTTGCCTCGTAGATGCTCCGGGACAGGGCCAGCATGAAGCCGGCTAGCAGCTCGTTGTGGCTGGCGACGGCCACGGCGACGTGCCAGTCGACGTTGGCGTGGAGGAAGTCGGCGAGGGTGCCGTCGGCCGCGATCGCCTCGTTCGCCTTGTCGAGGCGTTCGAGATCGTCGTCGGTGCGATGCTTGGCGGCGAGCTGCGCGCAGTAGGGTTCGATCGCCTCACGGGTCTCGAGCAGCGCCGGGATCCGGATCTGCCGGCCGCGGATCAGCAGCCTGACCGAGTCGGCGACGGACTCCTTGCCAGGCCGGTAGACGAAGGCACCGCCGGCCCGGCCGGTCTTGATCCGGACGAGTCCCTGGACCTCGAGGATGCGCAGCGCCTCGCGGACGGTGGTGCGGCTCATCTTGGTCTGATTGACGAGCTCCCGCTCCGGCGGAAGTGCCGTCCCCTCCGGGAAGTCGCCGCGCAGGATCCGCTCGCGCAGGTCGTCGGCGAGTACATCGGATGCCTTCGGGACCTGCATCGGCGTCAGCTGTACGGCGTGCCGCCGGGGTCCGGTCTGCGAGATCGCTGGTTCAGCGGCCATGAGCTGTCTCCAGTTTCGAACATTCGGTCGTACCTAAAATAGCATTTACGAGGTCCAGTCTTTCGACATGCGGCCGACGGTCATCGAACTGTATTTGGCCTAACCATTGGTCCATGGCCTAGTATGGGATGACCGTCAAGCCAGAGGAGCCGGCGATGAAGACCCTGGACGCGTCGTACGAGACGCTCGCGCTCGACGAGCCGCGGCCCGGCGTGGTCGTCATCACCCTGAGCCGCCCCGAACGGCACAACGCAATGACGAACACGATGTTCGACGAGCTCGAGCACGCGGCCGACGCGCTCGACGCCGAGGACGACTGCCGGGTCGTGATCCTCACCGGCGCCGGCAAGGCGTTCTGCGCGGGTTACGACCTCGCCGACGCGGAGGACCTCCCGGGGCTCGGCGCGCTGGGCATGCTCGACCAGCAGGAACGGGCGGCCAGAGCTCTGCTCGCGGTGCGTTCGATGCGAGTGCCTGTCGTCGCCGCTGTCAACGGTGCCGCCGCTGGTGGCGGGATGTCGCTGGCACTCGCCGCGGACATCCGGCTCGCCTCGACAGACGCCAAGTTCAACGCAGCGTTCGTGCGGATCGGCCTGTCCGCCGGCGACCTCGGGACGTCGTGGCTGCTCACCCGGCTCATCGGCCCGGCGCATGCGAGCGAGATCTGCTTCACCGGACGGCTCGTGCTCGCGGACGAGGCGCTCCGGCTCGGGCTCGTCAACAGCCTCAGCGAACCGGAGCGGCTGCTCGACGAGGCACTCACTCTGGCCGAGGCGATCGTGGCGAACTCGCCCGGCGGCGTCCAGCTCTCGAAGCGAGCGTTGCAGGCCAACCTGGAGGTCGCCTCCTACGCCGCTGCGCTGGAGCTCGAGAACCGCGGCCAGGCGCTGCTCACCCGGAGCGCCGACATGCCCGAGGCGCTCGCGGCCTTCAAGGAGAACCGTCCCGCCGTCTTCACCGGACGGTGACGGCGATGACCGTGACAACTGACACAACGGCGTTCCCCGACCTGGAAACCCTGACCTTCGAGCCGCTCGACGGCGGCATCGGCGTGCTCCGGATCAACCGCCCGCACCGGATGAACTCCCAGACGGTGCGGATGTTCACCGAGCACGGGCTGGCCGCTCGCGCCCTGCGGGACAGCGGCCTGCGTGCGCTGATCCTGACCGGGGCCGGCGAGCGGGCGTTCTGCGCCGGCTTCGACTTGGACGAGCTCGACGTGATCACGCGGATGGGTGTGCGGGAGTTCCTCAGGTTCCAGGAGACCGCGACCGGCGGCATCCAGGCGATCCGGCACCTGCCCTTCCCGGTCATCGCCGCCGTCCACGGCGCCGCGACCGGTGGCGGCATGGCGCTGGCACTGGCGGCGGACATCCGGCTGGTCGCGCCGACGGCGAAGTTCAGCACCGCGTTCCTGAAGGTCGGCCTGTCGATGGGCGAACTCGGCACGTCGTACAACCTGAGCCGGCTGGTCGGACCCGGCCGGGCGGCGGAGGTCGGCTACACAGGCCGCGTGGTCGGTGCCGACGAAGCCGTCGCCATCGGGCTCGCCAACCGCGTCGTCCCCAGCGAGCGCCTGTACGACGAGGCCGTCGCGCTCGCCCGCCTGATCGCCACCAACTCACCCGGTGGCGTGCGGATGTCCAAGCGGGCCATCCAGCTCAACCAGGAGATCACCTCGTACGCCGCGGCGCTGGAGCTCGAGAACCGCGGTCAGGCGCTGCTGAGCCGCACTGCCGACATGGCCGAGGCGCTCGCGGCCTTCAAGGCCAAGCGCGAGCCTCGTTTCACCGGGACCTGAGCCGATGGCCTGGGACTGGACGCCCGCGACACGGGCGAGGCTGGCGTCGTACCTGGAAGCGCGGCGACTGACGTGCGGTGAGGTGACCACCACTCCGATCGGGGACGGGCACTCCAACCTGACCCACCTCGTCTCGGACGGCTCGCGCCAGGTGGTGGTACGCCGCCCGCCGCCGCCGCCCACCCCGCCGGGCGCCCACGACGTCCTGCGCGAGGCCCGGGTCATCGGTGCCCTCGCCGATACGGCGGTGCCGGTGGCGCGGCTGCTCGCCACCGCGGAGGCGGGTGAGGTCCTCGACGTGCCCCTCTACGTGATGGCGTTCGCGGCCGGCCCGGTCGTCACGACGAGGACGCCGCCTCCGCTGGACGAGCCGGCGGTGCGCCGGCGGATCGGCGAGGCGCTGGTCGACACGCTCGCCGACCTCCACGCGGTCGACTGGCGATCCGCGGGGCTGTCGGGGTTCGGCCGCCCGGAGGGCTTCAACGACCGGCACCGACGCCGGATCGGGCGGCTAGTTGCCGATAGCAACGGTCGGCCGCCGCCGGAGTTCGCGGCCATCGACGCCTGGCTGGCCGCGCACGTGCCGCCCGAGTCGGGTGCGTCGATCGTGCACAACGACTTCCGGATCGGCAACGTCGTGCTGTCGGCCGAGCGTCCCGGTGAGGTCGTAGCCGTCCTCGACTGGGAGCTGGCCACGCTGGGCGACCCGCTGCTCGACGTCGGCTACTTCCTGGCCTCGGTCCCGGAGCCGGACGGCCCGCTCACGCCGACCGAGGAGCTCGGGCTCGCAATGCTCGAACCCGGGTACCCGACCCGCAAGGAGCTCGCCGACCGGTACGCCGAACGGACCGGAGCCGACCTCGGCGGGCTCGGCTGGTACACGGCGCTGGCCCTGTGGAAGCTCGCGGTCCTGTACGCGTACGGACGGCGGCGCGGCCGCGACCCCTACTACGCCGACCCCGCGCTCGTGCGGTCGTTCCTGGCCGCCGCCCACCGGGCCGCCGGTCTGGCGCCGACCCAGGAGGACTGATGCCGCACGACTTCCACGACGAGCTGGTCGGGCCGGAGGTCACCGGCTTGCCGGACCGGTTCTTCGACCGGTTCATGTTCAACCTGCACCGGACGGACGCGACGACGCCGTCGATCATCGTCGGCCTCGGGCTGCATCCGGCACGTGACGCCGTCGACGGGTTCGCGATCCTCACGCTGGCGGACGAGCAGCGCAACGTCCGGTTCGGCACCGAGCTGAGCGCGACCGACCGGTCCAGTTGCGGACCGTTCTCGTGGCGGGTCGTCGAGCCGATGCGGACCTGGCACCTCGCGCTCGGCCCGAACCCGGCCGGCCTCGAGTTCGACCTCACCTGGCGGGCGCGGACCCCGGCCTGGTGCGGCGACATCCTGGTCACCAACGCCGGCGGC
>WNFV01002592.1_pt1 | contig 28447 bp, 29 predicted proteins | sample 5400101 | NCBI WGS metagenome assembly WNFV01 (sample SAMN13153361, study PRJNA577476) | soil metagenome | isolation source: 115 cm soil or saprolite under grassland replicate 1 | place: USA:California | collected 2016-06-15
TCATCAGCAGGGTCGTCTCCTGCTTCGGGAAGCGCACGCCGGCGTAGTTGGCGTCCCACACGTACCGCACGCTGACCGGCTTCTGTGGACGCGTGTAGAAGTCCCAGTGCTGCCAGTCGAGGAACGCGCTCTTCGCAACGGCCGGCGAGCTCGAGAGCGCCAGCGCACCCACGACCACTGCACCCGATGCGATCAGGGCCAGGCGGCTCGGCCGGTCGCACAGTCCCGCGAGGAGCGTGAGTGCGACGGCGAGGATGACGAGGCCGCGGCCGATCTCGCTGCCACCGGCGAGGAGCGTTGCCGGCCACCCCGCGCCGATCAGGAAGAAGACGACCGCAAGCGACACGCGCCGCGCCGCGACGGCGAGGGCGACGGCGAGCACGAACACGAAGATCGCCACGAGGATGACCTGGTGCATGGGGACGTGGCGTTCCGGGTCGATCGGCAGCCGGTAGTCGTAGAAGTCGAGGAAGCCGCGCGTGAAGCGCGAACCCAGCGGACCGAAGAATCCGCCCCCTCCGGGCCAGAGGGCGAAGGGCGAGACGGAGAACGCAATCCAGGCGGCCAGCAGTGCCACCAACGCGATCCCGGCGAGACGCAATGCCTGCGGTCGAAGCAAGGCCGCCGCGATCGCCAGCACTGCGAGTGCGAACGGCCGGCCGCCGCCCGAGCGCGGCTCCTCGAAGCGGAGCCAATCCACCGCGATCACGAGCGCAGCGGTCCCGGAAAGGACGAGCGTCTTAAGCACGCGCCGCCTCCGCGACCGGCTGGCCCTCGAGGCAGGACCCCAGGTCGTCGCCGGCGCCCACGACCGCGACCGGAATGCCGGCCGATTGGAGCCGGAGCAGCTCCGGCTCGGGCCTGCGCCCCCTGCCACCGAAGCTCGCCGCGTCGACGTAGACGAGCGAGACCTTGCGACGTGAGAGCGCGCGCTGGACGAGCCGGTCCACCAGGCCGGGCTCGAGACGGGCCGTCACGACCGCAAGCTCGAGGGCGCGCGCGGCGGGACCATCTTCCTGCGCCAGCAGGCGGTCGACGGAAGTTCGACCGCTCGGCTCGACCGCAGCGAGCAGCTCGAGCGCCCGCCGCCAATCCGCCGCCGGCGAGTGGACCTGCTGAACCTCCCGCCGCTCCGAGTTGACGACGAGCACGGCTCGCCTCCCGCGCCGCACGTGGGCGTCGACGATCGAGCCCGCCGCACGCACCTGGACGTCGAAGCTCTCTCCGACCACCGCGGCGGCATCCGCATCGAGGAGCACCGCGATCTCGTCGCGCGGTGAATCCTCCAGCTCCTTCACCATCAGCCGGCCGCGTCTCGCAGTCGAGCGCCAGTGCACGCGGCGCAGCGACTCGCCCTCCTCGTACTCACGGACGCGGTGGAGCTCGAAGCCGCTCTGGCGTCGAAGCAGGAGGCGCCGGCCGTCATGCGACCGCGCCCCCGTTTCCGAGAAGAGACGTCCAAGCCGCTCCAGCCGCGGATAGACGAGGAGGGCGCCAGGGCTCGGGAGTGAGACGATCGCCCGCTCGAGCCCGAATGGATCCGCGAGCTCGGCGCGGACGTCCTCGAAGGCGTAGCGCCCTCGAGGAACACGCTCGAGCACGTAGCGCACCGTGAGCCGGCGCCCGTTCCGGCGTAGGAGATGACGCTGCTCGCCGAAGCGCCCGACACGCTCGACGAGGGTCACCGAAGCGGGCAGGACGCTTCCCGTCGCCTCCAGTTCGACGACGACGGGAACGGCGTCCCCCTCGACGTGCTCCTGGTCACCCCATCCCCGTCGAACCCGAAATGGCCGCTCCGCCAAGCGGATCCACACCCATGCGACCGCGACCACCAGTAGCAAGCCCGTCGCGACCGGATAGAGCGGCTTGGAGCCGAACGCCCAGGCCGCCAGGTAGACGCCCAAACCGAGCCCGAGGATGAAGCGCCCGCGCCGGGTCAGCATTGCACTAGACCGGCACGGGTGTCTTCTCGAGCGTCTCGCGGACGATCTCTTCGCCGGTGAGTCCGCTCGAGCGTGCCTCGGGGGCAAGAATCAACCGGTGGGCTAGGACAGCGATCGCGACCGCCTTCACGTCGTCCGGCTCGAGGAAGCTGCGTCCCGCTGCCAGAGCGCGCGCCTTCGCGACGCGGAGCAGCGCGATGCCGGCGCGGGGACTTGCACCCAGGTACAGACGCGAGTCGCCGCGAGTCGTCCGCAGGAGCGCGACAACGTACCGGTTCAGGCTCTCCTCCACGTAGATGTCCTTCGCGTCCTCGGCGAGGGAGACCGCGTCGCCCGCATTCGCGACCGGCTCGAGAGCGTCGAGGGGCGGATCTGCCGTCTGCTCGGTGAGCATCTTCGCTTCTTCGGAAAGCGGCGGGTAGCCGATCGCGATCCGCATCGTGAAGCGGTCGAGTTGCGCCTCCGGCAGCGGATACGTCCCTTCGTACTCGATCGGGTTCTGCGTCGCCATCACCATGAAGGGCCGCGCCAGCTCGTACGAGACGCCGTCGATCGTGACCTGCTGCTCCTGCATGCACTCGAGCAGAGCGGACTGCGTCTTGGGCGAGGCCCGGTTGATCTCGTCGACGAGGAGCAGGTTGGCGAAGACGGGTCCCGGCTTGAACTCGAACTCGTTGGAGCGTTGGTTGAAGACGTTCACGCCGGTCACGTCGGACGGCAACAGGTCGGGCGTGAACTGCATGCGTGAGAACGAGACGTCGAGCGAGCGCGCGAGCGCCTTTGCCAACATCGTCTTGCCCACGCCCGGAAAGTCCTCCAGGATCAGGTGACCCTCGCTGACGAGACAGAGGACGCAGAGCCGAAGTGTCTCCTCGGGCGCGTGCAGCACCCGGGCGAGGTTGTCGACGACCGTGCGGATGGTCTCGGCAGCGGCCGCGGTCTCGACGCGTTCGCTACGGGGCTCGCTCACGCAACAGCTCCTCAGCCGTATCTACGATCGCCACAGCGATTTGGTCTTTCGGAGCCTTGGCCACGCGGCGCTCGCCCGTCGGGCTCACCAGGACGACCTCGTTGTCGCTCGCGTCGAAGCCGACGTCGTCACGCGAGACGTCGTTGTAGACGACGAGGTCGACGCGCTTCCGCTCCAGTTTGTCGCGCGCGCGCTCGAGACCCTCGTCGCCGGACTCGGCCGCGAACCCGACCAATACCTGGCCGTTCGCCCGGCGCTCTGCGAGCGCGCGCAGAACGTCGGTCGTCGGCTCCAGGGTCACCTGCCAGACGTCCTCGTCCTTCGGGCGCTTGTCCTCCAGCGGATCCGCCGGCCGGTAGTCGGCGACGGCAGCCGCCATCAGGATCAAATCGGCGTCTGCGTGGGCGAGCGCGGCCTCCAGCATGGACTTCGCGGTCGGCGTCTCCACGAGCTCGACCCCGCGTGGCGCGGGGATCGCAATGTTCGCCGCCAGCAGCGTCACGTCCGCGCCGCGCTTGCGGGCCTCCTCAGCCAGCGCGACCCCCATCCTGCCCGAGGAGCGGTTGCCCACGAAGCGGACGGCGTCCAGTGGCTCGCGAGTTCCGCCGGCTGTGACCAGCACGCGACGGCCTGCGAGGGAATCGCTTTCACCCAGCAGCTCGCGGCAGCGGCGGAAGATCTCCTCCGGCTCCGCCATCCGTCCCACGCCCCACTCGCCTTCCGCCGTCTCGCCCCCGCCGGGGCCGACGATCTCGGCCCCGCGGGCACGAACGGCCTCGAGGTTCGCCTGGGTCGCCTGATGCGCCCACATGCGTGGGTTCATCGCCGGAGCCAGGAGGGTTGGACCGCGGTGCGCCAGCGCTGCCTCCGCGACGAGATTGTCCGCGAGCCCGTGCGCAAGCTTCGCGAGCGTGTTGGCCGTCAGCGGGGCCACGACGAGCAGGTCGGCGCGAGTCAGGTGTGCGTAGAGATCATCCGACGGCGGCCGCCGTGCCAGTGCGAAGAAGGTCTCGGCCCGCACGAACCGCTCCGCACCGGGCGTGACGAGTGGAATGACGTCGTGGCCCCCCTTTACGAGCAGCCGGACGAGCTCGCAAGCCTTGTAGGCGGCGATCCCACCGGTGACACCGACGAGGACACGAGCCATAGGCGAATTCTGCCCTAGCCGCTTCGTCCTGACGCCAACCAAAGGCCGGAGACTAGTGGGAGCGAAGCCACACTAGTCTCCGGCCGAACTGACGCGGGCGGGGACGCCGCAGGCGCCACCGCCCGCGCGGAAGCCAAGCTCCGCCAACCGGGCCCCGTGAGAGTGCGCGGGCTCGGCCCGCGCACGTTCCCCGCGAAGCGGGCGTACCCAAGTACAAGTACGCGATTACTTCGGGTACTTGTACTTCAATTTTCCCTCGGAGACTTCCTCGAGGGCCATGGTCAAGTAGTTCTTCGAGCGCGACTCGACGAGGGGCGGCGGTGCCTGCTCGAAGCCGATGCCCTCCCCCAGCTGGTGGTGGTAGTCGTTGATCTGGCGAGCCCTCTTGGCTGCGACGATCACCAGTGCATAGCGGGAATCGACGTTGTTGAGGAGCTCATCGATGCGGGGATGGATCATGGGCGGCTCATGGTACCTGCGGTCTGCAACTCCCGACGGACGATGGCCGTCATCTCGTTCGCGGCCCGCTCGACGTCGTCGTTGACGATCGCGTGGTCGAACCGCTCCTTCTGCTGTTGTTGCTTGCGTGCGAGGTCGAGCCGGACCTGAATCTCACCGGAACTCTCGGTCGCGCGCTCGCGCAGACGGCGCTCGAGCTCCTCGAACGTCGGCGCGTCCACGAAGATCGTTACGGCGCCCGGGATCGTCTCCTGCACGCGTCGTGCGCCGTCCGTCTCGAGATCCAGCAGCGGCACCTTTCCGTGGGCGTGGATGCGCTCGATCTCCGAACGAAGCGTTCCCGAGCGAGCGCCCCACGGGAGGTCGACGTATTCGAGGAACTCCTCGTCCTCGACGAGCCGCTCGAATTTCTCCTCCGTGATGAACCAGTACTCGCGTCCATTCTCCTCGCCGGGTCGCTGCTCCCGGGTCGTGGCGGAGACGGCGAGCTCCAGCTCGGGCATTCGCTCCAGCAGCAGCTTTTCGAGGGTCCCCTTGCCGGCACCCGAGGTGCCGGTGACGACGACGACCAGCGGCCCGGCCTTAGCAGCCGACGCGTTAATGAGTTCGATTGGTTCGACCGGTCATTTCAGACGGACGCGCGAGCGCAGCTCGCACGTCCTGATAGCGGCACCGCAAGCGGTGCCTTAGCGGTTGAAGAGGCCAATCAGCTCAGAACGCTGGCGGTCGGAGAGGCCTCCCACCGTCTTCGACTGGCTGATCCTGCACATGTTCAGGAAGCGCGCCGCCTTCACCCGCCCGAACTCCGGCAACGCCATCAGCATGTCGAAGCCCTTCGCGGTCGACACGTACTCGGGGGGGTTGCTAAGGATCTGTTCGATCTGGACGCGTCCGTCCTTCAGATCCTTCTTCAACCTCGCACGACGGACGCGGATGTCGTTCGCTCGCTTGAGTGCTTCCATGCGTTGATCGAGTGAGCGAATCGGTGCCTCGGCCTGGGTCTTGGGCGACGCCGCCATGAGCGCCGGAGTCTAACAAGCGACCTGCGACGGTCAAGCGCCTAGGTTTTGCCGTTCTGAGCAGGTCTTTTGGGACTTACTCGCTCGCCCTTTCGTCGAGGGTTGTCCCAACGGACAACGGCTCTTCGTGCGCGAGTGCGTATACGTCGTCATGAGAGTTCCATCCGCGCTCCTCGGTTGCCGCGTGCAACTCTGCGCGGACGCGCGCGGGTGCGTCCGCGTCGGCGAAGAGCACGGTTCCGAGCGCGACGTGCCGCGCACCGGCGGCGATGAACTCGAGCGCGTCGAGGCCTGTCTGGATTCCACCCATGCCGACGATCGGCATCCCGGTCGCCGCGTAGCAGGCCGCCACCGAAGCGAGGGCGATCGGCTTGAGCGCAGGCCCTGAGAGCCCTCCGTAGCCCGGGCCGAGCACGGGTCGGAGCGTCCGTGTGTCCAGTTTGAGGCCGCGGACCGTGTTCACGAGGGAGAGCCCGTCAGCGCCGGCGGCTTCCGCTGCGCGTGCGATCTCCGCGATGTCAGGGACTGCCGGCGAGAGCTTCGCCCAGAGCGGCTTGCGCGTCGCGATCCGCGCGGCCGCGACGATCTGCGTCGTGCTCTCGACAGGCGCTTCGACGTTCGGACACGACACGTTGAGCTCGATCGCGCTCACCGCGGCGTGGTCGTCGAGGCGCAAGCAGATCTCAGCGTAGTCGTCCGTCTCGAAACCGCCGACCGAGACCCACAACGGGACTCCCAGCTTCTCGAGTTGCGGAAGGTTTCTGGTGACGAAGCGGTCGATGCCAGGGTTGGCAAGGCCGATCGAGTTGAGCATCCCGACGTCGGTCTCGGCGATGCGGACGGGCGTATTGCCGTCCCGCGGGAGCGGCGTCACGGTCTTCGTCACGAACGCGTCGAGGCTGCGCGCGACGTCCGGTGCGGTCAGCGCGTCGAGGCAGCCGGAGGCGTTAAGCAGCACAGAGCACCGGTCCTTCGACGCAGAGACGCTTCAGCTCGCCGTCGATCTCCACCGCGCAGCCGTAACAGGCTCCGTACCCGCAGGCCATCGGCGCCTCCCAGGCGAGTTGCGCCTCCGGGGCGATTCGGCGCACCGCTTCGAGCATCGGCTCGGGCCCGCAGGCGAGCACGCCCATGCCGGAGGGGATCAGTTCGGTCACGCGCGTCGGCTCGACGCAGCTCTGAGCGTTCGGAACGAGCTCAGCCGCCTCGGCGTGCCAGGCGGAACGGAACCCGAGCACGGCCGGGGGCCGCCCGAGGGCCTCGGAGAGATACGGCAGCGGCGCGATCCCGATGCCGCCCCCGACGAGCAGCGGCCGCTCGACGTCCAGGCGAAAGCCGTTGCCGAGTGGGCCGAGCACGTTCAGCGTGTCATCGGGCTCGAGGGAGCAGAGCGCCCGAGTCCCGGGACCGATCGGATCGATCAGGAACGCGAGCTCGCGCCCGGGCGCAAGGCACAGGCTCATCGGTCTCGGCAGCAGTCGACCGGGGGCCTCGAGCATGAAGAATTGGCCGGGCACGCCGGGCTCGAGCCCGCCGCGCCGGACCCGTAGCAGCGTGTACGGCCCGAGCTTCTCGTTTGCGACGACGCTAAGCCGCTCGCGTCTCACGTTCGATCCGTTCCTGCAGCGACAGGGACTCCTCGCTGCGCGCGTTCGCGATCGCGTGCACGGCCGCCGCGGCGCCGGACAAGGTGGTGATGCACGGCACCCGGGCGACGAGCGCGGCCTCCCGGATCAGGTAGCCGTCCGTGCGGGCACCGGATCCCTGCGGTGTGTTGACGACGAGATTGCAGCGACCTCGACGGATGAGATCGACGACGGTCGGCTCGGCGCCGTCCTCGGTCACCTTCCTCACGCGCTCGACCTCCAGCCCCGCGGCGGCGAGGGTGTCGGCCGTTCCGGACGTGGCGAGGAGGTTGAAGCCGAGGTCCGCGAGTCCGGCGGCCACGTCGACCACCGCCCGCTTGTCCGGGTCGCAGACGGAGAGGAACGCCGTCCCCGCGATCGGCAGCGGCCGGCCCGCCGCGCGTTCCGCCTTCGCGAACGCGCTCGGAAGATCCGCGGCGCTCGCCATCACCTCTCCGGTCGCGCGCATCTCGGGCCCGAGCACCGGATCGGCACCGGGGAAGCGCGCGAACGGCAACACGGCCGCCTTCACGGACACGTGTCCCAGTGACTGGCCCTCGGTCAGGTCGAGGTCGGCAAGGCGTGCGCCGGCCATAACCCGGCATGCCGCCTGCACGAGGTTGACTCCCGTCGCCTTCGACGCGAAGGGCACGGTCCGCGACGCCCGTGGATTGGCTTCCAGGACGTACACCATCCCGTCCACGACGGCGAGCTGGACGTTCAGGAGCCCGACGACCCCGAGGGCGCGTGCAAGCGTCCGGACGATCGAACGAATCTCGGCGTCGTCTGGTGCGCTCAGCGACGGAGCCGGCAGCACACACGCCGAGTCGCCCGAATGCACGCCGGCCTCCTCCACGTGCTGCATCACCGCACCCACGTACGTCTCCTCGCCGTCGGAGACGGCATCCACGTCGATCTCGGTCGCACTCTCGATGAAGCGGTCGATCAGCACCGGCCGCTCGACCGCACCGAGATCGCCCGCGGAGTAGCAGACGCGCATCGCACGGCCGCCGAGGACGTAGGAAGGCCGGATCAGCACCGGATAGCCGATCCGCTCCGCGACGTCCCGTGCTTCTTCCGTGCTCCTCGCGATCCCCCACTCGGGACACCGAATGCCGAGCCTGTCCAGCAGTGCGCCGAACCGCTCTCGGTCCTCCGCGAGGTCGACTGCGTCGAACGGCGTGCCCATGATTCGGAAGCCCTCGGCCTCGAGCCCGCGCGCGAGCTTGAGCGGCGTTTGGCCGCCGAACTGGATCGCAACACCCTCCGGCCGCTCCCGCCTGCATACCGCGAGAACCTCCTCGAGCCGGAGCGGCTCGAAGTAGAGGCGGTCGGAGGTGTCGTAGTCGGTCGAGACGGTCTCCGGGTTGCAGTTGACCATCACGGCCTCGTAGCCGAGCGCGCGAAAGCTCTGCGCCGCATGCACGCAGCAGTAGTCGAACTCGATCCCCTGGCCGATCCGGTTCGGGCCGGAGCCGAGGATGACGACGCGCGGCTTGCTTGCCGTCGGCGGCGCTTCGTCGGCCTCGCCCCACGTCGAGTAGTAATAGGTCGAGGCCGCCTCAACCTCGCCGGCGCAGGAGTCGACGCGGCGGAACACCGAGTGGACGCCCCAGGACCGGCGGCGCGCACGCACCGCTTCCTCTGAGGTCTGGCACGCCGTTGCGATCTCCGCATCCGACCGGCCCGCGCGCTTCAGCCGCAGGAAGTCGTCCGCGACGAGGGCCTCGAGCGACAGCCGGTCGCGCTCCTCGGCGAGCTCTTGATGGAACCACGGGTGCGCCGCCTCCGGCAGCGGCCACCGCTCCTCGGTGTCGAGCTCGCGCGAACGCTCTGCCTTGCGGAACGCCTCGACGAAGGAGCGGCCAATGCCCATCGCCTCCCCCACCGACTTCATCTGCGTCCCGAGTGTCGTGTCGGCACCGGGGAACTTCTCGAAGGCGAAGCGCGGAAACTTGACAACCACGTAGTCGAGCGTGGGCTCGAAGCTCGCAGGGGTCGTGCCCGTGAGGTCGTTCGGAATCTCGTCGAGGGTGTAGCCGACGGCGAGCTTCGCGGCGACCTTCGCGATCGGATAGCCGGTCGCCTTGGACGCCAGCGCAGAGGAACGCGAGACGCGCGGGTTCATCTCGATCACGCGCAGCTCACCGGTGTCGCGCTCGCGCGCGAACTGGATGTTCGAGCCGCCGCACTCGACGCCAACCGCGCGGATGACCGCGGCCGCTGCGTCTCGAAGCTCCTGGTAGGCGTGATCGGAGAGCGTCATCTGCGGCGCAACCGTCACCGAGTCGCCCGTGTGGACGCCCATCGGATCGATGTTCTCGATCGAGCAGACGATCACGACGTTGTCCTTGCGGTCGCGCACGACCTCGAGCTCGAACTCGTCCCAGCCGCGCACGGACTCCTCGACCAGCACCTGGCCGATCGGGCTCTCAGCGATGCCCAGCTCGACCTGACGGTGGAGCTGAGGGAGGGTCTCGACGAATCCACCTCCGTGACCACCGAGCGTGAACGCCGGCCGGACCACAGCCGGTGTCGCCAGACCCGCGAGCTCGGCGATATCGGTGACGATCTTGGAGCTCGGAACCTTCAGCCCCACGCTTCGGACCGCCTCGCGGAAGAGCTCGCGGTCTTCCGCACGCCGGATCACGTCGAGGGGGGCTCCGATCAGCTCCACGCCCAGGTCCTCGAGCACCCCGTGCAGCGCCAGCTCCTGCGCGAGGTTGAGGGCCGTCTGGCCGCCCATGGTCGGAAGCAGCGCGTCGGGACGCTCGCGCGCGAGGACGTCGGCGACGCCGTCGAGATCGAGCGGCTCGAGATACGTGCGGTCGGCGAAGCCCGGGTCGGTCATGATCGTCGCCGGGTTCGAATTCACGACGATCGTGCGAAAGCCGTCCTCGCGGAGCACCTTCAAGGCCTGGCAGCCCGCGTAGTCGAACTCGCACGCCTGGCCGATCACGATCGGGCCGGAGCCGATCAGACAGATGGACTCGAGGTCAGGCCGCCTCGGCATAGGCCACCTCCTCGACCCAGCGCTCGATGAGCGGCCAGGCGTCGTGTGGGCCCGGGCCCGCCTCCGGATGAAACTGCACCGATCGCGCGTGCTCCAGCGGAAAGTCGAGGCCCTCTACCGTGCCGTCGTAGAGCGACACGTGCGTCGCCTCGCGCGCCTCCGACGGCGCGACGGCGAAGCCGTGGTTCTGGCTCGTCACGAGCACGCGGCCCGTCGTGCGCTCGAGCACGGGATGGTTGGCGCCGCGGTGCCCGAACGGAAGCTTGAAGGTCTCGTGTCCCGCCGCGAGCGCGAGCAGCTGGTGCCCGAGGCAGATGCCGAGGATCGGCACGCGGCCGAGCAGCTCACGGATGACGGCAATCTCGTCTGCGAGCGGCTCGGGATCGCCCGGCCCGTTCGAGAGCAGCACTCCGTCGAAACGGACGAGCTCGTCCGCGGTCGCATCGTGAGGGAAGACCGTGACGGCGGCCCCCGCGCCCGCAAGGCGACGGAGGATCGAGCGCTTGCACCCGTAATCGACGACCGCGATTCGCGCGCGGCCGGCCTCGGAGTACACGAACGGTCTCCGGGTCGAGACCTCGGCGGCGAGTGCGCGCCCGCTCATCGGCGGCTGTGCGCGCGCGACCGAGATCGCTTGCTCGACCGATCCGTCTCCGGCCGCCACCACGCCGCGAAGGGCTCCCGACTCGCGCAGCTTCAACACGAGCGACCGCGTGTCGATCGCGGTGAGCGCGACGATGCCGCGTTCGTGGAGCCAGTCCGTCCACGCGGGCCCGCGCGCCTCGCGCATGAGCACGGCGCGGGCATGAGGGCGCGCGGACTCGGAGCGGCCCTCCGCAACGCCGTAGTTGCCGATCATCGGCGCCGTGAAGCAGACGATCTGCTCCGCGAAGCTCGGATCGGTGACGATCTCCTGGTAGCCGGTCATCGCGGTCGTGAAGACCGCCTCGCCGACCGCAAAGCCCTCGGCGGCGACGGACTGTCCTCGGAAGACCGTGCCGTCCTCGAGCGCGAGGAAGCCAGTCACGCTCCGTACACCAGCCTGCCTGCAGCGATCGTCGCGCGCACCTTGCCCTTGACCGTCTCGCCCAGCAGCCACGAGTTGACGGAGCGGGACCGGAACATCTCCTCCGTGATCCGATAACTCGCGGTGAGATCGAGCAGGACGAGGTTGGCGGGCGCGCCGACCGCGATCCGCGGCGCGTCGAGGCCGTAGGCGCGGGCCGGCCCTGCGGACATTCGCTCCAACAGCGCCACGAGCGTGACGAGGCCGGGCTCGACGAGATGCGTGTAGAGGGCGGCGAAGGCGGTCTCGAGGCCGGTGACACCGAACGGCGCCGCCTCGAAGGGGACCTCCTTCTCGTGACGTGCGTGCGGGGCGTGGTCTGTCGCAATCGACGTGATCGTCCCGTCCTTGAGTGCCTCGATCAGCGCCGTTCGGTCCGACGCGGCGCGAAGCGGTGGGTTCATCTTGCGGTTCGGGTCGAGGGAGCGCACGGCCTCGTCCGTGAGACAGAGGTGGTGCGGCGTCACCTCGGCGGTCGCGTCCACGCCTTCCGCGCGTGCCCTGCGCAGCGCCTGAACCGATTCCCACGCCGAGAGATGCAGGAGGTGCAACGGCTGCCGCTCGTATGCGGCGAGCGCGAGGTCGCGCTCGACCATGAGGCTCTCCGCGACGGAGGGGTAGCCGGTGAAGCCGAGCTCCGCGGAGACCTCGCCCTCGTGCATCTGCCCTCCCCGGGACAACGTCGGCTCCTCGCAGTGGAGCGCGACTCGGCGCCCGGTCACCGCGCTGTACTGCAGCGCACGACGCATCAATCCGGCCGAAGCGATGGGAACGCCGTCGTCCGTGAATCCGGCGGCGCCCCCATCCGCGAGCTCACCCATCTCGGTCAGCTCGGCGCCGGCCTGGCCCTTCGTGATCGACGCCAGAAAACCAACCGGGATCTCGGCGTCCGCACGTGCGGCTTCGACGAGCGACCCGAGGGTCGCAGCCGAGTCGACGACCGGCTCGGTGTTCGGCATCGCGAGGATCGCGCAGTAACCCCCCGCGGCCGCCGCAGCCGTACCCGAGGCGATCGTTTCCTCATCCTCCCGTCCGGGCGTCCGCAGGTGCACATGAGGATCGACGAACGCGGGTGCGACCACCAGGCCGCCCGCATCGATCACGCGATGCGCGTTCGTCTCGAGATCGGCGCCGAGCGCGGCGACGATGCCGTCGTCGACGCGCACGTCCATCGTCCCGTCGACTCCCTCGAGCGAATCGATCACACGCGCGCCGCGGACGACGATGTTCTCCTTCGGAGCGTCCTTCGCGAACAGCATCACGCCACCTCCAGCACGGTCTCGGTCTTGACCTCGACCGGCCCGCTCGTCAGCAGGTCGTAGAGGACGGCCATCCGTGTGACGAGGCCGGCGCGCACCTGCGTCTCGATCAGCGCGTCGGCGTGGTCGGCGACGAGCGGGTCGATCTCGACGCCGCGGTTCATCGGCCCGGGATGCATGACCTTCTGACCGGGCCGCAGCCGCTCCGGCGTGACCCCCCACCGCGCCGTGTACTCGCGCAGCGAGGGGACGTAGTTCGCCCCCTCTTGCATCCGCTCGCGCTGCATGCGCAGCACGTAGACGACGTCCGCGGCGGCCACCGCACCGATGTCGGTCGTCGCCTCGCAGCCCATCGTCTCGATCCCGCGCGGTAGCAAGGCGGGCGGGCCGATGAGCGTGACTTGCGCTCCCATCAGTGCGAGTGCCTGGATCAGCGACCGCGCCACCCGGGAGTGGAGGACGTCGCCGACGATCGCGACGTGCAGGCCCTCGAGCCGGCCGAGCTCTTCCCGCATCGTGTAGAGGTCGAGCAGCGCCTGGGTCGGATGCTGGTGCTTTCCGTCACCCGCATTCACGACGTGCGCATCGGTTACACGCGCGACAAGATGAGGAGCCCCGATCTGCGGATGGCGGATCACGATCACGTCGGGGTCGTACGCGCCGAGCGTGATCGCCGTGTCCTTGAGCGACTCGCCCTTGTCCACCGACGAGCCGGTGGACTTGATCGACATCGTGTCCGCAGAGAGACGCTTCGCCGCCAGCTCGAAGCTCGACGAGGTCCGCGTCGAGGATTCGTAGAAGACGTTGATCACGAGCCGGCCCTTGAGCGTCGGCAGCTTCTTCACCTCGCGCTCGAGGCTGCGCTCGAACGTGCGCGCAGTCGCCAGGAGCCGCTCGACATCGTCGCGGGTGACGTCCCTGATCGAGATGAAGTGGCGCTTGGGCGGCGGCGCGGGTGGACGCAGATCTTCGCGCATGACGCGGATCTCAGCCATCGTGGGCACTCCTCTCCTCGGGCGCTTGAACGAGTAGGACGCTGTCGACCTCGTCCACTTCCACGAGCTGCACCTGGATGCGTTCGTCACGCGAGGTCGGGAGGTTCTTGCCGACGTAGTCGGGGCGGATCGGCAGCTCGCGATGGCCCCTGTCGACGAGGACGGCCAACTGGATCCGCTCAGGACGGCCGTAGTCGAAGAGGGCCTCGATCGCAGCGCGGATCGTCCTTCCGGTATAGAGGACGTCGTCGACGAGGATGACCGTCTTCCCTTCGAGCGGGAAGTCGAGCGCTGTCGAGCGGACAACCGGTTGCGGATGGCGCGGAGCGTCGCCGCCGCGCACCTGAACGTCGTCGCGGTAGAACGTGATGTCCACCGCGCCGAATGCGGGCGCCTCACCGGCGCGTTCCTCGACGAGGCGGCGAAGGCGATGGGCGAGCGGGACTCCTCGGGTCTGGATCCCGACCAGTGCAACACGCGAGAGATCGGGGTTGGCCTCGATGATCTCGTGCGCGATCCGCGAGAGCGTCCGCCGAAGCGCTTCGTCGTCCAGGAGGACGGTTCCCGCCGGGACCTCCACCGCACTCATTCCGCAGGCGGGATCGCGGGTATACGGGCAGACAGCTTCATTCGACTCCTTTCCGGCCTCACTGGACCGGGTTAAAGGGGTTCGGTCGCGGGGGAGCCTAGTGGATCGGTCGGACGACGATGTCGAGGCCCGCGCGTCCCGCGCTAGGGCTCGCCGACGATGTCGTCGGGCTCGGTCATCGCCTCGATCGCGTCCTGCGCCTGCTCCACTGACGATTCCGGGACGGAAACGGTCACCGAGTCGTCCTCGCCGTCTGCGAGCTCCGCCGCGATGCCCGCGGACCGCAAGATCTCCTGGATCTCCTCCGCCTCCGTCACGTCGCCCGCAACGGCGACTCGCACCATCTCACTCATCGCGGGGCCGATGATATGGGCTTTGGCTCGGGGCGGTGGAGGGCGCCTCCCTTGATCAGCTGCGGTGATCCGCGCTCCGCGAACGGCACTTCGACCAGGTCGAAATCGCGCGGCACGACCGTCTCGGGAAAGATCTCCCGCGCCTCCCTGGCGATCTCCGGGCCGAAGTAGCGGTTCGAAAGATGGGTCAACGCCAGGAGGCCGACGTTCGCGCGTCGCGCTGTCTCCGCCGCCTGCGCGGCGGTCTGGTGCAGCGTCTCTTCCGCGCGATCCCGCTCCTCCTCGGAGAAGGTCGCCTCCGTGACTAGCACGTCGGCGCCCCAGGCGGCCTCGACGATCTCCTCCGACGGCGCGGTGTCGCCGGTCACGACGATCTTCCTCCCGGCCCGCGGCGGGCCGAGGACCTGCTCGGGCGTCACCGTCCGTCCGTCGGCGAGGATCACTTGCTCGCCGCGCTGGAGCACACCGCGCTCGGGCCCGTTCGGAACCCCGAGGGCGTCCGCGCCCTCAACGTCGAAGCGGCCCGGCCGCTTGGCTTCGATAAGCGACCAGCCCAGCGACCGCACGCCGTGAGACACGCCGAACGTCGCCAGCCGGTAACCGTCGCGCTCGAGCACGTCGCCGGGCTCGAGCTCGACGAGACGCACCTCGTACGTCAGCTTCCCGACGACCCGCTTGAGCGAGCCGAGCAGGTCGACGAGGCCGCGGGGTCCGTAGACGTCCAACGGCAACTCGCGTCCACGCAGGGAGAACGTCTTGAACATCCCCGGCAGACCGAGCACATGGTCGGCGTGAAAGTGGGTGACGAAGACCTCGGGCAGCTCGACGAGCCCGACCGACGAGCGCAGCAGCTGCCGCTGCGTGCCTTCGGCACAGTCGAAGAGGAGCCGTTCCCCGCCCCGACGGACGAGCAGCGCTGCGGGAGCGCGCTGGGCGGTCGGCATCGAGCCGGCGGTGCCGAGGAAGACGACGTCGAGATCCACGGCCCGATTCTAGGTTTCACCCCCTCAAGTCACGGCTCGGCTACGCCGATAGCGGGTCTGAGGACGAGATGTCTTCTCATGTGGCATCAGGGGTCTCGCGCGGATGGGCGGTTCACCGCTCCGTCACGTTGCTGCGCGTCTTCCTCCTGTCGAGCGCGGCGATCCTCTTCGCGGGAGCGGTTCTCCTCGGCTCCATCCTGACGACGGCCCTCCGTCTGCAGGCCCTTGCCGACACCCGCACGAGCCTCACCCAGTACGTCGACGGCGTCCTACGGCCGCAGCTCGTGCGCGGCGATCGAATCCACGTCTCGCCGCACCTTCCGCTTCAGATCAAGGCCCAGCTCCGCCGGCAGCCCGACATCGTGACCGTAAAGGTGTGGCGGCCCGACGGAGTCCTCGTCTGGACGAACCGCGCCCCCGAACGCATCGGACGCAAGTTCCCGCTCGACGGCGATCTCGGCGAGGCGATTCGTGAGAACCGCCCGCAGGCCTCGCTCAACGACCTCGACGAGGAAGAAGACGCGGCGGAGCACGCCGCGATCGGGCACGGACACATCCTCGAGGTCTATGCACCGCTGCAGAGCGCCGACGGCAAGCACGCAATCGGTGCCTACGAGATCTACGCGAAGCCGCAGCACACGGAGAGCTTCATCGCCTCGCGGAAGCGCCTGATCTGGTTCGCAGTTCTGGCCGTCTTCGCCACGCTCTACGCCGCATTGGCCTTCCTCGTCCGGAGTGCGTCGTCGACGCTGCGGCGGCAGGCTTCGACACTCCAGGCTCGCTCGCGAGAGCTGATGGATTCGTACCGGCGACTCGAGGAGAGCTCCCTCGAGGCGATCGAAAGTCTGAATGCGACCGTCGACGCGAAGGATCCCTACACGGCGGGACACTCGGCACGCGTGCAACGCATCGCACTGGCCGTTGCCGAAGAGCTCGGCATCGCACGTGAGCGCCTCGACGCCGTGCGCTTCGGCGGTCTCTTCCACGACATCGGCAAGATCGCTGTTCCGGACAGCATCCTGACGAAGGCGGGCGCCCTCGACAACGACGAATACGCAGTCGTCAAGCGCCACCCCGGCGACGGCGCCGACATCGTCGGGCACTTCAGCCGTCTGCACGACGCGGTCCCGCTCATCCGCCATCACCACGAGCGCTGGGACGGCAAGGGGTATCCCGACAATCTCGCCGGTGACGAGATTCCGGCGGAGGCCTGCGTCGTCGGGCTCGCCGATGCGTGGGACGCGATGACCACCGACCGTCCGTACCGCCCGGCGTTGACTCTCGAGGAGGCAGCCGCCGAGGTACGCCGGTGTCGCGGGACGCAGTTCTCGCCCGAGGTCGTGGACGCATTCTTCTCCGCCTTTCGGCGGCACCCGGCCGTCTTCGAGCCGGACGAGCCGGACGAGCCGTACGAGATCGCCGCCACCGCCTGAACCGGCGGTAGGCTCGCCGCGTGGGGAGCGCGAGCGGGCTGAACGTGACGGTCTGGGGCGAAGGCGAGCCGGCTATCTTCGTTCACGGAAGCTTCGGCTGGGGCGAAGCGACGTGGCTCGAGCAGCGGCCGCTCTCCGACGCCTATCGCCTCTTGCTGATGGATCGCCGGGGGTTCGGAAAGAGTCCGGCGGACGGCCGCGTGGACTTCGACCGCGATGCCGACGACGTTGCCGCGCTCCTCGAAGACGGGGCGCATCTCGTCGGGCATTCATACGGCGGCGTCGTGTCGCTGTTGGCCGCGTCCCGTCGCCCCGACGCGGTCCGAACCCTGACGGTGATCGAGCCGCCTGCACTCGCCCTGGCGCGCGGCCATCCCGCCGTCGAGGAGCTCATTCGGCGGATCGACGCAGCCGGTGCGGAGACCGCCGATCCGAGCGAATACCGCGCCCTCTTCCTGCAGGCGTTCGGCTTTCCCGCCGAGCCCGCGCCGCTCGAAGGGCTCAGCCTCGAGGCGGCTCGCTCGTCCATGAGCGAGCGCCCGCCGTGGGAGGCGGAGATTCCGCTCGACGTTCTTGCCGCTGCGGGCATACGCGTCCTCGTCGTGAGGGGGGATTGGTGCCCGGCTCCCGATACCGCGCGCGAGCGCGCCGGTGCGGCGTTTCACGCCGTCTGCGACGTCCTCCGGCAACGGCTGGCCACGGAGAGCGCGATCTTCCCGGCCGCGCACAGCCCGCAGCAACTCGGGAAGCTCTTCAACGACCGGGTGCGGACCTTCTGGGAGACGGCATGACCGGGGACGTTCGCGAGCTCATCCGGCGGGAGATCGCACCGGCTGAGCACGAGGTGATCCGCGAGCTCTGGAAGCGTCACTCGATCGCCGAGGACCAGCGCGACCTCCCCGGCCTCATCTCGACGCTGACGGAGGACTGCGTCTACGAGCTCGTCCAGACCGGTCATCGCTGGGAGGGCCATGATGGGGCAGCTCGGTTCTACGGCGAGCTGCTGTCGGCGTTTCCCGACATCCACTTCGACCTGACCGACATCGTCATCGGCCCGCAGGGAGTCTGCGAGGAGGCGGACGTGACCGGGACGCACGAGGCGGACTGGCTGGGCTTCCCACCGTCCGGGGAGCGCCTCTCGTGGAAGGTCGTGATCTTCTTCCCGTGGGACCCCGAGCGCCGACTCTTCCGCGGCGAGAAGGTCTACACCGCAGGCCTCCCGCTCTCAGGGATCTAACTAAGAGGGTTTGGCGAAATACCTGGTTCCGCTCGCTGAATAAACTCTGGCTCGCCAATGCGGGCCGAAGTCGCCTCGACAACGCTCGCGATCGCCTCTCTTCTTGTTGCGGTCGCAAGCCTCGTTGGCAGTTGGGCGACACCTGACTGGTGGGAAACGATCCCGGTGGTTCCATTCACGGTCGCCGCTGGCGTCCTTGCAGCTGGCGCGGTGTACATGAGGGTTAGCCGCCTGGTGACCACGTTGTCAGTCGGGCTTCTTGTCGGAGTTGTCACGTTTATCGCGACCGGGCTCGTCGGCTGCTCAAGATGGTGCAGCTAAGGCAGGACCAGGCGCTGCCCGGCGACGAGGGTCGTGCCGTGCAGGTGGTTGCGGCGCTGGAGCTCCCAGATGCCCTCGCGCGGGTCGCCCGCGAAGTGAGCCGCCGCGATCGACCAGAGCGTGTCGGTGGGCTTGACGACGTAAGGCACGGGCCTTCCAGCGCCGCCGGAGGGTCGAGCAACGACACCCACCAGGAGGCAGACAGCGAGGAGGAAGACGAGGAGCCGAGGGAACATGTGTTCGTAGGGTACCGAACACGTGTTCGCAATGTCAAGGCAGGCCTCAGAGAGTCACCAGCTGAGGCGTGATCCGCCTCCCCTTCACCCTCAGGACGAGCATCGAATGAGCGGGAGCGCTGCGCCGCTCGGTCGGCGAGCCGGGGTTCAGCACCCAGAGATGCTGGAACCGCTCCACCTGCGGGATGTGTGTATGGCCGTAGATGACCGCCTCGCAGTCCTCGAAGCGGGGCCGCGAGCCGCGCCTCCCGCCGCACCCGCGGCCCCGCGTCGTGAACCATCCCGATCCGCACCCTGTCGACCTCCACGACGTGCTGCTTCGGCAGCGCAGCCTTCAGGGCCGGCTCGTCCATGTTCCCGTGGACTCCTTCGACGGGCGGCCCGAGCGCGCGCAGCTCGTCGAGGAACTGCACCGACACGAAATCGCCGCTGTGGAGGACAAGGTCGGCGCGCGAGAGCAAGCGCACGCACTCGTCCGGAAGCACGCGCGCGCCGCGCGGGAGATGCGTGTCCGAGATGACGGCGACCCGGGTCAGGAAGCGACGACGGGCTCGGGTGCAAGGACACTCGACTCGTGGAGGAAGCGCCCGGACTTCCAGACGAGCTCGCCGTCGGCGTAGACCTCACCGTCGGCGCGTAGGTCGCAGATCAGGTCCCAGTGCAGACCCGAGTCGTTCCGGCCGCCCAGCTTCTTGAAGCTGGAGCCGAGCGCGACATGCAGCGTCCCGCCGATCTTCTCGTCGAACAGGATGTCGCGCGTGAAACGGTCGATCTCGTAGTTCAGGCCGAACGCCAATTCGCCCAGGATGCCCGAGCCCTCGTCCATGCCCACGAGCGACTGCAGGTAGTCGTTGCCGGTCTTCGCCTCTGCCGCCACGACGCGACCGCCCTCGAAGCGCAGGCGCACGTCCTCCACCGAACGGCCGTGGAAGATCGCGGGGAAGGAGAAGCGGATCTCTCCCTCGGTCTCGGTCTCGACGGGACTCGTGAAGATCTCCCCGTCCGGCATGTTGAGCCTGCCGTCCGCCGCCAGCCAGCTCCGGCCCTCGACGTTGAGACGGAGATCGGTGTCCGGGCCGACGATGCGAAGCTCGCGCGAGCTCTCGAGCTCGCGCGCACGCGCGTTCAATTCCACGGACACCCGGCGCCAGTGCGCGACCGGATCCTCGTCGACGCGGACGTGACAGGCGCCGTAGACGAACTCTTCGTACTCGGGCAATGACATCTCAGCGTCCTGGGCATGCGCGTGGGTCGGGAAGCGCGTGCCGACCCACTTGGCTTTCCCTGCGTCGATTCGCTCCCAGTAACGCTTGGTCAGCTGGCGGCGGGATGCCATCCGGCGGCTGACCCGCTGCGGATCGGCCTGGGTCAGCGAGCGCGTGTTCCGTTCGGCCCAGATCGTCACGAGCGCATCGAGGTTTTCGACCTCGAAGCGTTCCATCTCCGAGATGAAGGACAGCTGCTCGTCCGACGCCTCGCTGAGGGCGATGACGTCGAGGCCTTCGACCTCGACACGCGTGCGCGGATGCGCACCTGCCCGGAGGGCGTGGCGGTAGACCTCGGTGACAAGCGGCGAAGCCACTGTGGCTCCGTCGATGCGCACGACCTGACCCGGCTTGAGCTCGAGCGAATAGTTGACGAGCAGATCGGCGTGCTTCGCCACGCATGGATCGGACATGTCGATCCTTATATCGCATCCGGCCGGGCTTGAAGACCGGCCAAATGAGACCTGCCTAGCCCTGGAAGGTACGGGTGAAGGTCGCGGCGCGGGCGGGATTGGTCTCCGCTCGGAGCGTCACTTTCACCTGATACGCACCGCGGCGCAGCCGCGGCAGCTTGAACAGCAGGTCGCGAGCGGCATCTCCCTGTCCATCTGCGCCGGTCAGCCTGCGCGTGCTCGCAGGGCGAGTGATCTTCACCTCGTAGGAGAAGCCCTCGTCCGCGCGGACGACGAAGGACCGCGGCAGTGTCCTGAACACGACGCGGGCGCCGACCACGCGCTCCGTGTGCCGCCACTGCAGCTCCTTTCCCTGGCACTGCTGGTTGGCGCCGATCGCCTCCTTGACGGCGGCGTACGAGGCGCGGTGCGTGCCATCCGGAAGCACGACGCCACTCTGCCAGGCGGGCAAGCTCGTCTCGTCAACGGCGTGGAAGAAGTTGAGCAGGGCGACGTTCGGATCGCACGCCATCAACGCAATCAGCTGCGCGTAGTACGCGCCCTGGGTCGCCTCGTCGACGAGCGGGACGTTCTCCGCTCCGGTGTACAGCGACGATTTCCCCGGTGCAACGCGCGCCTGGTAGCCCACCTCGTCCACGAAGATGCGAACGAACGGCCCGTCGCCGGATTGCCCGGACTCGCGGAAGAGCGGCTGCGCCGTTCCGTGGAACGCGTCCCACCACGCCTGCTTGAAGCGGTCGAGGTTCACGCACCCCACCTTCGGCCAGACGTAACCGACCGACGGCGCGTCGGTATTCACATTCGGGTAGCAGTGGATCGAGACGTCGTCTGCGATCGGTTTCGTCCGCCCGCTCGCGCGATAGGCGTCGCCGACTTCCTTCAAGAATCGGATCGGCGAGTGTGAGACGTTGCTGGCGGCGTCGAAGTCGTCGTTGCCGCGCGGCGAGAGGCCGAATGCGATCACGTCGATGCCGGGATCCACGGCCTTCACCGCGTCGTAGCACGCGGCCATCGCCTGCTCTTGGACGATGCCCGAGATGCCGTTTCCCGCGTCGTCGAACTGGGGCTGGTGGAACCTGGGCTGGTTGCCCTCGTTGAGGCAGACGATCTTCCGCACGTACGGATACCGCTCGGCGACCTTCGCCGCGTAGTCGGCGAACTGCCGGACGCCGTTCGGCGTGTCGACGAGCGCGCGGGCCTTCAGCGGGTAGATCGCGAATATCACGTCGATTCCGCGCCGCATCGCCTGAGGGACCGACCGGTCGAGGAAGGCCTGGTCGAAGATCGTCGTCGGGTTGGCCGGATCCCAGAAGACCGCCATGCGGTTCTCCGTCATTCCGAGCTCGGTGAGCATGTTGAAGAAGCCGGAACCGCCGTCCTCGGCGTACTTGCCGGCGTCGTCGGCAACGCCGAACGTCGTGCTCGACGCCGCCCCGGCAAGGGCAAGGGCCGCGCACGCGGATGCCAGGACCGCAGAGATCCGCCTCATGCCCTCCTTGTCGGCAGATCAGGGCTTGAGTTTGAGCACGGCGTCCACCAATTTGGCGGCGCCGAACCGCACCGGGTCGTCCGCCGGAAGCCCGGTTTCGTTCTCGACCCCGGCGATCGCCGCCCGCGCCTCCTCTTCGGAGACCGGGGAGGTGTTGAGGGCGAGGCACGCGACCCTGGCCGGCCGGAGCTTGAGCGACATCCGCTCGTGGAGATCGACGAGCTCCTTGAGGCCGGGGATCGGCGAGCCGGTCGGGTCGCCCTCGACGACGGTCCGGCCGACCTCGTGGCAGAGCACGTACAGGTGCGGAGCGCTGCCGTGCATCAGTCCGACCGTCACCCCCGAGTAGATCGGATTCAGGATCGCCCCCTGCCCCTCCACCCAGAGCAGGTCGCCCTGGTTCGCCCCTTCGACGACCAGCCGCTCGGCCGCGCCTGCGAGGAAATCGGAGACGACGGCGTCGACCGAGATGCCCCAACCGGCAATGGCGATACCCGTCTGTCCCGTCGGAACGAAGACGGAGCGCAGCCCGCGCTTACGCGCCTCGAGGTCGAGCTCGCACGTCGCGGTCATCTTTCCGATCGCGCAGTCCGAGCCGACTGTGAGAACGATGGTCGCGTCCACCTCGAGGTTCTCGCCGGTGACGGTGCTGAGGTCGGCGGGCGGCTCGCGCAGATCGCGCAGCTCGACGCCGTACTTCCTAGCCAACTCGGGTAGTCCGGGGATCTCGCGAAGGCGAACATGTAAGCCGTTCTCGAGATCGAGCCCCTTTGCGACGCAGCTCTTCAGCAGCTCCTGCCAGTCGCCGGGGAAGCGGCCGCCCTGCGTGACGACGCCGACGAGTGCGGTGTTCGGGTTGAAGCAGAGCGCGTCGTTCACGCTGCCGACGATCGGAACCCCGTCCTCCGTCTCGCCGGCGCGCCTCGAGTCGAGCATCGCGACGACCGACTCCCGCCGGTAGCGCATCACTCCGCGCGCGGTCTTCGCGTAGTGCGGGTCGTGCGAGAACTCTTCAGCGAGGATCAGGTACTTCTTCTCTGGCACCGAGTCCTGGTTGGTCGGAGGGCACTTGCACGCCGTCGCGGAACTCGACGCCCGGCCACGGATCGACGGCGAGCAGAAGATTCCCGTCGAGGTCGACGTGGTCGCAGAGAGACGCGATTTGCGCGCCTGCGGAGATCCCGAGCCCGGACTCGATCATGCAGCCGAGCATGACGCCGAGTCCGAGCGCGCGCGCGGCATGCGCCATGCGCACCGCTTCGCGTATGCCGCCGGACTTCGCGAGCTTGATATTGATCCCATGCGCGCGCTCGGCGCACCTGGCGACGTCCTCGAGCCTGTGGCAGTCCTCGTCGACGTAGATCGGGATCGGAGACGCCGCCTTCAGCTGAGGCCCAGCGGAATCCCCTTCCGGAAGCGGCTGCTCGCAGTACTCGACGCCGAGCTCTGCGAGTTGCGGCAGCGCGTCGAGCGCCTCGTCGAGGGTCCAGTACTCGTTCACGTCGACCTGAAGCGGGACCTCCGTGGTGGCGCGCACGGCGCGAACCCGCTCGACGTCGAGCCCATCGCGCGCGCCCAGCTTCAGCTTGAGCCGGCGGAAGCCGGTGACGCGCGCGGCGCGCCGTGCCATGTCGTCCGGGTCTCCGAGCCAGATCGTCCAGGACGTCGGCGGGCCCTCCTGTCGCAGCCCGAGCAGTCGCCAGACCGGGACGTCCAGGAGCTTGCCCTGCAGGTCGTGCAGGGCCGCGTCGATCGCGGACCGCGCCGCCCACTCGCGCGGCTCGAGTCGCGACTCGATCTCGTCGAGCGCGAACGGGTCGTCGCCGAGCGCGTCAGCGTGATCGTCGACGTAGGCGAGCGCCGACTCCGCCGACTCTCCGTAGCGATCGATCGGCGCCCCCTCGCCGAACCCGGACACGCCGTCGTGCCGGATCTCGACGTGGACGACGTCGGCGGTATCTGTCGAGTCGCGCGAGATCACGAACGTCTCGGCGAGCTCGAGCGTCGCGATCCGGGCCGTCAGCTGCATCGGGGCTAGACTAGACGCCGTCGCGCCTGTAGCTCAGGGGATAGAGCGTGCGCCTCCGGAGCGCAAGGTCGCTCGGGATGAACGCCCGCGTCGGGCGGTTCCGGCCCAAGTGGCGGAGAGGCGAGCAGGCCGAAGCGCTGAGCCGCCGCGATCGCCTCGACCCGCGTGTGCGCGCGCAGCTCCCTGAAATGCATTCCGTAGGTGGTTGCGAACCGTCTCGGGCGAGAGCGTGAGCTCCCTCGCAACCTCCGCCGTGGACAGGCCGGAGGCGATCAGGTCGAGGATCTCGCGCTGGCGGGCCGTCAGTCGCGGATCCGGCATCACGCGGATGGGCTCGGATGGCGGCCGGCGCACGTCGCACACACATGTTGGACCACCCATCAACGATGCGTCAACGAAGACGCTCCCCGCTGGGAGCACTACGTCGACGCCAGGACGAGGAACGTGAAGATCACCACGTCCTGGACAGCGTGAATCACCCACGGCCAGAAGAGGCCACGCGTCTCGAGCATCGCCTTCGCCAGTACCAGACCGGCGGCCAGCGTGAGTGCGACTCCGCTCGGACCGCTCGGATGGCCGTACCAGTGGCCGAGCCCGAACGCCGTCGCGGTCATCCAGATGCCCCGCTCGCCCCCGACGACCGGCACCGCGAGCGCAAGCGGGACCGAACGAAACCGCACCTCCTCCTGTGCGGCGTTCAACGCCGCGAACGCGATCCCCAATGGAAGGAGCTCGCCGACGCGGACGAGCTGGTGCGCGTTGGCGTCTGTCGTCAGGGCCAGCTGCACGCAGAGCGGGACGGCGAAGACCAGCAGGGTGAGAGGACCGAGCCTGCTCCAGCTGAGGCGGTGAGTCGTCCCCGGGATGCGACTCGGCGCGTCCACGTTCCCCTGCGCGAGGAAGAGGTGCCGGCGTCTGAGCCCGAATCGGAAGGCGACGGCGAGCATGAGCAATGTCGGCAAGCACAGAAGCCCTGATTCCGCCGGGACGACCTGGTAATCAGGTCCGCGGTCGGCCCAGGCGCTGAAGCCGGTGGCGCGTTCGAGGAGGAAGAGCATCGCGAAACCGCCGCCCAGGGCAGCGAGCGCCGAGACGAATGCGGTGAGCGGTTGTAAGGCGCGCCGCCGCAGAACGAGCGCGAGCAACAGGAGCAACGCCCCGAACTGCGCGACGGTGACCCAGACCGTCCCGTGACCGCCGAAGCCCGCGCGCCAGACGATCTCCCCCAGCCCGCTAGCGCAGAGGATCGCCGTCCACGCAACTGCAACCAGCGCCTTCTCGGACACACCTTCCGCCCGCGTAGCCGCGGCGGCGCTCACGACGCCTTCGCCGCTTTCGCGGCCTCCCGCACGAGTCGACGTTCCGTCTTGCCGCACCAGTCGACGGCCCAGCTGTGAAAGCCGATCCCATAGCTCAGGACGATGTCCGGATAGGCGCGCCCGCCGACGAACTCCGGCCCGGACTCGATCGCGCGGAGTTGTTCGAGTGTGCGCTCGTGTGCGGCGCGACGGATGCGCAGCAGCTCGAGCGCAGCGTCGCCCGGCAGAAGATCGGCGAAGAACATCTTCAGCAGCCCCTCGTCGCGGATGTCGACGCGGAACTCGGGATCGCCGAGCCAGCCCTCGAGACGGCGGCGCCCTTCGTCGGTCAGGCGGTAGACCGTACGCGCGCGACCGCCGCGCGGAGCCGCCTCACCCTCGACAAGTCCTGCTGCCGCCAGCCGGCGCAGCTCGGGATAGATCTGCCCGTAGCTGGCATTCCAGAAGAAGCGCGTCGTCTTGTCGATCGTCTGCTTGATCTCGTAGCCGCTGCGCGGCCGGAGCGCGAGCAGTCCGAGCGCCACAAGCGCAGTTCCGGAGAGCCGCTCCACCGGTCTGGAAGATACATCTGACTGATATATAGATCAAGGCTCGCCGACCGATGAGTTTTACGCCCGAAGGCGGTCTCTAACCCAGACACCGTTCAAGGAGGCGTAGGTCATGGCGAAGCGGCGGATGGGCTGGAAGTTCCCATACGTGTCGTCGTTTGCGAGCGATTTCAACTTCGAGTTCGAGTTCGCGTTCACCGAGGAGCAGATGGCGACCGGCGAGCTCGCGAAGATGGTCGAGGAAGCTGACGACTGGCTCAAAGACTGGGCCGAGGACGTCGGCACCGATCTCGCCCACGGCATGGCCGAGTCGCCGGGCTGGAATGTCTTCAAGCTCGAGGACGGCGTCGTCTACCACACGTACTCGCGCACCGCACCCGACCGCTTCCTGCTGGCGCCCTACTACTACCAATTGCTCGACCAGGTTCCGGACGGGCGTGACACCGATTTCCCACTGCGACGCCACGACGAGTACTAACCCGATGAGGACGACGGCGACGCTCACTGCAACTCTCGGCATCGCCGCCGGCTGCTGGCTCGTGGCGGTTCAGCAGATGAGCGGAATGGACCAGGGTTCTGCTACCGAGCGCGGCTCCTTTCCGTTCTTCGTCGGTGTCTGGGCGTCGATGATGGCGGCGATGATGCTGCCGGGCGCCGCTCCGGCGGCGCTGGCGTTCATGCGCACGCATCGTCGCGTGTTGGCGGGGCCCGTGTTCGTCGCGTCCTACCTCGTCGTCTGGACACTGTTCGGGCTTGCCGTCTACGCGCTGTATCGACCGCACGGCGCCTGGGCCGCGGGAGCGCTGACGATCGCGGCCGGCCTCTACGAGCTCACGCCGCTCAAGCGCGCCTGCCGTCGGCGCTGCCGCGAGAGCGTGCACTCCGGCTTCGAGTTCGGAATGTACTGCGTCGGGTCGAGTGTCGGGCTCATGGTCGTCCTGGTCGCGCTCGGCGTCATGGGGCTGACGTGGATGATCGTCGTCGCCGCGCTCGTGCTCGCGCAGAAGCTGCTGCCCCCGAAGCCCGTGGTCGACGTGCCGGTGGCGGTTGCGATCGTCGCTCTCGGCCTGGTCGTCCTGCTCTCTGAAACGGCACCGCGATAAGCCTCTAGGCTCGCGGCGTGCGGGCCTATCTCCGCAGCCTGAATCCGCAACTGCCGCGCGACGTGTGGATCCTCCAGGCCGGCGGGCTCGCGAACATGTTCGGGAACGGGGTGATCGGCCCGTTCCTAATCATCTATCTGCACAACGTTCGCGGGATCTCCCTCGGCGTCGCCGGTCTTGTCGTCGCCTCGAACTCCGCCGCGGGCCTCCTCTCGGGTTTCGTCGGCGGCGCTCTCTCGGATCGGCTCGGCCCGCGGACCGTGCTCAGCGGCGCGCTCGTCGTGATGGCTGTGGCGTTCGGTCTCTTTCCGCTCATCCGCGCCCCGTGGGAGGCATTCGCCCTCAACATGCTGGCCGGCGCGGGCAGCGGGTCCTTCTGGCCGAGCCAGTCGACGCTCCTGAGCGCGCTCACACCGCAGCCGCGACGCCACGCGGCGTTCGCGCAGCAGCGGATGACGATGAATCTCGGCATTGCGCTCGGGGGCCTCGTCGCGGGCGCGATCGCGCGCACGGACAGGCCAGGGACGTTCACGTTCCTCTTCCTACTCAACGCGGCGTCGTTCCTCGTCTTCGTCGCGGTGCTGCGCCTCGTGCCCGCGCCACGTCACCGCGAGGCGCATCACGAGCCCGGTCGTTACGCGGACGTCGTCCGCAACCAGACCTTCCTTTCCTACGTCGTCCTCAACGTCATCTTCATCGGCGCCGGGATCGCGGTCATGGCCGAGCTGCTCCCTCCCTTCGCCAAGAACACCGCGCACGTGAGCGAACCCGCGATCGGCGTGCTCTGGTTCGTTTTCTCCGGAGTCGTCGCTCTAGCGCAGCTCCCGGTCGTGAAGCTCGTCGAGGGCAGGCGCCGGATGCGCGGACTGGCGCTGATGGGAGTGGCCTGGGCGGGAACGTTCGTCGCGGTGCTCGGCGGCGGAAAGTGGTTCACGGGCACACAGGCAGCGGTCGTCTTCGGCGTGGCGGTTGGGGTCTTCGCGTTGGGGGAGTGTCTTCACGGCGCCATCTACGCTCCGCTGGTCGTCGACCTGGCGGAGCCGCGACTGCTCGGCCGCTACATGGCGTTCTCCAGCTTCTCGTGGCAGCTCGGCTGGCTCGTCGGCCCTGCCGCGGGAGGCTTCGTCCTCCAGCATGAGCCGCTCGCACTCTGGCCGGCGGCGGCGGGGATCTGTCTCCTCGCGTCCGTCTACGCGCTCGCGCTCGAGGCCAAGATTCCGTCGCAGCTGCACCTCACCCCGCGGGTGGATTCCATCGCAGGCGTGGCGGGTACGATGGCGAACATGGCGCTAGCGACCGACGATCCCCTCAGTACCGATGCCCAGCCTGCCCCGCATCCGGCGGACGCGGCCTCGCGGGTTCGCAGAGGCGGTCCTTCCGCGCGCGGAACCACGCGTCGCTGAGCTCACTGCCGGCGGGCTCACCTGGATCCACCTCGACGCGCTCGATCCCGAGAGCGTCAACGAGCTGCGTGCACGCTTCGGCTGGCATCCACTGGACGTCGAGGACGTTCTCTCCAAGCGGCAGCGCCCGAAGATCGACGACTACGCCGACGAGGGTTACCTCTTCGGCGTCCTCCACTTTCCCGCCTACGACAAGGCGATCCAGCGGCTGAACGCGGGCGAGCTCGACT
>WNFV01004684.1_pt1 | contig 28440 bp, 27 predicted proteins | sample 5400101 | NCBI WGS metagenome assembly WNFV01 (sample SAMN13153361, study PRJNA577476) | soil metagenome | isolation source: 115 cm soil or saprolite under grassland replicate 1 | place: USA:California | collected 2016-06-15
CGATGACTACCTGGACAACTTCTACCCCCAGGCATCCAGCCAGTGGGACGGCCTGCGCCACATCCGCCATCCCCGCGATGGCTTCTACGGAGGCGTTCCCGACGAAGAGATCGTCAGCGGCAAGGGCAGGCTGGGCATCGAGCACTTCGCTCGCAAGGGAATCGCCGGACGAGGCGTGCTCCTCGACGTGGCGCGCTATCTGGAGTCGCAGGGAACGCCACTCGACTACGATAGCCGAGCGATCATCACGAAGGAGACGCTGGACGCCTGCGCGAAGACGCAGGGTGTAACGGTTGAGACAGGTGATATCCTGCTCGTGCGTACGGGCTGGCTGCGTTGGTACCTCGAGGAGGCGACGCCCGAGCAGAAGCAGAGGATGGCCGCCGACTCGATGACCGACCTGCGCACTCCCGGCCTCGGCCCCGCCGATGAGATGGCGGCGTACCTCTGGGACCTCCACATCGCCGCCATAGCGGCCGACAATCCCGCTCTCGAAGTTTTTCCCGCCACCCCGGAAACCGGCTTCCTGCACTTCAAGCTGATCCCCCACTTCGGTATGCCAATCGGCGAGATGTGGTGGCTGGAAGACCTCGCCGCGGCCTGCGCCCAAGACGGCGTGTACGAGTTCCTGCTGACCTCGGCCCCGCTAAATGTCCCCGGCGGCGTCGGCTCACCGCCCAACGCGATCGCGATTAAGTAGCCACCGGCAGCGGCCCGAAGAAGCCGGTGATGCTCTTGAGCCGGCCATCCTCCGCCAGCTGGCCGATGTCGATCCCCTCCATCGCGGTCGAACCGTCCGGCGCCGTGAGCTTCCAGCCGAAGCGCAGCCTTCCGTGGTGCAGATCGGTGCCACTGGTCGCTGCCAGGCTCGCGCCGGGCATCTGCTGCTGGAACTGCGAGATCAGCGCCACCAGCGCGTCGCGCCCAGGCGCGTCGGCCATCGGGTCCGTATAGCGCCCGTCATCGGCCCAAGCGCGGTCGAGCGATGCGCGCCGCTTCGCTTCATCGCCCTCGTTCCAGGCCGCCACATATGCCTGCACGATCTCGTTGGTTGTCGCCATCGGGTCCTCCTTCCAGATGAGCGGTGGCGACATGATAGCACCCTGCGTATACTACGTGGCGCTATGACCCAACCCCTCGCGGGCAAAGTCGCCATCGTAACAGGTGCCGGACGCCACCGCGGCATCGGCCGCCATATCGCTCTCGCACTCGCCCGCCACGGCGCTGACGTCGTCGTCACCGGCTCCGGCCGCTCGCCGGACAGCTTCCCGCCCGACGAACGCGAGATGGGCTGGCGCGACATCGATTCGGTAGCGGATGAGGTCCGCGCGCTGGGGCGGCACGCGCTGCCTATCGTGACGGATATGCTGAAGCCTGAGGATGCGCAACGTCTCGTGGACGAGACGAAGCGTGAGTTCGGCCGGATCGACATCCTGGTGAACAACGCGGCCGCCGGCCGCGGGCGAGATCGGGTGCCACTAGTCGACCTTGAGGAGAGCGAGTGGCGCCGGGTGATCGATCTCAACCTGACAGGGACGTTCCTCGTGACGAAAGCGGTCGGTCGCGCGCTAATCGAGCAGGGGGAAGGCGGCCGCGTCGTCAACATCAGCTCCATCGCCGGGCGGCAGGGGTTCCCAAGCTTCGGCGTCTACGCTGTCACAAAGGCCGGCCTCATCCTCTTCACGCAGGTCGTCGCCGCTGAGTTGGCGCAGCACCGGATCAACGTTAACTGTGTCTGCCCCGGCCTCACCGACACCTATCGCATGGAAGACATCACCCGCCCCGGACCAATTCATGACGCTGTGATGAGCACTATTCCCCTCCGCCGCGCCGGCGAACCGGATGAGGTCGGCGAGCTGGTCGCCTTCCTGTGCAGCGCGGATGCTTCGTACATCCACGGACAGACGATCAACATAGACGGCGGCCGGTTGATGATGTGAGGCGAGGCAGCCAAAGCATTTTCGCCTTGAGCCTCCCGCCAGTCTGGCGGAGCCAGCAGTGGCAGCGCGACCAGAGGAGTGATAGCTCGCTAGGCCAGCAGCTCCAGGTAGAGCGCTTCCGTATCGGCGCCGGGCGTGGTGCCGAGCTCATCTGCCAGGAGCGTCCTTAGCCGGTGATATACTTTCACGGCTTCGGCGCGGTTGCCATTAGCAGCGTGGGCCTGCATAAGAAGCTGCTGGCTGGCCTCCCGAAACGCGTCCAGGGCCACCAATTGCGTACCGGCTTCCACTGCCAGGGCGAACTCCCTGTTCCACAGCCAGACGCGGCACAGGCACTCCAGCGCCCGCAGAAGCTGGCGTTGTAGCTTACTGCGCTGGGAGTCGACCCACTCCCCTTCAATGCCGGGAAGGAACTCCCGCTTCGCAATCGTGACAGCGACAAGGGCGGGGCCCCAGGCGCGCCGCATATTGCCCGTTCGAATAGCGCCTTCCGCCTCGTCCACCGCACACGCCGCTGCCTCCACGTCAACCCACGAGCCCGAAGGGAGATGCAGCTGGTAGCCGCCGGAGTTACTGGAGATCGAAATCGGGGCCCGCGCAAGACGCGCCGGCCGCGCCAGAGATCGCAGTCTGCTCACGATGGGGCTCAAGCCACTCTTCCAAACGGCCGCGCTGGCATCCGGCCAGAGGGATTCGGCGAGCTCCTCAGCACCCACCGGGCGAGACCGCTCCGCAGCCAGGTAGCCGAATACGAGACGGTCCTGCTTGCCGCGAAAGTCACCCTCATTGACGACGAGCTCGCCGTTGACCTCGACCCCTACACGGCCTGTGAGATAGACCCTGACACCCATAACGCCAAGAAATTGCCAAGCGATTGATAAGAGGCACTGCGTATTATAGTGCCCAAAGGAGGAGATCACGATGGCAAAGGTCATTAGCTGTCCGTGCGGATTCGTGTTGAGGGCATCCACGGACGATGAGATCGTCCAACTTGCGCAACAGCACGCGAAAGAGGCCCACAACATGGAACTGAAGCGCGAAGAAGCGCTATCGATGGCGCGGCCGGAATAGCGCCGTGTTCATGGCGATAAGCAGTCTATTGAATCCGAATCCGGAATCGCCTATCCTGTGACGCGGTTCACAGCGTGCTTCCGCATTCGCCTCGTACACTCGCGACGCTGTCTCTAGGCATAAGGGGCTGGAAGGAGGTGCCGAGCGGCCATTGGTGACTTGTGAGTTCCCGTGAAAACATCAGCAGCGCTTTAGGAGGAGATAACACATGGCGTATTCATTTGAAGGTGATCTGCTCGAAGTCTGCAACTGCGATATTCTCTGCCCCTGCTGGGTGGGGGAAAACCCGGACAACGGCACCTGTGACTCGGTCATGGGCTACAACATTCGCTCCGGCAACATCGGCGGCGTCGATGTCTCCGGGCATACTGTCGCGCTTTCCGTCCACATCCCCGGCAATGTCCTGGCCGGTAACTGGAAGGTGGCACTCTTCGTCGACGACAAGGCGTCGGAGCAACAGATGGACGTGCTAGTCTCCGCATTCAGCGGCAAGCTCGGCGGGCCCCTCGCGGACACCGCTTCGCTTATCGGCGAGGTAGCCGCCGTGGAACGCGCGCCGATCAGGTTTGAGGTCCAGGAGGGCAAAGGAACACTCGTAATCGGCGACGTTGCCGAGTGCGTGATGGAGCCGTACCGCGGTCCCACGGGTCAGGTGACGACTCTCAACGAGAGCATCTTCACGACCATACCCGGGGCGCCGGCGTGGGTCGCCAAGGCGTCCAAGTACGTGCGAAAGGCGTCGCGCTACGGAATGAAGGACATCGACCTTTCCGGCCACAACGCCATCCAGGGCAGCTTTCGGTTCGAGGGTTAGAGGATCCATCACTCCTTCCCCCTCTCCCGCGCACGGGAGAGGGGGAAGGAAATTCGGTTCGTGAACTGATGTCGGTCAAGCCATGTTAGTTCCCCGAGTAGACAACCGGCGCTACCTGGCGGCCCTGCTACTGGCGCTGATCGCGCTGGCCTGGCTCGCCCTGTTTGTCTGGGGGCAGTCGCCTTACGGGCGGTTTCTCAGTCACAAGGAGCTCGGTGAGGTGAACATCGGGCTGAACGCCGACGGGCTGGGCCTAGCACTCGTCTTCGTCGCCGGCTGGACTGTGATGACGGTGGCGATGATGCTGCCGACAAGCCTTCCGCTCATCACGATGTTCGGGCGTATCGTTCAGAAGCGGTCCGATCAGGCGCTGCTCGTAGCGCTGCTGATCGCCGGCTACGTCGCGATCTGGACGCTGTTCGGCGCGGCCGCCCACACGGGCGACCGCGCCGTCCACGCGGCGGTGAACGAGTTCCACTGGCTCGAAGACAACGCCTACTTCATCGGTGCCGCAACGCTGATCCTCGCGGGCGTCTACCAGTTCACGCCGCTAAAGTACATGTGTCTCGACAAGTGTCGCTCGCCTTTCAGCTTCATCACGGAGCACTGGCACGGCGGCAACGAGCGAACGCAGGCTTTCGTGCTGGGCGTACATCACGGCATCTTCTGCGTGGGCTGTTGCTGGTCGCTCATGCTGCTCATGTTCGCGGTCGGCGTCGGCAACATCGGCTGGATGATGGTTCTCGGCGGCGTTATGGCGGTGGAGAAAAACATGCCGTGGGGTCGCCGGCTAAGCGGGCCGCTGGGAGTAGCTTTGGTTGCTGCCGGAATCGGCCTGCTCCTGCTGGGTGGACCCGACGCCTGCGCGCACAATACGGGGTGCTGACCATGACTCGGCAAAAGGAACGCAGCCGTTTCCCCGAGGTTGGTGATGGGACAGGCCTGGGGCCTGCTGACGCGTTCTACCGGGAGGAGGTACAGCTGGCCCTACGCAACCGCGGCATGCCGCTGGAAGGCCTCCGCTACCCGATCACGCCCACGGGCATGCACTACCTCCTCGTCCATTTCGATATCCCTGAGGTAGATGCCGGCGCATGGCGTCTGGACATCGGCGGTCTCGTCGAAAAGCCGCTAAGCCTATCGCTGGATGAGCTCCGAAAGCGCCCGGCCGAATCAATGCCGGTGACGATGGAGTGCGCAGGGAACGGGCGGGCGCTCCTGAGTCCGCGCCCGGTCAGCCAGCCCTGGCACCTGGAGGCGATTGGGACGGCAGAGTGGACCGGCACGCCGCTACGCGACCTGCTGTCCGAAGCGTGCGTTCGTCCAGAAGCACGTGAGATCGTGTTCACGGGCCTCGACCGCGGCGTGCAGGGCGACGAAATCCAGTACTACCAGCGCAGCCTCAGCCTGAGCGAAGCGATGCGCGAAGAAGTGCTGCTGGTATACGAGATGAATGCCCGTCCTCTGGAACCCCAGCACGGCTACCCGCTTCGCCTGATCGTTCCCGGGTGGTACGGCATGACCAGTGTGAAGTGGCTTAACAGCATCGAGGCGATCGCCGAGCCGTTTGAAGGCTACCAGATGCTCGGCTCCTACCGGTACTCGCAGAACGCTGACGACCCCGGCGAGCCTGTGAGCCTCATTAACGTCCGCGCGCTAATGGTCCCTCCAGGCATACCCGACTTCGCGACAAGGATCCGCCTCGTGGAGGCAGGAACTGTCACGTTAACCGGTCGGGCGTGGGCCGGGCGGCTCGCTGTTTCCGCCGTCGAAGTGAGCACGGACGGAGGCGAGACGTGGGTCGGGACGCGCTTGGCTGAATCGGCCGGACGTTTCGCCTGGCGGGAGTGGTCTCACGACTGGCGGGCGACGCCCGGCAGCTATGCTCTCTGCGTTCGCGCATGCGACAGCGAGGGCACGGTCCAGCCGATGGATCAACCCTGGACCTATCAGGGGATGGGCAACAACATGATCCAGCGCGTCGACGTGATCGTCGAATAACGGCCCCGCGCAGCGTGCTACGCAATTCCTTGACCCCCTTGCGAGACGGTTGCTATACTCAGCGCGACTTTCGACCCCTTGAGGCCTCGCTATATCAAAAAGCTGTCCCTCAGGCAAAGGAGCTTGTCTCATGGCCGACGACGACAACGGTGAAGGGAAGCGCAAGGGCGGTAAAGGTAGGTTGCTCGCGCTGGTGGCCCTGATCGGCGCCGGTGTGGCGGTGCTCATGTTCTGGAAGCGCCGCTCCGGCTCCGAAGAAGGGGAAGAGGAAGAAGTCTAGAGCGCCCCAAGCCCCGTCTTGTCCACGCATTTTGTGCGCGCCCCGGTCTGTTGACGCATGGAGATTGTCTGGCTTGGCCACGCTTGCTTCCGAATAAGGGGGCGCGAGGCAACCGTCGTCACGGATCCCTGTCCTCCATCCACGGGATATGCGATCGGCAAGCCAACGGCCGACATCGTGACCATCAGCCATCGCCACGATGACCACGCCTACCTGAAGGCGTTAGCCGGGCACCCCGTAGTCGTCGATGGGCCCGGAGAGTACGAGATACACGGCGCGTTCCTGACCGGCATCAGAACCTATCACGACACCGAAGGGGGAGAGAACATCGCCTTCGTCGTCGAGATGGAGGATATACGCGTTTGTCACCTGGGAGACCTCGGGCGCACGCCGTCAGCGGAGCAAGCCGAGGAGATGACGGGGGTGGATGTACTGCTGGTGCCCGTGGGGGGAAACAGCACCATCGACGGCGCGAAGGCGGCGGAGGTCGTCAGCCTGCTGGAGGCGCGACTGGTTGTTCCCATGCACTACTCGACCCCGGCGAGCAAGGCAAAGCTCGATCCGCCGGACCGCTTCCTGAAAGAGATGGGCGTCACTGCGGTCGAGCCGCAGCCAAAGTTATCGATAAGCCGGAGCACGATCCCTCACGAGACCCAGGTAATGGTGCTGGACTACAAGCGATAGAGAACGGTCTGAGATTCTGGGGGCGACGAACGATCTACGGCTAACGCCGCCCTCTGGCGATGAAGTAGGCGCCACTAATCGCGATGCCCGCTGTGAAGGCGACAGCGATAGCAGCAGCGAGCAGAAGTGTCGATACCCCGTTACCCCCATCCGAAGCGGAGTCCGATGTCAGGGCAGCCGGCGGCGCCGTGGCGTCCGGCGACTGCGAAGTCAGTGCGTCTGGGATGGCCGGCTCGCGGTTATCGATCGCCGCCAGAACAGCTTCGGCGATGACGGCGTGTCCGTTATCGTTCGGATGGATGCCGTCCGGCGCTATCCACTGCCCGCCCCGGCCGGAGAATAGCTGGAAGATGGAAGCGGTTTTCACCCGAAGGTCACCATCGGCGGTAACCGCGCCGATAACCCCGTTTGCCTGACCGACTCCGATTTCGGCTATCGGCTCGCGGAGATCGCCCGTACCGGAATACGGGTTGTAGAGGTCAACGACCACGATAGTCGCTTCCGGCACAGCCTGGCGCAGCCGGCGGAGTGTCTCCGTAAGGTTCGTCTGGATTGCACTGAGCACTTCTCCGAAAGCGGCACGGCAAGGTTCCACTGAGGCGCTCTCGAGGCAGGGAGAGTCCGGGGCGACGAGAGTGAGCAGATCATTCCCGCCGATGTCCACGCTCACAATCTCGACCTCGTTCGCGGGCGGCGAGGGATCTTCGCCACGCTCACGGATCGCCGCGAGCGCCCCATCTAACTGGCCACCGGGTGCCACCAGGTCGGCGCTGGTCGCGCCCGGGACGCTGAGGTTGATCAGGTCGAGGCCGCCCCCCTCGTAACGATCGCTGGTACGGAGCGACTCATATGCACGCGCGACATAGCCCGTTGTCGACGGGTTCGAAGCGCCCACGCCGAACGCGAGAGAATCGCCGAGCGCGAGATATGCCGGTGCCCGCTGCGCCTCCGCGGCTTGCGCCCCCGAAGCCGAAAGTAAGAGTACCAGAGACGAAAAAGCCGCCCGAAGCGGCAAATTCAGGGAGCCCACTGCAGGGCTATTCTAGGGCAGGTAAGCCAGAGGGTCTACGGCAACACCACCAATCTGAATCTCGAAATGGAGGTGCGGTCCAGTGGAATAGCCAGTGCTGCCGAGGGCGCCGATTCCCTGGCCCTGCGACACGTACTGTCCCTGGCTAACCCATATTTCGGATAAGTGTGCGTACAGTGTGCGCGAGCCGTCCCCGTGCTGGATGATGACATAGTTGCCGTAGCCCCAGTCCTGATAGGCGGCGAGCACGACGGTTCCATCCGCCGCGGCCACAATCGTGGCCCCGTATCGGCCGAAGCCGTCGATATCGATGCCGCGATGGTAACTGCTGAAATACTGGCTGATGCTGCTGTAAAACGGCCAGATATAGCCGCTGCTGCTGTATGCCGGGGCGGGCGCAGGCTCCGCAACGTACACCGGCTCGGGGTCTGGGGCGGGCGCCACGGGTTCGGGCTCTGGCGAAGGCGGTGGCGGAGCGGGCGCAGGCGGCACGGCGCCCGGAAGCACGAGCAGCTTGCCCTCTATGACGTCGTCCGCGGACGCGAGCTGGTTGGGAGCAAAGGCTGTGATGGACTGGACGTCGATCTGGTAAAAGCTCGCGATGTCGCTCAGCGTGTCGCCTAGAGTGACCGTGTACACGAGGCCGTTGACGCTTGGAATTAGCACTGATGCCCCGACGAGGAGGTAGTCCGGATCGTTCCGCACCTCAGGGTTGTTCCACATCACGTAATTCGAGTCGATCCCGAACGACTCCGCGATGGAGGAAACCGAATCACCCGGCTGAATGGTGTATGTAGTGAACGGGGGCTGCGCTCCTGGTGTGGTGTTTGGGGTCGCCGTGGGCCCGGGCGTCGCCGGGGCCGTGGTCGCCGAGGGCGCAGCTGTCGCACGCGCCTCGGTCTGGTGGCGGACCAGGATGCTGGAGGTCGTCGAAAGGACTACAGGAGGGGTGAGATACGCGGAAGCGCCCTCCGCGATGCCGGAACGCGCGCCTGAAAGGAGGGTTGGATACTCTGTCACCCGGTCGGCCACAGCAGAAACGACTGCGATGACCGGGAGAGCGAGGAGTAGTGCGTGGAGAGTGTAGCGTCTATACGCTGTAAGCGAGTGCCCCGCGGGTCCTGGGCGAGACCACCGCCTATCGCGCCCCTGGAAGGGTCCGGTCTTCCGGGGTGGAGTCTGCGGTTGGCGAATAACCTACCTCCTATGGGTAGCCCTCCTTCACACCACCTCCAATCCGTCAGGTCCGGGGAGGGCCCGTATTCGGTTTCCGGCTAATCGCGGCGTATTATATCCCACTTGTCAAGACTTTCACAAACAAACTGGTTACGTTCTCCCTGTATCCTCCGGGCTGAACCAGCTGGAAACGGGAGCATTTGCAAGCGTTGCGGCCGATGTCCAAGCAATCTGGCCCTGTCCCGGCGTCAGCGCCGACAACAGAGGCTAATCGAGGTTCGCCATGGATCAGAGGCAGTTCGCGACGGTGAAAATTTCTTTACGAAATCGTTATACTGCGTCTTTAAGCGTGGCCAGAAATTCCGCGTTGTTGCGCGTCCGGCTGAGCCGCTCGAGGATCAGTTCCGTCGGCTCGGTTGAGCTTTGCGCGTTCTGGCCAACGAGGGCGGTCATCCTGCGCAGAAGCACAACACGCTGGTAGGTCTTCTCGTCCAGAAGCAAGTCGTCCCGTCGCGTCCCGCTTCGCGCTATGTCAATCGCGGGGAAGACGCGCTTCTCGGCGAGCCTGCGGTCGAGCCAGAGTTCCCAGTTACCAGTGCCCTTGAACTCCTCGAAGATAACTTCGTCCATGCGGCTGCCCGTGTCCACCAGGCAGGTAGCAATGATTGTGAGGCTGCCTCCATCTTCGACGTTGCGCGCAGCGCCGAAAAGACGCTTGGGGGGGTGCAGGGCGACAGGGTCGATTCCGCCGGAGAGCGTGCGCCCGGAGGGTGGGAGGGCCAGGTTGTAAGCCCGAGTGAGGCGAGTGATGCCGTCCAGCAGGACCATTACGTGGCGGCCGCATTCAACCAACCTCTTCGCGCGCTCCAACGCTGTTTCGGCGACGCGTGTCTGCTCTTCCACGGGATCGTCGAACGTTGCGGCCACGACCTCAGCGTCTTCCACGGATCGGCGCCAGTCTGTCACCTCTTCCGGCCGCTCACCGATCAGGACGACCATGATGTAAATGTCTTCGTACCGTTTAGCGGTAGCGCTGGCGATCGTCTTCAGCAGCAGGGTCTTGCCTGCTTTCGGCGGCGAGACGATGAGACCACGCTGGCCCCGGCCCACCGGTGCGACAAGGTCGATGACCCGGGTAGATAGGTTGTTGATACCCTCTTCCAGATGCACCATCTCGTCCGGGAAGATGGGGGTGAGTTGCTCAAAATAGGGGCGTCGCTTGGCCGTCTCAGGGTCCAGGCCATTTACCGCGTCCACCCGCAGGAGACCATAGTACTTTTCGGAGTCTTTTGGCTGCCGGACGGCCCCCATCACGTAGTCGCCGAGCCGCAGTGCGAAGCGGCGGATCTGTGTCTGCGACACGTAGACATCGCTCAGACTCGGTCTCATCCCTTGTGTGCGGAGGAACCCGTATCCGTCGTTTGCCATGTCCAGGATGCCGCCGGCGAAGTAATTACCCTCGCGCTCGGCCTTCGCCTGCATGATGCGGAACACGAGGTCTTGCTTGCGCAGGCCGTTGGCGCCGCTGATATCGAGGTCCTTGGCGACCTCCACCAGCTCATCTTTGGTTTTGGTTTCGAGTTCGGTAAGGTTCAATGTAACTCCAATTGAAAGTCGTGCGGAAAGCGTTAGGTGTGTTTGCGCTTCAGATTTTCGCGCTCTGAGGAGAATGGGCCCACGATTTTGAGCACCCGCAGGGCCAACTCAAACATACATCAAAGGTAGAAGACGCGCAATACCTGTTTGGCGTTGCGAAACTACACTTGGAGGCACGGCCGGCCTCACCGCGAGCCCAGACTGCCCCAACAATCCCTCTCGGGAAGCCTGGCATCGACCGCCTCATCCTCTACGGACGGAACACCGACAGCGCCGCCATCACGGGCACCAACAGCGTCGCGATGCCGCCGAAGATGAGCGGGACACTATCGGTGACCGCCTGCTCCAGCTCGGGCGTCGCGCGCCGGGTCTTGCGCATCCGAAGGGCCGCTAGTCGCGCCCGTCGCAGGCCGATGCCGGCGAGCGGCAGGCAGACCAAAAGCGTTGCAATATACAATGCTTCGAGGACGAGGAGCCAGGGCGTGGCGATGAGGTCGTAGTCCAGCTGCGCCCAGAGGAAGAGACCAGAGGCCACAGAAGCGATGGCGCCCGGAACCAAGAGCACGCCCTGGTAGTGCGAAGCTTCCTCAATCGAGTCCGCCCGGATATCAAGGTCGTCGTGCTGCCACGCCCGGACCAGTGCAAGCTGGACGGCCGTTAGTCCGGCGACATACCAGAACGCGGCGAGGATGTGTGCGAAGGCAAGTGCCTTGTCGGCGTCCACACAGTGCCGTCAGCGAGCACGTGTAGGGCGGGAGGAAGGCGCAGAAGCGATATGTCTTGGGGAATGGCCGAGGGTGCGCGACGCGCCGCCGCGGGATCGCTCGACTGCCGCCGCAAGGAAGCCCTTGAACAGCGGGTGCGGCCGGTTGGGCCTCGAGCGGAATTCCGGATGGAACTGCGACCCAACCATCCAGGGGTGATCGCGGACTTCGCAAATCTCGACGAGAGTGCCGTCTGCGGATGTGCCGCTGGCTATGAGCCCGGCTTCTTCGAGTTCCCGGCGGAACTCATTGTTGAACTCGTAGCGATGCCGGTGGCGCTCAATCACCTCGTCCATGGCATACGCGCCGTGAACACGGGTTCCGGGAATGAGGCGGCACTGATAGCTGCCGAGCCGCATCGTTCCCCCCTTGTCCACGACGCGTCGCTGCTCATCTAGAAGCGTGATTATGGCATAAGGTGTCTCGGCGTCGTTCTCGGTAGTGTTCGCCTCATCGCTGCCGAAGTGGGCTCGGGCGAACTCAACCGCCATTACGTGCAGGCCGTAGCATAAGCCCAGGTACGGTATCTTGTTCAGGCGCGCAAAGCGCGCCGCCTGCACCTTGCCCTCGAAGCCCCGCTCTCCGAACCCGCCGGGCACCACGATGCCGTCGATCTCTGAGAAGAGGCCCTCTGCGCGGGCACCGTCCACCTCCTCCGAGTGCACCCAATGGATGTTGACGCTGGCATTGTGTTCGACCGCCGCGTGGATGAGAGATTCCTTGACTGAGAGATAGGCGTCCGGCAACTCGACGTACTTGCCTACGACTGCGACGTCGACTGAGCGCTGGGGGTTTTTCAGATGCAGCACCCAGCTCCGCCAGTCGTCGAGGTCTTTCGAGGTGGGCGCAATGTTGAGGCGGTCGCAGACGTAATCGCCCAGGCCGGCTTCCTCGAGCACGAGCGGCACTTCGTAGATGCTTGGCATGGTGAGCATGGGGATTACGGCTCTCGGCTCGACGTCGCAGAAGAGCGATATCTTGTCGCGGATGTCGGCGGAGATGGGCCTGTCACTGCGGCAGACTATAACGTCCGGCTGGATGCCAATAGAGCGCAGCTCACGAACGGAGTGCTGGGTGGGCTTGGTCTTCAACTCGCCGGTGGTCGAGATGTAGGGCAGGAGGGTGACGTGGATCGCTACGGTGTCGTTCCGGCCCTCTTCGTTCCGCATTTGCCGGATTGCCTCGAGAAACGGTTGTCCCTCGATGTCTCCGACGGTTCCACCCACCTCAACGATGACTACCTCCGCGCCGGAATCGCGCCCGATGCCGCGAATACGTTCCTTGATCTCGTTCGTAACGTGGGGGATCGGCTGAATCGTCCGGCCCAGGTAGTCGCCGCGGCGCTCGCGGGAGATGACGGCCTGGTAGATCTGGCCCGTGGTGACGGACGATGCACGCGTGAGGTCCTGATCAAGAAATCGCTCGTAATGGCCGAGGTCGAGGTCAGTTTCAGCGCCGTCCGCCGTGACGTAGACCTCCCCGTGCTGATACGGGGACATGGTGCCGGGGTCTACGTTGAGGTAAGGATCGAGCTTCTGGATGACGACGGAGATGTTGCGGGACTTCAGGAGCCTGCCGATGGCGGCGGTGGTAATGCCCTTGCCTACGGAACTAACCACGCCGCCCGTTATGAAGATGTATTTGGTCATGTACCCCCTTCGGTCTGTCGCGCCGCCGGCGGGACCCTATGGGGGGCTCCTCCGCCCACCAGCGATGATACCGGAACTGCTTATGGGGGAGCAAGGAGTGGTGGCAGCAAAATGCGAAAAACGCGCGAGTAGATTAGCGGAAGTTGTCCACAGGGTTGTCAGCTGAGACTGCGCGTCGCGATCAGCGCTGCCGGGGCCAGCCGGTTACGTTCGCGGCCGTGGGCGCGGCGGGGGACGGTAACAAACGGATAAAGACGGCCATCCTTACCATGGGATGTCAGCTAATATCGGCGGCTCCACGCAGGCGCCATGGCGAGTGCTCTCGTGGCCGCTTCACCATATCCGCTGGAAGATCGTACTGCCCTATGCCTTCCTCACGGTCATGCTCGCCGTCATCGGCAGCTATCTGGCCACAGAGCTCGTGACCGGCTCCCTCGAGGAGCGGTTCAACAACCAGCTGGCGGAGGCCGGACGAGGCGTCTCCGACAAGTTGGTCCGCAAAGAGAGGGAGCACCTGGAGACCGTGCGCGCTGTCGCCTTCACGGAAGGGGTGGCGGATGCTGTCCAGAGCGGCGATCGCGCCGGCTTGGACGCGCTCGTCCAGCCCATAGCGGTCAACGCTACCGTCGAGCGGCTGGAGGTACTCGACGCGCAGGGCAACCGGCTGACGGCCCTGCGCCTCAAGGACGCCACCAGCGTCGCCTACGAGCAGGTTGCGGATGAGGACGATCCGGCGCAATGGCCTATCGTCCAGCGCGTCCTAAAGGGCGAATCCGACGAGCTAGGCGACAAGTATGCCCAGATTATCGAGACGAGCGACGGCTTCGTTCTCTGGACTGCCGGACCCGTGTTTGCCGATCGCGGTCCAGCAGGCGTCGTCCTCGTTGGAACATCGCTCCATTCCTTCGTAAAGCAGTCGAAGGCCGAGGCGCTCGCCGACGTGACCGTATATGACTTCACCGGAAACCCTCTCGCCTCGACGTTCCCCGTCAGCGAAGGTGCCTCTCCGGAGGAAGGAAGCCTCGGCATGTCGGCTGTTACCCTGGACGATTCCATCCAGGGCACAGTAGTCCGAGAGCAGCGCTCGATTTTCAGCCGCAACTATGACCTGCTGTACGGCCGCCTGCAGTTGCGCGGGCAGGTCGTCGGGCTGTACTCGGTGGGCCTGCCAACGGACTTCATCTTTAACGCGGGAAGCGATACACGGACGCAGGTGATGCTGCTCTTTGGAGCGGGGATGGCGGCGGTGCTGGGGATCGGCCTCTATCTGACACACCAGCTCACAAAACCGATCCTGAGGCTCGTGCGCACCGCACGGCTCGTCGCCTCCGGAGACCTCACCGTCCGCAGCGGCGTCATCTCAGGCGACGAGATCGGCATCCTCGCCACATCATTCGACGAGATGACAGACAAGCTTCAGCGTCAGCACCTGTCCACGATCCGTGCGCTCACGTCCGCCATCGACGCGAGAGACCCGTATACGATGGGTCACTCAGTTCGCGTCGGCCAGCTGGCGATGATGCTGGGCAGGCAGCTCGGCATGGAAGACAAGCGCCTGGCTCGCCTGGAGGTAGGCGGCTACTTGCACGACATCGGAAAGATCGGCATCCGCGACGCCGTGCTCTTGAAGCCCGGTCGCTTGACGCCTGAGGAGCGAAAGATTATCGAGGAGCACCCTCAGATCGGCCTCGCCATACTTGAACACGTTGACCTGCCGAGGGAAGTCGTTCAGTTCGTAGAGGACCACCACGAGAGGCTCGACGGCAGCGGCTACCCGAGGGGCCTTCGGGACGATCAGGTCTCAATCCAGGCCCGCATCGCCGCTGTGGCCGACATGTACGATGCGGTAACAAGCGAGCGCCCTTATCGCGACCCGATGTCGCCCGGCGAGGCGCTCGACCTCCTGCGGTCTGAGTCCGGCCGCTTTCTGGACCCCGGCGTCGTCCAGGCGCTATCGGCAGTCATGGACGAATGGGAGGAGCGCAGGCTTCGGGAGCCGGCGCTCCGCGGCTTCAAGCTGCCCGACCTGGACCTGCCCAAAGTGAACGTGTAGTGGGGCCATGCGACGCCCGCTATCGACTCTCGCCGTCATCGGCTTAGTCGTCTGCATCTCCGTGTTGCTCGCGGGAGTTGCGTCGACCATTGCGCTCGCGCGCAAGGACGGACATCTGAAGGCGAACCTATCGTCGGCGCTGAAAGCAGACTACTCCGTCGATCCGCAGGGCATTCAACTGGCACCGCTGTCCGAGGAGATCGTTGCGGCCGCGCGCCGGGATGCCGAGGACCTGAGCAGAGGCCAGGAGAACCGCAACAGTCCGCAGATCGTTCCCATCTTCCGTGTGGACGACGCGCAGCCGGCTGCATCGGCCACACCGCCCCCTTCGGTTCCGACGCCGACCGCCTCGCCTGCGCCGACTCCGATCGGCACGCCGCCGCCTGCTACTCCCGCACCGATACCCGTAATGGCGACACCGACGCCAACGCCGACGCCAACACCCACACCGACTCCCATACTCACACCAGCGCCAACTCCTCCCCCAACGATTACTCAAACACCGACATCAACGCCGACGGCGACCCCGACTGCCACCGCTACGGCGACGCCGACTGCGACACCCACGCCGCCGCCGACACAGACACCTACCGCTACACCAACAGCTACCGCTACGGCGACGCCGACTGCGACACCCACGCTCACGCCAACACAGACACCGACCGCTACACCAACAGCTACCGCGTCCGCCACTCCTACGCCTACGGCGACAACGATGGCTACTCTGACATCGACTCCCACACCGACGGCCACCCCGACCCCGGCTCAGACTACAACGCCAACCCTTACACAGTCCGCTACCACTACGCCGACGCCCACACCTACTTCGACGCCAACACCTACTCCGACAGCGACCGCAACTTCTACGCCAACGGACACGCCCACGCCCACGGCAACCGCCACTGCGACCTCAACAGAGACACCCAGTGCGACCCCGACACCCACACCTACCTCCACTCCAACACCTACGCCTTCACCAACAGAGACACCTACTGCATCGCCAACAGCTACACCAACTGCAACGCCCACATCGACGGCCGCTCAGACGCGAACACCAACACCAACCACTACGCCAACGCCCACACCTACCTCCACCCCCACGCCGACTGACACGCCCACACTCACACCTACGCCGACGGGCGCATGTATCATTTCTGCCGACCCTGCCAGTGTGGCCTTTAGCAACACTTCCTCATTGACCTGGCCTCACACTACCGGCTTTGAACAGAACCGCATCCTGGTCGTGGGAATATCATTTCGCGATGGAAACCAGAGCGTGACGACCGTCAGTTACGGCGGAACGGGCCTCACTTTCATCGGTTTCCAGAATGCGCCGGGAAACGGTAATCGAGTCGAGCAGTGGTACCTGACCGACCCTCCGACGGGTACAGCAAATGTGGTTGTCACGCTGCCGGCGGCAAGGAACGTCGTCGGAGGCGGGGTATCGTTTGCCCACGTAGATCAGACAACGCCGCTTGGAACGTTCGCGGCCGGGAGCGGGACGAGCGTTAACCCATCGGTGGTGCTATCCAGCGCGCCCGGTCAAGTAGTCGTCGATGCGCTATCCAGTGATGGGGATGCAGTATCGGCCACGGCTGACGCAGCGCAGACGGAGCAGTGGAACAACCAAACGGGTACCGCCGGCGGCGATGCGCTCGGCGCCGCTAGCGTTAGGCCGGGTGCCTCCTCGGTCACGATGTCATGGTCGCTTGCCGCCTCTAAGCCCTGGGCTCTGGGCGCGGTGTCGCTAAATCCGGAGACTTGCGGCTCGCCAACAGCCCGCTTGCCGCCTCTAAGCCCTGGGCTCTGGGCGCGGTGTCGCTAAATCCGGAGACTTGCGGCTCGCCAACAGCCACTCCTACGCCGACGCCCACACCAACCCCGACGCCAACAGCGACGCTTACGCCGACACCCACACCTACTCCTACGCCCACGGCGACTCCAACTCCTACGCCGACGGCGACCCCTACGCCGACTCCCACGCCAACGCCCACACCTACCCCGACGCCTACATTCACGCCGACTCCCACCCCATCGCCAACCCCGCCTCCGACACCAACTCCGACTCCTACACCGACGGCAACGGGGACCCAAACGGTGTCGTTCACATCTGGAGCCGATACGTGGGTCGAGCAGTCGCAGCCTGATCTCAATCACGGTTTGGAGGCGCTTATGTCGGTGGGGACACTACAGCGCTCATACGTGATATTTGACCTCTCGAGCATTTCCCCCGGCGCGACCATTAGTGCCGCTTCTCTAACGCTCTGCCGCGCCAACGGCTCGGGCTCGGCACGTACGCACGAGTTGCGGGCCGCCACGTCAACATGGACCGAGACAGGGCTCACCTGGAACACGCAGCCGGCTCTGGCTGCATCAGTAACGCACACCATAGCAGTGCCTTCGTCTGCGGGGTGCCTCACTTCGAGCGTCAAGGAAGATGTCCAGGCGTGGATTTTGGGGGCGGCCAACTTCGGGTGGCGGATAGCCGACCAGGACGAACCCACGGCGCCCCTCGTCGATTACGCGACTCGCGAGAACGGCGTCACTGCCCAGCGCCCGACGCTCAGCGTGACCTACACGCCCTAGCTAGCCCACTGACCGATCAGGGTCCAACCGGTCCGAGCCGCGGATCGCTTCGGGAGCTGAAATGGCGGGCGATATACTGTTTGCGAACTCCGTAAGAGATGTTGGGAGAAGAGTATGTCCATAACCCCCGAAATCAGCGAACTAACCGGCGGCCTTCGCGTCGTCACGACATCGATGGCTTCCGCGCAGTCCGTCAGCGTCAGCGTCTTTGTCGGCGCGGGATCGCGCGGGGAGGCGGAGCGCACGAAGGGGCTGGCGCACTTCCTGGAGCACATGATGTTCAAGGGGACGGAGAGACGCCCGACGGCGGTCGAAGTGGCGGAGGCCATCGAAGGCGCGGGCGGGGTACTCAACGCCTATACCGCGAAGGAGATGACCTGCTACTGGGACCACATCCCGGACGACCGGCTGGAAACCGGCATCGAGGTGCTGGCGGACATGCTTCACAACGCCCTGCTGGCGCCCGAGGAGATCGATCGCGAGCGCTCGGTGGTGCAGCAGGAGATCCGCCGGACGAAGGACCAGCCGGGCGCCTGGGCAGGGGAACTGCTGGGGCGCGCAATGTACGGCGACCATCCGATGGGCTGGTCCACCGCGGGCACGGAGGACACTGTCGCCGCACTCGTCAAGCCCGATTTCACGGACTGGATTGGAGCGTGGTACGGCGCGCCCAATGTCGTCGTCAGCGTGGCTGGCAATGCTTCACACGACGTCGTCGTAGAGTTCGTGGGACGCCATTTCCCAAACGGCGGCGCGGCGAACGCTCCCACCGTCGTCTCCGTCGACGGAAGCGTGCCGGCAAAACGCGCGATCGGCGAATCGCGGCCGATAGCGCAGGCAAACGTCGCTCTGGGCCTGCCGGCGCTGCCTCGAGCCGATCCCGACCGCTACACGCTGATGGTGCTGAACTCCGTCCTAGGCCGCGGCATGAGCTCGCGGCTCTTTAAGGAAGTGCGCGAGCGGCGGGGGCTGGCCTATTCGGTTGGCTCGGCAGTGAGCCGGCACTCGGACACCGGCATGCTGGCCGTGTCGGCCGGAGTCTCGCCTGAGAACGTGAGGGAGGCCGTGCGCGTGATCCTCGACGAGCTGGAGAAGCTTACGCAGGAGCCGGTGGGCAAGGAGGAGCTGACCAAGGCGCGCGACTATACCGTCGGCAGCTTTCGTCTGAGCCTGGAGACACCGATGGCGCTCGGCCAGCGTGCGGGCGAGAGCCTGCTCACGCTTGGCGAGATCGAACCGGTCGAAAGCGTCGTCGAGAAGCTCCGGGCTGCGGGGGCGAGCGATGTGATTCGGGTGGCGCAGCGCGTACTGAAGCGCGAGCAGGCAGCGTTGTCAGTCGTCGGTCCTGGCGTGGAAGAAGATGCGCTCATGGAGATAATCGCGGGGTAGGACGGCATCGGTATTCGCCGTTCGCGGCGTCTGGGAGTCAGGAATGTACTCAGGCCCCTTCACCGAAGCGAAAGGGGCCTGATTGCCGCACCCCTCTAGGGCCTTACCGCCGCACCCCACGAGCGTGAATGTCGAAATCGCGGAGGAGGCGCTGCACGCACCCCGGTCCGAGTGATCGGACCCTCACCAGCCCCGCAACTGGTGAATGAGAACCGCACCTCCTCCAACCCTAAATAACAATGTGGCGCGCCGCGCATTACGGCGTTTACCATTCGTTAACTTTTCTATCACCCGCTTATTGGCGACTCCGGGCTTTCTTCAACCACCAGGGCACCGAGGCACAGAGTTCGATCCAATTTCATCCTTTGTGCCTTAGCGTCTCCGTGGTGCATACTGGCTCCGCATAAAGACAGTCCTGGGAGGAGCACGTGGCCGAGTTCAAGAACATCACCTATGAGACGAAGGGACGCCTGGCATACACCACGATTAACCGGCCCGAGCGCCGCAACGCCATCGACCCGGACACCAGTCGCGAGCTAAAGGACGCCTTCGAGGCGTTCAAGTCGGACGACGACGTCTGGGTGGCGATACTGACCGGAAGCGGCGACCAGGCGTTCTCCGCGGGGGCGGACCTGGTGGCAATGGCGGAGTCGTTCGCCGGTGGGGGAAGGGGACTCCGTTACGACGTCCCGTTCGGCGGGATCACCCGCGGCTTTGAGTGCTGGAAGCCGATCATCGCCGCGATCAATGGCTACTGCCTCGCCGGCGGACTCGAACTCGCGCTTTCCTGCGACATTCGGGTGGCTGCGGAGCACGCGACCTTCGGCCTGCCCGAGCCTAAGCGGGCGATCATTCCCGCGGCCGGAGGCACACAGCGCCTGCCACGTGTTGTGCCGCTCGCTTTCGCAATGGAGCTGCTGCTGACGGGGAACCGTTTCGACGCACAAACGGCGCTGCGCTTTGGCCTCGTATCGCGCGTCGTGCCGGCGGACCAGCTCATGGCCGCGGTCGAGGAGATCGCATCCGGAGTACTGGAGTGCGGGCCGCTCGGGGTGCGGGCCATAAAGCAGGCTGCCACGCGCGGACGCGAGATGTCGCTCGAGGAGGGGCTCAAGCTGGAGTCGCAGCTCGCTGGGGAGGTGTTCCAATCGGAGGACGCGCGGGAAGGGCCAACCGCGTTCGCGCAGAAACGGAAACCGGAGTACAAGGGCCGCTAGTCATGCCGGTCCTCGAGAACCTGCGGCACGGAGCGCACGTCGAGAGTGCAGAGGGGAAGGACATCGGCCGGTTGCACTCGGTGGTGATCGATCCTCGTGATAACGACGTCACGCATATCGTGGTAAACGCCGGACCGCACTTTCCGGAGCCGGGATTCGGCGCGCCGGAGTTGATTAACGTCCCCATCGAGCTTATGGAAGACGCCGGGGAGGACAAGGTGATCCTCCGCTGCAACCGCGGCGCCTTCCGCAAGCTGCCGCGATACGTGGACAGGGAGTTCACACCAGCCCGGCGCCATCCTCAGGAGGTGGAACGAACAGATGCCGCGCATCTGTTATGGAACACCGGCGTGGCGCTCGCCGCCTCTTTCGCCAGCCTGCTGACGGGCATCGCGGTTCCCGCCGAGACCGTGCGCAAGGCCAGCTTCGAGCGAGAGATCCTCAATGACGCCCCCGTCTGGCGCCTGGAGCCGCACACGCACATCGGCGACGTGGAGCGCGTGCTCGTGGACGAGGAGACAGACGAGATCAAGGAGCTAGTGATCCGTCGCGGAGTGCTCTTCCACGAAGACGTCGTCCTGCCCATGGAGTACGTGACCGAGATCCAGGACGGCCTCGTCCACGTCCAGATCACGGACGAGCAGCTGCGCGCGCTCCAAGCGTTCTAGGCCGGGGGTATCACGGTCAATTGGTGACCGGCGACCAAGACTTCCTCAACAACGTCGTTGCGTGGGCCAATGGCCGGACCGACATCGTCGCGCTCATACTAACCGGGTCACGTGCTCGGCCTGACGGCATGGTAGACGCTCCGTCGGACTACGACCTCGAGATGTTCACCACCCACCCCGCCGCATACACATCGAGCACAGCCTGGATGAGTGACATCGGGAAGGTCTGGGTCTATTTGCCTACTACATCCAACGGCTGCGAGATGAGACTGGTAGTGTTCGACGGAGGCGTGAAGGTGGATTTCAGCATTCTACCGGCGAGTGCGCTCGAAGCCGCGGTGAAGTTTCAGAATCTTGATGAGCTGTACGAGCGCGGTTTTCGAGTGCTCATCGACAAGAACGGCCTGGCGTCGCGTCTGCCCTCACCCTCATATCGATCGCCAAAGCGGCAGTCGCCCACGGAGGCGGAGTTTCGGGCGGCCGTCGAGGAGTTCTGGTTCGAAGCCTCACACATTCCGAAGTATCTGCAGCGCGAAGACCTCTGGGTCGTGAAGTTCCGTGACTGGACCATGAAAGAGCTGATTCTGCGAATGATGGAGTGGAGGACGATTGCGGTGAACGGCGACTCTACTGATGTCCGGCACATCGGCATGCGGATGAAGGACTGGGTCCCTTCGGACGATTTGCTAAGGCTACATGAAGTCTACGGGAGATTCGATGCGGCTGATAGCTGGCGGGCGCTGCTGGCCACGTTATCTCTGTTTCGCGAAGTCGCAAAAGAGATCGCGAACGAGTTGGGCTATGAGTATCCGGCAGACGTGGACGAATCGATCAGCGGCTACATTCGCGGCTTTGAAGGGTCTCCTTTCGCGATGTGAGCACCGCGCTCTCTGGTGAACCGCGCCCACTCGCGGCGGACGATAGCCTGGCCCCAGCGGTAGCCCAGCGCGTCGCCCAGGCTGTTGGCGAGATTTGCGGAAAGCACGTAGAAGAAGACCAGCAGTCCAAAGAAGGCGAACACGTTCCACCAGGCGACACCGCCGAATGCGAGCGGGAGCAGCGCGACGATGACGCCGACGGTTAGCCCACCCCACGCTATCGTCCGCACTACGAGACCCTCGCGCCGGCGGCGGCGGCGGTGCATTTCAATCACCGGACGAGGGACGGCCGCCTCCACAGGCCATTCAGCGCTCAATCGCTCGCAGTGCGGGCAGGCATCGCGCTGGGGAGATAGCGGGTGGTAGCAGTAGCCACAGAAGCGACCGGCGTTCGGCGCCTGACCGGACAGCACATCGTCCAGCAGTAGCAGCAGGCGCTCGGAGAAAATCTCAGCGTCACCCCCATGCCCGCCCTCTGTGGTGGCGGACCGCTGCCCGGCTGCTGCGTCCTCGCGTGCGATCTCGCGCCTCAGTCGGCCATGATCGAGCTCACACTTTCCGGCTCGATGACGAAAGTGACTCTCTGTTCGCCTGGCTGCCGAAACGGGTAGGTGTCCTGTCCCAGGTACTTCTTCGCCAGCTTGTCTATGTGAGCATCGGCGCCATCGTGCGTGATATCGACCACGCGCCCGCGAATCGAGGCGCTGGGGTAGCCGCTCGGCGCGGTGATGGCGATAGCGACGCGGGGGTCTCTCCGGACGTTGCGCGGCTTTACGCGGCCTTCAGCAGTGTTTACTCGGATGCGCTCTCCGTCCAGGTCCACCCATACCGCGGTCACCTGCGGCGCGCCGTCCGGCATGAGGGTGGCCAGGTGGGCGAAGTTGGCGTCCTGGAACAGTTTCTTTACTCCCTCGGACATCCCGGCGGGCATCTTACCTCCTTCACGGGGGGCTTGCTGCTTCCACCAGACAGGTTAGCGGGTAATCCACACCTACCGCCAGAGCAGCCGCTCGGGGGTAAATAAGGCGGAAAGTCTCCGCTAAAACCGGTAGCGGCTGCCCACCTTCCCGCGTCTCTATAGTGAACTCATTGGGTGCGGACATAGCTTAAGGCCTGCCGGGTAGGCACCCTCGCGCGTAACGTGACGAGTGGAAACGATGTCTTAAGAGGTGGAGGCGGCATGCCAACGGCGGGGGGACTAACAATGCTTAGAAGGAGTCGCTGACTATGGTGCGGCTGGGGGGCCTGCTCCGCAGATCCCGCAACAAGGGAGAAGAGAAGGTGGAAATCAAAGCGCCGGTCCGGCCGGCCTTTGACGGCCCTCCGCTAATGGTGATGATACCGGACGTCGCCGGAGTCAGCTCCTTCCGCCTCGCGCGCTTTCCCGACGCCCCGGCCGCCGCGGCGTTCGTCCTGTCGCTTTCCCGCCAGCAGCGAGAGCGTGCACACGCGTTCTGGGCGCTGCAACAGGAGCCGGCGGCCCCGGTCGACGGCGAGGACACCGGCGGCGAGGCAATGGTCCTAATCCGCTCGGCCGAGGGGTCAGATCTCGTCTACGTCGTCTCGTTCGTTGATATAGAGTCCGCGCAGTCGTTCGCGCGATTCGAGGTGAAGCGCGGTATGCACCTCGGTTCGATCCTCGTCTACTGGGCCAGCATGGTAAACGTGGTTCTGGACGACGACGGCGTGCAGCTGATACCCGAGTTCCCGCCCGTCGTCATCAAAGGTCGCGGCAGAGAGATCCACGAGGACAGCCGCCGCGGACAAGCGCCAAAGCGGAGCACCTCTGACGTGCGTCGGCTACAGGCCGAGGCCGAAGAAGAGAAGAAGCGGCTTCAGGCTGAGCTCGAGGAGATGGAGAAGCTTCACGCTGAGGCTGAGGAGTTGAGAAGGCTCCAGACAGAGGCGGCTCAGAAGAAGCGGATTCAGGCGGAGGCGGACGAAAGAAGAAGGACCCTCAAAGCCGAACTGGACGAGATCAAACAGCTGCGGGCCGAGGCCGAGGCCAAGCGAAAGCAACTGGAGGCCGAAGCCGAGGAACAGTCCCGCCTCGTTGAGCAGGAGATGCAGCAACTCCAGGCTGATGTAGCCGAGAAACGCAGACTTCAGGCCGAAACCAGAGAGATGAACCGCCTCCAGACCGAGCTAGAGGAGATCAGGCGGCTGGGCACTGAAGCGGCTGAGAGACAACGTAAGCAAAACGAGGAAGACGCCGCCAGGCGCCTCTTCACTGAAGAGGAGAAGAAGCGGGTTGAGGATGACGCCGAAACACAGGCGAAGTTAGAGGCAGCAGCGGAAGAGAAGAAGAAGCTCCAGGCAGAGCTGCAAGACATCGAGGAGCGTCAGGCGGCTCTCATGGAACGGCGTCGGTCGGAGGCCTTACAGGAGGCCGCGGCGGACAATATCGAAGAACAGACACGCCGGCAGGCGGAGTTGGTGGAACGGCTCTCGGTGGCCGCAGGGGCGGAAGAGCGCGGTGGCGCGGCAGAGGCGGAAGACGCGAGTCGGTTCGAGGCCGAGGCGGAAGAACGACGGCGGCTCGAGGATGAGACGAGGACGCTCCAACTCAAGGCCGACGCCGATCTACAAAGGCGGCTCGAGGCTGAGGCGGAGCGGCGACGCGCCGACGCCGAGGCACAAGAGAGACAACGCATCGAAGCCGAAGCGAGACAATTAAGGCTGGAGGCCGAAGCGGAACTGCGACGACGCGAAGCTGAAGCCGAGCAGAGGCGCCTTGAAGCCGACGCGGAGCAGCGGCGTCTTGCGGCTGAAGCGGAAGAGCAGCGCCGGCTCGAGACGGAGTGGGAAGCGCAACGGCTGCGGCAGGCAGAGCAACAAGAGGAGCAACGTGGGCTAGCCACTGAGGCCGAGGAGGAGCGCAGGCTGGAGGCGGAAGCAGAGATGCAGCGGCTGCGCGCGGCGATGGAGGAGGAGCAGCGCAGAATCGAGGCAGAGGCAGCCGAGCGGCGCCACTTCGAGCCAGAGCCACAGCCGCCATTTAGCGTGGATGCCGAGGACGCGCGGCAAGACACGGACGAGCGCGCACCCACAGCGGCACGCGAGTCGCAAGAGTCGATCGCTCAGGCGTCGCTCGAACCACCGAACCCCATCGAGGAGCTGCTACGCAACGCCGCCCAGGCGCGCGTGCAAGTGCCAAGCGAGTTCTCGAGGGATCCGGCCGCCGCCACGCCAGCATCCGAAAACGCTTCTGACGCAGAAGACGATGAGGACGCCGCAGACATAGCAGACGAGGTCGGCAAAATCCTGCGTAGACGGCGCTGGGCTAAGCGAGAGAGTCCGTTCGAGGGGTTCAAGTCCCCGCCGGGGCGATTCTAGGGCGATCTGTTTGGGGGGTCAGGCTCTCAGCCCGACAGCTCTACCCTCTCTACAACTTTCGAAGACGGACCGGGGCCCGCAATCATAAGAACACCTCGGCCTGACTGGCCTGACTCCGACACCAGACACACCCGCGTCAGCCATGCCCGATCTTGCGGCCCGGCGCGATGCGGTCCCTCATCAGGCGTTTCACCTCAGCCGCCTCAGGCATCGGACCATGGTCGCGGTTCGAGGCGATGGACTCACCGTTGAGTTTCACCTCGAAGATGCCGCCAGAGCCGGGGCGCAGGGCAACCTCGGAGACCTCAGATTCGAACGTCGTCAGTAGCTCCTGGGCGAGCCAGGCCGCGCGAAGCAGGAACTTGCAGCGGGTGCAGTAGGTGATCTCGACGCGCGGCTTGGGGGTTGACACGCGAATGTAGCCCGGGGCCTTCAGGCCCTGGCTCCGCTCAATCCGGCTCGAAAGAGTACTCGTGATTTGCCAGGAGTGCGCCCATGAAGATGGCCGCAACGCTGGCGAGCAGGGCCACGGAACTGATGCCGATTGAGATCCGGCGCAGCCGCGACGCCTCCTCGGGGTCAGCTTCCATCTGTTCGTTCAGAGCAAGCTGACGTGGCCCCACCACGAAGGTGTGGACGGCGGTCAGCCCGACGGCGACGCCGACGAACACCATCTTCTCGGCGAATATGCGGCCGTAACGAATGTCATTGGCGCTGGCCCAGCTCAGAGGCGTGTCACCGCCCACTTGGAACAGGTTGGAGATGCCGCTGAGGACGATGACGAGCATCGCTGCCCAGGCCATCCAGCCGAAGCGCGTGACGATCGTGCGCATAACGCGCGCCCGCGTCTGCCGGTCTTCGATCGTACGAACCGCCGGAATGGCCGCCACGAACAGGAAGAACTGGGGGCCCACCCAGACGGCGACGGCAAGAATGTGTAGCCAGGGCGTTACGGCGTCTGACATTTCGTCAGATTATACGCTCAAGACGGATCGCTTGCTCACGCTCCGGCCCGACCGACACGAGGCAAATCGGTACGCCCAGCACATCCTCGATGAAGCGAACATAGGATTGCGCCTCGACCGGAAGGTCTTCGAAGTGACGCACGCCCGCGGTATCCTGCCGCCATCCCGGAAGCTCCTTGTAAACGGGCTCAGCCGCCGCCATGGCGGCGCTGGAAGCGGGCATCGTCGCGATCGTCTCGCCGTATACCCGGTAGGCGGTGCAGACCCTGATAACTGGAAGCGGGTCCAGCACGTCGAGACGCGTGAGCGCGGCGGATGAGAGGCCATTTATGCGCGCGCTATAGCGGGCCGCGACGGCGTCGAACCAGCCGCAGCGGCGGGGCCGGCCGGTTGTTGAGCCGTACTCCGGCCTCGGGCCGCCTTCGCGGAGCAGGCGGCCGGTATCATCGTGGAGCTCCGTCGGCATAGGGCCATTCCCAACGCGGGTGTTGTATGCCTTGTATACGCCGAGCACCGTTCCGATCTGCGTCGGGCCGATCCCCATGCCGATGGCTGCCCCCGCCGCCAGCGAGGACGGCACTGACGACGTGACGTACTCGTAGGTTCCTGAGTCGAGGTCGAGAAGCGAGCCCTGCGCACCTTCCAAGAGGACGGTGTCGCCCGCTTCAAGCGCCTGCTGTACCAGGGCCGACGTATCACTCACGAATGGGGCGAGCCTCGCGCCGTAATCGCTGTACTCCGAGGCGATTGCATCAAGATCAAGCGGATCGGAGCCGTATAGCCTCTCGAGCACGGCATTCTTGTAAGGCACCAGGAACGACAGCAGGCTGAGGAGCGCCTCAGAATCAACGATATCCGCTACCCGCACGCCGGCACGGCCGACCTTATCGATGAAGGCGGGGCCAACGCCGCGTCCGGTTGTGCCGATCGCGCCTTCCCCGCGCAGCTTCTCGTCAAGCTCGTCAATCAGCCGGTGCCAGGGCATAATTACGTGCGACCGGTCGCTCAGGAACAAACGACCACGCACACTCACGTCGCGCTCCTCCAGGTCGGCTATCTCCTTGAGCAGGACGGGCGGGTCGACGACGACGCCGTTGCCGATTACGCATAGCTTGTCCGGATAGAAGATACCGGCGGGAACGAGGTGGAGCTTGAACTCGCCGAGCTCGTTGATTATCGTGTGGCCGGCGTTGTTTCCTGCGGAGTACCTGGCTACCAGCTTCGCCTTCTGTGCCAGGAGGTCTACGATCCTGCCCTTCCCCTCGTCCCCCCACTGGCCGCCCACAACCACTATCGCCGACATAGATAAAGGGCCGTCCTGCGGCCCCTCCTTTCGTGCCCACCATTCAGGCAGGCTAAGTGGAAATCCTCAGGGAGTATAGCGGAGAGGGTCTTAAGTCGGCAAGAGAACAATCACCCAAACAGTCGTATATGACGATGTGGCCCGAGCCACGGATCAGGCATAATGGCCTCGATGAGCCACCTCGCGGCCCGCACTCGACATGCCCTCTGGAAGACGTTTACTTCACGCTTCAGCCGGCGAGACCTCCTCGAGGCGGCGATCGTCGCCGTCGCGTTCCTTCTCTACTTCGGTGTGCGCGGCGCCGTCATCGACCGCCCGGAGACGGCCTACCGCCATGCGCTCGACGTCATCGACGTGCAGCGTGCGCTCGGGTTCTTCTGGGAAGACGACCTCAACAACTGGATCAGGGACCGGCTGTTCTGGGCCCAGACGATGAATCTGATCTACTTTTATCTGCACTTCCCGCTAATCATCGTCTTCGGCATCTGGCTCTACTACTTCCGCCGCGAGAAGTACACGCTCACACGAGACGCCTTCCTGGCATCCGGCGCCATCGCCCTCCTCGTGTACTGGGCCTATCCAGTGGCGCCCCCCCGAGAGCTGCCGGAGCTCGCCGCGCGATTCGACTCGAATGCCCCTGCCTACGTTCGTGGCTTTATCGACACCCTGGAGGTCCACCTTGGTTACGCGTACGACACTCAGTCCACTCACTGGTTCGTCAACCCATACGCGGCGATGCCCAGCCTCCACTTCGGTTGGGACCTGCTGCTGGGCCTGGGCATCATCTGGGCCTTTTGGCCTGGCGGAGACCGATCTTCTTCAGCTGTCGACCGCCGAGGCGGAGGCAAGCCGTCGTGGTTCTGGGCGCTTGCGCCGATAGGAGTCGTCCTGCCGGTGCTCCAGGTGTTCTCGATTACGATGACCGCCAACCACTTCCTCCTCGACGCCGCTGCGGGGGGAATCGTCGCGTTGCTGGGCATCGGCCTGGCGGCGGCGCTCCACCGCTGGGGCTATCCGTTCGCGACCCGCTGGCTCCGGCG
>WNFV01001862.1_pt1 | contig 28415 bp, 28 predicted proteins | sample 5400101 | NCBI WGS metagenome assembly WNFV01 (sample SAMN13153361, study PRJNA577476) | soil metagenome | isolation source: 115 cm soil or saprolite under grassland replicate 1 | place: USA:California | collected 2016-06-15
AGGACGTCGAAGGCGACGGCCGTGACGAATGTAGAGTCCACTCCACCTGAGAAGGCGACGATGGAGGGCCCGGCTCCGCGGATGATCGCCTCCAGTTCGGTGAGTTTCTCAGCGGGCTGCTGGGTTGTCATATGACGCCGTGCTCCCTCAGCTTTGCGATCTCGTCCCAATTGTACCCTGCTTCGAGGAGGACTTCCTCCGTGTGCTGGCCCAATTCGGGAGCCGGGCCGCGGGCGCCGACACGGGAATCGCTGAACTTGACCGGCGAGTCAACGAGTTCGATCGCGCCGTGTGTTGGGTGCTTAATCTCGACGAAAACGCCGCGCTCGCGCGTCTGCGGGTGACTGATCGCCTCGCTCAGAGTCTGAGCTGGCGCCCAGATGCAGGCCTCGCCGTCAAGGCGGGCCGACCACTCCGCCAGCGTTCGTTGAGCGAACACTTCGTCAAGCAGCGCGATAAGCTCTTCGCGGTTCTCGGTGCGGCTCGCCATGTTGTCGAATCGTGCGTCCTTCTCCAGGTCAGGACGGTCGATGGCGCGGCAGAACCTGGGCCAGTAGGCGTCCGCGACGAGCATGACGAGCTGAATCCAGCGGCTGTCGCCGGTCTGGTAGCTGTTCCAGATCGGGTTGGGAACGGCGCGCCTCGATATACGCGCGTTCTCCTGACCTGTCGAGATAGCGGCCTGGACATCGATACCAAGCACCCACAGGCCAGTGTTGTTGAGCGAGACGTCGATCTGTTGGCCCTTTCCTGTCCGCTCGCGGTGAAAGAGCGCCATCGAGACCGCGCCGGAGACCGCGAGCGCGGTCGTATGGTCTCCCATGCCGGGCCGCTGTGGAGGTGGCGGGCTGTCCGGTTCGCCCAGCATGTTCATGATGCCGGAGCGCGCCCAGAAGGCGGCGTAATCGTAGCCTGGGCGGTCCCGGTCCGGGCCCCACGAGCCGTAACCGGTGACCGAAACGAAGATCAGGTCTGGACGGTGCGCCTCGAGGTCTTCATACCTGAGACCGTACCGCTCACGGCGGCCGGGGAGCAGGTTTGTGACGAATACATCGCAGGTCCCAATCAGCCTGTAGACGACTTCCCTAGCTGCGGGTTGATCGAGGTCTAAAGTAACGGCGCGCTTGCCGCGATTGTCGAGCTCGAAGAAGAAGTTGAAGGGGGCGGAGTAGCCGGCGGCCTGCACGCGATAGCCGCGATAGGGATCGCCGGCCGGTGGCTCAACCTTGATGACGTCCGCCCCGGCGTCAGCGAGGAGGGCGCAGCCTGCCGGTGCCGCCAGCCAGTTCGCTACCTCCAGGATCCTTATACCCGCGAGCGGGTCTTCCATCTGGGCGCAGGCGAATGCTAGCTACGGAGTGATCGCGATCTTCAACACACCCTCGGCCTTGCTGCGGAAGAGGTCGTAGGCCTTTGGCATGTCGTTCAGGGTCATGCGGTGAGTAAAGAGCGGGTGGAGGTCGATCTTCGCGTGCTCGATAAGGCCGAGGAGGCTCTCCATGCGAGCGCTCCCGGAAGGGCAAAGGGTGGTCACGATCTTGCGGTGCAGAAACGACGGCGCAGTGAACGTGGGCATCGAGAGCTGGGGCGTCAGCCCGTAAACGCCAACGGAGGAGACGACGCCACCCCGGCGAACGGCGCGGGTGCAGGCCTCGAACGTAGCCTGCGTGCCCACTGCCTCGACGGCTACATCGACGCCTTGCTGGCCGGTTAGCGACATTATCTTCGCGACGGGATCTTCCTCCTTCGGGTTTATGACGACGTTCGCGCCGAACTTCTTGGACATCTCGAGCCTTTCCGGCAGGGAATCGATGGCGATGATGAGGCCGCAGCCGCGTGCACGGGCGCCGGCCGTGGCGCAGAGGCCCACGGGACCTTGGGCGAAGATGGCAACGGAGGCGCCGAAGCCGGCCTCTGCGCGCTCGATGGCCCCGAAGCCGGTGGAGAGGATGTCGGTGGCGAGAATCGCCATCTCGTCGCTGACGGCGTCCGGGACCTTCGCCGCGTTCATATCGGCGAAGGGAACGCGATAATACTCTGCCTGGCATCCGAAGATTACCCGCCCGCCGCCGGTGCAGACGCTGTGGTCGACGGTCATGCACTCGCGGCACCTGCCGCAGCCGACCAAGCAAGAGGCCATGACGCGGTCGCCTTCTTTGAAGCGAGTGACGCCGTCACCGATAGCGTGGACAGTGCCGACCCCTTCATGGCCCATCGGCAGCCCCTCGGGCAATAGCGAGCCCACAAAGAGGGCGCCCAGCATCTCGTTAGGGAACTCGTCCAGGAAGTGCATATCGGAGCCGCAGACGGTAGCCATCGTCGCCTTGACGATGACCTCGCCGGGGCCGGGTTCGGGTATGGGCACGTCGACGATCTCGACCTTGCCGTTGGCGGGCTTGACGCAGGCGCGCATGGGGGACCTCCGGTTGTGTAGGGGCGGTTTGGGCCTCTATATCAGCACAGGCATGTCCGCGAGGTCAAGAGGCGTAGGGGCTGAGCAACTGCCGCATCGTGGAGGGCGCCGAACCCAACCGAAAACATCCCACCGCCGCCCACTAAAGTCGCAGTTGCTCAGCCCCTACCGTCGCCTCCGGTATCTGGTCCGGTCAGGTGTCGACGGCCCCAACGTGTGACATTTCCTCCTTCCCGCGACGAACCTGGTCGCATATCGTTGGGTCATGGCATATAGATCGATGCGCCGGCGATCTATCCGACTGGCGTATTGGGATTACCGCGAGAACGGGGCGTATTTCGTCACAATCTGTACGCACGATAGGGCCTGCCTATTAGACGACGACCGATTCCGCACGATAGTTGAAGGGGTATGGCGAAAAGTGGTTGGCGCGGGAAATGGACCCGGCGAATTCGTCGTGATGCCCCCCACGTCCACGGGATCATTTGGATTACCGGCGGACCAACCGTTGAGACGAGGCCGGCCGAGCGACGTGGGATGCGTGATGGCCTGCAGCCGGGATCGCTCCCGGTGATTGTTCGCACGTTCAAGTCGGCGACGGCCAAGCGCATAAACAATCGCCGGGGAACCCGCGGATCTGCCGTGTGGCAGGGCGACTACTACGAGCGGATAATACGCAACGACCGTGAATTACAGGCGACCCGTCAATACATCCTCGATAACCCGCGCAAATGGGACGAAGACCCAGAGAACCCGGCAGTGTTCAGGAACAACCGTAAGGGCTGACCAACTGCGACTCAGTGGGCAGCGGCATGTTTACCGTTGAGTTCGACGCTTTTGTTAGGCCCGCAGTTGCTCAGCCCCTACAGCGCGCGAAGGAACTCGATCAGCTCGCGGTTAACCGCGTCTGGGGCTTCCTGCTGGACCCAGTGGCCGCAGTTCGGGACCGTCACGCTCTTGCGTAGATTCGGGACCAAGTTCTTCATCGGGTCCATCGGTACCAGCGTTCCAACGGGATCCTTCTCACCGGTCAGGAAGATGGCCGGCTGGCTGACTGTCGCGCCGGCCAGCTCCGGAAGCTCCTCCCAGTCCCGGTCCATGTTCCGGTAGCGGTTGAGCGGTCCCCGGAAGCCGGTGCGCTCGAATTCCTTGGCATAGGTGTCGAGGTCACTCTGCGTAAGCCAATTCGGTAGCTTCTCTGGTGCTGACAAGCCATCGAACAGCCGGGAGTCCTTCGGTTTGTTCATGAAGGCGCTGGCCACGGCGGGGTCGGAGCGGCCTTCGGCCGAAGCCCCATACATGAACATGAGCATCGACTTTCGAACGTCCGCCTCGAACTCCTCCTCGGCAACGCCGGGCTCCTGGAAGTAGAGCATGTAGAAGAAGTTGTTCTGGAACATCGCCTTGAACATCTGCGTCGGCGGCATCGGAGATCGGGGCAGGTAGGGTATGCTCAGCGCCGCCACCGCTCGGATTCGGTCCGGGTGCAGCACGGCCGAGTTCCAGGCCATCGGCGCGCCCCAGTCGTGGCCGGCGATGACGGCCGTCTCCTCGCCGAGCGCGTCGAGGATGCCGACTGCGTCCGCCACCATATTCTTCATGTTGTAGGCCGCGATCTCGTAAGGGGCGTCGCTCCCGCCGTAGCCTCGCACATCGGACGCTACGGCATGATATCCGGCTTCGGCGAGCGCAGGCAGCTGGTGCCGCCACGAGTACCACAGCTCCGGGAAGCCGTGCAGCATGAGGACGAGAGGCCCCTCGCCTGCCTCCGCCAGGTGGATGTTGATGCCGTTTGCCTTGACTGTGCGGTGGTTGATTTCGGTCACGAGTGCCTCCTGCTCAAGTTAGGCCGGCATCATTTTCGCCATGGCCGCGCCGAAAGCCATGAACTCCATCGGCTCGATCGTCGCGCCGGACGCCATCTTTACTGTTAGGTCATATGTCGGCTTCACGAAGTCGTTGCGTTTCGCCTCGAAGTCGGCGAAGGCTTCTTCTTCGCTTCGTTTGCCTGAGAACGCTTCGTCAATTGCCTCCACAAGCAACTCGGCCTGGAGGAACGCGTCGTTGATGCCGAGGCCCGTGATGAAGTCGCGGTGATAGCCAGCGTCGCCGGTAAGCGCCCAGCCGGGCCCGTATGGCCGGCGGAAGTAGTTGGGCATATCGGCTGTCCCCAGGAAGCGCTCTTCACGCTTGCCGGCGCGGACGTTCTCTGACAACTCCGGTATGCGGTCTATTACCCGCAGGTAGTTGCCCTCGATGTCCTTGCGAAATTCATGGAAGCCGGCGTTGAGGCCGCCGACACCTATGCAGGTCTGTCCCCAGTTGGTCGGGAAGACCAGCACACCCGTCGCATCCTCGAAGAAGTAGATGTGCATGCCCGCGTCTGGGACGCCGGACCAGTAGGTGTAGTAGCCGAAGGTGAGCGAGGGATGGCAGTCGTACTCCGGCGGCTGCACCAGGCGTGCGATGGTGGAATGCAGGCCGTCGGCGCCGATGACGATTCGCGCCCGCTCCTCGAACTCGCCGTCGCGGGGCCCGCCGAGGACTCCAGCGACGCGTCCGTCATCCCGCAGCAGATCGCGGATTGCGAAGCCTGGCCGTAACTCGGCTCCGGCCTCGACGGCCGCATCGATGAGGATCTTGTCGAGGACGATGCGCCGGGGGCAGAGCGTGTCCGGCGACACACCGTCCGGAAGGGGTGGGTTCGGCGGCTGGAAGGCCGTGCCGGTGAAGTGAAGGGTTCGGGTCGTGATGTAGGGCGCGCCGGACGCGATCACTTTGTCCAGAAGTCCCCAGCGCTGAAGTCGTACCTGTCCGGGAAGATGGATGTAGTGGGTGGACATGATGTCGCTCGGGAAGCTGTCCCGGTCCACGAGCAGCACTCTGTAACCCTTGCGGGCCAGCAGCATGGCTGTGGGTGACCCGGCGCACCGTGCGCCCACTACGATAACGTCGTACATAACGTCTGAGCGGCGACATCATAGCACACGATTGCGCACTCTGAAATGTGACCCCGGTCACAGTTGAGTGTCTTCAGCTGATAGCTGAAAGCTGATGGCTGATAGCTGATGGCGCCCTCTATACTCGCCGCATGACCAACCTTGGACCCGAGGCACCAAAGAAGAGCACGTCACGGGGAAGGCGCTGGATCGATCGCGGGTTCGGCGCCGACAGGATGCTGGATGAGGCGCAGGCGCGTGTTTTCCGGGTACTTTGGCTCTTCCTGCCGGAACCGGCAATCGCGCGGGACCTGCGGTTCCAGCACCTGCTTGCTTCGCGCTTTCTCTCGGACGCTGGACAGCAGGCGGTGCTGTTCGGGGCGCTGGTGTCGGTGGCGCGCGGGGGCGGCTCGGCGCTCGAGGTGGCGCTCGTCGGCGTCTCGGCGCTGGTGCCGCCGGCGCTCCTGGGGCTCTACGGCGGCGCGGTCGCAGACGCGATTCCGAAGCGTGTCGCTCTGGCGGGTGTTTACGCCCTTCAGGCGGTCCTCTGTTTCACCTTCCCGGCGGTGCTGGGGACGGAGCTGGTCGCGGTGCTGGCGTTGATCCTCGCGGTGAATACGCTGGGGCAGGTGTCAGGGCCCACGGAGTCTTCGGTGCTGCCGGTGGTGGCCACTGAGGTGGAACTGGCGAGCGCGGCGGCGATGATTAACCTTGCTGCCGCGGCGGGGACCGCGTTTGGCACCGCGCTGCTGGCGCCGATAGTAGTCCGCGCCTTCGGCGTAGACGTGGTGTTCTACCTGGCGGGCGTGACGCTTCTGCTGGCGGCGAGCCGCGTGTTTGACCTGCCGGTGGGTGATGAACGGCGCGCCGTACGCTTGCCGCCGCTGACCGTGCGGTTCCGTCCGGCGGTGCGCTGGCTCCTTCGGCACCCGGCCGTAGGGACGATGATTGTCGTTGCAATGCTGGCCGGGACAGTGAACGTCGTGCTCCAGACGCTGGCTCCACGCTACGTGGAGGAGGTCCTGAACGCCGACGCCGCTGACGCCGCTTACGTCTTCGCGCCCTCTGCTGTGGGCGTCGTGCTCGGCCTGGGCCTGGCGCCCGCTCTAATGCGATTGTGGGGCGAGCGGCTTACAGCCATCGCCGGATTGCTGATCGCGGCTACGTGCCTCTTTCTGCTCGGGATGATTAAGGATGTGGGCTCGGTGATTGATCCCGTCAACCCGATTCATGTGACTGAGTTGCTAGGGATCGAGATCAACGAGCGTGTGCGGACGGCTGGCATGGTGGCGCTGCCCCTGGCGCTGGGCGTTTCGCTGACGGTGACAAGTGTACAGACGTACATCAACCGGCGCGTGCCGCTCTCATACCAGGGGCGGACGTTCGCCATGCAGAGTGCGCTCCGCAACGGCGCGGCGATTGTCCCGCTGCTGACCCTTGGCGCGCTCTCGGAGGCGTTCGGGGCGGAGAAGGTGCTGCTGGTATCGCCGCTCCTGCTCTTAGCGCTGGGATACGGACTGGTCTACGTCAGCTTCCGCTATGCAGGGCTGGCACCGCCTTCGCAGCTGCGAGTAATGGGCTCGTTCTGGGAGGAGCCGGAGGTGCCTGCCCTACCATCCGAAAAACCCGAGCGCCCAGCGGTCGAGCGCTAGACGAGCGCGGTCAGGGCTCACTAAAGTTCGCCCGGCGTTGCGTAGCGGTAGAAGAACCTGCCGAGCCCTGCGCGCGCGATCGTCGCCTCGAGGTCCGCGAGGTGCTTCTCGAGCGTCCGCGCCTGCTCCAGCCCACCAACGAATACGGGATCGTAGCCCGCATCACGGATCAGCTGCTCTGTGACAGCACGCGCGCCGTCCTCTGAAGCGAAGAGGTCGCTTGGGCGCGCGCGCTGTCCGTCGATCTGATCGTATAGCACTGCGAAGTTGGTGTTGAACGCTTTCGCGACAGGGCCGCCGATTATCGACTTGACTTGGTGCGTGAGCGACTCGAAGGTCTCATCTCGCCCTGCGAACGGATTCGTAGCGTCGATCGTCACTTTGCCCGCGAGCCCGGTTACCTTGCTCAGCGCGTCGGCGATCTGGCCGGACGGCACGGCGACGAGAACCACGTCGTCGTCCGACGCATCGCCGCCGTCCCCGCCGATTCGGGTGACGACGTGACCGGCCTTCTCCCAGCGATCAGCAAGCCCGCCGCCGACCTTCCCCCGGCCGATTACTGTGATCTTCATTCTGGCTTACCCTTCGAACCTGCGTAGGGGCTGAGCAACTGCGAAGTTACCCGGCAGCGGCAAGTTTGTTGAGACCGATGCCTGCTACCGAACCCGGCAGTTGCTCAGCCCCTACCCGTTCCTCTGCAGATGTATGTGCGACGGCTCGTCATCGGGAGCCGATCTGTGGCTAATGGTCGCCGGGCGTGCGCCGAAACGCTCCACCTCCCTGCGTATGTCCAGCGGCATCACGACGCCTCGCCGCTCGTACTCGCCCCACTGATCACGCGGCACCATCCACATGATCTCGAACTCGATCCCGTCTGGGTCGCGTCCGTACAGGGACTTGGTGGCGCCGTGGTCGCTCATTCCTGTCAGCGCCCCTAACTCCGTCAGCACAGAGGCCGCGGCCTCGAGGTCCTGGATCGCCGGCACCTCCCAGGCGAGGTGGTAGAGCCCCACGGATCCTTTCGCAGGCTGCGGCGCGCCGGGCCCGACCGCCATCAGCGCAAGGTCGTGGTGGTTGCTCGAACCGGCGGCGCGCAGGAACGCCATCATGCTGCCTTCTCGCGCAATCTCTTCGAAGCCGAACGCTCCCCGGTAGAAATCGACCGAGCGGTCGAGGTCACGCACGTACAGCACGGCGTGGTTCAGGCGGTTGACTCGAATTCCCTCCATCCTGCCTCCTTTCTCCGCTAAGCTGCCTTCTTTGTGAGGCGAACCGATGCTTCCTGATGCGCCTGAAGCTCGGGATAGCTGCGGTGGCCGCACTGGAGGCAAACCAGCTCGCTATCGCCTAGGTACTCCTCAAGCATCATATCGCCACGGCAGCGGGGACAGGATTTCAGTTGTATTACAGTGTTCATCTTTTCCTTCCTCCTGGGTCAACCGCTACGGTCGTTAGGTCTGGCGGATCGCTTCGATGTGCAGCGTGACCTTGACGTTGTCGCCGACGACGGCGCCGCCGGTCTCGATCATCTGATTCCACAGCACGTTGAATTCCTTGCGGCTGATCTGTGTCGTCGCGGTGAAGGCTGCGCGCTCGTTGCCCCAGGGGTCGCCGATGCGGCCCTCGTACTCACCATCCAGGACAAGCTCTTTGCTGACGTCGCGGATCGTTAGATCGCCGATCAGCCTGAAGCGTTCGTCATCGATGCGCTCGACACGGTTGCTTCGGAACGTGATGTACGGGTACTTCTCAGCGTTGAAGAAGTCGTCGGAGCGCAGATGCGCATCGCGGTCGGCGACGTTGGTGTCGATGCTGGCGACGGCGATCTTTGCTTCTACGGATGAGTTCTCGGGCTGCGCCTCGTCGATCTCGATCGATCCCTCGAGGTCCCGGAAGCGCCCCTTGACCGTCGTCACGACGAGGTGCTTGACCGCAAACTCGGCGATTGAGTGCGTCGGATCGACGCTCCATGTGCTCGTCCTAGCCTGGACGGAAGTAGTCATTTTCGTACTCCTTTCTGAGTAGCTTACTTCTTGTTAGTCACTATAGGACAAAGGCTTACGGTTGTCAAGTAGCTTATGATAGATAATCACGGATGAATTGGGGCACGGGCGGGTGACTTTCGGGCAGGATGGTGTGGAGGCGCAGCGCGCGGCTGTGCGGTGCTTTTAGGTTCGCCTGGCTTAGCTGGCCACGACGGGCGCGATTTCTTCGTCGGGCGCTCTCGCTTGAGCCCGACGCATAGAGACGGCCGCGTCTTTGTCGCTGACGAGGAGCGCCGCGCCCATGCCCACGAGGGCGAGGACCGCGGCCACGATGAACGCCTCATGGAACGCGTCCAGCGCCGCCTGAGCGTTCGCGCCCGGAAGCAGCGAGGAGCCGTTGGCGGAGAGGCGGCTCGTGAGGACCGTGGCCAGCAACGCCACACCGAGGCTTGCGCCGACCTGGCGACCGGCGTTCGAGATGGCGCTGGCGCGTCCCATCATCTGCGGAGTGATAGTAGCGAACGTCGCCGTCTGTAGCGAGACGAGCATAAAGGAGAAGAAGCAGCCGCGGATGAACATGATCAGCCGGATCCACCACAGGCTCGTGCCGAGGTCCACGAGCAGGAAGGCGAACGTCGTCGCCGCCACGCCGGCCATTCCTAAGGCGAGCAGGCGTCTGGGGCCCACGATGGGATAGATGCGCCCGGATACCTGGACCATCATGACCACGCCGATCGCCTGCGGGAACGTCGTTAGCCCGGAATCGAACGCGCCCAGCCCGAGCGTCGAGGGCGATTGCAGCATCAGGGGCAGCAGGAACAGACCGCCCATCAGCGCGGCGAATCCTATCAGTTGTGCGACGTTAGCTGCGCGGAACAGGCGGTCGGTAAACAGCCGCACGTCGATCATCGGCTCGGCAGTCCGTAGCTCGACGAACGCAAAGAGCGCAAGGATGGCCAGTCCAATTCCCCCAAAAAGGAGCACTCGCGGGTCATCCAGGCCCCTGTCGCCGGCTTCAGCAAGGCCATACATGAGCGACGCCAGCCCAGCTCCGGCGAGCGCCAGTCCGGGCAGGTCCAGACGTCCCGGGTTGGGCTGCGTCTCTTCCTTCAGAAAGAGCGCGGCGAACAGAAAGCCCAACGCGCCTACCGGGATGTTGATGAAGAAGATCCAGGACCAGTCCTGATACTCGACAAGGTAGCCGCCGAGCACCGGCCCGCTCGCCGGCGCAACCACCATCGGGATCATGAGGATGGAGGCCCCCTTCGCGCGCTCGTGTGGGGGGAAGGCTCGGAAGAGCATCGCCGTACCGACAGGGGTCAGCATCCCGCCGCCGATTCCCTGAAGTACCCGGAACGCGATCAGCGACTCGATGCTCCAGGCCAGCCCGCACAGGAGCGACGCGCTCGTGAACAGGAAGAGCGCCGTCATAAAGATGCGCTTTGTGCCGAAGCGATCGCCCAGCCAGCCGGACACCGGTATGAATACCGCCAGGCTTAGCAGGTACCCGGTGACCACCCACTGCACCTGAGTCGTCGAGGCGTTCAGGTCCTCGGACAGCTTAGGAATCGCGACGTTGACGATCGTCATGTCCAGCAGGTCCATGAATAGACCGAAGACGAAGACGATTCCGACGATCCACTTGTATTCGAGGCGACCTATCATCTCAGGCCACTCTCAACTCACAACTCTCAACTCACAACTCGCTCACAGCCTTGCCACCTGCGGGATGACGTCCCTGCCCATCGCCTCCAGAGGCGTCAGGTTCTCGACGCCGGTCACGGCGCCGATGGCAGTCTGCACTCCGGCTTCGGCGAACCGGCCGAGCTGGTCGATCATCTGGCCGGCGTTCTCCCCGTTTGGGCCGGGGTTCATGATGTAGTAAATGGTCTTCTCGATATCGTCGTAAATGCGTCCTTCGCGCTCGCAATGCTCTCGAAGGACATCGAGTTTCTCCTTCACGAAGTCGAGGCCCTGCTGGGAGAAAATATTCGTCGCGTCCGCATACTTGGCGACGAGACGCAGCGTCTTCTTTTCGCCCGTGCCGCCGATGAGGATTCGCGGATGCGGCTTTGACAGCGCCCGCGGCACATTCATAGTCTCAGCGAGCTTGTAGTGCTTTCCTTCGTAAGGGCCGTTGTTATCGCTCCACATCTGGTGGGCAATCTGCAGCGCCTCCTCCAACCGCTCGAAGCGCTCCTTTAGCGGCGGGAACGGGACGCCGAGGCCAAGATGCTCGCGCTCATACCAGGCGGCGCCGATGCCTAGCCAGGCGCGGCCGCCGGAGAGCACATCGAGTGTCGTCACCTGCTTGATGAGGATGCCCGGATGCCTGTACGTAACGCCCGTGACCATCGCGCCCAGGCCGACGCGTGAGGTGTGGCCAGCTATGAATCCGAGCGTTGTGTACGCCTCGACCATATCCATTTCCGCCGAGCCGACGAACTCAATCTGGAAGAAGTGGTCCATCACCCAGATTGAGTCGAATCCAGAGTCCTCCGCAGTGCGAGCGATCTCGGCCAGCTTCGAGCCCATCTGCGGCGGGCCGCCCGACCACGTCAGGAAAGGTATCTGCAGTCCAAGCTTCATCCCAGCACACTCCTTCGTGTCATTCTGAGCGATGACCACGCGTGCGCGCGGAAGGCCGTAACTCCGCGAAGGAATCTGGAGGGGTTGCGGGGTGTGAACGGCGTATGCGCGCTGCTACAGAACTCCTCGCTCTTCACAGCACCAGCTCCGCGACTGTGTTCAGCATCTGCGGTGTCGGCGCGTTCACGAGCATCGTCGTGAGAACGGAGTTCTTCCACAGCGGCAGTTCGTCCTTGATCTTGCCGATAGGCCCGATGAGCGCGAGGTCCTGGACCATCTTCGTGGGCACAGCGGCCATCGCCTCTTTCTTCTTGCCCTGCAGATAGAGGTCCTGGATCTGCGCGCATTCCGCTTCGTAGCCGAGCCGGGCAATCACGTCGTAGTGAAAGTTCGCGCCGCGCGCCCCCATACCGCCCACGTAGAGCGCCAGCATCGGGCGCATGAAGTCCGCGCCGGCCTCTACGTCGTTGACGGGCATGATCGGCACGAGCGAGGCGACTTCGAACTCCTCAGGGTTGCGGCGCGCGCCGGGGCGGGAGAAGCCCTCCACCAGGGCGTCGCGGTAGAACTTATCGCTCTTCGGGGAGAAGAACATCGGCAGCCAGCCGTCGGCAACCTCCGCAGCCAGCGCGACGTTCTTGGGGCCCTCAGCAGCAAGATAGATGGGCAGGTCGGCGCGCAACGGGTGGACGGTGGACTTGAGGGCCTTACCGAGGCCCGTCCCGTCCTTGTGCGGCATCTGATACTGCCTACCTTCGAAGCTGACCGGCTCCTCACGCGCGAAGATCTTGCGCATGATCTGGATGTACTCGCGTGTGCGCTCGAGCGGACGCGGGTATGGCTGGCCGTACCACCCCTCGACCACCTGAGGGCCGGAGGCGCCGATGCCGAGAATGAACCGGCCGCCGGAGAGGTGGTCAAGCGTCATCGCGGCCATAGCCGTCGCGGCCGGCGTGCGAGCGGACAGCTGGGCGATGGCGGTGCCGAGCTTAATGCGCGACGTCTGAGCGCCCCACCAGGCGAGCGGCGTAAACGCGTCCGAGCCATAAGCCTCCGCGGTCCAGATCGAGTCGAAGCCGAGCCGTTCCGCTTCGGCGATGGTGTCCTGGATGCCGGGAGGCGGGCCCGCGCTCCAGTAGCCGGTGGCTAAACCTAGCTTCATGCTGACCTCCTGCTAATGCCGCGGCTGAGCGCTGCGGCGGCTGCGAACGTGATGCGACGCGCCAGTGCGCGCTCCTGGCTGAGCGAGACCTGGAACGAGAAACCCATAGCAAACCCCAGGTTGGCCATCGCCTGCGCTGTCGCTTCCAGGTCCACGTCCGGGCGGATGCGCCCTGCCCGCCTGTGCCGCCGCAGCTTCTCCGCCGTGAGCTTTACCCGCGCGTTGTGGATGCCCTCATTGATGGTCCGCCCGATCTCGGAGTCGATAGCGGCTTGGGAGACGGCGACTCGCATGAAATCGCGCCGCTCCCACATCGTGTCGAGGTGCCAGAGAAGAATCTGCTCGACCTCCTCTTCGACCGTGTCGCGATCGGGCAGCGCGCTGGAGAAGTCCTCAACGACGCGGGCCGCCCTGCTCTCGAGGATGGCCAGAAGGAGGCCGCGCTTCCCGTTGAAGTAGCGGTGGATGAGGCCTTCGGCGCAGCCGGAGCGCTCCGCGATCTCCCGGGTCGTCGCGCAGTCATAGCCGCGTTCTGCGAAGACTGCCATGGCCGCTTCCATCAGACACTGCCGCCGCTGCTCCTTGTCGCGCCTGCCGCGTTCGATTGTTTGACGTGGGGCGATAGTCATGGGCCTCCGCCGGCTCGTTGGCCACTCGTGCGTGCACGCGCACTTAATGCCAATATCTTGGAAACGCCGAGGGATGTCAACCCTCGCGAGATGCCCATTTACACTCTCGAAACGACTTCGCTGTAGCGCAGCCCGGAGAATGAAGACAACACGAAAACACCCCCGAAATTGCCAAACGAAACTCGACTTACCGCCATAAGGGCGAATTGGAGGACTCATGGACACTGTGATCCGGGCCGCCAGAGGGGCGCTAAGAAGCTCGACGCGAACATTGATCGTGGTGCTGGTGCTGGCCGTCGGGCTGAGCTTCGCCCTCACATCCGTCGCTCTTGCCCTGGCCGCGGGGGACGAGCTCGACAAGATCAAGCAGACGACGGGTGTTGAGGCGGCGCTCACCGTCAACCCAGAACAGTTCCAGGACGCGATTAACGCCGCCCTTGAGGAAGCTGGTGGCGATCCCTCCAAGATTGATCGCGACGCCGTCGACTCCCAGATCGAGCCGCTCACGGAGGAGCACCTGGCAGCCATCGAAGCCCTGCCATACGTTCGTAACGCGGCGGGTACCAAAGCGCAGCCCGCTGACTTGGTAACGCCCGGCGAGGAGGACGAAGAGCAACCGGATGACACGGGTAATCAGGTGGATTCAGGCAGTGGCCCCAGGCAGGGGCTAATCGGGACTCCCCCCGACGCCATCCTCACAGGCACGGACGACGCTGATTTCCTTACTGACTTCGCTGCGGGTGGCACAAAGCAGTTGGTGGATGGTCGCCTGTTCGACGCGTCGGACGAAGGCAAGAACGTCGTCGTGATCGACCAGAACACAGCGACGACGGAAGGGCTGAAGATCGGCGATTCGATCACCCTCGAGGCCGCCGGCCTGCCGGGCGACGACTCATCCAATCCGCGACAGATTGAGGCGGAGATCATCGGCATATACGAGGACCTGGAGACGGGCAGCGAGGGCGGTTTCGCGCTCAACGTCTCCGACTGGTATACGCCCTTGAGCTTCGTGCGCGAGCTCCAGGGCGACAGCGCCGACAACAGCTTCGACTCGATTTCTATCGTCGTGGACAGCGCTGATGACCTGGACCGCCTCGAGACGGACCTGGCCGGGATCGCCGACCCCGACCTGTTCTCGCTCCAGACCAGCGCCGCGGCGCTCGAGCAGATCTCTGAACCGGTAGAGACGATGCGCAACACAAGCGTCGTGGTAATGATCGTCGGCCTCGCCGTCGTGGGCGCAATCATGGTGCTCTTGATGGCGCTCGTGATGCGGGGGCGGCTGCGCGAGATCGGCATCCTGAAGGCGATTGGCGCCAAGAGCCGGCAGATCGTTGCGCAGTTTGCCCTGGAGACCGTGGGGATCGCGGTCGTGGCAGTCTTGATCGCGGTTCCGTCTGTTCTCGTGACGAACATGTTCCTTCCGAGCCTTCTGCGCCCGTCGGCGGAGGCGAATGCACAAGAAGAGAACGGGCCACAGTCCGGCGCGCCGGGTGGAGGCGGCTTTCGTGTGCAGACGATTGGAGGCCCGGATGTCGCCGATCCCGTGCGCACCGAGGATATCGAGGCGTCCCTGAACGAGATCGACGCCAGCCTGGGTCCCGAGGTGGTGGGCGCGGCCGCCGCGGCAGCCATCGGACTGGGGCTGCTGGGGAGCGCTGTGATGATGGTGGCCGTCCTGCGCCTGCGGCCGGCCGAAGTACTGAGAATGGAGGCATAAAATGACTGAACCTACTCTGAGCTGCGAGGCCCTAACCAAGACGTACGACACTGCCGCGGGCCCTGTCTCGGCGCTGAGTAACGTTGACCTCGAAATCCGCGATGGCGAATTCACCGCCATCGTAGGCCCCTCCGGCAGCGGCAAGACGACTCTTTTAAGCCTGCTTGGCGGCCTCGAGAAACCGTCGTCCGGCCAAATCCTCGTCCAGGGCGAGCAGTTGCAACGCCGCTATCGGGACCTGAGCGACTACCGGCGCAGGCAAGTGGGGTTCGTGTTTCAGGCCTATAACCTGGTGCCGCACCTCACGGCCATCGAGAACGTGATGCTCCCCATGGAACTGGCGGGAGTGCGCCGGAGTAAGCGACGCAGCCTCGCGGCCGAGCTGCTCTCATCGATGGGGATACCAAAGGAGCGCTTCAGCCACCGCCCACTGCGACTCAGCGGCGGCGAACAGCAGCGGGTAGCCATCGCGCGAGCGCTGGCCAACACGCCGCCGATACTGCTCGCGGACGAGCCCACAGGCAACCTGGACGAAGCGACATCCGACCAGATCATCAGCCTGTTGAGAGATATGGCGGATCTCTCTGGGCTCTGCGTCGTCGTCGTTACTCACAACCGGCGCATAGCCGGCAAGGCGGACCACGTGGTTGGGCTAAATTCCGGCCGGGTCGAGTCAGACAGGCGCGCTGCATGAGGAGCGGCACGCCTGGTCGGCGTCCCAAGGTCGACGGCATCGCTCTGCGGTGGTGAGGACGACGTATACTGGTTAGTTGAGGGATGCTGAAGACCGATCCGGCCCATCACGACAAGCCTCCGGCCGAAATACCGGCCGGAGCGCTTGTCCTTGTCGCTGACGATGACGAGCATATCGTCGAGTTGGTCTCGATGTACCTGCGCCGGGGTGGTTACCGAGTCGAGGTAGCCTACGACGGAAGTGAAGCGTTACGCAAGGCGCGTGAGCTGAAGCCGGACCTGCTGGTGCTCGACATCATGATGCCCGGCGAGGACGGTCTCCAGGTCTGCCGGGCGCTATCCGGGCCGGGAGGGGTCCCGATCATCTTCCTAACGGCTCGCTCGTCGGACATCGACAAGATCGCCGGTCTTCGGCTGGGCGGAGACGACTACGTCACCAAGCCATTCAACCCGCACGAGCTCTTGGCGCGCGTGGACGCCGTCCTCCGGCGAGTGGGCAGCCGCAAGTCCGGCATGAACGGCGAGATCATCCGCGCGGGTGGTCTTTTGATCGATCCGGCGTCGCGGACGGCGGAAGCTCGCGGCCGGCGACTTGCCCTGACGCCTAAGGAGTTTGACCTGCTGGCGACGATGGCCGGGTTCGCGGGCGTGGCGCTTGACCGCGATCAGCTTTTGGACCTGGTGTGGGGTACCAGCTTCTACGCGGCGCGGACGGTTGACGTGCACGTGGCGCGGCTGCGGGAGAAGCTGAAAGGAGCCGGAGTGCGCATCGAGACAATCTGGGGAACCGGATACAGGCTCTCGGAGGAGTAGCGTGTCGCCCTTGAACAGCCTCCAGGGCAAGCTGGTGGTCGCGTCCGTTGTCATCGTCGTCATCGTCTTGGCCCTGGCGGGTGCTGTGTTTGTGACTGTGCGCCGCGGCGACGAGCGCCAGCAAGAACTCGACCATGTGAGCGCGAACGCGACTGCCATTCAAGGCGAGTTCCTCCTGCGGCAACTTCGCGGGGATAGCGAGGACAGCTTGGCGCGGTTCGTAGACGAAGCGGCGGGCAGTTACGATGTCAGGGCTCTGATGATCGACCTTAACGGTGATGTAGTGGCGGATAGCGAAGAGGAACTCGTGGGGACACGAATAGCCCTTGAGGGAAGTGTAATCTCTGAGGTAGCCGTTGCCGGCGAGCTGGCCCCCTATGTCACCATTCGCCCGGCTGAGGGAAGCGTAGCCAGCAACCTCGTTTTCGTTGCACCACCTGAAATTGGTCCCGCCCGCCCTGGGTTCGGCCTCATAGGTCTGAACTCGTTGCGCTATTCCCTTTTGTTGGCCGTCTCCGAAAATACGCTGGCCAACGCATGGCTCAACCTGCTACCGGAGATGGGCCTCGCCGCCGCCATTGCACTTCCGGTGGCGATACTGCTGGCTGTTCTCTTCGCCCGCTACATAACACGACCCCTTGAACAGCTGACCGCAGCGTCGTTGCAGATGGCGTCCGGCCGCTTCGACATCGAGGCTCCGGTCGAGCGCGAAGACGAGATTGGGAGGCTGGGGCGCGCGTTTGCGACCATGGCGGAGCGCGTGGGCGCCGCTCAGTCGCAGATGCGAACACTGGTCGCGAACGTGTCGCACGATATGAAGACGCCTCTAACGTCGATCCTCGGCTTCTCACAGGCGTTGCGCGATCAGACGGAGACCCCTGCGGGTACGCTCCGGATGGCGGGGATCATCCACGAGGAGGCGGAGCGGCTGAACGCCCGGCTCAATGATCTGCTGTACCTCGCGGAGCTCGAATCCGGGCAGGTTGTTTTGCAGGAAGACGAGGTCGACGTTCGTGAGATGCTGGAGAAGGCCGCCGAGCGAGTCGCGCCCGATGCGGCGCGTCGCAACATCACGCTAGCCGTCGAGCGTGGAGACAACGCGCGCATTCGCACCGATGGACAGAAGCTGGAGCGTGCGATCGAGAACCTGCTGGATAACGCGCGCAAGTTCACGCCGGACGGAGGGCACATCTTCGTGCGACAGATACCACGGGACGGCGGAATCCGGTTGGAGGTGGCCAACACCATCGATGGCCTCGAGGCTGATGAGCTTCCACGTCTGTTCGAGCGGTTCTACCGGCGAGAGCGCGACCGATCTGGGGACGGTCAGCGCCCGGGTCAGGCGGGTTCGGGGCTTGGGCTGCCTATAACGCAAGACCTCGTTGAACTGCTGGGTGGGCGGCTGGAAGCCTCACTCCAGGAGGGGCAGCTGGCCATGCGGGTCGACTTGCCGCTTCGGCACCGGCCTTTCGGACAAGACGTCTAGCGCGCTCGTGCGCCTTCGTTGACTGCCGCATAGCAGTGGGCTAACCTGAGAACGCGGAATCACACGAGGAGACAGATATGGCTCAGGCGACGCGAACACGAACGGAGCTGGAAGTGGCCCAGCGCGAAGTGCTGGGGAAGAAGGTGGGGACGCTGCGTCGGCAAGGGCTCACGCCGGCGAACATCTACGGACATAACGTGGACTCGAAGGCCATCCAGGTCCCGACGGATGAGCTGTGGCACGTGCTTAAGACTGCAGGGCGGAATGAGATCGTCTACCTCCGGCTTGACGGCGACGAGCCCCGTCCGACCCTTGTCCGCGACGTCCAGCAGAACCCGGTGACAGACGTCATTCTCCACGTCGACTTTCTTCAGATATCGCTCAGGGAGAAGGTAAAGGCAGACGTGCCCATACACCTCGTGGGACTTTCGCCCGCCGTCGATACTCACGGCGGAATCCTGATGCACGGCCTTGACCACGTGTCGGTGGAAGCGCTCCCGACCGAGGTACCGTCTTTCTTCGAGATCGACGTGTCGCCGCTGGTGGAGATAAACCAGGCGCTGCACGTTTCTGACATTGAGTTGCCCGAGGAGGTTACTCTACTGACCGACCCGGAGCAGGTGGTCGCGAAGGTCGCCCCGCCGGCCGTGGAACTCGTCGAGGAGGCCGCTGCGGAGGAGGCTGTCGAGGGCGAGGCTGCGGAAGAGGGCGCCGGAGTGGCCGCGCCCGAGGGCGAAGCCGAGAAAGGCGAGGAATCCGAGTAGCGGTTGCCTCCAGCAGTCCCGGATAAACTCGGCGTTATGGGCGAAGGCGACGGCCGATGAGACCGTGCATACCCCGGAGAAAGTCGGCGGCCGCGAGTACCCGACGGCCGGCGCGCTGCAACTCCAGCGGCACCAGCAGACCGCTCCCAGTCTGAACGGCGAGGGCCGCCTCCCTTCTGATGTCTGCGGGCAGTTCGCCCCGCCAGCTTGTCCGCAGCTCCAGCACAACGCCGGGCTCCGCCGCCAATTCGACAGTGACGGGCCACGCCTTCCAGATGTGTATTATCCCACCGTCGAATGAGGTGTAGGCGCCTGGCCAGGCGTCGTAGGCCCGCACCCGCCGCCAGATCTCCGTGGCAGGAAGCTGCCAATCGATCGCACCGTCTTCCTTGCGGAGCAATGGGCAGGTCGTAGCCAGCGAGTCGTCCTGCGGTTGCGGCGGTATCTCGTCGGCCAGCCACGAGGGCAGCGTGCGGACAAGCAGATCGGCGCCGAGGTCGGCGAGCGTATCCGAAAGCGAGCGTGATGTATCCTCATCGTGTATCGGAACGTCTTCTTGAGCGAGAATCGGTCCGCTGTCCATGCCGGTATCCATGAGCATGATCGTGACGCCCGTCCGTTCGTCGCCGGCGAGAATGGAGGCAGGGATGGGCGAGGCGCCCCGCCAGCGGGGCAGCAGAGAGGGATGGACATTGAGAACGCCGCGGACAGGGATCTCCAGCACATCCTGGCGCAGGATCTGGCCGTACGCGACCACGATGATCGCCTCCGGAGAGAGAGCGCGCAGGCCTTCGAGCACCTCCGCGTCGCGCAGAGTTGGCGGCTGGAGTACGCGGAGGCCGAGCGTCTGCGCTGCCAGCTTCGCCGGCGGAGGCCTGGGCAACTGCCGCCGGCCGGCTGGTCGGTCCGGCTGGGTGATGACGGCGGCGATGTCGTGACCGGTTCCAGCTAACCGCTCCAGCGATGGGACGGCGAAGGCCGGAGTACCGATGAAGACGATCGACATGAGAGGCGTGGAACAATGCGCGAGCGGCCTGGGTGATTCTAGCATGAGGCGCGCCGGCAACGCGAGGCAGCGATAAGCGTTATACAAGTGCAAATGAAGATTCGTACTCCTCGGATGCCACTACAGCGCGCACACGGAGCAGGCGTGCTTGCTCTGATAGCGATGGTGTTAGCCGCCAGCTGTGGTGGTGGCGGCGAGGCGCGCCCCGCGTCAAGTGACGTGGTCATACTGACGCCGCCTCCCGGCCCAGCCACTGAATTGCCACGACGCACGCCAGAACCAACGCCGGGCCCGACGGCCACGCCGCTACAGGTGTGCGCGTCGAATCCGGATCCGGCGCCGCCCCAACTGTTACAAGTGCAGGAGCCCCAACCGGGGCAAGAGGTCAAGATCCCGTTTCACGTGCGGGGCTGGGGCTCGAATATCGGCCTCAACGACAGGGGCGTTGCGCTTGGTATCGTAGACGCGGGCCAGAAGGTCGTGCAGGTGCTCAATCTCCCGCCACAGCCGAACACTTACCGCTTACCGCCATCAGGCCTTGACCGGACCGACTACACACGCCCCTTCGCTGCGGATATCGTGATAGCGGGCATCAAGGAGCCCACACCCTACTGCCTTTGGGTGTATACGGAAACTACGGCGGAAGGCCGACCCAAGAGCGTCGTACAGGTTCCCGTCGTCGTCGTCCCTTAGGCCCGGCGAACGACGATGGGATCGCCTAGCCGGGCACCGACCTCGTTGGCGGCGTTGCCGCCGCTGAGAGCGATCTCAAGGAAGCCGGAACTGCCGACAAGCGCCGAAAGCCCGGCGCAGTTCGCGTAGGTCCGCGTTAACCGATCGATCACTTTTGTCCCGATCTCGACCTGGACCGCGGCTGAGAGCAACTGGCTCCCACGAGCAGTCGTGATGATGTTGCCGAATCGGTCTATGTGGATGACCCGCCCATGCAAAGCGCCATCACCGCCGATCTCGGCCGCGAAGGGTGGCAGGGCAGTGAGATCTTCGACCCTGGGGCCAAGATCGGATGGGTCGACGCCAATGGACACGTGCGCGGCGACGGGTGCGAACACATCGCGGGCGTGGAAGGTGTCGCTCACCTGATCGCGTTGAAAGCGACTTTCGGAGAGCAGAAACGCAAGCGCGCCCTCCGGCAGCGAGATAGGCTGAAGCCCGCCGCTGGCGGCTGCGCGCACGTCATCCGAAAGGGCGGCCGAGAGTATGCCGTTGTCGGGGCCGATGAAGACGCCGTCCTCAGTGACTAGCGCCAGCGGTAGGCGGTCCGTGCCGACGCGGGGATCGACGACGGCGACGTGTATGGAGCCAGTAGGGAAGTGTGGATAGGCGCAGCTTAGAAGGAACGCCGCCTGCTCTATGCCCTGCGCCGGCGCATCGTGTGAAATATCGACGATCGTGGCCCCGGGGTTGATCGTCAGGATCGAGCCCTTGATCGCGGCTACATAATGGTCGGAGAGCCCGAAGTCAGTCGTGAGAGTAATTACGGGTGCCACGGCCTATCGTGATTACTATCGCGTTCGAATGTCGGGGCTCTTTTCGAAGAACCATTCGTGGACGTTGCGGAAGCGCGAGCTGTTGTTAAAGAGTGTTCCCAGCTCGATCCCCTTGACCTCTTCGGTGACGACGTAAGAGTTCAACGGATGGTACAGCAGCACGCTGGGCACGTCCTCATGAAAGATGTCCTGGAAGGCGTAGTAGAGTCGTTGTCTTTCATCGAGGTCGGGTGTGCGCCGCGCGTCCTCCATCAGCTTATCGGCCTCTTCACTGACGTACGAGGCCAGATTGCGGCCACTGTCGCTGGCCTGAGAACTGTGCCAGGCGGCGTACGGGTCCGGGTCGGGCCCGGGGTCCCACCCTATGAGCGCGGCTTGATACTGCCTTGGGATTAGGTAGTCGCGGATGAGATCCGTGGACTCCTCGTGCGCTAGTGTGACGGCGATTCCGACATCAGCGAGTTCTTCAGCGATGACCGAGGCAACGAGGGTGCGGAGAGGGTCCTGGTCTGTCATTAGGGTCAAACGCAGCTCTACGCCAACGCGTGTCCGCACTTGGCCGTCCTCGGGGAGGGTCCAGCCTGCCTGCGAGAGGAGGTCCCGGGCGTCGCCGGGGTCGCGGCGATAGTGATCGACCTCCGGATTGTAGGCCCAGGTTCCGGTGACTATCGGCGAATCAGCCCTGACGGCGCGGCCGCCCAACAGCGAATCGATGATTCCGTCTATATCGACGGCGTTTGCGATTGCTCGTCGCACGAGAAGGTCGTTGAGCGGCGGCTCGCTGTTGTTGAGATAGAGGACGGCATAGGCTGTGCGGTTGGCCTCGTATGACCGGAGGCCGTCAACTGAAGAGACGGCACTCAGATCATCGGGTGTGGCGCTCGAATCCAGGAAGACGCCCTGGGCTTCGCCGCGGACCACAGCAGCGGCGGCGGTGGCGCTGTCCGGAAAGAAGTGAAACTCAATCTCCGTCAGCGATGGCGCACCCAGATGATACTGGTCGTTCGCGCGGAGCAGAGCCCGCGACTGGTCCAGACCAATGAGCCTGTAAGGGCCGGTCCCGATAGGCTGGGTATTGAAAGCGCTCGTGGCGAGCGCGACGGCATCCGTGCCCTCAAGCAGGCGCCTAGGCAGAATTCCGGCCGTTGCGTACGCTGGAAAGGGTGCGAATGCGTCCGGCAACTCGCAGGTGACGGTCAGGTCGTCGGGGGCGGAGCAGGCAATCTTGCGCCAGAGCGGCGCCTGCTCCGGATCCCCCTCGAGGCCGGGGTCTGCCATGAGCGAGTAAGTGAAGATCACATCCGCGGAATTAAAAGGCGCGCCATTATGCCAAACAACGCCGCGCCGGAGGTGGAAGGTGAAAGCGCGGCCGTCGTCACTTGTCTCCCAGGTCTCTGCCAGGTCTGGGAGGACGGTTCCATCCGGACCGAGACGTGTGAGCCCGGAGAAGACAAGGCTTGACAGGTCGCGGTCGGCATCGCTGAGGTGGGCGAACAGGGGATTGACGCGGGACGGCGTCCCCACGACCGCCTCGACGTAGCGGTAGGATTCGGGTTCGTCACTGCTGGTGAGTGGACCGGCCAAGATGAACCAGGAACCGGCCGCGATGCCAACGGCAAGTAAGCCGAGAAAGGGCCAGCTAATCTTTGAACGCCGACGACCGCCGCCCCAAGGCGCGGTCTCTCTCTGGGAACTCATGAAAACGGCGCCGAAGGGCGCTCTAACGTTCGTAGACGGCGATAGCCGCGATGGCAAGCCAGATCACGCTGAGCGCAATCGTGAGCTGGAAGAGCGTCTTCTCGAATCCGCGACGCGTGCGCACGAAGGAGCCGCTCTGGAGGCCGCCCACACCTTCGCCCTTAACCTGGAGAAGGATGATGGCGACAAGCGCTACCGAGACGAGTATCGCCGCTACCGAAAGATAATCTGAAAGGTCCACTTATCCTCAGTCGAGCGCCGCAACCAGGGATTCTTCATGCTGAGAGTGCCCGGCAAGCAACTGATCACGTTCTTCATAGATTCGCATTATCGCTTCTGCCAGCTTTGTAGAGTCGTGATGGTAACGGTTCTCCTCCGCTATTACGTCTGTCGCGACGAATCGTATCCCATTGTTGACCGGAGCGTCCACACGAACCGGTCTGGACTGTTCAGCCTGCGGAATGACCTCGCTCACGTTGTCGTTGGCCAGGACGTAGTTGATGACTCGCTTGCCCACGTGGTCTTCGATCGCAGCGACATGATCGGCCACGCTGAAGCCATCGGTCTCTCCGTGCTGGGTGGCGACGTTGCAGACGTAGACCTTCGGCGCCGGAGCAGCTATCAGGCTGCGACGCACGCCTTGCACAAGCAGGTTGGGAAGGACGCTCGTGTAGAGGCTCCCGGGCCCCAGGACTATGAGGTCGGCCTCAAGAATAGAGCGGACCGCCTCCGGGTGTGCTGGCGGGTTCTCAGGCGCCAGGTACACCTCGCGGATGCGAGCCTTCGCGCCGTTGTTCATTGCCGGACCGATGCTCGACTCGCCGTGGATTGTCCGGGCGTCGTCCGTACGGGCGCAGAGCGTTACGTCCTCCATCGTTGAAGGGATGATCTGACCTCTGACGGCGAGCACGCGGCTGGTTTGACGGATGGCGTCCTCCATGTTGCCGGTGACGCCGGACATGGCCACGATGAAAAGGTTCCCGAATGAGTGGCCCGCGAGACCTGCTCCGTCCTCAAACCGGTACTGGAACAGCTTTGTGACCAGCGGTTCCGCGTCCGCCAAGGCGGCGATGCAGTTGCGCACGTCGCCGGGCGGAAGCACCCCCAGTTCGCGGCGGAGGACTCCTGAACTGCCGCCGTCATCCGCCACGGTGACAATGGCGGTTAGGTTCGTCGTGTACTCCTTCAGTCCACGTAGCAGAGTCGAGAGTCCTGTGCCGCCGCCGATGGCGACGATCTTTGGCCCTCTGCGCAGGAAGCGCTGTGTGTAGATGGTGTTCACGAGACTCTCGTTAGTATCTCGATTGGGGGCAAGCACTGAGATGATCGACTGGTTGAGCTTCCAGATTGAGAAGAGTATGAGGCCCACCGCACCGGACATAAACATGGCGCCGCGTATGTAGCGGGGGATGAACTGTAGGGTCGCCCAGTACATGAAGCCGGGAAGGCGAAGTCCTTCGCTGTACAATTCGCGCACGACGTAGCCGAGGCCGAACGTCATGATGGCGACGCCGATGACGATCAGGACAAGCCATCGTTTGATGTGCATGCCCGGATAGAACCACTTGAAGAAGTCGAACGTGAACACGCGGCTCATAGTCCTAATCTATAAACGCGCCAGCGGGCCATTCGACTACGCTTTATCATCCAGTTTCTCACGTAGCGCCTCAAGAACCACATCGGGTTTGACGCGGCCCCTCGTCTCACGCATCACCTGGCCAACGAGAAACTTGATCGCCGTCTCCTTTCCGCGCCGGTAGTCCTCGACGGCTTTCGGCGACTCCTGGATGGCTTTGTCGATGGCGTCTGAGATTTCGTCAACAGATTCAATTTGGCCGAGGCCGGATTCCTTGACGATCTCCCCCGCTGAGCGTCCCGTCTCGAACATCGTCTCAAAGACGTTCTTCGCCGTCTTGCCCGAAATCCCTCCACTCTCGACCAGGTCTAGCAGCTCGGAAAGAGCCCCTGGCTTGACTCGCGAGTCCTGAATCTCAACGCCGGCAGCGTTGAGCAGCCGCGCGAAGTCTCCGTTAATCCAGTTAGCCATTGCCTTAGCTCGTTGCGCCTTGTCTCCGGTGGCGAGCGCGATGGTCGCTTCAAAGAAATCGGCCCGCGCCCTCGATTCCGTAATGACGCGAGCGTCGTAGTCAGACAACCCGTACTGCTCACCGAAGCGGAGCCGCCTTGCGTCGGGCAGTTCCGGCATGCTGGAGCGGATCTCGTCGACCCACTCGCGGCTGATAACCAGCGTTGGCAGATCGGGCTCCGGGAAATAACGATAGTCATCGGCGAACTCTTTGCTGCGCTGGGAGACGCTCTGCCCGATGTCCTCGCGCCAGCCACGTGTCTCCTGGACGACACGCCCTCCGGACTCCAACACACTGGTCTGCCTTTCGACTTCAAACTTGATTGCGTCGTAAGCGTGACGGAAGCTGTTGATGTTCTTGAGCTCAACTTTGGCACCAAACGACGTCTCGCCCAGCGGACGGATGCTGACGTTCGGCTCGCAGCGCATGTTGCCTTCTTCCATGTTCGCTCGGGAGGCGCCGATGTAGCGGAGCAACTGACGTAGCTTCGCCAGGTAGGCGCGCGCTTCGTCTGCCGAGCGCAGGTCCGGCTCGGATACGATTTCCATAAGTGGAATTCCCGACCTGTTGACATCTACCAGGCTGTAACTTTCGCCGGCCTGGTTAGTGACATGCTGTGATCGCGCGGTGTCCTCCTCAAGGTGGACGCGGGTGATGCCGATTCGTTTCGGATCGCCCCCTACTTCAACCTCGATCCAGCCGTCTTTGCACAGCGGCAGATCGTACTCGGAGATTTGGTATCCTTTCATGAGGTCTGGATAGTGATAGTTCTTGCGGTCGAATTTTGCTTCCTCTGGGATACGACAGTGCAGAGCCAGGCCTGTCATGATCGTCAGCTCCACCGCACGCTTGTTGATGACTGGGAGAACGCCGGGCATGCCAAGGCAGACCGGACAGACGGTGCTGTTGGCTGGGGACTCCAGAGGAGGGGTAGGACACGCGCAGAACATCTTGCTCTGCGTCAGCAATTGGGCGTGGACCTCGAGGCCGATGACGGTCTCATACCGGACGGCGGTCGTCGTCATGGCATTGTCGCCAGTATAGCAAGGGATTCTCGATTATTAGTCATTAGATTTGGAGCAAATTGTTAACAACTACGTTACAGATTGTCCCGGAAAAGGGATATGGCGCGCTGCCAGGCGTCGTTCGCGGCCTCGCGGTTGTAAACCTCGGGGCGTGTATCGTTGAAAAAAGCGTGCTCGGTTCCCGGATAGACCTTGAACTCGTGCGCGATGCCGTGCTGGCTCAGCGCCTGGTCTAACTCCTGGCGGACCTGCGGCGTGATCCATCCGTCGTTCTGGGCGTAAGCCGCAAACAAGGGCCCACGGAGATTGCCCACCCTTTCGATAGGGCTGGGGTTACCGCCATAGAAGGGAGCGGCGGCCTTAACGTGCGGGCTATCGCAGGCGAGGGTGAGCGCGAGGCCGCCACCCATGCAGAAGCCGATGGCACCGATGCCCCGACCGGCGGCCTCGGGCCTTGAGGCGAGGTAGTCGGCCGCCTGCGCTAGCTCCTGGCTTGCCCGGCCCATGTTGAGGGACATCATGAGCTTCTGCGCTTCGTTGGGCTCATGTGTGACCTTGCCGTGGTAGAGGTCGGGAGCGAGAGCTACGAAGCCCTCATCGGTGAAGCGCCGAGCCACGTCTTTAATGTGGTCGTCCAGCCCCCACCATTCCTGGACTACGATCACTCCGGGGAACGGTCCATCACCTTCTGGAAGAGCGAGGAAAGCGTGGCCGGCTTCACCGTCGGCGGGAAACTCGATGGTCTGAGTGCGAACGTCAGCCATTGCGGGGTGTCTCCTTTGTCCGGGGATAACGCTGGCAATGATAGCAGCGAGCAAAGGAGAACACAAACGCACGAGTCGAAATCCTGGGATCGAAGCGCGGAGGCAGCCGTCCCGCTGGCTGGCGGCGGGCGGTTCAGTTATGCGTCGGGGTATGCTCTGTCCGGCATGCGTCTGAAGACTTAGTAACGGTTGCCGACGAGTGACGGCACGAACGGTTGCGGCGAGAACCGTTTCGGGTCCGCGGAGGCAGCCGCCAGCAAGTTGCGCTCCTTCTGGCGGTCTCGGTGGATGGCGAGCTGCCGCAAGATTCGGCGCCGCGTGTCAGCGTCGATCGGCCTGTGGTGCGGACTACCTTCGGGCGCTTCCCAGCAGAGGATTTCGTCCGGCGGGACTTCCAGCATTTCGGCCAGCTGACTGGGCGTCAGCCCATGAGCGATCCGCAGTTTCCTTAAGTCTTGCGCTTCCATGTGATTGCCTCCAACAGGTCTATCGTTGGATGCGCGAGCGGTGGACATAACGTTGGTTGCGGTTTGGTTCAGAACGATGGTGCCGGGGGCGGGAGTCGAACCCGCACGCCCTTGCTCGCCTGTCATCCTGAGCGCCGAGTGGCTTGCTCACGGTCAAACGCGCCTCCGCGAAGGGATCTGGTGGTCGGGTGGCGTGTGAACAGCCGCCGCAGTGCTCTGGTGGGTTGGTGCCGGGGGCGGGAGTCGAACCCGCACGTCCTTGCGGACAGCAGATTTTAAGTCTGCGGCGTCTACCGTTCCGCCACCCCGGCACGCTATAGCAATTGTAGCAAGCGGCTGCGTCGCCTATCTCGGTGAAGGTTCGCCGCACAGTTCCCGCGAGCTCGCTCTCAGTTCCGGTGTGCTGCACGACTCAAAAAACGAGGGATACAACGAGGACCAGGTGATGCCACCGTCCCGACTGCCAAGAAGACGCGTGATGGCACCGCATTCGGCGATCACGTAACCCATCTTCGGTGACAGCAGCTGGGGGGCGCTGATGAATTCTTCGCCACAGTCGACTCCGGTGGGCAGAAACTTCCACGATAGTGCCCCATCGGTGGTAGCATCCAGACCTCCACGATTGCTACTCATCCAGGCGTGGGTTTCGTCTAAGAAGGAAAGGCCAGTGAGGTGACCGCTCCATGGCATTTTCCCAGGCACCATAGGGGACTGAGTATCAAAGCACGTGCAGGAAATCAGTTGCCATTCTTGGCCTGCATCCGTAGTCCGGTATAGTTGCTCGGGCTGCATCGCCGTCGCGCCTACTCCGCCGCAGCCAGCCCAACCATTCAGGTCGTCAACGAACGTCAATGCTGGCGGTCTCAGCGTGCATGGATCGGCGATAGGCGACAATGTGGCGCCACCGTCCAAAGTTGTGATTATTCCGCCGCCGTAGACTAGCCAGCCGCGGCCGCCATCGATGAATAGCACATCGCGAATGGGAGATGAGCCGCTCGGCACCGCGACCGGATTC
>WNFV01001863.1_pt1 | contig 28414 bp, 30 predicted proteins | sample 5400101 | NCBI WGS metagenome assembly WNFV01 (sample SAMN13153361, study PRJNA577476) | soil metagenome | isolation source: 115 cm soil or saprolite under grassland replicate 1 | place: USA:California | collected 2016-06-15
CCCGCGGGAGACGCCGAACCGGTCGTGCTCATCCCTTGGTGGCACCGCCGCCTCGACGCGCTGCTCGACCTCGCCGAGGAAGGTCTGGCCCACGCCGCCCAGAACGGGGTGGTCGATCTGGACCGCACCATGGTCAGCGTCGGTGTCGACTACGAAACCCTCGTCGAGCGGGCAGACGGGCTCGCCCTGCTCAACGGGGGTGTCCCTCTTACTGGCGAGGCCGCCCGCCGCCTGGCGTGTGACGCCTCTCTCGTGCGGGTCGTCACCCGCGGGCGCAGCGAGATCCTCGATGTCGGGCGCAAGACCCGCCAGTGGCCTCGCGCGATACGCCGGGCGATCATGTTCCGCCACGGCAACCGGTGCAGCATGCCCGGGTGCCAGCGCCGCATCCTCGAGATCCACCACTGCTTTGACTGGACCCTCGGCGGCGAGACGGCCGTCGACGTCGGCGTGCCCGTGTGCGGCGGCCACCACCGGCTTGTCCATGAGTTCGGCTGGACAGTCCGGTACGACACCGGGACCGGAGTCACCACGTTCACTTCCCCCGAGGGCCGCACCATCTCGACGCGTCCGTTGTGGGAGGTCGTCGTCGCGGCGTGATGGTTCGGCGCGTAGAGGAGACCATCCGGATCCCGCGCCACGCCAGCTCCCCGGGCCGGCCGAGCCGTGCGGGCTACGACCGCCCCGGACCACCCCGCGCCGACAACGAGTCGGGTCACGCGAATGGCGCGCCAACGGCACGGCCGCGGCCGGCTCGTAATCTGCGGTGACACCAACGAGGAGGGCGGCATGAGCGAAGTTCCCCACGACATCAGCTACGTGAAGATTCTCAAGGTCGAGCTGCTCACACCCGCGGCGTCGGAACACAGCCAGGGGCTGTGGGGAGAGTACGAGGTCGTCAACATCGGCACCGCGCCCACGACCGACGGCGATGTCGTCGCCGCGGCCGTGTGCTTCTCCGGGACGGTCATCCACTCCAAGGAGCACCGCCTCGACAACCCGGTCCTGGAGCCCAACGGTGGTTCGTTCAAGGGGACGTTCCACTTCCCGTGGGACCAGCTCCCATACGGCGGCGACTGGGAGCTGGTCCTGCAAGTCGACCGGCCGGGTATCGGCGAGACCAGCGATGCCGAGCACCATCCGTTCACGGTCGATCGGCCGCACCCCTGACGACGAGGGCCGCGTCGCGGTCGCGTCACATTGGCCCGGTTTCGTCGGTCATTGGTGTGCCACGACGTGACGAGGGATGTGACCGATGGACGAAGACGACTGGCTGGCCGAGAGATTCGAGGAGCATCGCAACCACCTGCGGGCGGTCGCCTATCGGATGCTCGGCTCGCTGAGCGAGGCGGACGACGCCGTCCAAGAGACCTGGCAACGGCTGAGTCGCTCCGACACCGATGACATCGAGAACCTCGGCGGATGGCTGACGACGGTCGCGGCCCGGGTGTGCCTGAACATGCTGCGCTCGCGCGAGTCGCGCCGCGAGGATCCCCTCCCCGTGCACATGCCCGACCCGATCGTGACCCGCGAGGACCGGATCGACCCCGAGCACGAAGCCCTGTTAGCCGACTCGGTCGGGCTCGCGCTGCTGGTCGTGCTCGAGACGCTCGCTCCCCCCGAACGGCTGGCGTTCGTGCTCCACGACATGTTCGCCGTGCCGTTCGACGAGATCGCGGCCATGGTGGGGCGCTCCCCGACCGCGGCACGGCAGCTCGCGAGCCGCGCCCGTCGCCGCGTCCGAGGCGCGGCCGCCGTTCCGGACACCGATCTCACCCGTCAGCGAGAGGTCGTCGACGCCTTCTTCGCCGCCGCCCGCGGCGGCGACTTCGACGCGCTCGTGGCGGTGCTCGACCCCGACGTCGTCTTGCGCTCCGACGGCGGTGCCGTCCGTCCGGGTGCGTCGGTGGTCATCCGCGGTGCGGCGGCGGTGGCCGCGCAGGCGCTCACGTTTGCACGACTCTCGCCGTTCGTGCGACCGGCGCTCGTGAACGGCGCCGCCGGAGTCGTCGTCGCGCCACACGGACGGCCGTTCTCCGTCATGGGCTTTACGGTCGCCCACGGGAAGATCGTCGCCATCGACGCGCTCGCCGATCCCGACCGCCTGCGCCAACTCGACCTCAAGGTGCTGGACGACGGCGTTTAGGGCAGGCCGGTGAGGAGACCGTCGGCCTCGGCCGCGACCTGCGCGCAGCCGAATGCGTTCGCCAAGTCGCGAGCCTGCCCGATGAGTTCTCGCGCTCGCAGCTCGTCGCCGGCGCTGCCTCGCAACAGCCGCATGCGCGCCCACGACGTCAGGTTCCGAGCGATCCAGAACGGCGCGTCGAGCGCCCGCAACCGGGCATCGGCCGCGCTGAAGAGCTGCTCGGCCTCGTCCACCCGGCCGAGGACCGTTGCCAGCTGCGCGCAATAGGCGCCGACGTCGCCGGCGTGCGTGGCGATCGAGATGATCCCCTGGGTGGCGAAGGGCGCAAGGCGGTCGTAGATGGCCTGGGCCGCGACCCGGTCCTCGAGGAGGTAGGCCGTCTCCGCGAACGTCGCCATCATCGTCGGCCAGATGTAGTCGTGAAACGCGTCGTAGTACGCATTGCGCCTCGCTTCATCGAGGACGGCCTGCGCCTCGGCCTTCTGTCCGTCGAGGCACAGGGCCATGCTGTAGGCGCCGGCAAACGCGGGAATGCCGGGATTGTCGGCGACGGTCTGCCTGAGGAGCGGCACGAGTTCCGCGAGCCGGCCCTCATGCCAGCGGATGCCGATCAGCTGGGCGCCGTACACGACGAAGGCGTCGAGCTGGCCGCTGTCCGTCCCCACCTGGAGAGCGGCGGTGGACATCTGCTCGCTGAGGGCGGCGTTGCCCGACAGCAGGACGTGCGAGGCCGTGAGGTAGTCGGTGAACCAGACGAGCGACGGCTGGCCGGTCTCACCGGCCACGCTCGAGGCGAGTTCGTGCGCGGCCCTCGTCCCATCGGGGTCGCCGGCAGACGTCGTGGCGAGAAGCCGGAAGATCGCCGCCCAGCACAGCGCGATGGGATCACCCAACTCGTCGGCGAGCTCCACGGCCCGCGCCGTCGTCGCCAGCGACTCCTCGAGCCGCTCCGGGATCCAGCACGGAAGGAACGTGAGGTTGAGGACCCGCACGAGAACGGCTTGGTCGCCGACCGCGTCGGCGATGGTCCTGGCTTCGGCGGCCAGTGAGAGCCGGCGGTTCACGTCTCGGCTGAAGACCAGTTCGGATGACAAGAGCGCGAGGAGGCTGGCGCGGTCGCCGGTGGGTTCGTCGCCGACCACGGCGAGGGCTTCCTCGAGTACGCGGACGCGGTCGTCGTCGACCGCGCCAAAGGTGCTTGGCACTCCTCGCTGGTTGGCCAACGCGGCCCGGACGAGACGAGGCCGGTCGCCGCGCCGCCGGGCGATGGCAGCCGCCTCCAGCAAGGTCGCACGTGACCCGGGATCCCCGGATTGACGCTGGGCGTCGCCCAAGCCGACGAGGAGCTCGCAGCGCATCTCGTCCTCGTTCGCCGGCGCCTGGGCGAGCAGGTCGAGGCCCGCGGTGAACCACCGCACGGCCTCATGCGGGGCCAGTTTGGCGAGGGCCCGCTCGCCCGCGAGGTGGGCGTAGCCGACGGCCTTGCGGGTGTCGCTCGGGACGGCCGCGGCGAGCCAGTGATGCGCGAGCTCGCCGATGCGATCGCCGGGCTGGGCCCCGAGCATCGCCTCGAGGACTTCGCCGATCCGGCGGTGAACCCGCGCCCGCCGCGTGGCCGTGAGTTCCTCGTAGAGCGTGTGTTGGATCAGCGCGTGGACGAACGTGTAACGACCGGTCACGCCGGCAACCTCGGCGACGACCGCGGCGCGCTCTGCCTCTTCGAGTGCGTCGAGCACCTCTTCCTCGCCGGCGTCGTCCACGTGGCACAGGGTGGCGATGTCGAAGTCACGCCCGATGACCGCGGCAACGACGAGGGCGCGGAACGTGTCGGAACTCAGACGCCGGATCCGGCGGCCGACGACCTCTCGCACGCTGTCCGGCAGCCCGATCTCCGAGATCCCTCGCACCGCGGCCCACCGCCCGTCTGCGTCTTGGGCGATGGCGCCGACCTCTGCCAGGTGGCGGAGAATCTCGCCGGTGAAGAAGGGGTTACCGTCGGTCTCGCGGCGCACGGCTTGCGCCAGGTCGACACCGGCGACATCCATCTTGTGGCCCGCGAGCTCCTCCATGAGTCCGAGCGTGCCGACGTCGTCGAGACCAGTGAGCGCGATGCGCTCGACGCGCGCTTCCCGGCGGAGATCGGCGAGTAGGTCCACGAGGGGATGGTCGGTATCGAGGTCGGTGTCGCGGTACGTGGCGACAATGAGCAGCGCCATGCGATCGGCCGTTCTCGCCAGGTGTTGCAGGAGCAGCAGCGTCGGCTTGTCCGCCCAGTGCAGGTCATCGAGGACGAGCAGGATGGGTAAGTCGGCGGAGGCCTCCGCCAACAGGTCAGCGACTGCGCTGAGGAGCAGGTAGCGCTCCGCGGCCGGGTCGTCCGCCCTCGAGCGGGGCGCACCGGGCACCCGTTGGCGCACGGCCGGCGCCAGGCGCTCGATCTCGCCTCCACATCGCTCCACGTGCGCGGCCAACACACTCGCCGGCGCATGGGCGACGTAGTGGCTCAGCGCCTCGACGAACGGCTGGTACGGAAGCCCGATGTCCTCGTCACAGCGGCCGTAGAGGACCGTCGCCCCTTCGCCGGAGACGCCGAGTGCGATCTCGGTCGCGAGCCGGGTCTTGCCCATTCCGGCCTCGCCCGAGAGCAGGACGATCCGCCGCTCGCCATCACGCGCCGCCTTCCATTGGGCCGCAACGGCGTCCCGCTCGTGGTCTCGACCGCACAGCGCGGTGGGCGGAGGGGCGGACAGGCGAAGCGGCAGCGGGACAGTGGTGGCCGCCGCGGGGGTCCACAGCACCTCGTGGGCCGTGACGGGATCGGGGATGCCCTTCAGCTCCAGGTCACCCACGAGCCTGAACTCGTGCGTCGTCCGTCGCGCCAGGATTCGCACCACCTCCGGCACGAGGATCTGACCGGGCGCGGCCAACGCGTTGAGTCGTGCCGCCTCCACCACCGGGTGGCCGAAATAGTCGCCCGCCTCCTCGGTCGCGTCGCCGGCGCTGAGCCCGACCCGGATCTCGAGGTGCTCGCCGATCCTGCCGCTGAGCCGGGCCATGGCCTGCTGCATGGCCACCGCGCCGTCGAGCGCGGCCCCAATGCTGGCGAACGCGACCATCAGGCCGTCGCCAAGGTTCTTCACCTCGGTTCCGTCATGTGCCGCCACGGCCTCCCTGAGGGCACCGAAGTGGGCGATGCGCAGCGTTTCGGTCTTCTCAGGACCGATGCGCGACGACAGCTCGGTCGACCCGACCAGGTCGGTGAACACGACCGAGATCGTGACCGCCGTCAACGGTCAGCCTGAAGGTGTTGACCCATCCGACCCCTCGTCCACGGCTAGCCGTCGGGGGGAGCTTAGAGAGCCGGCGCCTCGGTGACTGCTCCTGCCGTCCGCTCGACGACAGGCGGCGGGCCCTATCGTCGGCCAGCGATGGGGAGCCTGATCGTCGCCTCGTTCAACATCCACTGGGGCCGTCATCCGCGCTCGTACGAGCCCTTCGATGTCCTTGACGCGTGCCGACAGCTCGACGCCGACGTGCTCGCGCTGCAAGAAGTGTGGCAGCCCGACCGCGGGACGAGCGTCGCCGCGGACGTGGCCGACCAGCTCGGCTACGACATTCACGAGATGGGTTCCGGTCGTGCCGTCGTGGAGCCGGAGTGCCGCATCGTCGGGCAGACCGGCGACGCGGTCGGGGCTGGCGACTGGGGCCAGGCGCTGTTGACGCGGGTACCTCGAGGACCGGTGACCGAGCATCGCCTCGGCGGCTTCCTGTTCGACTCAATCGATCGCGCGGTCATGTCGGCTGACATCGAACTCGACGGGTCGAAGCTCACGGTGTGCGCATCCCACTTTCCCCACCTCGAACACATCTCGCCGCTGCTGCGGTGGCGGCTGCGCGGCGTCCTGCCTGATGCCCATCACCCCGCGGTGCTCATAGGCGATTTCAACATGTGGCGGTGGGTGGCCCGGTTCATCGTCCCGGGCTGGCGCGACACGGTGCGTGGGGCGACCTGGCCCGCTCGCCGGCCGGTCTTCCAGATCGATCATCTGCTCGCCACGCCCTCGGTCGTCGCGACCGAGGCCGAGGTCGTCCGCGCGGGCGAGTCGGATCACCTGCCGATCCGGGCCCGGGTGTCGCTCCGGTAGGGACGCTGGCAGCGAACCCGCTTGACAATAGTTGCTAGATCAGACAAATAATGCTCAGTATGGCAACGGATCGCAACGCCGAACGGTTGACGCCGTTGCTCCAGGCGCTCGCCGACCCGACCCGGCTCGGCGTCGTGCAATTGCTGAGCACTGGACCCAGGCGCGCGGGGGAGCTGGCTGAGGCCTCGGGTCTGTCCGCGCCGGCCATGAGCAAACACCTGAGGGTGCTGCTCCAGGCCGGCATCGTCGCCGACGAACGCCCGCCCGACGACGCCCGTGTGCGGATGTTTCGTCTGCGACCCGAGTCGGTGGTCGCGCTGCGGGCGTGGCTCGATCAGCTCCAAGCGCACTGGGACGACCAGTTGCGCTCCTTCAAGCGACACGTCGAGAGGAAGCCATGACAGAGGCACAGACGGTCTCGTCCGAGGTCGAGGTAGCGGTTGACCCCGCCACTGCGTTCACCGCGTTCACCGAAGAGATGGATCTGTGGTGGGTGCGCGGCCCGATCAACTTCTGGAGCGACGGCGGCCGCGTCGTCGAGGTCCGGTGCGAGCCGGGCGTCGGTGGGCGGATCATCGAGGTTCTCGACAACCCAGACGCCGGCGAGGTGCTCGAGCGGGCTCGCATCACGCGGTGGGAGCCTGGCGCGCGGCTCGGTTGGGCCAGCTCGCTCGACGACGTCGAGACCGAAGTCAGGTTCGTACCGATCGCCGGAGGCACGCGTGTGACGGTCGAGCACGTGGTGCCGGCGGGGGGCCGCGACACCGGCGGCACCGCGTGGAGCCGCGTCGTGCCGAATTGGTTCGGGGCCTGGTGCGCCAAGCGCGATCGGGTGCCGCACGAGCAGATCGACATCGCTCGGTTGTCGCTCGGCATCTATTACGCCCGTCCGGCCGCGGCGGCGCGCTGGCTCGCCGAGGTCTTCGGTTTCGAGTCGATGGACGACCTCCCCGAAGGGCCCGACCCGCTGCCCGAGGGTCAGCACGGGCACCCGTGGATCGAATTCAGAGTCGGGAACGCGGTCCTCCATGTCTTCAAGCTCGACGGGGAGAGGACGGGCCAGGTGCGCACGCACGTCCCGTGGGTGTACGTCGATGACCTCGAAGCGCACTTCGCGCACGCCAAGGGCAAGGGTGCGACGATCGTCGAGGAGATCCATTCGTACCCGGGCTCGTCGGTCTATGTCGCCGACGACCTCGAGGGGAACCGGTGGACCTTCACCCAGGCGCGGCCGACGATGCGCTGAGCCTGGCGCTCCCGGTCCAGAGCCTCATTCTGGCGAGCGGGACTAGTCGTCACGACTAGCCAATCTCGCCAGAACGCGGGGGGTTACGGGGAGGGCGAGTACTGCGCCTGCAGTCCGGCGAGTCGTTCGACCGCCGTCGTGACATCGAGCGTCGCCCGTTCGAGGAGGAACTGGCGGGCCAACGTCCAGCGGTTCAGCTCGCGCCGCGTGGCCCGGTCCAAGGACTCACCCTCCCATGTCAAGCCGCAGCGCGAGGATCGGGGTCGTGAACCCTTCCGGCTCGCCCTACTACGGGCGCGACCTCGCGCTGGTGCATCACCTCGGCTACGGCTTCCACGCCGACCTGGTCGCGCCGCCGATCCTCGAGCTGCTCGAGCCCGTGCGCGAGCGCGCCGGTGTCGTGCTCGAGCTCGGCTGCGGCAGCGGGCTCCTCACCAAGTACCTCGTCGACGCCGGCCACCGCGTCGTCGCCACCGACGCATCGCCCGCGATGCTCGAGCTGGCCCGCGAGTACGCGCCTGGCGCGGAGGACGTCCGGGTTCTCGTGCTCCCGGACGACCCGTTGCCGGACGCGGACGCGATCGTGTCGGTCGGCCATCCGATCAGCTATCTGGACACGCAGGAGGAGATCGAGCGCGCCCTGGTCGCGATCGCGCGGGCCCTGCGACCGGGCGGCGTGTTCGCGATCGACATCTGCGACCTCGAGTGGGGCGCGGCGCGCCGCGACGCGCCGAACTACGGCCGAGTGGGCGAGGACTGGGCGATCGTCACCCAGTTCTCCATTCCGTCCCCCGATCGGTTCGTGCGCGAGATGACGACCTTCGTGCGCAATGACGACGGCACGTGGCGCCGGGACGACGAGCGTCACGACAACGCACTCGTCGACACGAGCCTCATCCCCGCGCTGCTCGCGCCGCACGGTGTCGTGGTGGTTGTGCGCTCGTCCTTCGGGACCGAGCAGCTCCCGGTGGGATTGCGGGCGCTGGTGGGACGGCGCCCGGCCTGAGGGCGGGCCGGCGTCAACCGCACCCGCCCGGCGTCGGCCGGTCGGGGATGGACGGATCGACGACTTCGATGTGGACATGGGGCCACGCGGGGTCGACGGTGCGCAGCTCGTCGACCTGCGATTCGAACGGCAGCTGCGTCGGCCCCGGCGCGAGCACGGTCTCGCCCGCCGTGACCCGTTCACCCTTGCTCACCAGCTCACCGTTGATGTGCAGGATCTTGACCTCCCACCCCGGATGGTCGTCCGGCTCGATGACCACGTAATCGTCGGAGTACTCGCAGTAGAGGACGTAGGTGCCGGCCCGCTTGACCCGGCCGGTGACCGGCGCGCGGATCTCGAGCGCGGGATCGACGACGACGTCGGCCGCGGTTTGCGACCCGGTGCCGCGGTCACGGGTCTCCATCGTCGTCGGGTTGACCGCGGTGGGCAGCGTCTCGAGCTGCTGGGCCCCGTCGTTGTTCGACTCGTGGTACCCGATCCTCTCGACCCGGGACGACGGATGCTGGAGGACCACGCCTCCGACGCTCGCGAACGGGGTCCACGCCTGCTCGGTGACGATCCGGGTCGGGGGAGGGACGGTGGTCGTGGTGGGCGGCAGCGTCGTGGTGGTGGCGGTCGTCGTCGTCACGACCTGAGTCGTCGGTGGTGATGTCGTCGTCGACGGCACGGTAGGCGTGCCGGTGCCCGCGGCGGCCGAACACGCCGCGACCAGAAACGCCGTGGCGACCCATGTCGCGACCCGGCACCGACCCGCCGCCATCACGCACGACCTCCCGACGCCATGGCCGGCGATGGGTGGGCGTCGACGAGGCGCTGGCCCAGGGCGCGGACCACCTCGCGCAGGCCAGCGGGCTCGAGCACCTCGAACGCGAAGGGGATGCCCGCGAGGTAGAGCGCGAGCCAGTCGAACGTGTCGCCGCCAAGGGTCATCACGCTGCCGCCGCCGTCGGCCTCCTCGACGATGGCCACGGTCCTCGGCACCACTCGGGCCGTCTCGGCCGGCGAAGCATCGACGTGCACCCTCGCCTTGAACCGGTAGCCCCCGACCGCCAGACCTTCGGACACGAGCGCGGCGGCGTCGGGCGGATCGTCGATCGTGAAGCGATGGCCGGTCGCGTGCGCGTCGTCCATCCGATCGACGCGGAAGGTCCGCCAGGCCTCGGCGCGAACGTCGCGAGCGACGAGGTACCAGCGCCGGCCGGTGTGGACGAGCCGGTACGGCTCGACGGTGCGCTCGCTGATGCGGTCGACCCGATCCCGGTAGGTGAACCGCAGGCGCTCGAGGCCCCGGCACGCCTGGGCGATGAGGAGGAGCGCGCCAGCGGTCACGTCCGGTGAAGCATCGGACAAGGGGATCGTCGACGTCGAGAGCGCCGTGACCCGGTGATGCAGGGGTGCCGGAAGGACCTGCTCGAGTTTCGCCAGCGCCGCAATGGCCGCCTCCTCCAGGCCGGCGACGCTGCCGCCCGCGGCGGTGCGGAGCCCGACCGCGACGGCGACCGCTTCGTCGTCGTCGAGCAGGAGCGGCGGGAGCGACCCGCCCGCCCCGAGCCGGTAGCCGCCGTGCGGGCCGGTGTCGCCGTCGATCGGGTAGCCGAGCTCCCGCAACCGACTCACGTCACGGCGCAGGGTTCGCGACGTCACGGACAGCCGCTCGGCCAGCTCGTCGCCTCGCCAGAAGTTGCGGGCCTGGAGCAGCGAGAGGAGCCGCAGCAGACGGGCTGACGTCTCGAGCATGTCCGCAGTTTGCCGCGGTTCAGGACTGAAGCTGTCCGTGACCACGTCTAGGGTGAACGGCATGGCCACCGACCGGGCCCGACCGTGAGCCCCGAGCGACGATGATCGTCGACCGGTGCGAGGAGTGCGGTGCCACCATCGAGGCGCCGGACCGCGATGCGCTCGGCGACGCCTGGGTCGCTCACGTGCGTTCCGTCCACGCGGATTGGCCGTTCCCGGACGTCGCCATCCGCAACTATGCCGACGCGGGCGAGCGTCTCACCGGTCCGACCGAGCGCCTCGACACGATCGGCGACGTCGTCATCCATCCGGTCACCGAGGACCGCCTCGACGACTGGTTGGCGTTCTTCGACCACGACGCCTTCGCCGACAACCGGGCCTGGGCCGCGTGCTACTGCTTCGAACCTCATGGCCACCCCAAGGGCGTGCCCCCCGAGGAGGCCGAGAACCACGGATGGCGCGACAACCGCGAGGCGATGATCGATCTGTTGCGCTCGGGCAAGTCTTTCGGATACCTCGCCTACGTCGACGGAAGGCCGGCCGGATGGGTCAACGCGTCGAAGCGATCGGAGTACGCGTTGTACCGCATGGGCGAGGGCGCCGACCCGGCCGACACCGATGTCGTCGGCGTCTCGTGCTTCGTGATCGCGCCGCCGTACCGTCGTCATGGCCTGGCTGCCAAGCTGCTTGATCGGGTCGTCGCCGACGCCGCAGGACGGGGAGCCGAATGGGTCGAGGCCTACCCGTCCAAGGCGCCCCGGCCCGACGACGCCAGCCACTTCCGGGGACCGCGAGCGCTGCTCGACGAGTTCGGCTTCGACCCCGTCGCCGAGGAGGAGCGGCATCTCGTGGTGCGGAAGCCCGTCTGACCGCTAGTGAGCGCGCGCGACGGGTGCTTCTGCGCGAAGGTGTCGTCGACGGCACGGACCGAGGAGGGCCAATCGATGATCGTCTCGCAGATCCTTGGCCAGAAGGGCGCCGATGTGGCGACGGTTCCCACCGACGCGACGGTGGCCGACGTGCTCGCCGAGCTCAGGGAGTACGGCATCGGTGCGCTGGTCGTGTCGGACGATGGCCGGACGATCGCCGGCATCATCTCGGAGCGCGACGTCGTCCGCGGCTTCGCCGACAACGGCGCGGCGATGCTCGAAACCCGGGTGGCCGACGTCATGACCGCTGAGGTCATCACGTGTGAGAAGAAGACGACGGTCGACCACCTGATGGCGATGATGACCGAGCGGAGGATCCGCCACGTCCCGGTCGTGGAGGACGGCGTCCTCGTCGGGATCATCAGCATCGGCGACGTCGTGAAGAGCCGCGTCCGCGAGTTGGAGACCGAGACCGAGCAACTCGCCGACTACATCACCCACGGCCGCTGACAGCCGAGTACCTGACGCAATAGCCCGGCGAAGCGACGGGCTATTGCGTCGAGAAGGGTGGGTCAGGTCCACCTGACCGACGCTCGTGGGCCTTCGATCGGGAGGCTGAGGGCTTCGGCCTCGACGGCGTCGCGAGTCTCGGTCGACAGCGCACCCCACGCCGTGATCGTCACCCGTCGCACCTGGCGACGCCACGTCCCGGCCACCTCGCCGTCGACCAGCAACGCGCCCGGCCACACGTTCTTCGGTGGCCACACGGCGCGGCGGTGCGCGGCCTGCGGTACCAGCCGATCGCGGTCCGCGCCGCCGAGGTACGGATCCCCAGGTGGGAGCAGCCGGACGCCGCGCATCCGCCGGGCGCGGCGAAGCGCGCCCACATCATCGGCGAGCAACCATGCGGCGGTCCCCTCGACATCGACCTCAGCCAGCTCGTCGCCGACGCCAGCCCAGGTGCGCTCGGCGTCGTCCCGCTCGAGCCCGGCCCACCACCGGAAGCCCTCGGGCGTCGACGGTCCGACGCAGCGGAGATGTCGCCGGAGGAGCTCCAGCCGCGCCGGCTCCGCCCCGCCGCGCGGCCGGCGCGCCGCCGTCACCGTCGTGTCGCGGCCGTCCCACCGGATGCGCAGCCGACCGGTCGCGTTGGCGAGGCGCACCGCGACGTGGTCGATGTCGGGGATGTGCTGGGTGAGGTCGGAGCCGGTCATCTCGCGGCGGCCGAGCGCTTCGAGCACCGCGTCGGCGACCGCCTCCCGTTCCGCTCGCCGGGCCCGATCGCGGGGGAGGACGCCGAGCGTGAACACCCCGACGTCGCGCTTCGGCACGACATACACGGCTCCCCGCGGTCCCCAGACTTGAACGAGGGCATCGCTCTCCCAGTCGTTCGGTCGCACATCCTCGACTCGGGCATGCAGCGCGAGCACGGCGGAGCGCGGCGAGCTGTCTTGGAGACCAGGGTGGGCGGCGGCGACGAGTGACCCCGCGGGCAGCCGGACGCAGAGGTGGTTCGCGCCGGCTCGGAAGGCGAGCACGGCTTCTCGATCGACGCGGGTCGCGCACATCGCCCTCCAGCGTGCCAGCAGACGCGATCATCACGGCCGTGGACGTCGACGCGCAGCAGCGAGCCCGGGCGGTCGAGCGCTTCGTCACCCTCGGAGGACTGACGGCCGAGGCGGCCGAGGCGTTGGTGGACGCGGCGCTGGCCGGGGCGATCGACCATGCGCTGGAGTCGGTGAACGGAATGGGCCCCGTACCGACGCAGATGGCCGCCTCGAGGGCCGACCACCTTCGCTTCGTCTGCGAGCGGGCCGGCCGCATCCTCAACCAACGTGAGGTCGAGATCCTCTTCCGCGTCTCGGCCAGCACGGCCCGCACCATCCTGACGACCCTGCGGGCCACCTACGAGCAGATCCTGCGGGACAAGTTCGTCGCCGCCATGCAGGCCGACGTCACGGTCGCGCCGTCGGGCAACGACACCGACGGTCTGACGTGGACGCTGCGCTTCACCGAGCCCGGCCCGTTCCTCACCGCGACGAGCGAGGTCGGGCGGCTCGGCCTCGCCGCCGTCGCGGACGTCAGTCCGGCGCGGCGCACCATCACGATCCCCCGGAGGATCGGCGAGGCCGGCGGCAAGCGCCGGGGCACCTTGTCGCTCCTGGGCCTCCCGAAGCCGGCACCGTGAACAGCCTCCCCGACCAGGTCGCGCAAGCCTCCAGCCTGCTGGGGCTCCTGCTCGCGCTCGACGCCCTCTTCACCTCGGAACAGGCCCGCCGCCTCGGCGAGCAACGCAAGCGGGCGGGCGGCGCCGAGCGCGACGCGCTGCGGACGATCCGCTGGCTCACCATCGGGCTCGCGGTGGTGACGGCCACCGCGATCGTCGCGCTCGCACCGACGGTGTGGGACGTGCTCGCCGCTATCGGCGATCCCGGATGGGAGCCGGTGCTGTCGGTCTTCGAGCTGGCGTGGGTCCTTCTCGTCGCGCTCGTCGTGTGGCAGGCCGCGATCGCGTGGAGGACGCGTCAGCCGCCGGACTGACGGACGCAGCGCCGTAGCGGTGAAGGCCCACCGCATCGACGACCGCGCCCCGCGCCCCGCGCTCGACCGCGGTCGCCTCCCCGATCCCTGACGAGGCGCCGGTGACGACGGCGATGGACCCACGGAGTCCACGGCGTCAGTCTGCCCACCGGGGGATGCGCTCGGCCGCGGTGCCGTCGGCCAGTTCGGCGACGATCGCCGCCATGGCTTGACGGCGAGCGCCGCGCCATTCGAGATCGGCCACCGCGTGGCGGAGAGGAAGGTCGGCGCGGAGGACCGACAGCTCTCGGCAGAGGAGCGCCTCGTCCCATCGCTCTCGCAACGCCGCGGACAGGCCCGCCCGTCCGCGGAGTGCGACGTCCCATGTGTCGGGATCGATCGGAATGTCCTCGAGCCGCGGGTAGCGGGAGAGGACCTTCGCCGCCGAGCGTGGGCCCCATCCCGGGATCCCCGGCAGGCCGTCGGATCGGTCGCCGACCAACGCAAACAGGTCGGGCATCTGGAGTGGCGCCACGCCGAAGCGCGCCCGGACGCCGGCCTCGTCGGTCACCCGTCTGCGGATGCGGTCGAGGAGCACGACCCGGGTGCCGACGACACACTGGGCGAAGTCGTGGTCGGTCGCGCAGATGACGACCTGGTCGACGCTCGGATCGTCCTGGTACCGGCGGGCGGCGGTGGCGATCAACTCGTCGGCCTGGTAGCGCCCGGACGGCCAGACCGGCACGCCGAGGGCTCTCGTGAGACCCGCGGCCAGCGGTTGCTGCGCGGCGATGAGCCCATCGGGTGTGACCGCCCGCTTCGAACCCGGCGGAGCGACGACGGAGTCGAAGGCGACGGCGACATGCGTGACCTCCGGATCGGACACGAGCGCGACGAGCGTCGCCAGCAGACCTCGGGCTGCGCCGACCTCGCGGCCGCTTGCGTTGATGGCCCGTGGCGCGCCGTGGAAGCAGCGGAACAGCTCGAAGGTCCCGTCGACGAGATGGACCTTGAAGCCCACCGCGGCAGTCTGGCGGAGATCGCCTCCGAGCCGGAAGCGCGCCGGTTAGGACGCGGCGGTCGGCGGCCTGCCCGTCGCGGTCGTCGTGCTCGTCGTCGACGATGACGTCGTCGTGCTGGTCGTCGTGGACGACGACGTGCTGCCGGGCCTGGTGGTCGTCGTGGTCGTCGTCGACGATGACGTCGACGTCGTCTCGTTCACGTCAAAGCGCGCCGTGGCCGCGACCTGCGCGCCCCCGCCGGTGTCGCACCACGCTTCGACGGTGTGCGGCCCGGCCGCGGTGTCGGCGGGAACGGCGAACGATGCCTGGCGCTCGTCGGCCGTACTACCGACCTCCGGCGCGGTCGACACGCTCTCGTCGAACGTCACGTACCAGCCGGCGACGCACTCCTCGAAGCCGGTTCCCCGGGCAAGCACGGTGACGCCCGGGTTGCCCGTGGTCGGGTCAACGGTGAGCTGGCCACCGCCGACCGGCGCGGTCTCCAACATCTCGTCGGGTGGCGGGGTGAAGTCGGCCGGCTCGACATCGACCAAGGCCTGCTCCATGAACGCCTTCCATATCTGAGCCGGCAGCGTCCCGCCCGTGACGGCCCGTACGCCGTGGACGTCGGTCAAGGGGCGGTCGGCCCCCTCCGGGTACCCCATCCAGACGACGGCGACGTAGTTGGGTGTGTACCCGGCGAACCAGGCGTCGCTGTACGCCTGCGTGGTGCCCGTCTTGCCGGCGACCGGCCGGTCGAGGCTCGCCGCCTTCCCCGTCCCCTTGGCGATCACCTGTTCCAGCGCGTAGGTGACCGCGCGGGCGACGTCCTCGCTCATGGCCTCGTCGCCCTTCTGGGTCGGCGCCTCGAACACGACGCGGCCGTCGGCGTTCTCGATCCTCGTGATGCCATAGGGCTCGACGTGATTGCCCTCCCTTGCGAGCGTGAGGTACGCGTCGGTGAGCTCCAGGACCGACACCTCCTCCGTTCCGAGCGCCAGCGAGACGTGCTCGTCGAGCGGACTATTGATGCCCATTCGACCCGCGGTCGCGGCGACGTCGCGCGGGCCGGTGCGCGCCATCACCTGGGCGTAGACGGTGTTCACGGAGTTGACGGTGGCCGACAGGAGGTCCACGACACCGAAGTCCTCCCCGCCGTAGTTGTCGACGGTCCACGGGCCCGACGGCGTGTCCAGCGTGATCGTCGCCGGAGCCGGGAACGTGGTGCCGAGCGCGATGCCGTGCTGGAGCGCCGTGGCGAGCACGAACGGCTTGAACGTCGATCCGGGCTGGCGCCCGCTGCCGCCGCCCTCCTTGCCGCGGGCGAGATCGACCTGCAAGGTCGCGAAGTCCCGACCCCCGACGTAGGCCTTGATCCCTCCGTCGCGGTCGAGCGCGACCAACGCGGCTTGCGGGTCGGCGGGATCGGTCAGCGTCGAAGCGAGCGCGTCTTCCGCGGCCTGCTGGTCGTCGAGATCGAGGGTCGTGTGGATCGTGAGCCCGCCGCCGTACACGGTCTCCGCGCCGAACTGGTCGACGGCTTGTTGCCGGATCCATTCGACGAACCAGGGTGCGACGCCCGCGGTGAGCGACACCGGGTGGCTGGCGGCCGTGGCACCGAGCGGGGCAGCCTTCGCAGCCGCGGCGTCGGCCGGGCGGAGACGATGCGTGTCCACCATCGCATCGAGGACGAGATCACGGCGGCGCGTGGCTTCGGCGGGATTGGTCGCGGGGTCGGCGGTCTCCGGCGCGCGCAGGAGACCGACCAGGAGCGCCGCTTGGTTCGTGTCGAGGCGCGCCGCCGACGAGTCGAAGTAGACGCGGGCCGCGGCCTCGATGCCGTACGCGCCGCGCCCGAAGTACACCGTGTTGAGGTAGCGCTCGAGGATCTCGTCCTTGCCCTCCCGGCGTTCCAGCTTCATCGCGAGGATCGCCTCCGTCGCTTTGCGGGCGACGGTGCGCTTGCGGGACGAGTACGTGTTCTTGACGAGCTGCTGGGTGATCGTGCTGCCGCCCTGGATGGGACGGCCGCGGATGTCGTTGAGGAAGGCGCGGGCCACGCCGACCGGGTCGATGCCGCTGTGCTCGTAGAAGTGCCGGTCTTCGGCCGCGATCACAGCGTCCTTCACCGGCTGGGCGACCGCGGCGAGCGGAACCTCGAAGCGGAGGCCGTCCTTCGCGAGCACGGCGATCTCGCGGCCCCGCGCGTCGACGATCGTCGACGATGACAACGCGGGCGGTTCATCGGGGAGGTCGACGGTGAGATACAGGACGACGAAGGTGGCCACCCCGAGCAGGAAGAACCCACCGCCCACGAACACGGGCCAGCGCAGCCGCCGCCACGCGCGGCTTTTCCGGAACCGCTGCGTCGCGGACCGGATCGTCGGTCGTATCCCGGTGGCGGCGGGTTCGGCGGGGTTGGTGGGCTCCATGGTTCGCGGGGCCCGAGGGCTGCGGGCCGCCGCCCCTGTACCCGGTTCTCCGTCATGGCAGTCGCGAGTCGCGGAACACTGAGCGGCCATGCGCCTCCCGGTTCCCGCGGTCGTCGTGCTCGTCGGGCCGTCCGGCTCGGGGAAGTCGACGTGGGCCGCCCGCCATTTCCGCCCCGAGCAGATCGTGTCCGCCGACCGGCTGCGAGCGCTCGTCGGGGAGGGCGAGCACGACCAACGGGCCGGGAAGGACGCGTTCGACGTCCTCGGGCTCATCCTGGAACGCCGCCTCCGGCGGCGACTACTGACCGTCATCGACACCCTTGCCCTCGACGCCGCGCAGCGGCAACGGCACGTGGAGCTGGCGCGGCGGCACGGCTTGCCGTGCATCGCGGTTGTCTTCGACGCGGAGGCGAGGGTGTGCCGTGCCCGCAACAGGACGAGAGCCCGGCCGGTGCCCGACGACGTGATCGGCGCTCAGCTCCGCCGTTGGCCCGAGGTCCGCGACGGGCTCGGCGACGAAGGATTCGACGCCGTCCACCCAGTCGACACGGTCGAGCTGGTTCCGCTCGCGCTGCTCGACGCGCCCGAGCTGGCCGCTCGCCAGCGGTCCGATCCGTTGACGCTCGACTTCGGCTTGCACGTGAACGCCTTCAACTGGCCGGACGGTTCCGCGGCCACCGCGGCCCGCCTCGCTGCGATAGCGGTGGCCGCAGAGGACGCGGGGTTCACGAGCCTGTGGGTGATGGACCATCTCCTGCAGATCCCACAGGTCGGTCGCGAGTGGGACGACCTCCTCGAGGCGTACACGACCCTCGGCTTCCTCGCCGGCCGCACGGAGCGAATCCGGCTGGGCGTGCTCGTCACCGCGGTGACGTTCCGGCCGCTGGGCGTGCTGGCGAACGTCGTGGCCACTCTCGACGTGCTCTCCGGGGGACGAGCTGCGTGCGGTCTCGGTCTGGGGTGGTTCGAACGAGAGCACCGGGTGGCGGGCGTGCCGTTCCCGTCCGTGGCCCATCGCTATGCACGGCTCGAGGATGCGCTGCGGGTGCTGCCGCTCTACTGGGGGCCGGGTAGCCCGGCGTTCGAGGGCCGAACGGTGACCGTCCCGGCCGCCGTGTGTTATCCACGGCCCTTGCAGGAGCACGTGCCCCTATTGGTAGGCGGGTCCGGTGAGCGCTCGACGTTGCGGCTCGTCGCCCGTCACGCCGACGCCTGCAATTTGTTCGGCGACGCCGAGACCGTCCGCCACAAGATCTCGGTGTTGCACCAGCACTGCGCGGACGCGGGACGCGACCCTTCGCAGATCACCGTGACTCAGCTGTCGACGGTTCTAATCGGGCGCGATCGTGACGGGCTCGCCGCGGCCGTCGATCGTCTCCGCCCGCCGTCGGTGAGCCCGGAGACGTTCGCGGCCGCGGTGAACGCGGGCACCACCGAGGATCACATCGGACGGTTTCGAGGGTTGGCCGAAGCGGGGGTGCACACGGCCATCGTCAGCCTCGCCGGCCTCGACGGGCCGGCCCCGATCGAGCGCTTCGCGCCCGTGATCGAGGCGTTCGGAGGTGGCGACGGTTCACCCGGTTTCACCGGGTGAACCACTGGCGGCGGATCGGCGGCGTCGGGTGGATCGGCGTCGCGTCGGTGTTGTTCCCGGTGGCGAAGGCGGCCAGGTGGACGACCGCGCCCGTCCATCGGAGGGCGAACCCGGTGATGCCATCGCCCGCGAGATGCAACTCACGACCGAGGCCGACGGCTTCGGTCTCGCGCCCCTCGGCGCTCGTGGCCGCCCGCACGAACCGGCGGACGTCGTCGACCGCCGGGGTTGCTGCCGCGGCGCCGATGGCGTCGAGCGCGTAACCGGCGAGCAGCCCGTCCCAATACGCCTCCAACGTGGCCGGCGTGTCGAACACGTCCAGGGCGACGGCGCGGCCGCCGACGGCGACGACCACGCCGTGTTGGCCGGGTGCCGGCCGGAGATCGGCGACCATCGTTTGCACGTCGCGGTCGACGTGGCGGTAGACGTCCTCGAGCGCGGCGGTTGGCGCGGGGGCGGCAAAGCGGGCCGCATACCCACCGACCGCATTCCACACCGCCTGCTGGTCGCTCTGGCGCCCCTCGCCCTGCCGCACAGAGGCCCCGACGGACGCCGTCTTCGCATGGCGGAGCGACGGGGGAGCGTGGCGCGGCGAGCGCGTGACGGGTGCGGCGGTGTCCCAGCGGCCGGCCTCGACGCACGACACCGGCACGACAGTGCGGCCCGGTGGGCACAGGACCGACACGTTCATCGTCCGGTTCTGCTTGGCCCCGACGAGCGTCTCGCCTTCGAGGAGCAACACCGGGATCCGCGCCGTGACGAGCACCTCGAGTTGGGGCACGGAGGCACCGCCGTCGAGCTCGCTCACGCTGACCGCGCCCTGGGCGACCGCGGCCGGCCCGGAGAGATACGCCGGTGCCGCGGGCCCTCGTGCGACGAGGGGGTACAAGGTGAGCGCGCCGCGGGCTCGAGGTTCGCCCAGTTCGATGTCGACGATCATGCGCTGTCCTTTCCGGCGCCCGTCATCGAGCGCCGCTTCTTGTCGGCGACCACGTTCGCGAGCCACCGCGTGGAGGACGCCGCCGACTCCACGTCACCGGCTGCGAGGCCGTCGAGGTCGGCGGCCATTGCCACCGTGGGCGTCACGCCCTTGGCCACCGCATACGTCGCGGCCGGGGCCTGCTGGCGTGCACCGCGTAGCTCGGTGCGCTGCAGGAAGTAGTGGGAGATCATGTGGAAGACGTCGCCCTGACCGTGGCGGAACAGAACCGCCACCGGAGCTTCGCCGTAGCGCAGGCCGAGCTCGGCACTGGTGATGAGGACCTCGACGCGGCCCGGGTCGAGGATCCGGATCGGGTACGAGGATCCCTCGAGCCACCACAGCGGCTCGTCGCCCGGTTCCATCACGCCGTCGAGGAACGGGTTGTCGTGCGCGCCCACCTCGATGCGCACGACGTCGTCGCCGGTGGGACGCTGGTTGTAGGCGATCACGCCCGGGAACGCGCGCTCGACGACATTGGCAAGGGCCCAGTCGGTGGTGAACAAGCTGCCGCCCGCGGCGACGAACTCGCGCACGGTGGCGACCGCCGCGTCGTCGATGTGGCCGGGGCAGTTGACCACGAGCAACTGGTGGGGCCGGAGCGCGGCGCCCCCGAGCGCGTGGGGAGCCACGGTGGTGTACGGCAGCGACAGCGCATCGAGCACCTGCTCGACGTGGTCGTAGCTCCCGGGAACGACGACGATGTCGGCGGCCTCGACAGCGCCGAGCGCCCGGGCGTGGTCGGGCGCTTCGCGGGCCATCCGATCACGGGTGATCTTGGCGCCGGCCCGGTAGGCGCGCTGTCGTGAGGACTCGATCATGCGGGTCATCCCTTCTGCCCGGCTTTCGATGTGCCAGACTGTGAACGGTTCTTCTATCAGCGACATATTGCTGCTGTCAGAAGCGTAGGCTAGCATAGAGAAGAGTAATTATGCAACCAGCAGAAGACGATCGCGAACAGCGAACGGCGCTCGGCAAGGCCATCGTCATCCGGCGCACCGAGTTGGGCCTCACCCGCAACGACTTGCGCGACCGCAGCGGGCTGTCGTATCCGTACGTCGCCGAGCTCGAAAAGGGCTCGAAGCGGATGTCGGCGTCGTCGCTGCAGGCGGTGTCCGACGCGCTCGAGGTGCGGCCCGCGGAGCTGCTCGCCATGGCCGACTCGCTGGTGGACTCCGAGATGACAAGCGGCCCACCTACGGCCACGGCCAAGCTCGCCGCCCCGGTCGACACCGCATCCGCTCGCGAAGGGGCGTCGCCGCCAGCGCCGGTCGCAAGCCCCGACCTATGGGCGTCGGCGCGGGCGGCGACGCAGCCGTACGAGCTTCCCGACCCTGGCTCGCGTTGGTTCCGCGCCCGTCAGGCCAAGCAGCGCGTCCGCGAGCGCGTCGCCGAGCTCTCCGAGGATCGCGACGTGGCCGTGCGCGACGCCGCGGCCGCCGCGGATGTGAAGAGCGCCGACATGGTTGCCCCGCCGCCGTCCTCGCCCGCGGCTGCTCCGGCCAAGGCCGAGCTTCCGGTGGAGGTGAGCGCGGCGACGACCCTCATCGATGACGTCGATGCGATGCTGGCCTTGGCCGACCAACGCATCCGGGCGATCGTCCGCGACGAGCTCCGCAAGGCCGGTATCGAACCCGGCCCGTAGATCGGATGTGACAACTCGGCGCGTCCGACGATTCCCCTCAGGAGAATGTGGAGAACGTCGCCGATCACGTTGAGTTGGTCGACCGGGCCCGACGCGGCGACGCCGCCGCGTGGGAGGCCCTCTACCGCCGCGCCTACCCGCGGTTGGTTGCCTTCGCCCGGCGCCGCCTGGATCCGGACGCCGCCATGGAAGCCGTCAGCGAAACGATGGTGCGTGCGGTCGCCGGGCTCGACCGGTTCCAATGGCAGGGTCAGGGCTTCGATGCGTGGCTGTTCTCGATCTTGCGCCATGTCATCGCGGACGGGCATCGGCGGGCGGCTCGCCGCCGGGCCGCGGCTCCGGAACCGGCCGCACCGGACTACGCGGGACCGCTGGATCACGTGATCGGCGTCGAGGAGGCCGTGGCGGTCCGCCGGGCCTTCGCGCGCCTCAAGCCGTTCGAGCGAGACGTGCTGGAGTTGCGGGTCGTCGCCGGGCTCAGTTCGGACGAGGTCGCGGCCGTCGTCGGCAAGCGCGCCGGCGCCGTCCGGATGGCTCAGGCCCGGGCGCTGACACGGATGCGGGCCTGGCTGGGAGAGACGCCATGATCGGCGACGACGAACTGCTCGAGCGGCTGCGCATCGCTCTGGCCCCTGTGGAGGCGGGTCCGTCGCCTCACGAGCTGGCCGCGCTCGACGGGGCGGTCGCCGCTCACCACCGTCGCGCCTGGTCCCCGCCGACCGGCAAGCGCCGTCGTGTCCGCCGACCGCTGGCGATCGGCGTCGGTATCGCCGCACTCGTCGCCTCGACGGGTACGGCGGTCGCGGTCGGCACCGGTGCCTCGTTCCCCGACCCGCTGCGCCGGCCCGCCCGCGCCGTCGGGTTGCCGGTGGACTCGCTCGAGTTGGCGCACGCGAGGCGGGCGATGCACTCGTTGCGGTCCGCACTCGACGCGGGCGACGTCGAGCAAGTTCGCGCTGCGGCCGACGAACTTCGGGCCCGGCTACGCGAACTCGACGACGACGATCGCCGTGCGGTGGACGCCGACGCCCGGGCGCTGCTCGGCGAAGCCGAGGCATTCTTGGCCGCAGCTGGGGCGGTCGGCGACGAGGACGAGCACGGCGACGACGGCGGCGACGGCGGCCCGGGTTCCGACACAGGAACCGACGACAACAGCGGGCCGGGTTCGGGCGATTCGGGCGACGGCGGCGGGGACGACACGGGAACCGACGACAACAGCGGGCCGGGTTCGGGCGGCTCGGCCGACGAGGGCGGGGTCGACACGGGAACCGACGACAACAGCGGGCCGGGTTCGGGCGGCTCGGGCGACAGCAGCGGAAGTGGGGACAGCGGGTCCGGCTCTGATGGTTCGGGCTCAGGCTCCGACGGTGGTGGTGGAAGTGAAGGGTCGAGCGACGGCTGTTCGGCGACAGATTGCGTGTGACACCGCGGCCGCGCCGGCGATTCCCCACATGTCGGACGAACCCAAGGAGACCGTTCTGTGAGACCTACTCGCCGCATCCTCATCGCCCTCATCGGCGTCACCGCCGCCGCGATCGCGTACCTCGTTCCCGCCGGCGCCCTCGGGGGCGGCCACTCTGCGGAGCGGGCCCGGTCCCGTGCGACCGCCAGCGATCAGCGCATCGAGCGCGGAGACGACGACCCGGCCGACGATCCCAACGACGTCTCAGGACCGTGCGACGAGGCCGAGCACGCCGATGACCCGGCATGCGCGGGCCTGCCCGCCCCCGGCGACGACCCGAATGACGACGGCGTCGACGACGCCAACCGCGACGCGGATGACGACGACGCCGATGACGATGCCGACGCCGACGCCGATGACGATGACGCCGACGAGGACGCCGATGACGACGCCGACGAGGATGTCGCCGGACCGTGCGACGAGGCCGAGCATGCCGACGATCCCGACTGCGCCGTCGTACCGGCGCCCGGCGACGACAACCGCGGTCCTAGCGCCAACGCCGGGCCCGGCAACGGCGACGATGACGACGACCATTCCGGGCCCGGGGACGGCGACGATGACGACCACTCCGGTCCCGGCGACGGCGACGACGACGGTGGCGACGGGGAGGGCTGAGCCCAACTCGCCGCGCTCCGGAGGGGACCGGCGCCTCCGCGCGGGCGAGCGCCGGTCCGATCGGGCATCCTGACGGCTGCCCGATCCACCCTCAGCCCAGGAGCGCGATGTCGAACGTCCTCGTCACCGGTTGCAGCAGCGGCTTCGGCCACCTCACGGGTCTTGGCTTCGCCCGCCAAGGACACACCGTTTTCGCCACCATGCGCGATCTGGCCAAGGCCGGTCCGCTCCAGGAGGCCGCCGAGAAGGAGGCGCTCGATCTCAGCGTCCTCCAACTCGACGTCACCGACCCGGAGTCCGTCGAGCGGGCGGTCAAGGACGCGATGGCCACGGCGGGCAGCCTCGACATCCTCGTCAACAACGCCGGCATCGAACTGCGGAGCTCGATCGAGGAGGCGAGCGACGACGAGATCCTCGCTCAACTCGACACCAACGTGCTGGGGCTCGTGCGGGTCACCCGGGCGGTGCTGCCCGCGATGAGGGAGCAACGATCGGGGGTCATCGTGAACGTGTCGTCGATCGCCGGCCTGGTGGCGCGGCCGTTCGGCGGCTTCTACTCCGCGAGCAAGCACGCCATCGAGGCGATCAGCGAGGCCCTTCACTTCGAGCTGGCCGAGTTCGGCATCCGCGTCGCGATCGTCGAGCCCGGCCAGTTCGCGACATCCCTCGGCGACAACGCGCTCGTCGCGAAGCGGTTCACGGAGGCGTCGCCGTACTGGGGGAGCAGCACCCGCTTCGATGTGGCCGTGCGCACGCTCGTCCCCGAAGGCGAGCCCGCCGATCCCGGCGTCGTCGCCGAGACGATCATCGCGGTGGCGGAGGATCCCGGCGTACCGTTGCGTCACCTTCTCGGGGCCGATGCCGAACTCATCATGTCGGTGCGGCGGGCGGGCGACTTCGAGAGCTACGAGCAGACCATGCGGGGCGCGCTCAACTGGTGGGACTGAGCCCCGGTGCGAATCGTCGTGGGCTGTGACCACGCCGGCTTCCGGCTGAAGCGGATCGTGATCGACCACCTGCTGGCCGGCGACCACGACGTGGCCGACCTCGGCACTGACAGCGAGGAGCCGGTCGACTACCCGTCCTATTGCGCGGCGGTGGGCCGGGCGGTGGTGCGCGGCGAGGCCGACGTCGGCATCGTCCTCGGTGGGAGCGGCCAGGGTGAGCAGATCGCGGCCAACAAGGTCCACGGCGTGCGGGCCGCCCTGTGCCACGACGAGACGACGGCGCGGTTGGCGCGCCAACACAACAACGCCAACGTCCTCGCGCTGGGCGGGCGTCTGTTGGGCGAGACCCTCGCCCTCGCCGTCGTCGATGTCTTCCTCACGACGTCATTCGACGGCGGTCGCCACCAGCGGCGCCTCGACCAGCTCGCCGATATCGAGCGGGAGGAATCAGCCGGCTGAGGAGGCGGACGCCGCGGCCACGGCCTGGCCGAGGCCGGGCGCGAGATCGCCGCGGTCGGCGACCGTGACCTGTTCGAGTCCGAGCCAGCCGGCGAGCGTCCAGAGCTCGGCGGCCAGGGAGTGGGCCACCGCGGCGGCGTCGGCGCCCGGTTCGAGGTGGGCCGCCGGCACCAACAGCGCGCCGGCGGCCCGGTCGGCCTTGAGATCGACGCGGGCCACGATGCGATCGCCGAGCAGGAACAGCAGCACGTAGTAGCCGTGCACACGCTTGGGCGCGGGCGTGTAGATCTCGATCCGGAACCGGACACCGAACAGGCGCTCGGTGCGGGCCCGCTCCCAGACGAGCGAGTCGAACGGCGACAGGAGCGCGCGGGCCGAGACCCGGCGGGGAACGCGGACGTCGGGGGCGAGGAAGGCGCGCGCGCTCCAGCCTTCCACCGCGACCGGGACGAGCGAGCCGTCCTCCACCAGCTCAACCAAGCGAGGCCGCGCCATCAAAACGCTGATGCGGTAGTAGTCGGCGAGATCCTTGGCGGTGGCCACCCCTAAGGCCCGCGCCGACCTCATCAGCAACTCTCTTTGGGCCGCTTCGGGCGAGGGTGTGGCCGCGGTGAGCACAGCGGCCGGGATGACGCGCTCGGTCAGGTCGTAGACCCGCTCGAACGAACGCCGGCGGTTGGCAGCCGAGAGCCGGCCGTTCCAGAACAGGAACTCGAGGGCCGTCTTGGCATCGGCCCAATCCCACCACTTGCCCCGCCGGGTTCGTGTGTCCTCCAGATCGCTCGCCGCCAGCGGGCCGCGGGTCGCGACCTCGTCGTAGATCGACTCGAGGTATTCCGGGTGCTCGCGCTCGGCCCGGGCCAGAGCACCCTCCGGGTTGAGCGCGGCGCGGGCCATCCGCCAGCGCAGCAGCCGGTGGGTGTCGATGGGAAGGTACGAGGCCATGTGGCCCCAGTACTCGAACAGCTCGCGATCTCGGTAGGCCATGCGCGGCAGCAGATCCCGGGGGTACGCACCGAGGCGTGAGTACAGCGGCAACTCGTGCGACCGGGCGAGGACGTTGACCGAGTCGATCTGGAGGATCGCGATCCGACCGAGCACACGGCGCACGTGGCGGCGGTCGACCCGGGTGGCCGGGCGGGGGTCAGCGAAGCCCTGCGCGGCCAGCGCCACCCGCCGGGCCTGTGCCGCGCTCAGCCGTTCCATGACCGCAGGACGCTAATTCTCTTGTCGGCCGGCGCCATGGAGCGGGTAGCCCCGCTCAATGGCCCCGTCCGACAGCAGCGCCCATGCGAGCGCTGCAACCTCCGCGTTCATGTGGTCCCGGTTTGCCGGCGCTCGGGCCTCTTCGAGGCCCATCGCTTCGGCCTGGACGCGATTCTCGTCGGCCGGCGCCATGGAGCGGGTGGCCTTACTAGGGTGCGCGCATGGATGAGAGCACTACCGAGGAAGGACAGAAGACGCCTTGGCGGGTCGTCGTCGATTTTGACCTCTGCGAGAGCAACGCCATCTGCATGAGCATCGACGACACGATCTTCGAAGTGCGCGACGACGACTTTCTCTACGTGCTGCAGGAGCGGCCGCCGGACGCGAAGCGGGCGAAGGTGGAGGAGGCGGTGCGACGGTGCCCGAAGCAGGCGATCTCGATCGCCGTTGGTGACGCGGCCGCCGACAAAGAGGAGTGACGCTCGCCCGCGTCGTGATCGTCGGCGCGTCGCTCGCCGGCCTTCGCGCCACGGAGGCGCTCCGCCACCACGGTTACGACGGTCGGCTGACGGTCATCGGGGCCGAGCCGCACATGCCCTACGACCGACCCCCGTTGTCGAAGCAGGTGTTGGCGGGCGACTGGGACGCCGACCGCACCGTGCTGCCCGTCGGCGACGGCGAGGATCTCGCGGTCGACTGGATGCTCGGTCGGGAGGCGACTGGACTCGACCTGACCGATCACGTCGTCGCGCTCGACGGAGGCGAACGTCTGCCGTACGACGGTCTCGTGATCGCGACCGGGGCGACGCCCCGCACCCTCGCCGGCACGGGAGCGCTGGCGGGCATCCACACGCTGCGCACGATCGACGACTGTCTCGCGATCCGGGCTGCGCTCGACGAATCGCCGACACGGGTCGTGGTCGTTGGTGCTGGATTCATCGGCGCGGAGGTCGCGGCGACGTGCCGCGTGCGCGGGCTCGACGTCACCCTCCTCGAGGCGCTGCCCGTCCCCCTCGGCCGGGCCCTCGGCGACGAGATGGGCGCCGTATGCGCCGCCATCCACCGCGAGCACGGCGTCGATCTCCGCCTGGGCGTTGGTGTCGCGGCCTTCGAGGGCACCGATCGGGTCGAGCGGGTGGTGCTCGCCGATGGCCGCGCCGTCGGCGCCGATCTGGTGGTCGTCGGGGTGGGTGTCGCCCCCAACACCGACTGGTTGGAAGGGTCGGGCCTGACGTTGTCGGACGGTGTCGTGTGCGACGAGACCTGCCTCGCCGCGCCCGGCGTCGTCGCCGCCGGCGACGTCGCCCGGTGGCGGAACCCATTGTTCGACGAGGTGATGCGGGTCGAGCACTGGGACAACGCCATCGAGCAAGGCGAGGCCGCGGCCGTGCGTTTGCTGGCGGGTGACGGGCCGGCTGAGCCGTTCGCGCCGGTGCCGTGGTTCTGGTCGGACCAGTACGACCGGAAGCTGCAGCTCGCGGGTCGGTCCGCGCCGTACGACGAGCTCCGCGTCGTCGACGGCTCGGTAGAGGAACGCCGCTTCGCTGCGCTGTACCGGCGCGGTGACCGTGTGGTTGGCGTGCTCGGCGTCAACCGCCCGAGGGTCGTGATGCAGTATCGCCGTCTCATCGCCGAGGGGGCGACGTGGGCCGCCGCCCTGGACGCGGCCGAGGGTTAGCGAGCGACCTCAGACGCGGGCAAGCGCGCGGTGAGTTCACGTTGGCTGAGGATCGGCGCGGTCTGAGGTCGCTCGCGTTAGGGCGGCCTGTCTGACATCGAGCCGGTGCCGGGCCGGCGGAGCCGGCCCTGTGCCGTCTGGCCGTCCGCGCCAGCAAGCGACGGCGTGGTCCCCATAGCGTCCTCCTGTTTCAGTCCCGTTGATCGACCGCGGCAACGGTCGGGGAGGAGGCCGCCATGGGGACCGTGGCCACGCTACTGGCCGAGCACGTCAGCTTCCGCTGCACCTCGGTGGACCGGATCGGGATCCGGGGCTATGTCCCTGGTCTGCAATACGAAGGCGGGCTGGTGAAGTTCCTGGTGAACCAGGGCAACCGCATCCCCTCGCCCGCCGCGCTCAACCACAACCGCGAGCGCCTCGTGGCCGAACTCGACGCGCTGGTCGACGCCTCGGGGGTGCCGGTGGTGCGGTTCCGGCGCGGCGAATCGAAAGAGGACATCGCCCGCCCCTACCAGGACGCGGCGTTGGCCGCGGGGCGGCCCGGCCTGGTGCTGGTGGGCAAGACCCAGGAGCGAACCTCGTCGTGGCGGGGCTACGTCGACAAGACCCACGCCTCGCACCGCCCCGGCCATCCCCACATCGCCTGGCGCCGGCAGTCGTCGGTGCCCGATCACTGGTACTTCTATTTCGCCGACGACGAGTGGGGACCAGCCTTCATGAAGCTGTG
>WNFV01001867.1_pt1 | contig 28389 bp, 22 predicted proteins | sample 5400101 | NCBI WGS metagenome assembly WNFV01 (sample SAMN13153361, study PRJNA577476) | soil metagenome | isolation source: 115 cm soil or saprolite under grassland replicate 1 | place: USA:California | collected 2016-06-15
TGCGGTCGTTGCTGGCTGGCACCCCGACGCGGTTCGTCGGCGTGCCGCCCGGAGCGCAGCTCGAACGCGTGCGCCCGAACACACTGTTCGGCTTTTACCTACAGGACGATTACCGCGCCACGGAGCGGCTGACCCTGAACCTGGGACTGCGGTACGAGTTCTATACGGTTCCGGCCGAAGCGAACGGCCTCGACACCACGCTGCGCGACATCCTCAACGACCGGTCTTTCACGGTCGGCGCGCCGTTCGGAAAGAATCCGTCGATCCGCAACGTCGCGCCGCGCCTCGGCTTCGCGTGGGACGTGGCCGGGAACGCGAAGACCGCGATCCGCGGCGGCGCCGGCATCTACCACGACACCGATGGGCCTTTCAACAGCGCGTTCGGCATCGCCGCGTTCTCGCCGCCGTTCGCGGCGACGGCCACCATCAACAGCCCGACGTTCCCGCAGCCGGCGTCGCTCACGGCGGGCGCCGCCAGCGCGCGTACGATCGACTACAACATCGAGCAGCCGTACGGCATCACCTACAACGTGAACGTGCAGCGCGAGCTGGCCGGACTGATCACGGCGACGGTGGGATATGCCGGATCACGCGCACACAACCTGATGAGCGCGATCGAAGCCAATCCGATCGTGCCGGTCATTCAGCCGGACGGATCGAAGTTCTTCCCGGCGGGCGGCCTGCGCCGGAACACGGCATTCGGTCCGATCGACTACCGAACCAACGGCGGCCACTCGCAATACAACTCGCTGCAGCTGAGCGCACAGCGACGATTCAGCCGCCGCTATCAGCTGCAGGGGTCCTACACGCTTGCGAAGGCGATGGACAACCTGCAGGCGCAGTTGAACGCCGACGTCAACAACTCGTCGGTGTACCCGCAGGATCCCTACGACCGCGACCTCGACTGGGCGCGCGCCGACTTCGACGTACGCCACGTGTTCTCGGCGAACTTCGTCTGGGATCTGCCGGGTCCGGCCGCATCGGCCCTGCTCGGCGGCTGGCAGTTCAACGGCATCGTCACGGTGCGCAGCGGGGTGCCGTTCACACCGGCGCTCGGCGGCACCAACTGGTCGCGGTCGGGCAACACGTCCGGCGAGGATCGTCCGAACCTCAAGCCGGGCGTCAGCCTCGAGGACATCGTCCTCGGCGGACCGGATCGCTACTTCGACACGTCCGCCTTCATCCTGCCGGCGCAGGGGACGTTCGGCAACGCCGGCCGCAACAGTCTCGCCGGTCCGAAGTACTCGATGACCAACGTGTCGCTGGTGAAGAATACGAAGATCGGCGCGCTTGGCGGCGGCGGTCAGTTGCAGCTGCGGTTCGAGGTATTCAACCTGCTCAACCGGCCGAATTTCGCGACGCCGGATCGCGTCGTGTTCGCGGCGGCATCGCCGACCGAGTCGCCCCTCTCGACGGCGGGCCGCATAACCCGGACCGTCACGTCGTCCAGGCAATTGCAGCTCGCGGCAAAGATCCTGTTCTGAAAGGACCCATATGCGCAGGCTCGTTCTCGCGATCGCCGGACTGATGCTCATTTCGGTCGGCGGTCGCGGCACCGGCGATGACACCGTCAACGGCGCCATCTGCCCGCTGCCCGCGTCTCCGATGGCTGAAGCACGGCTGCTCGCCCTCGAGCGCGAGAACGGCTGTCTCGACGACGACGCGGGAGCGCCCGACTCGTGGCCGCCAGGCTGGAACACGGCGAAGATCGCCGGCGGCGACGTGGCGCCGGCGCGGGTGGTGTCCGATCCGTATCCCACGCTGCACAGCGTGGTCGTCGACGCCGAGCACAACAAAGTCTTCATGAGCGATCCGAATCGCCACGCGCTGTGGTCGTACGAGCGGCTCGCCGCGTCGAAGGGACGCGAAGCCGTCGAGGCACTGACCGGCATTCGCGGTCCGTCGACCGGGATGATGTTCATCGCCGCCGTGACGATCGACCGCGAGCAGCAGCAAATCTACACCGTCGACAACGACATCGGCGATCGCATGATGGTGTTCCCCTACGACGGCAACGGGAACATCAAGCCCACGCGCGTCCTCGACGTGCCGCACCAGGCGTGGGGACTGTCGATCAGCGGCGAGCGGAACGAGCTTGCCGTCACCGTCGAGTCGTCGCGGCAGATCGTGATCTACCGCAAGACCGCCGAGGGGCACGAGCCGCCGCTTCGCACGATTCGCGGGCCGAAAACCGGACTCGGCGATCCGCACGGCGTCTTTCTCGACGGCCAGAACAACGAGATCGTGGTCGCGAACCACGGCAACCAGGGCGGTCGCCAGCCGGCGCCCGGCGACGCGCCGGCGCGACAGCGGGGCACGCGCGTCGCCGAACCGCAGCCGATTGTCGGCGGGCGATTCGACGAACCCTCGATCACGGTGTACGCCGCCGAGGCCAAAGGCGACGCTGCGCCGATTCGCACGATTCAAGGCGCGAGGACCGGCCTGAACTGGCCGATGGCGATCGACGTCGATCGCGACCGCAACGAGATTGCCGTGGCCAACAACGGCGACAGCTCCATCCGGATTTTCCGCCGGACCGACACGGGCAACGTCGCGCCGGTCCGCGTCATCAAGGGACCACGCACCGGCGTCGTCGGGCCGATGGGTGTCGCCTACGATCTGAAGAACGGCGAGATCTGGGTCGCGAATTACGGCGACCATACGGCGCTCGTGTTCCCGATCACCGCGTCGGGCAATGTCCCGCCGAAGCGAACCCTTCGCAACGCACCGGCCGGCTCGCCGACCGTCGGGTTCGGAAATCCAGGAGCGGTCGCGTACGACTCGAAGCGCGACGAGATCCTGGTCCCCAATTGAGTCAGCGAGCCGAGAATCTCGGCGTTTGCCAGGTTGGCAAACGGAAACGCGGATCCGACTCGAGTGATTTCAGGACAGCAGTCGCGCCTCAGCCGGACGATGCACGGGATCTTCTACGACCACATCCACGACGAGATCGTCGTGCCGGTGGCGCTCGGCGGCGCCGTGCTGACGCTGCCGGGCGATGCGGCGGGCGACGCGCCGCCCAAGCGCGTGCTGCAGGGCCCGAAGACCGGCATCGTGCAGCCGGACACGATCTACGTCGACCTCGAGCACGACGAGCTGATCGTAGAGTCGGGCGACGATGCGGTGCTGGTGTTTCCGCGCACGGCGCAGGGCGATGTCGCGCCGAGCCGAAGGATCGGCGGACCGAATTCCGGGGTCGGCAACATTTACGGCCTCGCCGCCGCCTCGAAACTCGACTGCATCGTTGTCGCCAACCGCGTCGAAACGGGCGGCCGCGCATCGGACGATGCCATCCTGGTCTTCAACCGGACGGACAATGGCGATCCGAAGCCGCGTACGAAGATTTCCGGGCCGCACACAGGCATCATCAAGATCCGGCAGGTCTTCGTCGACGAAGAGCGCGGGCTGATCTTCGCGACGATCAAGAACAACTTCGAGGCCTACAACTACGCCGACCCGCGCCCCTCGCCCTGGGATCCCGATAAGACCGGGTTCATCGGTGTCTGGGGCATCGACGACAACGGCGACGTGCCGCCGCGCGGCGTCATCAAGGGGCCCGCCACCGGTCTGGTCTGGCCGGCCGGCGTGGCCATCAATCCGAAGCACCACGAGATCTACGCCATCGACAGCGTGAGCAACGCGCTGTTCATGTTCCACATGCCGGAGTTCTTCCTCAAAGCGCCGGCGTCGTCTGCGCCTGGACGATGAGTATGGTCGAGCCACGAAAGCACGACATCACGAGCCAAACAGCGGTACAGATCGTCGGTCGTGTCTGCGTGTGTTTGTGGCTGTTTGCCAGCGCCGCAAGCGCGCAAGTGCCCGAGCGATCGTGCGATACGTTCCTCCTCCCGCCGCGGCAGGTCAAAGGGCGAGCGGTCGGCCCCAAGTCGTGCGTGCTGCAGGAGACGACCGCAACGCACGAGGGACGCGCGATCGCGCGCCTCGACGTGGGCCTCGACGGCACGGTCGACGGCTACCTGGCGAAGGTCGGCAACTACAAGGAGTACTTCTCGAACTCTCCGGACCTCGTGTTCCCGCAGACGTGGGGTCCCCGCGAAATCTTCTTCGGCGTTGCCGCCTACGAACGCGCGAAGGGTGCGTCGATGACGATCGTGTTTCCGCGGGACCCGAGCGCATGGAACGGCAAGATGTGGGTGACCGTCCATGGCCGCGGCACATCGTTCAAACAGGGACAACTGAAGGTTTGGGACAAGTACGTCAACGCCGCGAACCCGATGGAAGGCCTCGACCGGTACGACCTGCTCATCGTGTCGAAGGGCTATGCGCTTGTGAAGACGCGGCGGACGTCCACCGAGGGGCTCGGCGAAATCATCACGACGCTCGAGGACGGATCGACGGTCGACTACGCCGCGTTCAACGACACGGCGCGATACGTCATGGACTTCGCCGACGTCGCGAAGAGGCTGGTCACCGATCGGCTGAGCCGGACACCGGCGCGCGTGTATCTGTACGGGCACTCGGCCGGGGCGCGCATCGGCCATGCCGTGAACTATGCGCCCGGCCTGAACGTCGGCCGCGACGGCAAACGGTTCTTCGACGGCATCCTCGCCGACGATCCCGCGGCCGGCACGTGGTATCCGGTCGTCATGAAGGACGGCAAGGACGTCCTCTTCACGACCGGCGCGGAAAAGGCCGCGTTCGTGCCGGAAATCGACGTCGCGCACCAGATGTACAACAACATCTGGGAGCCGAAGCATCCCGCGTGGATGTCGAACAGTTACCTGGAGAACAAACGCAACAACGCCCGCATCCTCCGCGACAAGCGGATCGCGAACTACCGCATGTACGAGGTGCGCGGCGTCAGTCACGCGGGCGGCGAGAGCGAGGGGTGGCGCGGACAGATTCTGAACCTCGATCTTGCCAAAGCAATGGATCGATTCATCGACATGATCGACGCCTGGGCCGATCGAGGCGTTGCGCCGCCGCCGACGCACTCGGACTGGACCGAGCTAGGCGACGCGAACGGGGACGGGACAATCGACTATCCGGCGCTGGCGTTCCCGGAAGTCGCCTGTCCGCTCGGCGTCTACTATTCGTACCCCGAGAGCACGTCGGGCACGACGTCGTTCGCCGCGTTCACGGGCGAAGGGCTCGAGCCGCTCGACGGCAAGAAGGTCTTCGTCGACATGAACCGCAACGGCGCGTGGGATTATCGCGAGACGCCGACGCAGGCATGGCGGCGCCTCGGTCTGCTGCAGAGCACCGACGATCTCACGCGCGACAGGTACGTCGCCTGCGTCCAACGCGCCGCGGAGCAGCTGCGAAAAGAAGGATTTTTTTCGGACAAGACGACGGCGTGGTACGTCGAGCAGGCGAAGACGACTGACCTGCAGCCCAAACGGGTTGGCAGCCAGTAAGAGCTCTGCCCGAGTGTAGCGCAGGAGTTTCAGCTGCGGTGAACGCGGATATCGTGCTCACGTCAACCGCTCGCACGGCGCCATCGGCGCCGAGGTAGATCAGCTCTCGACCGTCTTGCCGCCAGTGGGCCATCCCCCCGCCCCCGTCGGAGATCTGCACCTTCCCGCTTGAGGGGCTGAGGGCGTTCCGCGGCACGCACGAGCAAGGATGAGAGGTGGTCGTCACTGTAACCGGTAGCAGCGGCACGATCGGCAGCGAGCTGATTCGACTGCTTTCCGCGGCGCAAGCCCCGACGCGAGCGGTCTTCCGGAATCTGAGCAAGATACAGCGGTTGCGCGACGTCGTCTGGCTCCAGGCGGATCTCCGCGATGCACGCGTCCTGGAACCCACGCTCGCCGGAACCACTCGCCTGTTCCTGCTCAGCGACAACCAGAAGGGATTCAGCAGACTGCAGATTGACGTTCTTCGCGCGGCGGAGAATCTCGGCGTCTCGCACGTGGTCAAGCTCTCGGCCCTTGGCGCGTCGGACCACTCCAAGTCATCGATTGCCCGCGAGCACTGGGAGGCTGAGCAGGCGCTCCAGCAGACTTCGATGACCTGGACGATTCTCCGACCGCACGCGTTCATGCAGAACTGGCTTGGCGAGATCGCTGACTCTGTCCGGGCGGCGGGGATCATCGAGTCTCCCATCGGTGACGGGCGCGTCCCGTTCATCGACACGCGCGACATCGCGGCGGTTGCCGCCGAAGTCCTGCTGCATCCGGAGGGCCACGCCGGCCACAAGTACTTCCTCACGGGAGGTGAGGCTGTGGGGCTTGCCGATCTTGCGGCAGCTCTCATCGACGTCATCGGAAGGACCGTGACCTACCGACCGATCTCGATGGACGTGGCAAGGGCGCGACTGGAGGCGAGGGGAACGCCTCCGGATCAAATCGAGGCGCTGCTGGCGATCGCCGAGTACCAGAAGGCGGGTGGCCCCACCTCGATGGTGTCAGAGAAGGTTGCACGCATCCTCAGAAGGCCCCCGCGGACGATCCGCGACTTCGTGCGGGATCACATCGATCGATTCAGGGGGCCTGCATGACTGTCGCAGATTCGCAAGCGGTCTATCAGCAGCCACTTAGCGACTGATCGTTAGTAATCGGCTTTCGATCGGCCAGACAACATGAGAGGGCCAGGTGGTTGCTTTGTTCAAAGGTCGCACGCTCGATCCGATCCCGGAAGACGCGACTGGCTAACATTCAAAAGGAGCCGACGCCCTTGGCTCGCTCGCGCGCGCCAGCGGGCTCGGCTCATTTGGGCCGTTGGGCGTCAATACTGACACGACACAAAAGAAACCATGGATGCCCTGACACCGATCCACGGACCTGAATCGCGCTGGACAATCGCGTGGCCAGCTACTGCGCGATGCGGTGCTGACGGTTACAGCAGTTATGATCGCATTCGCAGCGTTCGATGACATCACCACGGACACCGCCGCGACCTTCACTTTCGAATGGCTCGGCCTCGGCGTGTGTGCGGCCTAGTGGCCATGGCCAGCGACAAGCGTTGTTGCGCAATGGTCGGACAATGCGCAGCTATCTATGTGGCTACTCGGTCGCTACAATGGGGCCCGCCTCAGGAGGGGGGTCCAATGATCGACAAACTGCACTACGCGGGTCTCATCGGTGCTCTCGGTGCGTGCCTCGCTGCCGGGTGCAGCGCGCCGGCTGAAAACCCGCAGCAATCGGCGCAGAGTGGCACGGCTACCAGCAGCGCGCCTACGGTCCAGTCGCCGGTCAGCATCAACGCCGAAATGGTCAGGGTCGTTGACCACGCCGCTCATCAGTTGTGGAATACAGAGAAGGAAGGTATGGCCCCGAAGACGGATGCGGACTGGGAGAATATCGTCGAGCACGCGACGCAACTTGCCGCGTCCGGAGCGTTGATCCGGCTGGAAGGCACCGGCCCCAACGACCGTACGTTCGTCCAGCAGGCTGACTGGCAGAAGTTTGGGGCCGCCGTATCGAACGCCGGCTTGGCGGCGCTCAAGGCGGCCGAAGCGAAGAACCACGAGGCGCTGGTGGCGGCCAACGGCCAACTGGTCGAGGCGTGCGAGGGCTGTCACAAGCGTTTCAAGCCGGCGCTTCCGAGCGAGGGCATCACGCACACCCACCTCCACTGAGGATTCGGTGTACCGGAAACTCTCTATAATGCCGCACAGGCCACGCGGTCCAACACGCTGCAGCCGACGGCGCCTGCGAGACTGAAGCGCCGCAGCTGAGCGCCCATTTCGACTCTAATCCCGAATCCCCAATCCCTAATCCCGAGGTTTGGCAGCTCTTCACGTGTAGTCGATGAAAACCGGCACGGCGCGCAGGCCGATCCCGACGGCGAGGCAGAGGAGCGCCGGCACCGCGAACCAGTGGTACACCGGCGCGTCGCGGACGAAGGGCTTGCTGACGAGGACACCCTTTTCAATCTGATCGATCGTGCTCGAGGCCAGCTCGAGGTCGCGCGCGGTGCTGGCGTTGAAATAGCGGCCGCCGTACCGGCGGACGCTCTGGAACAATCGCTGCACTTGCGGCTTGTTGCGGACCTCCTCCTCGAGATCGACCCCCACCATGTGCACGCGGATATTGGCGGCGTTCGACTCGCCGATCACCTCCAGCGGGTCTCGCCCTTTGTTGTTTTCCCCGTCGGTGAACACGATGACGACCTGGTTGCGGTCTCGCCGGAGCCCGCGCGCGCTCGAGTCGCGGCCGAAGGCGGATGCCAGCAGGTGGTTCGCGAGCGCGAGGCCGTCGCCGATCGCCGTCATCCCTTCTCCGCGGAGCAGCTGATCGTCGATCAGATCGACGTAGCGGATAACGTATTCGTGGTCGAAGGTGAGCGGGCTGATCACGTACGCGTTGTCCGAGAAGACGACCAGCGCGATCCGATCGTCGCGCCGGGACGCCACCAACGTTTTGATCGCGTCCTTGGTCGCATCCAGGCGCGTCTTCGCCGATTTCATGGCGGCGGCGGAATCGCGCGTCGTGAATGTGAGGTTCTGAAACGTGCGCGGCGGGCGGATCCGGCCCATCTGCTCGAGCATGCTGGACGACAGATCCAGCACGATCACGATGTCGAGGCCACGCGAGGTGATCTCCGCCTGCGCGTACGGAAGCGCCGGCTGCATCAGCGCACCCCCGAGCAGCACCAGCGCGAGCGCGAGCCACAGGATCGGAAACCTCCGAAACACGGATGCGCGATACGAAGACGAGGCGAGCCATCGAACCGTCGTCGACGCGACGAAGCGACGCCGCAGCCGCCACCGGAGCAGGGCGACGGCGGCCAGCGCCGCGAGCATCCACCAGCCGTACTCCGGATGAAGAAAACGCATTACACCCGTACGATCTGTTCCACCTGCTCGACCACGTGACGGCAGGCGTCGGCCGAGGGCATCGCGTGCGGCGGCGCGTACCGCGCCAGCTCGCACGTGGCGAGCACGGACGCGACAACCTCCGCGGGAACGTCCACGCGGCTGGTCGCGAGCGCGAGCGGCACCTCCTGCGGCGTCAGACTTCCGCCTGGAACGCCACAGACCTCGCGGAGGTGCTCTCGGACGAGGACGTCGAGCTGGGTGAACGCCCCGCGCCGCCCGTCGATCGTGTCGATCTCCATTGCGCGCACTGCGTCGAGCGACGCGCGCTCCTCGTGCCGGACCACGCGCTGTGAGCGACGGACGCGCGGCCGGCGGCGGCGAACGAACGTCAGGACGGCGATGAACGCCGGAACGGCCGACACGATGATCAACCCCAGGCCGATCGGCTGCAGCACGGCGAAGCGCAGTGGCCGGGCATGCGGCGGCGAATCCGATCGAATGCCGCCCGGATCCTGGTCGTCGGGCAGCACGCTCCTGAGCGCAATCGTCGCGCCCGGCACATGGACCTCACCGGCTGGCACGGCATCCTCGAGCCGTTGGCCCGTGCGCTTCACCGCGTATCGCACCGTCAACGGCGCGATCGAGAGCGTCGCGACGTCGACCCGGTACGTCGTCAGCACATAATGAAACGTGAAGATCGTCGTGTCGCCGGGCGCCGACCGGCGTTCGGTATCGCCGCCAAGGACCTCGAGCCCGTCGACCTTGAGCTTGTCGCGCGACAGATCGTCGGCGACCACGTCCACGCCGCGCTGGCAGGTGATTTCGATGGTGTAGGTCACGCGATCGGCCACCCACATCGCGGTGCGATCGAGCGTCGTGCGAACCGTGACGTCCGGTGCGGCGGCACTTGCCCGGAGACCGCCGACAGCGAGGACAGCCGCGACAAGACAGAGGCACGACTTCACCGGCGGATCCTCTGCTCGAAGAGCTCCAGGAGCGGCTCGACCGGGCTGCCATTGGTCGGCACGAACACGTGGTCCATCGGCACGCGGTAGAACGCGCGCGCCAGGGCGTCGCGCCGCGCGCGCATCTCCTCGGCATACGCGCGGCGGGTCCGCGCCGACAGGCTCACGGCGACCTGCCGTCCCGATTCGAGATCGCGCAGCTGCAGGTACCCAGGGCCGGCGGGAAGGGACATCTCGATCGCGTCCTGCGGCACAACCGCGATCACGTCGTGCTTCGCAGCGAGCATGGCCAGTTCCTGGCCGCCGAACAGATCCTCGTCGGTGATGAAGTCGGACACGATGAAGACCACGCTCATCCGCTTCAGCGTGGTCAACAAGTACCGGATCGCCGGGACGATGGCGGTTGCACCCGGTCGAGGCGACAACGCCCAGCATCGTTCGAGCACGTTCCATGCGGCGGCCCGCGAGCGACGCGGCGGACTGTACTCGAGCACCCGATCCGCGAAGGCGAGGAATCCGGTGTTGATCTGATCGGACACGGCCGAGAACAGCAGCGAGCCGGTGACGAACGTCATCAGCTCCTTCTTCGAGCGGTCCGCGGCGCCGTGCTCCATGGAGCGCGACATGTCCATCGCGATCATGACGTTCAGCTCGCGTTCGGCGTGCGTGTGGCGCACGTAGGGCGCGTCCATCCGCGCGGTGACATTCCAGTCGATCCGCCGCACGTCGTCTCCCTGGCGGTACGGCTGATGCTCGTCGAAGTCGAATCCCGGGCCGCGCTGCGGGCTCGTGTACGGCCCGACACGCAAGTTGCGGATGCGTTTGGCCGTGTACACCTCGATGTACCGCAGCTCCCGCAGGACGTGCTCGGGGATCATGGGATCGGCACCGCCTGCAGCACCTCGCGCAGAATCACGTCCGCGTCGATGTTCTCGGCCTGCGCGCGGACGGTGCGCGCGATGCGGTGCCGCGACGCGTCGCAGTAGATCTCCTTCACGTCTTCCGGCAGGACGTAGGTGCGGCCATGCAGGAAGGCGGTGACGCGCGCCAGCGCCAGCACGTGCTGGTACGATCGCGGCGACACGCCGAGGACCAGCAGCTCGCGCAAGTCGGGGCGGCCGACATCGTCCGGCGCGCGCGTGGCGCGGCCGAGCCGGACGATGTACTCCATGATCTTGTCGTCGACGTACACCGTGTCGCCAATGAACGCGCGCAACCGTGTGACATCCGACGGAGACACGCGCTGCTCGATCCGCTGTTCCGTCAGGCGCGACTGCAACATCGCCACTTCTTCGGCCGCGCTCGGGTAGTCGACGCGCAGCATCATCGAAAACCGATCGAGCTGCGCCTCGGGCAGCGCGTACACGCCTTCCTGCTCCACCGGATTCTGCGTGGCCAGCACCCAGAAGGGATCGTCGAGCCGGAACGTCGTATCGGCGAGCGTCACCTGCCGTTCCTGCATCGCTTCGAGCAAGGCGCTCTGCGTCTTGGGCGTTGCGCGGTTGATCTCGTCGGCGAGCAGGATGTTCGTGAAGACGGGCCCCTGCTCGATGCGGAACGTCGCCGCCCTGGCATCGTACACGCGGGTGCCGAGAATGTCGGCGGGCAGCAGATCGGGCGTCAGCTGGATACGCTGGAACCGCGCCGAAATCGCGTGAGCCAGCGTCGTCGCCGTCAGCGTCTTCGCGACGCCGGGCACGCCTTCGAGCAGGAGGTGGCCGCAGCCGGCGCGAGCCTCGCTGCGCGCTGTCGCGAACGGGATCGCGGCGAACAACCCGGTGAGCAGCCGCCGGATCAGCGTGTGCTGTCCGACGATCACCTTCCCGATTTCCGCCTCGAGGCCGGCGATCATGGCGACCGCGTGCTCCGCCGCGCTCTCGCTGGACACGGCGACGCCGTTCGGAATGGTCATACGAGAAAACAGAGCGCCGCCGCCGCGACGGCGGCAACGGCCAGGCCAAGCGGATACAAATCCCGGTACTCGGTTGACGAGCGCCAGCCGACAATCCTGCGCTCGCTGTTCGCCAGATCCGTCAACGCGCGGCCGAGCTCGGCGCCGCTCGTCGACCGGACGTACCGGCCGCTGGTCGTCGCGGCAATTCGGACGAGCGCGGCCTCCTCGAACTTCGTCATCACGCGGCGCCCCGCATCGTCCTTCAAAAAGGAATCGCCCGCGTCGGACGGGGTCAACGGGATCGGCACCGGCCGATCCGATCCGATCCCGATGCAGTCGACGCGATACCCTTCGGCGCGAAAGACGTCGAGGGCGCCGTTCAGCTCGCGGCCGTAGTCCTCGCCGTCGGATACGAGCAGGAACCGCTTCCGCGTCGGGCGGTCGTCTTTCCGGGCCACGTCCATCGCGCTCTTCAACGCCGCGCCGAGGTTCGTGCCAAAGAGCACCGACGCATCGTCGTCGAGCCAATCCAGGTAGAACAGCACGCTCTCCACGTCGCCGGTGAGGTACGACAGCACCACCGAACTGTCGGCGAAGCCGATCAGGCCGACGCGATCGATTCCTTCCGGCTTCTGCCGCAGCAGGTTTCGGAGCTCCGCCGTGGCGCGGCCGAACCGCGACGGCTGGATGTCGCGCGCGCGCATCGATACCGAGCGATCGAGCAGGATGATGAGGTCCTGGCGCTCGTAATCGGGGACGCGCTGGGCGAGGAGCAGCTGCGGCCGCATGAGCGCGAACACGATCGCGGCCGCCGTCGTGACGCTGGCCGCGAACACGCCGGCTTCGCGCCGCCAGGTCGACCGCCGCGACAGCCGCGCGAAGCGCGCATCGATCTTGGCGCGCCGGCGGAACGCGCGCGTGAGGCGCCAGTGCAACCCGCAGCTCGCGACGATCACCGGAATCGTCAGCCACCATCGGAGGAGATCGGGACGAAGAAATCTCATCCGACGCGCTTCACCGGTTTCGCCCCCGGCTTGGGTTGCGGGCGCAGCAGCTGCATGAGTTGGGTCGGCGGTGTCCTGGGTTGCTTCCGAAGCTCCGCGGCGAGCCTGGTCACCAGCTCGAAATCGTACTTCGTGTCCCAGTCGTCTGGCGCCGCCTCGACCGCACGGCGGAATTCTTCTTCGGCGCGAGTGAGCCAGCCGAGGCGCGGATCCGGCTTCTCTTCCGCGCGCGCCTTTTCGAAAAACGCACAGCCGGACCAGAAATGCGGCCGCGCCGTCTCAGGAGCGCGCTGGGCCTTGTCAATCGCGTCATCGTAGCGCTGCAGGCGGTACAGGAGCCACAGCTGGTTGGCCATGACATGGCTGTAATCGGCGGCGAAGAGCTCCCTGGCCGCGGCGGACCGGTCGAATCGCGCCTCAACGTCCGCGTAGCGCACCAGCGCCTGTTCGTAACGGCCACCGGCCAGATCCGCGTCGCCATCGGCGATCCCGCGCGTCCACCGGGCGTACGCCAGCGCGGCACCTCCCGCGACAAACAGCAGCACCATCGCGGTGGCGCCCGTCGACCGGGCAACAGAGGTCATCGATCCGGTTCCTTGTATCGGGCGCCGCGACCGTGGCGTCCGCGCCAGTTCGTCCTTGACTGGTCGCTCAAAACCATACACCCTACGCGCAGCAAATGGTAGGACCAAAGGGAGGGTATGCCATGCGGTTGTGTGTGCGGTCCGTCCTTTTTCTGCTGCTTGCGAGCCTCACCGTTCCGGCCGCCGCGCACGCGCAGGCGACGACCGGCACGATCTCCGGCACGGTGACGGACGAATCGAAAGCGGTGCTGCCCGGCGTGACGGTGACCGTGAAGAATACCGAAACCGGCGCCACGCGCAACCTCGTCACCGACGAGCGCGGCGCCTTCCGCGCGCTGAACCTGACGCCCGGCATCTACTCCGTCGCGGCGGAACTTCCGGGCTTCGCGCCCGCGCGGCGCGAGAACCTCACGCTGGAGATCGGCCGCGACGTGGCTGCCGACTTCTCGTTGAAGGTGGGCGCTCTCAGCGAACAGGTGACCGTCCAGGGTGCGACGACCAACGTCGAACTGAGCAGCACCGTGGCCGGCGGCGTCGTCTCGACGACGCAGATCGCGGAGCTGCCGTTGAACGGCCGGAGCTTCATGCAGCTCGCGACGCTGCAGCCGGGCGTGACCGTGAGCCGCGCCACCGCCCGCGACTTCACGGGCGGCTTCGGCAACACGCAGGTGTCTATTGGCGGTGCCCGCCCCGAGATGACCGGCTACCTGCTCGAGGGCACGAACATCGCCGACGTGTCGGACAAGGCGCCGTCGAGCATGGCGGGCGTGCTGCTCGGCGTCGACGCGGTGAAGGAATTCAGCGTCCAGACGCACGACTACGCCGCCGAATTCGGGCGCGCGGCCGGCGGCGTGATCAGCGCCGTCACCAAATCAGGCACCAACAAGCTCCACGGGACCCTATTCGAATTCCTGCGCGACAGCAAGTTCGACGAGCCCAACTACTTCGATCCGGTCGACGCGGGCACCGGCCTGCAGCGCAACCCGCCGTTCAGGCGCAACCAGTTCGGCGGCACGGCGGGCGGCCCGATCGCGCAGAACAAGCTGTTCTACTTCGGCAGCTACGAAGGCCTCCGGCAGAACCTCTCGCTGACGCATCTGGCCCGCCTGCCGAACGCCGCCGCGCACAACGGCGTGCTGCCGACCGGCGCCGTGGCGATTAATCCTCTCGTCAAGCCCTACCTCGATCTGCTCTACCCGATTCCGGACGGCCGCGATTTCGGCGACGGCACCGCGGAGCTGCGGCACACGGATATCGATCCGACGAACGAGAATTTCTTCGTCGGAAAGGTCGACTGGGAGATGACGGGCAGCAATTCGATGTTCGTCCGTTTCTCGAGCGATCGATCCGATTCGACGGCGTATCAGGAGCATCCGCTCTTCATCGAGCCCACGACGACCGATACGCGTTATTTCACGTACCAGGATCAGCATCTGTTCAGCTCCAAGGTGCTCAACGTCGCGCGCGCGGCGATCAACCGCACGAACCGCACCGACGATTTCATCCCGACGATCGCAATCCCGCAGAACCTGCTGTTCACGGCCGACCCGCATTTCGGCGCGATTACGATCACGACGGGTATCTCCACGCCTGGAACCACCGCGACGACGCCGGTCGACTACACGCAGACGCTGTTCCAGTACTCCGACACGTTGACGCTCAGCTCGAGCCGCCACACGGCGAAGATGGGCGTCGACTTCCAGCGATATCATTTCGACGGCTTCTCCTATTCGCGGTTCGGCGGCGAGTTCCGGTTCACGAGTCTCCAGAACTTCCTTCGCGGTACCGTGAACCGCTTCACCGGCAACATGCCGGGCACCGACACGCAGCGCAGCATGCGCCAGAACTACGTGGCGACGTTCGCCCAGGACCAGTGGCGACCGGCCGACAACCTGACGGTGAACTACGGCCTCCGGTACGAATTCTTCACCGTGCCGCGCGAGAAGCAGGGGCGCGTCGCCGGGCTCCTCAGCTTCAACGATCTCGAATCGGGAGTCCAGGGCGTCACGCCGGGCAGCGACATGTTCCGGAACCCGTCGAAGCTCGACTTCGCGCCACGGGTCGGCGTCGCGTGGAACCCGTTTGGCGCTCAGCGGACGTCGGTGAAGGCAGGCGCAGGTCTCTTCTACCAGCCACTCACGACGTCGTACTACCGTGGCACGACGTTTCGGATCTACCCGTACTTCGCGGGCGTCGACATCCGGACCGTGCCGACCTTCGGGCCGGCCATCCAGCAACTGCTGGCGCAGGGCACGGGACTCGCCGTGCAGAAGCGGTCCGAGTTCATCGACTACGACGCCAAGCAACCGTACACGACGCAGTACCACGCCAGCGTCCAGCACGAGATCGTCGACGGCATCGTCGCCGAGATCGGCTACGTCGGCTCGCGCGGCTACCATTTACCGTTCTACAGCGATCCGAACGCCGTGCCGGTGCGGTTCAACGACGCTGACGGGCATTGGCAGGTGGTACCGGGCGCCACCCTTCCGTTCCCGTCGTGGGGCCGCATCCGCACGCGTACCAACGCCGCGCGATCCTGGTACAACGGCATGACCGCGAGCGTGAACCGGCGCTTCTCGAACGGGCTGCTGTTCCAGGGCTCGTACACGCTCGGCAACTCGCGCGACACGTGGTCCGGGGGCCTGATCGGTGGCTCCGACTTCGAGAACGGTGCCGGCAGCGCCACGAACTATTTCCATCCCGAGAACGAGGAAGGCCCCTCGAGCTACGACGTCCGCCACACGCTCGTCGTCAACGCGGTCTACATGCTGCCGCTCGGCAAGAGCATGACCGGCAGGGCGCGACAGATCGTCCAGGGCTGGCAGGTGGGCGTTGTCGCGAACTACGCGAGCGGCATTCCATTCACGCCGTTCATCGGCTTCGACTATGCGAGGGACCTGTCGAGCGATCCGAATCCCCAAAAGCCGGACTGGGCGCCGGGATTCAACCCGGGGAACGCGATCGTCGGCTCACCCGAGAACTGGTTCAACTCGAACGCGTTCATCCTGCCGCCTCCCGGCGAGTACGGCAACGTCGGCCGCAACACGCTGCGCGGTCCCGACTTCAAGCTCGTGGATTTGTCGATCTTCAAGAACACGATGGTCGGCAAGCAGAACATCCAGTTCCGGCTCGAGATCTTCAACCTGTTCAACCGCGCGAACTTCGCGACGCCGAACTCCGCGGCGCTGTTCAACCCCGACGGCACGCGGATTCCGAGCGCAACACAGATCACGCACACGGCGACGACGGCGCGGCAGGTGCAGCTGGGACTGAAGTTCGTGTTCTGAGCAGAGAAAGGCTGCGGCGAGGCACGGCCCGAACGCCGTGCCCTACCGCGGCGGCGCGGTGCCCGTTGGTTTCTTCAGCGCCTTGAAAAATTCGGGCAGCAGGAACGTCTGGAACCCATTCCCGCCGACGGTGATGATTTCCTTCTTCTTCGGGTTCAACGCGACGCCGGCGGCGCCGGCGAGCCGGATGCCAGGCCCCTTGATGATGGCCCGCGGCGGGATGTCGCCGTTGTCGTCCGGCGCGTAGACCGCAATGAATCCCATCTGATCGAGGCGTCCCTCGTCGCTGTCATCGTCCTCGTCGCTCTTCTCCCTCGCTTTGAACCCTTCGCGCGGCTTCTCGAGGACGTAGGCCTCCATCTGCTTCATGCGCGTGTTCTGCTGCGCGAGGAAGATGTTGCCGGTCCCGGGATCGATCGTGACCTGGCGGAAGTGCGCGAGCTTGGAGTTCGGTCCGCCGATGAACTGCTTCGGCGCGACGTCGCCGTTCGCGAGCCGGTCGAACACGAAGAGGCCGACCTTGTCGCCGTTCCCCTTGCGGCTCGCCGCCACGATGACGTTGCGGATTGGATCAACGTCGAGTCCGACGATGTCGAGAAGGCCGGTTTTCTCGCCGCTGATGACGCGCTTGGCCGCGACGTTGCCGTTGGCGGTCCGGTCGAATACGAAGATCGCGCGGCTGCTCGGATCGGCCGTCAGGATTTCATTGTTGACCGGATCGACGGCGACCGTGTGCGGCCGCACCAAACGCGTCCGCGTGCCCTGAATCGCGCGCAACGGCGGCACCTCGCCGGTGGCGTCCGCCTTGAACACGAGCACCGCCCCGCTGAGCGCGACCGGGATGACGATCTCGTCGTGAATCGCATCGTACGCGATGCCGTGCATCGTCCGGGACAGGTTGGTCGCCTGGCCTTCAATCACCCGCTTCGGAGCCACGTTTCCGTTTGCCGACCTGGCAAACACCGAGATTCTCGGTACGCTGACTCAATTGGGGACGAGGATCTCGTCGCGTTTCGAATCGTACGCGGCGGCTGACGCATTGGTGAACCCGCACGTCGGCGTGTCCTTCGGCGCGTTGCGAAGCGTGCGCTTCGGCCTGACATTGCCGCTGGCCGTCCGCGGGAACACGACCGCGGTGTGATCGCCATAGTTCGCAACCCACAGCTCGTCGTTCTTCGTGTCGATCGCGACCGACACCGGGCCGACGATCTGCGTGAGCGCGCCGCGGAGGACGCGCACGGGCTGCACGTTGCCTTTGTCGCCGCGCCGGAAGATGCGAATCGACGAATCGCCGTAGTTGGCGACCGCGATCTCGTCGTGCGTCAGATCGACGTCGATGCCCATCGGCCAGTTGAGACCGGACAGGTCGCCTTCGATGGTGCGCAGCGGCGGTACGTCGCCGTTCGCATCTGCCGCGTGGACCGTGATCGCCGAGGGGTGGAACGCGCCCGATTTGTATTCGCCCACTTCGGTCGTCTGCGGATCGTAGGGCGAATACGGTCGAATCTGCGTCCAGTTGCCGTGATTGGCGGTGATGATCTCGTTGTGCGCCTCGTCGAAGTAGGTGCCGTGCGGGTCCTCGAGCTCGGTGGCGAGCCCGCGGATGACCCGAAGCGGCGGCGTGGTCCCGGCCGCGTCGCGCTTGTAGAAATTCAGTGCGTTCGACTGCTGCACGCTGACGACGATTTGGTCGCGCGCGGGCGCCAGCGACACATCCCACGACTGATGCGGCAGCAGGAGCGCGCGCCGCGGCTGCACGTTCCCGTGGGCCTCGTACGAGAACACCGTCAGCAGGTCGCCGCTGTCGTTGTTGACGGTGTAGAACTCCTTGCGCTTCGGATCCACCTCGACGCCCGCGATGTAGCCGAGCCGCGTCTTCGGGCCGAAGACCCACTGCACGGGCTCGGTGATCTCGTTCGACGACCCGCCGGCCGTGCGGTCGTACGCGAGCAGCGAGTGGCGGTTCTCGTCGCTGAAGATCACGCGGTTGTTTTCGGTGTCGAGCGCGATCCCGTCGAAGGTGGGAAACGGATCCGCGACGGAGCGAATCGGCGGGATGACGCCGCCGAGGGCGTTCGGTGGCCAGTCGTCGGAGGCCACGCCGCCTTCCTGGGGCAGGCGGCCCGCAGCCTGGCCAATCGCCTGCGCCGCATCGTCCGCGCAGTCGGCCGCCAGCAGTTCGTCGAGCGAGGCATCGGCGGCGGAGGCGCCCGGGAGCCGCTCCGCGCTGGCCTGCGGAGACGGCGCAGCGCCGCTCAACAGCAGAGCGAGCGCAACGGCAGCGGGAATCAGAATGCGGCGCATGTCCACTCCTCGGCGCTAAGTGTGCCATGGCGACCGGGACGCCGCAAGGCGAATGGTCTGACCAATTTCATCGACAGCCGATGCATTGTCCGGCCCCATCGAAGCTGCGCGTCATGTCGCTGACCGGCACTACGACGTCGACGTAGCTGCGGGCAAACGTCGTGAACAGGTCGACGCGCGTGCCGCCGCGGATTTGCCCGCCCGCGGTCGCCTGCTCGTTGACGTGCGACGGCATCACCGAGCGTGGGCGAACCAGGAACTTCATCATGAAAAACGCTTCATGGAAGCGCACCTCTATGGAGTGCGCGGACGCGATCTCGCGACACTCGGCGCCGCCGCCCTCGTGCTCGCGGTCGTCGCGCTGGCAGCGGGATGGCTGCCCGCACGCAGGGCGAGCCGCGTCGATCCGATGCTGGCGATGCGGCTCGAATGAAGGCGCTCGCCGAGCTTACGGGTCCTGCGTGATGCGGACCGTGAATGAGGCGACACCGACGGCGCCCGACCGCGAGGCGCCCGTCGTATTCGGCGCGACTGTGAAGGTCACGCTGCCCGGCGTCGGCCTTGTCTGATTTGCCTGCATCACGGTGATGAACGAGTTGACCGTGGTCGCGCTCCACGTGCACATCGTCGATCCCGACACGGTCACCGTGTAGCTCCCCCCGGCGGCGGGCACGCGGACATCGAGCGGCGACACGGTGACGGGGCAGGCACTTTGCGTGACGCGGAACAACAGGCCGCCGATATTCAGATCGCCGAAATACGCGGACACCGTCGGATTGGCCGCGACGTTGAACGTCACGGTTCCGCTGCCCATTCCCAGCGCGCCGGCGGCGAGAGTCACTTCCGGCCTTCCCGCGTTCGTCCTCGCCTGCCAGCTGCAGCCGGCGACCGCGGTCACCGCGATCGATCCCGATCCGCCGCGCTCGTCGAAGCTCTGGCTCGTGGGTGAGATCCCCGTCACGCAGCCGCCCGCGTCCTGCGTGATCGTTATCGTCTGATAAACGCGGCCGCTGTCGCTGAACGTGATGTGGCCGACGCGCAACGCACCGCTGTTCGGCATGACGAACACGTCCACAAGCCGGCCGGCGTCCATCGTGCTCCGAATCAGAATCCACGGGACGTCGATGTTGGACCCCCCAAGGCAGCCGCGACCGATGTCGACATAGGCTTCCCAACCGTTCGGCGGAACGGAGAGCGCGATCGCGGGTGAGCAATTGCGCGAGCGCCGCAGCGTGAAATCGGCGCGCGGGATGTCGGGCACCGTCACGCCCTGCTCGCCCGAATCGTAGCCGTTCGCGGATGCGCGGACGCGGAAACTCCCGGCCGCGAGACCGCTGAGCACATACGTGCCCGAACTGTCCGTGGTTGAACTCTTGCCGTTGTTCGGCCCGGTGACAACCTCGACGCGGCTGCCCTCGATTCCTCTGTCATCGCTGCTGTCGTGAATCACGCCGGTCAGCGTGAACGTCTGCGGCGCTGGGCTTGCCGCCGGAATGTCCGCCGTGCCCGTCGCCGAACCGGTAAACGACGATCCATCTGAGAACGAAACGCGCGCCGCAACCGTCGTGGCCTGAGGATGCGACAGATCAGCATCCGTCGCATGGAGTTCGCGCGTATCCACCGTGCCGCTCGCAGGGCAGGTGTTGGCGGTATCGGAAATCGGCTGATCGTGATGCGAGGAGAACACGACGGTCGAGCCGTTCGAGAACGTCAGGTCGACCGACGAAATCGTCGCGGCGGCGCCGGCCGTCTCGCGAAGGTGGAGGACGACGCGGTACACGCAGCAGCCCGTTGATCCGGTCTCGGCCACGGCGGTCATCGACGTGATGGTGATGGCTGGCCGAATCGTTGTCGGCGACGGCGCGGGGGCGGGTGCCGACGGCGATTTGCTGCTGCAGGCCTGAACGAAGGCCAGTATGAAAGCGATAGCGGTCCGACGCAGCGCTCGCGGGGACGTCATACCGACCCCGTCAATAGTAGAACGAAAGCCATCGGCTACGCCGCGCCGGGGACGAGGTTTTCAAACCTCGTGTATTCGCGGATCCCGCTTCATCGACTCGGCTGATCGTGCGCCATCTGGCGCGCCACCAGCACGTCAATCTCGCCGCGATGGTCCTCGTAGTACACGAGGCACTCGTACACGTGGGCCTTCGCGACGATCGGCAGGCACGTCGTCGCAATGGTCTCGACGGTCTCGCCGTTCTGCAAGAGGCGATCACGTCGTGGACGGCAATACGAGTGCGCGCAACCGCCGCGGACGTCCACCGCACGATCTATCGATTCGACGTGCCCATGGAGATCTGGTTCGCCCTCGACGCTGGAGTCCGACCAGCGGAGCGTGGCTATCTCGAAACTCAAGTGTGACGCCGAGAAAAGCAGGTCGTGAGCAGGTGCGCTATCTCGACGTCATTTTCTGTCGCGAAACTGTCGCAGAACCCTATCGTTTTGACCTCGTTGGGGTTCCATTTGTGAGCGAAGGCAGATACCCAAATTGAAAGAACATTAGGAAAACGTCGCACGAAAGAAGGGATGGAGCCGGATCGTGTTGGCCCGAAGCAGGCGCCGCGAATCTCATCGAGACTGGTTCAGTCCTCGAAGCAGCTGACGAGCCGCGTCGGCCTGCTCCGTGTGTGGATACAACCGGACGATCCGCTGGCATTCGCCGCGGGCCAACTGACGATACTTCGCGGCGCTCGTCCGATCGTGCCGTTCGACGTATCGGCGGTGAAGGTCGCGGTAATCGACGGCGAGGTACAGCCGCAGCTCCGCATTCGCTTCGAAGCGCGGATGTCGCGCAAGGAAGCGCGTCTTGGCGTCGGCGGCGGCCCCGATCGCCGCGATGTCGGTCGGCGTCAACTGATAGAACTGGTACGACAGCAGCTTGAACTCCGCTGCCGCGGCATGCGCGCCGCGGGGCGCTTCAGTCACGTACTGGACGAAGGCGGCGCCGTCGTAGAAGAATTTCTTCTTCTCCCGGTTGTAGGCAATGCCGATGCCCAGCTCCCGTGTCCGGCTGAGTGCCAGATCGAGCAGCTCGCGCTCCTGCATGCCGTGCGATTCGACCTCGCGGTTCAGGATCGCCGCGAGCCCGTCGGCTTCGGCGCCGAGCTGAAACAGCGCCTCCCCGCGCTGAGGGGCCGGCGCCTCCGCCTGCCGCTTCAGACTCTCCATTTTCTTGAGCGTCGCGTTCAACGCCGCCGCCGACATGATGACGTCGGCCTGCGCCGCGGCCGCGATGAGCACCACGGCGGCGACTGCGGACGTCGCCCGCCGTCGTCCCAGCCACAGAAGCCCGAACACGGTCAGCGCGACGATCACGAGCGCTAGGCCCGTTGTGCGATCCGATATGGTGCGACGCTGGTACGTCGCGGTCGATCCGAACGTGAACCGATCCTCGCGACCGCCGGCGGTGATGCGTCCCAGGGTCTTGTGCGACGGATAGAGCTCGGTCAGCAGATCCGTGTGGATCGACAGCTGCGCGACCGCGCGCGGCGCCTCGTACGACAGCTCGCTTTCGAGGTACTCGAAGGCTGAGGGATCGCGCCATATGGCGACGCGGCCGAACGTCGCGGCCGGCGATGCGCCGTTCACGCCAACCCGCAGGTGCTTCGACAGGTATCCGCAGATCGTCGAGGTGGACGCGACGAGCTCGGCGCTCGAAATGCGCCCGTCGAGATCGCGATCGATCCGCAGAAGGAGATCGACATCGTCCAACGGCAGACGAACGAGCGCGTGGAGCACCCGCCCCTCGACGGAGAACTCGGCGTAGCTGACGCTGTTGGCGTGCGCGCCCACGGTCGCCGTTGCGAGCAGCACCGCCGCCGCGATACAGGAAAGGCGTCGCATACTGACGCTGGCCAGCTATAGCTGTAGCGCAGGCCTTCAGACCCCGCCAGAAGCGAAAGTATAATCCGCGCGCGTGCTCAATGGACTAACCAAAGCCTGCATGATCGCGCTCGCCACCGTGCTCGCGAGCCCGTTATCCGGATCGACGCTGCTGGCGCAGCCTGCCCCAACAACCAAGACTCTGCGCGCGCATCGGATTGCATCGCCTGTGCGCGTCGATGGCGTTCTCGACGAACAGGCGTGGAAAGAGGCGGAGTCCGCGACCGACTTCGTGCAGCAGGACCCGCACGTCGGCGAGCCGGTTTCGGAACCGACGGAAGTCCGGGTGCTCGTGGACGATGAGGCGATCTACTTCGGGATCGTGTGCCGCGACTCGGATCCGCACGGCGTCCTCGCGCGCGAGCTGCGGCGCGACAACCCGTTCGCCGCCGACGATCACGTCGAAATCCTGCTCGATACGTTTCACGATCACCGCAACGCGTATCACTTCGCCGTCAACCCGCTGGGGACGCAATACGACGCCTTGATCACGGACGAAGGCCACGACGTCAACCCCGAGTGGAACGAGCGGTGGTGGTCGGAGACGCGGATCACGGCGGACGGATGGACCGCCGAGATCAAGATTCCACTCACCACGTTACGGTCGGGACCGCATCTCGACACGTTCGGCGTGAACTTCAAGCGATACATCCGGCGCAAGAACGAGAGCGCGCAGTGGACCGGATGGAGCCGTGACTTCCCGTTCCTGCAGGTCTCGCAGGCGGGCCACCTGCTCGACGTCGAACAGCTGAAAACCGGTCTCACGCTGCGCGTGAAGCCGTACGTGCTCGGCGGATTCCGCGACACCGCGACATCAGCCGGCAGCGTGGAGCGGCTGCACGACGTCGGGCTCGAGACCGTCCGGTTCAGCGTCACGCAGGGGCTGACGGCCGAACTGACGGCCAACACCGACTTCGCGCAAACCGAAGTCGACGACGCCGTGGTGAACCTCACGCGCTTCCCCGTCTTCTTTCCGGAGAGGCGCGAGTTCTTCCTCGAGCGCGCCGGCATTTTCGAGTTCGGACTCGGCGGACGCCGCGGCGGCGCCGCCGAGCGCAACCTGCAGATGTTCTTCTCCCGGCGCATCGGCCTCACCGACGATCGCGTCCCGGTCCCGGTGCACGCCGGCGCGAAGCTCGTCGGACACGGGGCCGGCCTCGACGTCGGATTGCTGGACGTGCAGACGGGCCGATTCGGCGCGACGCCTGGAAGCAACTACCTCGTGTTCCGCGCCAAGCGGAACGTCCTCGCACGGTCGAACGTCGGCGTCTTCGCCTCGAACCGTCAGGCGACCGGGTCGGACTACAACAGGGTGATCGGCAGCGACGTCAACTTCACGGTCTTCAAGAACACCGACATTCAAGGATTTCTCGCGAAATCCGACACGCCCGGAGTGCACGGCAACGACTACGCCGGCAGGGCGAAGTACAACTGGTTCACCGATCGGCAGGAGGTCTTCGTCGAGCACCTCTACATCGGGCCGGAGTTCAAGCACGATGTCGGCTTCGTCCGGCGCGCCGGCATACAGCGGACCGACGCGGCCTACATCTGGCAGCCGCGCCCGCGCCGGTGGAACGTGCGCAACTTCGTGTTCCGCAACGAGCTGGTCTACACGACCGACATCGATCGGGCGCTCCTCGGCCGCGAGCAGATCTCGCAGTGGACGACGCGCTTCCTGAGCGACGACGCGACGCGCGTCAACACGACGCACACGTTCGACCGCGTCGAACGCGCCTTCGAGATCGCCAGGGGCGTGATCGTGCCCAGGGGCGATTACGGCTTCCGCGACACCTGGATGGAATACGAGGGCAGCGGCAAACGCCTGCTGTCCGGCCGCGTCCGGTACGGCGGCGGCGACTTCTACGGTGGAACGCGACAATACGTGCAGCTGGCGCCGGCGTTCCGGCCGATGCCGCTCGTGTCGGTCGAGGCGAGCTACGAGTACAACGACGTCACGCTGCCGCAGGGCGCGTTCACGACGCACGTCGTGAACGGCCGGATGAGCGTCAACCTGAGCAACAAATGGCTGACGACGACGCTCGCGCAGTACGACAGCGCCTCGTCGCGCCACGTCCTCTTCTTCCGCCTGAACTACATCTTCCGTCCAGGCGACAACGTGTTCTTCGTGTTCAACCAGACGACCCAGCCGGCCACGCTGGGCGCCGCTCAGCGCGATCGCGCCGTGATGCTGAAATGGACGTACGCGTTTGACTTCTGAAAAAGCAAATGCAACGACGAAAGCACGAAGACTCGCGGTTTATTTCTTCTCGTCGTATTCCCCGCGCGGGACGATCGCGAGGTACCGCAGCGGCTCGGTCCCCGTGCTGAAATGCTGATGCCAGTGCGGCCCGCCGGGGACGCCGCAGAGCGTTCCCGTGCCGTACTCCGCGCGGTGAGCGCTGCCGGCTTTCACCGCCGCCTCGTACTCCTTCAGATCGCGCGCCTCCGACCAGATGTCGTAGCCGGCGCCCTTCAGGATGACGAACATCGGCTGGTTGCCGTGCTTGTGCGCGTAGGCCTGCGGGCCGGTCAGCTCGCTGATGTGGACGTTGGGATGCGTGCGGTGGCCGACGGTCGACATCATATTGAAGAACGCGGTCCGGTTGCCGCGCGCCTCGCGCATCGCGACCGGATGCTCGCGCAGATCGTCGACATAATGCCCCGGATACGTCGTCGTCGACAGGGTGCGCGCCCGCTCTTCGGGGTTCTCGGCAGGGTTCTGGCGACCGCTGCGCAGTTCGACCTCGACGAACGGATACATGTTGATCGCGTAGCCGGTGACCGCGAGCAGCCGCACCGGCTGGGTCGGATCGAGGTTCGTGTGCTGCATCTCGTGATCGACGGGAATCGCGAACAGCGAGTTCTTCTTCCAGGCGTACTTGTTCGACGGCAGCCCGCCCGTCATGCCGCGATACTCGGTCTGGCCGCGGCCGCTCAGCACGTAGAACAGCGCCTCGCCTTCCCACCCGTAGCCGTGCCAGACGGTTTTCCTGCCTGGCGGAATCTCGATGACCTGCGTCAGCTGAGCGGCGCCGCCGACGCGCAGCACCTTCGCCTTGTCGCCGAGCTGCGGACGATCCGCGAGCGGCAGCGTATTCAGATTCCAGCAGTAGCCCTCGAGTGAATTCTGCTCGACGAACGCCGGCCACCACGAGGCGATGGCCGGAGACGGCCGCTTTTCGACGGTCAGCTGGTACTCCGTCTTGCCGTCGAACGCGATCCGCTTCTGCGCGGCGGCGCCAGCCGTAGCCGCGATGACGGCAATACAAGCGGCGAACAACATCTGTTTCATGGCGTGGTTTGACGAGAAGGTGTGAATGGTCTTACCTTTGCGCGGCATGCTAGCCGCCGGGTTCGGGACGTGTCAAGGTCGCTGATGGACCGCCGCGAGTTTCTGACAGCGCTTGCTGCGCTCGTCGCGACTCCACCGAAGCCCATGCGACAGGCTCAGGGCATGCCGCTGCCGCCGCTGTCCTGGACCTGCCCGATGCATCCGGAGGTCGTCGACGACCAGAGCGGCACGTGCCCCATCTGCAAAATGCCGCTGACGCCGGTGCGTCTCGATCTGGTGTGGAGCTGCCAGCTGCACCTCGACGCGGTCACCGAGCGGCAGCCGGGGCGTTGCCGCATTTGCGGGAGGCAGCTCGTCAAGATCATCAAGGCGCTCTCGTTCACCTGCCCGGTGCATCCGAAGGTCACGGTGGTCGATCCGGGCCGGTGCCCGATCGACAAGCGGACACTCGTGGCGAGATACTCGCTTCGGCCGCACGGCGATCACAATCCGAAGCACGGCGGGAACTTCGTCATGGCGCCGAACAACTGGCACGTGGAGGCGACGCATCCGGCGCCGTCGCAGTTTCGGCTGTACGTCTACGACGATTACTCGCGGCCGTTCATTCCGAAGGGGTTCGCGAGCCGCATCGTCATGGAGGACGCTTCAGTCCCGTTCAAGCCCGCAGCCGGCGGCGCCTACCTCGAAGCGAGAATCCCGCAGCTGGCGCTGCCGGCGGTCATCGCCGTGAAGGCGCGCTTCGAGCACGACCAGCCGGAGTACCGCTTTGACTTCCAGTTCTACGACTACTCCAGGGAGCCACAATGAGCAGCGCGCCAAGGGGGGGAACTGTTGACGTGCCCGACGGCGTCCGAGAGAATGCGCGAATGCTAGCGAGCGCCCGCGGCCAGGGCCGCGTGTCGGAAGCCATCGTCCGCCGGATCAAGGACCAGATTACGAAAGGCCGGCTCGTGGCCGGACACAAGCTGCCCGCCGAACGCGAGATGGCGCGTCAGTTCAAAACCAGCCGCGTCTCCGTGAGGGAGGCGTACCGCTCGCTCGAGGAGCTTGGGCTGCTCCGCATCCGGCGCGGCGCCGACGGCGGCGCGTTCATTCTCAAGCTCGATCACGAGCCGGTCCTCCGATCGCTTGCCCTCGTCCTCGGCCTTGGTCGGACGTCGCACCGGCAGCTGACCGACGCCCGCATGCTGATCGAGCCGCCGATCGCGCGGCTCGCGGCGCTTCGGGCGAACAAGGAGGATGTCGCTCGACTCGAGCGGGCGCTGCTGGAGGAAGAGGAGGCGGCGCGGCGGACCGGACCGTTCCGCCCGACCGACTCGCGCTTCCACCGCTCGGTCGCAGACTGCACGCACAACCTTCCGCTGATCGTGCTGATGAATGCGCTGGCCGATCTGACTGCCGACGTGGCGTCGGCCCTCGACGCCTCGACGCGCGCGCGCCACCGGCTGAAGAACTGCCAGTATCACCGGCTGATGTTCGACGCCATCCGCCAGCACGACGGCGAAGCCGCGTACGCGACGATGGCCGAGCACGTTGGAGACATCCAGCGGCGCGTGCACCGCAGCCTGGTGACACGCAACTCGTAGGGTCAATCCCCGCTACAGCCTGGAGTGATAGTGGTCCCAGGTCTTCTTGAGGAGGCCCGGCGTCCGGAGTCTCTCCCGGAACGCCTGCTGCTCCGCGTCGCTGAACACGTATGGCTCGCCGATCTGCATTGCCATGTACTGCCGGTACGCGTTCTCTTCCATGTAGGCCGCCAGCGCGAAACACTCGACGACATCGGCGCCAACGACGACGGCGCCATGCGATTTAAGGAGCGCTGCCGCGGCGGCGCCGAGCGTCGCGGTGACCTTCTCACCCATGGCCTTGGTGTTCACTGACAGAGGCGAATCGACGAGTGGGATGTCACCGAGGAGCGCGCCTTGCGCGTACACGACACGGTACTTGGCTCCGACCATCGTCAAAAATGTCGACCAGCGCGGATGCGTGTGCATGACCGCGCCGACGTCGGGTCGCGCGCGATAGATTTCAGAGTGGATGTGAAACTCGAGCGGCGGCCGGGCGCGGCCCTCGACCAGATTGCCGTCGAGATCGACGGCGACAATGTCGTCGGTCGTCAGCGCTCCGCGCGCCGAGGCCGCGGAGTTGATGTAGAACGACGTCGAGTCGCGGCGGGCGCTCCCGTGGCCGCTGTGGTCGACGATGTCCGCGCGCGCAAGCATGCGAATCGCATCGACCAGCAGCGGCTTGAGTTCGGCGGCTTTCACGGCCTCGGCCCTACCTGACTTACCGGACCCATCCGTCTGCGCTCGCGCGTCCTGCTCGAGGCGAGCTGCGGCGGACAAGCGCGACCCACGCGACAACGCTCACTTCCACGGCAAGACCGACACGTGGATGGCGCCCGGTGCGCCTTCCCCACCGACGGACTTGATCGCGTAATCGACCTGCG
>WNFV01001868.1_pt1 | contig 28387 bp, 23 predicted proteins | sample 5400101 | NCBI WGS metagenome assembly WNFV01 (sample SAMN13153361, study PRJNA577476) | soil metagenome | isolation source: 115 cm soil or saprolite under grassland replicate 1 | place: USA:California | collected 2016-06-15
CCGACCTCCGGCAGGCGCTGCTGAATCGATCGGAAACGGTGATCCGCAATTTCACCGATAACCTGATGTCCTATGCCATCGGCCGGCGCATCGAGTACTACGATCAGCCCACGGTCCGCGCGATCGCCAAAAAAGCCGCGGCGAACGGCAATCGCTTCTCCTCGTTCGTGCTCGGAATTGTAAACAGCGCGGCGTTCCAGATGGGCAGGGTGGAACCCGTCACCACTACGGCTGCGGTTGAGAGGTAGGCGACATGTACATCACGAAGAAGCACATTTCCCGGCGCACGGTCCTCAAAGGCATGGGCGTCACCGTGGCGCTGCCGGTCCTGGACGCCATGGTGCCGGCCGGCACGGCGTGGGCGAAGACTGCCGCCGGGGCTCCGGGTTCCAAGGTCCGCCTCGTGGCGATGGAAATGGTCCATGGCGCCGCCGGCAGCACCGCCTTTGGCGTGAAGAAGAACCTCTGGGCGCCGGAAAAGGTCGGCCGCGACTTCGATCTGTCGCAAACCAGCCTTGCGCCGCTCGAGCCGTTCCGGAACGACCTCACCATCATCAGCAATACGGATCTGCGGAACGCCGAAGCGTTCTCGCTGCCCGAGATCGGCGGCGACCATTTCCGCTCGAGCGCGGTCTTTTTGACGCAGTCGCACCCGAAGCAGACCGAGGGCAACGATGTGCACGCCGGCACGTCCCTCGACCAGCTGTACGCGAAGAAATACGGCCAGGACACCCCGATTCCGTCGATGCAGCTGTCGATTGAGAACGTCGACCAGGCGGGGGGCTGCACCTACGGGTACTCGTGCATCTACACCGACACGATCAGCTGGGCGTCGCCGACGCAACCGCTGCCGATGGTCCGCGATCCGCGCGTGGTGTTCGACCAGTTGTTCGGCGTCGGCGCGACCGCCGAGGAGCGCGCCGCGAACCTGCGCGCCGACAAGAGCATCCTCGACTGGGTGACGACGCAGATTTCGCAGCTTCGCAAGGAAATCGGCGCGTCCGACCGCGCACGGCTCAACGAGTACGTCGAGAACATCCGCGAGATCGAGCGCCGCATCCAGCGAGTTGAAGCGCGCAACAGCAGCGGCGAAAACCGCGCGTTCCCCGAAGCGCCGATCGGCGTGCCCGATTCGTTCGAGGAGCACGTCCACATCATGATGGATCTGATCGCGCTGGCGTTCGCGGCCGACACGACGCGCGTCTTCTCGTTCAAGCTGGGTCGCGACGCGTCGGGCCGGTCGTACCCGGAAAGCGGCGTCACCACCGGGTTCCACAATGCGTCGCACCACGGTGAGCGCGAGGACCGCATCCTGGATTTCGCGAAAATCAACAAATATCACGTCAGCATGGTGCCGTACCTCCTCGAGAAGCTGAAGAACACGCCGGACGGCGACAGCAACCTGCTGCAGAACAGCTTGATCCTCTACGGCTCGCCGCTGGCCGACTCCAACATTCACAACCACCGCCGCGCGCCGCTGTTCGTCGCCGGCCATGCCGGCGGCCGGCTGAAGGGTGGCGTGCATGTCAAGGCTCCGGACGGCACGCCGATGGCCAATCCGATGTTGACGATGCTCCACATGATCGGCCGCGACGACATGGAGCAGTTCGGCGACAGCACCGGCGAGCTCGAGTTGAACAACGCCGTGGCGCCCGCAACAACTGAGGCGCCGGCGAAGCAGGGATAAATGTCGGGAGAACACACGATGATGCGAACAACGCTGGTCTCGATGAGCGCGCTGGGCGCGCTCTGCCTGTCGGCGCTGATCCACGCCGCGGCGCCCGCGACGTCGGTGGTCGAGGCGGCCATGCAGGGCAACAAAGAGGCCGTGCGCGCGCTGCTCAAGCAGGGCGCGGATGTGAACTCGGCGCTCGGCGACGGCATGACGGCGCTCCACTGGGCCGTCCAGAAAGGCGACATCGAGCTCGCGCAAACGCTGCTGTACGCCGGCGCCAACGTCAAGGCCACGACGCGCATCGGCGCGTACACGCCGCTCCTCATCGCCAGCAAGAATGGCAACGCCGCGATGATCGAGACGCTCATCGGCGGGGGCGCCGATCCCAACATGGCGACCTCGAATGGCACCACGCCGCTGATGTTCGCCGCGCAGGCGGGCAGCCCGGCGGCCGTGAAGATGCTGATCGATCGCGCCGCCGACGTGAACGCCAAGGAGAAGGTCAAAGGCGAGACGGCGCTGACGTTCGCAGCCGCGTACGGCCGAGCCGACGTGATCCGCATCTTGACGGCACACGGCGCCGACCTGAAGGTCACGACCAAAGTGATCGACATGGCCCAATACAACAAGGAGGAGGCCGAGCGGCTTGCCCAGTTCCAGCAGCAGCAACAGGCCGCGCAGGCGGCCGGACGCGGCGGCCGCGGAGCAGCCGCGGGCGCCGAACCGCAGGGCCGCGGCCGTGGCTTCAATCCGAACGCGAAGCCGGGGATCGATCGTCAGTTCAACTTCACCGAGCTCGTCGCGTATTGGGGCGGACTGGCGCCGATGCACCTGGCGGCGCGACAGGGCGAAATCGAGGCGGTCAAGGCGTTGATCGAAGCCGGCGCGGACGTCGATCAGCCGACGGTGGGCGATAAGAGCACGCCGATGCTCGTCGCCACCATCAACGGCCACTTCGATCTGGCGAAGCTCCTGCTCGACAAGGGCGCCAACCCGAAGGCGGCGCAGCACAACGGCGTGACGCCGCTCTACGCGGCGCTCAATTGCCAGTGGGCGGCGAAGGCGCTCTATCCGCAGCCGCGCGCGTTCGAGCAGCAGCACACGTCATATCTCGAGCTGATGAAAGCGCTCCTGGACAAGGGCGCGGATCCGGACGCGCGCCTCACGAAGAAGGTGTGGTACGCGCAGTACGATTTCGATCAGTCGGGCGTCGACGAAGCCGGCACCACGCCGTTCTGGCGCGCGGCGTATGCCTCGGATGTGGACGCCATGAGACTGCTGGTGAGCTACGGCGCCGACACGAACATCCCGTCGATGCGAATGCCCGGACGCGTGCGCACCGGCGACGTCGGCGAGCGTGCGGTGCAGGACGTGTCGGGCGTGCCGCCGATTCCGGTCGGCGGCCCGGCGGTGCCGCCGCTGCTGGCCGCGTCGGGTCAGGGATACGGCGAAGGCTTTGCTGCGAACCATCATCGATACGCCCCCGGCGGGATGCTGGCCGCGGTCAAATACCTCGTCGAAGAGCTGCACGCCGACGTGAACTCGCGGGACCACGAGGGCAACACCGCGCTCCACAACGCGGCCGCGCGCGGCGACAACGAGATGATCCTGTATCTCATCTCGAAGGGAGCCGACCCCAAGATCGTCAACCGCGGTGGTCAGACCACCGTGGACATGGCCAACGGTCCGGTGCAGCGCATCTCGCCCTTCCCCGAAACGATCAAGCTCCTCGAGGGGATGGGCGTCAAGAACAACCACAAGTGCGTGGCCTGCTGATGTGAGGATGGAACGTTTTCGTTCCGTCCCCTGAATCAGCGCAGGCGATAGATGCCGGCGGCAATCATCGCCGCTCCGCCCAACCGTGCAACACGGGCGCCGCCAGGTCCGGACTTTTCGATCAGAACCAGGATCGTGAGCGCAGCCACCCAGACCAGGTTCATCACGCCAACCACGAACAGTACGCACATCAGTGCCCAGCAGCATCCAAGGCAGTACAAACCGTGCCGGGCGCCCATCTGCAGCGCGCCCAGCCTGCCGTCACGCCAATGCGTCATCAGAAAACCGAGGGGACTCCGGCAGTGCGTCAGGCACGCGCCCTTGAATGGCGTGAGTTGGTACGCGCCCGCGCCAATCAGAATCGCGGCGGCGAGATACCGGCTCGACGTCGCCATCGCGGACGACAGCAGCGCGGCTTCGTGCAGCCCCCACTGCGCCGCCGCGGCGCCGGCGCTGAACGCGGTCCAGATCAACGCGTAACCCAGCCCGAACGCCAGCACCATGAATGGCACGCGTCGTTCGTCGCGCCGGGCGGACGCCGCGGCGAAGAGCAGCAGGACAGGCGCGGCCGCGCCGGCCATCATGCCCATCATCATCACCGTCCACATCGTAAACGTGAAGAACGCGTCCGTTGCCGTCCACGGCATGTCCATGACCATGCCCATCTCGGCCATCATCGCGTCGTGCTGCATCGACGCGGACATGCCTCGAGCGAGATGGACGAGATACGCCCACGCGGCGGCCGTAATAACGGCGAGGCTGACCAGAATAAGCAGACGGTCGCGGCGCGATGACGTCACGGTCGGCGCTTCACAGGCGCTTCAAGCGTGAACGCACGGATATCATTGCCGCCGCACACGGACCGACGACACACAATCGTTCAAGCCCTCTTTGGGACAGTCGTGCTGCCGCACGAGCTGCAGGTTCGGGACGTCCTCGGTGACGTCGAGCGAGTCATCGCGGTAGTTGGGGTCGCGGTACAGCGTCGCGCGCCATCCCGGCGCGACACGCACCGACGAGATGCAGTCGTTCCAATCGCGAACGGTGCCGTCGTCGCTGTCGTGAAGACACGGACCGCGGAAGTCTCGCAGATCCGGGATGTCGGCGATGATGTGCGCGGAGTTGCCAAGATAGTTGGCGTGCTCGTAGACGATGATGCCCGTCGAGAAATCCGACGGCGCCATCGGCAGATCCTTTGCGGTGCACCCGTCCGCGAACGCCGCCACGCAGACTCCGACCGCCAGGAAAGCGGTTCTACGCACTCCGCCAGGAGAACGGCGCGTACTGGCCATTGTTTTGACCGGTCGTGTCGTCCCACGCAAGACCGAGCGCGTGCACGTGGCTCTTCACGGCATGCGCGAGCGCGAAACGATCCGCGGCGGGATGACCCGTGTTGTCGAAATGAAGCGGCTCGGTGGCGTCCGGGTTCACTCCCATGGCCGGAACGGCGGCCATGTCGACGAGGTTCGACGCGATGACCGACCAGCGCGGTCCGGTGCGATCGAAACGGATTGGCGCGGCCTCGACGCCGAGAAATTTTCCGATCAAGCCCGACAGCGCCGCCATCGGGCCGCCAGCGCCGCCGCTGGCGATGGCCACAATCGCCTCCTGCTGCTCCGCGCTGGCGCGTTCGTCCGCGATCAGGCCGACGGACCAGTTGCCTTTGCCCATCGCCTCCGGCGTGAATCCCAGCACGATGAACGCGAGCCTATCGAGCGAGACACCGCCAAAGGCGCCCTTTTCGATCTGGAACGCCATCGCGAAGGTGCACGAATCCGTGGTCGGACGGACCGCCATCTGCCCCGGCAGACACGGGCAGATGAAATCGCAGCTGCAGGTTTCGTAGTACTGCCCGCTCACCTGCCAGGTTGTCGTAGCCATGCGCTCATTATACGGCGGACCGTCTCGGACGCGCCTGACAACACCCGATGTGTCGAAGCCCCAGGCGCACTTCGTCCAGGTTCAGCGGCTTCCGAACGAACCAGCGCGCGCCGAGCTCGCGCGCCTGCCGATCCGCGTCGACCGCCGCCGACATCACCACCACGGGGATCCAGGCGAGGGAGCGGTCGTGCAGCTGCGCGGTCCTGAAATGGTGTCCGTCCATCACTGGCAGCATCAGATCGAGCAGGATGATGCACGTTTCCGCGTGCGAACGCAGGTGGTGCAGCGCTTCGCGGCCGTTGGCCACCGTCGCGACGTCGTACCCCGCGCCGGTCAGCGCCATGTGCAGCAGCTCGCGGACCTCCGCGTCATCGTCGACGACCAGAACCGAACAGCGATGTGACGAAGAGGATTCGAGAGTCATCGGTCAATGCCTGGCAGACCGGTTCTCGTAAGAGCCGCGGGCCAGGTGCTCCACCGTCAAGGCGAGCTCGGTCGGATCGATCGGCTTCGCCACGTGCACCTGGTAGCCCGCATTCAGCGCCTGGCGTCGATCCTCGCTGCGCGCCAGGGCGGTCAGCGCCGCGGCCGGCGTGAGTCGGCCGCCTGCATCGTCCATTTTGCGGATCTCGCGAATGAACTGCAGGCCGTCTTCCTCCGGCATGACGAGATCGCTGATGATGACGTCGGTCGGATCACGCTTGAAGCGATCGCGCGCCTCTTTCGCCGACGCGGCGGTGACGACGATCGCGCCATGCTGTTCGAGTGTCGCGCGTACGAACTCCCGTGCGCGTGGATCGTGGTCGACCACGAGAACGGAGACGCCACGCAGCGAAGGCGCGGCGGCAATGGGCACGATGGAGGGTTCCACGATCCGTGTGCCGGTTTGTCGCAATGGAAGGCGCACGACGAAGGTCGATCCGGCGTTGTCGCCGCCGCTCGATGCCGACACCGTGCCGCCGTGCAGCTCGACCACATGTCGGACAATCCCGAGGCCGAGGCCGAGGCCGCCGTACCGGCGGGTCGGGCTGGCGTCGCCCTGACGGAACCGCTCGAACAGGTGTTCGGCGACCGCCGGCTTGAAGCCGATGCCGCTGTCGCGCACGGCGAGACACAGCTGATCGTGCTCGACCGCCAGCCGCACGTCGACACGCCCTCCGCGGGGCGTGAACTTGATGGCATTCGAGACCAGATTCCAGACAACCTGCTGGAAGCGGTCCGGGTCGATTGAGACGGACTCAATCGTTGGGTCCAGCGACAGATTCACGCTGATGTGCTTCGCCTCGGCGGCCTCGCTGAGAGAATGGACCGCGGACTCGACGAGTGGCTGAACGTTTACGGTCCGCACCGAGATCTGCAGCCTGCCTCCGACAGCTTCGGAGATGTCCAGCAGATCCTCAATCAGGCGCGACTGAGCCCAACCTGCGCGCTCGATTGACTGCACCGCGCGCGTGACTTGTGTCGCGTCGAGTTTGCCGCTTGCCAGCAGACGGGACCACCCCAACACCGAATTGAGCGGCGTCCGCAATTCGTGCGACAACGTCGTCAGGAACTCGTCCTTGAGGCGATTCGCCGCCTCGGCCTGACGCGACTGCTCGTCGGCGATCGTCAGCAGCCCTTCGTAATGTTTGGTGAGCCGCTCGATGTCGCCGTGCAGCCGCCTCGCGACGACGATGCCGACGGTGATCGCACCCGCGAAGATTGCCAGCGCGAGGATCACGGACCCGACGTGTTCGATTTCCCAGACCAGCACAGCGGCAAGAACGCCAATCGTCACAAACGGCGTGACGAACAAATGGCCGAGCTGTGACTGCACAGACATTGTTGATGTTTTAAGGTGCAAGCACATGGCCGGGAACCGGCTCGACCGTAAACACGACAATTGGCGTAACTCTTGTAGTCGAGCGGCCGATGGCCGGGCCTGTCGTCCGCGTGGCCGCGCTTGCCGACCTGCATTGCACCAAGACGTCGCAGGGTGCCTTTCAGCCCCTCCTTGCGCGGATTGCCGAATCGGCCGACGTCTTGCTGCTGGCCGGCGACCTCACAGACTACGGGCTTCCAGACGAAGCGAAAGTGCTGGCGAAGGAGTTCTCCACGTTCCGCATCCCCGTCGCCGCCGTGCTCGGCAATCACGATCTCGAATCGGGCAAGGCCGACGAAGTGCGGAAAATTCTGGTCGACGCCGGACTCGTAGTGCTCGACGGCGACGCGTGCGAGCTGAACGGGATCGGCATCGCGGGCGTCAAAGGCTTCGGCGGCGGTTTCGGGAAGCGTGCGCTTGGCCCCTGGGGCGAGACGATCATCAAGCAGTTCGTCCGTGAAGCGGTCGACGAAGCGCTGAAGCTCGAGGCGGCGCTCGCGCGGCTGCGCACGGCGCAACTGATCGCGCTGCTGCATTACTCGCCGGTCCAGGAAACCGTCGATGGCGAACCGTTGGAGATCTACCCGTTCCTCGGGTCGAGCCGCCTCGAGGAGCCGATTGGCCGCTATCCCGTCACGCTCGTGCTGCATGGCCATGCGCATCGTGGCCAGCTGGAAGGCCGAACGAAGAGCGGCGTGCCCGTGTACAACGTCTCGATGCCGCTGCTCACGCGCACGTTCGCCGATCGGCCACCGTTCCGCGTCTTCGAGGTTCCCGTTGGGGATCGCATGGTGGGCGAGCCGTCGCCTGCCCATTCCACGGTCGCTGCGCCGGTGGCGGTGCCCGAGCCGGCTCCGGCGATTGCCACCGTCTTACAGCCGCGCCGCCGTTCGACCGACGCCATCGCGTCCTGAGGACGGCATGGAAACCTCCACTGCACGAGCGATTCACGATCCTGCCGCCGACTTCTACATCGATGCGCTGCGGAAGCTGCAGGACACGAACATTCCGTTCCTGATCGGCGGGGCCTTCGCGTTCTCGCATCATGCGCACGTGCCGCGCGACACCAAGGACATCGATGTCTTCGTCAAACCCGACGATTGTCCGCGCGTCCTCGATGCGTTCGAGCAGTTGGGCTACCGGACGGAGCTGCCGTTTCCCCACTGGCTCGGGAAGATCCGACGCGACGACTACTCCATGGACGTGATCTTCAATTCCGGCAACGGCATCGCGCGGGTGGACGATTTGTGGTTCGAGCACGCGCCGAAAACCAACGTCCTCGGGTTGATCGTGCGGCTGTCGCCGGTGGAGGAGATGATCTGGTCCAAGGCGTTCATTCAGGAACGCGAGCGCTTCGACGGTGCCGACGTCCTGCACCTGCTGCGCGAAACAGGCCCGTCACTCGACTGGCCCAGATTGCTCATGCGATTCGGCGACTACTGGCGGGTGTTGCTCAGCCACTTGATCCTGTTCGGCTTCGTGTACCCAGACAAACGGCAGAACATTCCCAATTGGGTGATGGAAGAACTGACGCGGCGGCTCACGGTCAGCCGTCCGAATCTCCAGAGCGACACGTGCTACGGGACGCTGCTCTCACGGGAGCAGTACCTGCACGACATCGATCGCTGGAAATACCGAGACGGCCGAGAACAGCCGGACGGTCCGATGACACGCGAACAGATTGAGATCTGGACGGCGGCGATAAGGGACAAAAGCTGAAGTGGGGTCAGATCTGACCCTTCAGCGCGAGCTGAAGCGCCTCCGCCAGGTGCACCGCCTGCCGCCCCGTCGCCTGCGCGATTTGCTCCCGGCAGCTGAAACCATCGGCGACGATGAGCGTCTCTGGCGATGCGCGGCGGACGGCGGGCAGCAGCACGAGCTCTCCGACCTTCATCGACACCTCGTAGTGATCGGCCTCGAAGCCGAAGCTGCCGGCCATGCCGCAGCATCCCGAGTCGAGCGACTCGAGAGTAGCTCCCGCCGTCCGCAGCACCGCCTCCTCATCGTCCATCTTCGCAATCGCCTTGTGATGGCAGTGGCCGTGGAGCATCACCGCACGCGCGAGCTGTGGCGGCCGGTAGCGCGGCACTTTCTGCTGTAGGAATTCGCTCAGCAGAAAGGTCTGCTGCGATAGTCGGTGGGCATCCTTGTCGTCCGGGAAGAGGCCGACGAGCTCGTCGCGAAAGACCGCAAGGCAGCTCGGCTCGAGGACGACGATCGGCGTACCAGCCCGAATCGCCCCACGGAGCCCGTCCATCACATTGCGCAGCCGCCGTTTGGCGCGGCCGAGGAACCCGTAGTCGTAGAGCGGCCGGCCGCAGCACATCGACCGCGACGGCACCGCCACCTGGAATCCCGCGGCCTCGAGCACGTCAGTCGCGGCGATCGCGGCGTGGGTGTGAAAGTGGTTGGTGAACGTGTCGGGCCAGAGGATGACCGGCGACCTCCGTCCCTCCCGGCGACCTCCGTCCCGCCCAGGCACCTCCGTCCCTCCCGGCACGGTTCGTGCGCGGCTTCTGAACCAACTGACGAACGTTTGGCCGGCAAACCGCGGCATATCGCGTTCCGGCGCGATGCCGGCCACCCGTTTCATGGCACCGGACACGACTGGGGCGTGCGTGACTGCATTTGCCAAGCCGGGCGCAATGGATGCGAGCCTCGCCCAGATGTCGATGAATCCCATCGCGTACGCAGACGCCGGGCGCCGCCGTCCCTCGTAGTAATGCGACAGGAACTCGGCCTTGTATGTCGCCATGTCGACGCTGACGGGACATTCTGTTTTGCACCCCTTGCACGCGAGACACAGATCGAGTGCCTCCTTGACGTTCTCGTCCCGCCAGCCGTCGGTCAAGGGATCGCCTCGCAGCATTTCGAACAGCAGCCGCGCGCGCCCGCGAGTCGAGTGCGCCTCTTCGTGCGTGACCTTATAGCTGGGGCACATCGTCCCGCCGTGCTCCCGGCGGCATTCGCCGACGCCGACGCAGCGCAGCGTCGCGTGGGCGAGGCTGTGGCGATCGCTCTCAAATGCGAATGAGGTCGAGGGCTGCAGCGGACGGTAATCCACGCCGAGCCGCAGGTTCTGATCGATGCGGTACGAGTCGACAACCTTGCCGGGATTCATTTTCGCGCCCGGATCCCAGATGGCCTTGAACCGGCGGAACGCCTCGACCAGCTCGGGACCGAACATCTTCGACAGAAACTGGCCGCGCGACTGGCCGTCGCCGTGCTCGCCGGAGAGCGATCCGCCGTACGACACGACCAGGGAGGTCGCCTCTTCCATGAACGCCTTGTATTTCTCGATGCCAGGCGCCGTCTCGAGGTCGAAGTTGAGCCGTGTGTGGATGCAGCCCTCGCCGAAGTGTCCGTACAGCGCGCCAGCGTAGTCGTACCGTGCGTACAGTTTCCGCAGAGCGCGCAGGTAGTCGCCGACACGGTGGGGCGGCACGGCGGAATCCTCGAAGCCCTCCCACGTCAGCGGCGCGTTCGGGACATGCGCCGTTGCGGCGAGCCCCGACTCGCGGACCTTCCAGACTCGGTGTTGCTCCGTCAGGTCGGTATGGAGCCGCATCGCGGGCGGATGTGGTTTCGTCTGGAGCGACGCCATCAGCGCGCGTGCCTTCATCTCGCTCTCCTCGCGCGTGTCGCCGCCAAACTCCACCAGCAGCCAGCCGCGGCCATCGGGCAGCAGCTTGATGTTCTCCGAATGGATGTTGGCCTTCACCATGTCGTCGATCAGTTTTTCGTCCATCCCTTCGAGACCGATCGGACGGCACTCGAGCACCTCGGGGACATGATCGGCTGCGCTGTACACGTCGGGGTACCCGAGCGACAGGAGCGATCGCGCGCGCGGCTCGGCGATCAACATCAGCTCGGCGTGAAGGATGGTGGCGCAGGTCGATTCGGTTCCCACGAGCGCGCGCGCCACGTTGAAGCCGCTCTCGGGCAGCAGATCGTCGAGGTTGTATCCGGACACGCGGCGTGGAATCTTCGGAAAGTGTGTACGGATCAATTCCGCATATTCGTCGCGCAGCTGTTTCAAGGCGGCGTAAATCTCGCCGCGTCGTCCTCCGCCCGCTATGAGGCGCTGCAGCTCATCGTCCGGTGTGGGCCCCACCCACATGCGCAGGCCGTCGTACGTCAGGATCTCGAGACGATGCGTGTTGTCGGATGTGCGGCCGCCGGGGCCATAAAACTGGGACATCACCGAATGGACGCCGCACGAGTTGTTGCCGAGCATTCCGCCGATCGTGCAGCGGCTGTGCGTCGCCGGATCGGGGCCGAAGGTCAGGCCGCGGCGTCGTGTGGCGTCTCGCAGCGTGTCGAGCACGACGCCTGGTTCCACGCGCGCGAGGCGCGCATCGGCGTCGATCTCCAATACGCGGTTCACGTACTTCGACATGTCCAGGACGACCGCGACGTTACAGCATTGCCCGGCGAGGCTCGTGCCGCCGCCGCGTGACAGGATCGGCGCGCCGTGCCGCCGGCATACCTCGATCGTGGAGACGACGTCGTCCACGTCCCGCGGCACGACGACGCCGATGGGAACCTGGCGGTAGTTCGATGCGTCGGTGGCGTACAGCGCGCGGCTTCCGCGATCGAAGCGGACCTCGCCGCGTATGGCGCGCTGAAGATCGTGTGGGAGACCGTCTATGTCGTGTGTTGCCACCGATGTGCCGTCCAGACGAGCGCCGCGCATCCCGCGACGGTCATTGCAACGACCGGCAACCGTTCGTTCATCCAGGTCTGCAGGCTTCTGTGCACGCTCCGGCCGGCGAACCGGCCATGAGCGCCATGGTCGCCCGGCAGCGGGTGCCACAGGTTGTTGGGCCGGTGCGGATCCGCCGGCTCGTCGGTCTGCTGGGAATCGTATCCCGTTTCTGCAAGATATCGATCGAGCAGACCGGACGCGACCTTGTTCACCGCGATGGCGACCGCGGTCGGCGAGCCGACGCTCAGTTCGCGGCGGCGTCGCGCGGAGGCCCAGACGATCGCCTGCGCGGCAATCTCCGGATCGAAGATTGGGGGCACCGGCTGCGGCTGCCGCGGCAGGCGGCTCTTCACCCAGTCGAACTGCGGCGTGTTCATGGCCGGCAGATTGACCATCGTCACGTGCACGTGACTGCGGTCGTGGAGCAGCTCACAGCGAAGCGATTCCGTGAACCCCTGAATCGCATGTTTCGCGCCGCAGTACGCGGCCTGCAGCGGAATGCCGCGGTACGCCAGCGCCGATCCCACCTGCACGATCGCTCCGTGGTCGCGCGGCAGCATCCGCTTCAGCGCGGCGAGCGTGCCATGGACCACTCCCAGATAGGTGACGTCCGTGACGCGCCGCACTTCGTCCGGTTGCAGCTCCCTGACAGGCGAGAAGACCGACACCATCGCGTTGTTGACCCAGACGTCGATCGGCCCGAGCTCGCGTTCGACGCGACTCGCCGCAGCGTCGACCTGATCGGGATCGGCGACGTCCGCCGGCAGCACGACGGCGCGGCCGCCTGCGGCTTCCACCTCACGCCGGGCGGCCTCGAGACCGTCGGTGCCGCGCGCGATCAGCCCGATGTCGGCGCCTCGCTTTGCAAACGCGCGAACCGTGGCGCGACCGACGCCGGCGGATGCACCAGTGATGACGACGACCTGTTTAGAACGGGTTTTCATGAACATGTTTGTAGCAGTCCGTGACGCACGTCGGAAAAGGGGCCGGGGTTCCCCGACCGCCTTTTCCGAGAAGCCGACCTTCCGTCGAGATGACTAGACGGCGCTGTACTCGGCGCTCAACCGTGCGAGGGCGAATGCGCCGAGCGCCAGACCGAGGTCTCTCAACGCAACGTCGAAGTACGCGCCCATGGAAAGCAAGTTGACGATGATGCCGCACAGCCAGAGGCCGACGACGTAGCCGCCGATTCGCGGCATGAGGGCAACGAGCAGGCCGGCGATCACTTCGATCGCGCCGACGCCGAGCATGAACGTGTTGGCGCTGATGCCCAACATGCGCGTGACGACTGGCGACAGGTACATGTTCCAGTCGACGAGGAAGTGAAAAAACTTGTCGGCGCCGGCGATGATCGGCGCGACCGTGAATGCGACGTGCAGAATCTGATAGGCCTGATACGACGGGCTGGTGATGCGGACAGCTGCGGTTTCCGCTGCCATGGTGGTTACCTCCCTTTCAGGTCGCTGACCTTGTCCCTGAAGAGTGTCAGCGCAATGCGCCCGCGGTTCGGCTCGCCGCGGGCCAGCGATTCGGCCATGTGAAGTGCCTGCTTGACTTTGACGCGCGCCGGCATCGGCGGCTCGAACGGATCCACGATGGCTTCGCACAGCGCCGGGCCGTCGGCGAGCAGCGTCGCTTCGAGCGCCGACCGAACGTCATCGGGGCGGTCGCAGCGGAATCCGACACCGCCGCACGCCTCAGCGAAGCGCACGAAGTCGATGGGCTCCAGCTCGACGCCGTACTCAGGGTTGCCCAGGAAAACCATCTGCTCCCACTTGATCATTCCGAGCACGTTGTTCTTGATGATCACGACCTTGATCGGCAGGCGGTATTTCACGGCGGTCGCGAACTCCGCCATCAGCATGGAGAAGCCGCCGTCGCCGACGAACGCGACCGACTGGCGGCCGGGGTATGCCGCCTGGGCGGCAATCGCATAGGGCAGACCGTTCGCCATGGAGGCCAGGTTGCCCGAGCACGAGAAGCGCTGGCCGCGTTTGATGCTGATGTAGCGCGCCACCCACGTCGTGATGGTCCCCGAGTCGGTCGACACAATCGCGTCGTCGGCGAGCAGATCGTTCAACGCGTTGGCGACCACCTGGGGCTTGAGCGGGACGTCGTCGCGGTGCGCCCGCGTGCTCATCAGCTCGCGCCACTCCTTCATGCCCGCCTGCGCCTCTTCGAGGAACGAACGGTCATCGCGGCGCCGAATCTGCGGGAGCAGCACCTGCAGCGTCGGCTTCGTGTCGCCGCACAGACCCACTTCGACGGGGAAGCGGAGCCCGATCCGGGACGGATCGCGATCGATCTGCACACCACGACATCGATCGTGCTTCGGATAGAACTCCATGTAGGGGAAGCTCGTGCCCACCATCAGGAGCGTGTCGGCCTTCTCCATCGCCACTTCGGAAGGCGCCGTGCCGAGGAGGCCGAAGCCTCCAGTGGTGAACGGCGAATCGTCGGGCACGGTCGCCTTGCCGAGCAGCGGCTTGACGATCGGCGCGGCCATCAGGTCTGCGAGCTGCTCGAGCTCCGCGCTCGCGCCGAGAGCGCCCTGGCCCGCGAGGATCACGGTTCGTGTTCCTGCATTCAGCAGGTCGGCCGCGGCGCGCACGTCTTCCGTGCAGGGCACCACGATCGGCTGTCGCCACACGCCGGAGGTATGGCCCTCGACCTTCTTCGTCGACGGCTCATCGTCCGAGACCGCCTGCTCCTGAAGATCGACCGGGCAGGTGATGTGCGCCACGCCGCGCTGGGACAGCGCTGCGCGGCATCCCGCGTCCACCAGCGCTCGCACGTGACCGGCGCCGAGCACCTGTTGGTTGTAGACCGCGACATCCTTGAACAGCGACAACAGATCGACTTCCTGCTGGTAATGCGTGCCGACAAGATCGTGGTAGGTCTGGCCGGTGAGCGCGAGGACCGGGGCGCCGTCCATTTTCGCGTCGTAGAGGCCATTCAACAGATGGATGGCTCCTGGGCCGGAGGTCGCCAGGCACACGCCAAGCTCGCCGGTGTATTTCGCGTACCCGCACGCCATGAACGCCGCCGCCTCTTCGTGCCGTACCTGCACGAACGTGATCCGATCCTGGCGCGTTCGGAGCGCTTCCATGATCCCGTTGATGCCATCGCCTGGCAGTCCGAAGATCACCCGCACGCCCCAATCGATCAGTCGATCCGCGAGCACATCGGCAGTTGTCCTTGGCATATGATGCGGGATTGCAAACGGTCAGCCATTTGGGTGGAGAGCCAGTCGACAGTCGACAGTTAACAGTCCAACAGTCACAGTTACAGTCCAGTCCACAGTTAGTCGACAGACGAGCTGCCAACTGAACTGTCAACCATGAACTGTCGACTGTGAACTACTATTGTTGCCGTTCGAGAATCCACGCGACGGAGCCGACGAGCTTTTCCCACAGCGGACGGCGGCGCCATCGCTCGAGTGTGACCTCGTGGCTCCGCGCGACGTCGCGGTCGAAGTCCTGCATGAGCCGTGCGGCTACCTGCTCATCGCGAATCGCGATGTTCACCTCGTCGTTGTGCTCGAACGATCTGTTGTCGAGGTTGGTGGTGCCGATGACGGCCCACAGATCGTCGACAATCAGCGCTTTGACGTGCGTCATCCCTCCGGCGTATTCGTACAGATGGATGCCAGGACCCAGCACCTGGCCGTACATGCGGCGGCTGGCGAGGCGAACCCATCGCTGATCGGTATCACCGCCGGGGACGATGACCGTGATCGTGACCCCGCGGTCCGCCGTGCGCCGCAGCGCGCGACGAAACCAGCGGTCCGGCAGAAAGTACGGCGTGGCCATCAGCACGCGATCTTTCGACGACTCGACGAGCGTCTGAAAGAGCACACGGGAGGCCGTCGCGCGGTCCGAGGGCGAGCTTTTGATGGCGAATGCGGACGACGGCCCGAGCGGCGCGTGCGGTTTGTAGCTCTCGGGCCCGGTCAGAATTTCGCCGCGGCATTCCAGCCAGTTTTCCGCGACGATTCCCTGGATGTCCGAGACGATCGGTCCTTCGATCTTCGCCATCATGTCGCGCCAGAGCGGCCGGCGTCCCCGCGGCTTCCACCACCAGTCAGCAATGCCCGCCCCGCCGACGAACGCCGTCCGGCCGTCGACGACGAGCAACTCGCGGTGTGTGCGGTTGTTCAACCGCGCGAGGCTGTACCAGCGAATGTGCCGATATCGCTCGACGCGACATCCGGCCTCACGCAGCGCTCTCGCTGATTGTCGATAGGCTCCGAAGCTGCCGATCGCATCCATCACGAGGGTGACGCGGATGCCGGCGCGCCCACGCTCCGCGAGCGCCGCGAGGAACCTGTCGCCAATCTCGCCTTTCTTGAGGATGTAACACTCCATGTTGATCGTTTCGCGCGCGCCGCGAATCGCCTCGAGCATGGCGGGATAGAACACAGTTCCGTTGGTCAGAATCTCGATCGTATTGCCCTGCTCGAGCGTCGTCTGGCACGTGGCTTCGAGCACACGGATGAAGTGACTGCTTCGCGGATCGATCGGTGTCTCGACGTGATAGGGAATCGCGGGCGTGAAGAGGGTCACCAGAATCAGCCACGCGATGAACGCGCCGCCGACGATGGTCAGATACAGCATGTCAAGGTCTGGTGGGTCGGGTCGGGCCGGTGAGTCGGGTCGGTTGAGTCGAGTTCGGCAGGCTGGACGGGCCGGCTGGAACGAGCACAGACACCGGGAATCGCTCGAAGAGCGTCGCTGCCGCAATGGTCAGGCCGTCAACCGTTCGTTCGGGCGTGATCGTAGCGCCCGTGAAGACATCGCGAAACACCCGTGTGCTCGCGACGCCCGTGACGTTCGTGAGCGGCGCCAGCACGACGCGCGCGTCGGCCCACACATGCGGCCCGAGCGGGGGGGCGGCGACATCCGGAATCAGCGAGCCGATCATGCGCGGCACGCAGGTGATGGCCATGGTGGCGGATGTCTGCGATCCCGTTCGCGGGGCGGCGGCCGCTCGCGCAAACGCGAACAGGCAGTCCCGCCTGGCGCCGATGGTTTCGAGCGGTATGTAATCGCCTTCTTCATAGAGGTCGCGAAAAACCGCCCGCGCTTCCAGAGCGCGTGTCGTCACGAACATCTTGATGCGTCCGTCTGCCCGATGGGCGAGCAGTTCGTCGGCCAGCGTGGCTTCGGCAGCGTCGTCCTCCCCGGCTCCGCTCGCCGGCGTGTCTGGCGAGCTTGGGCGAGGCTCGCCGAAGCGCCGAAGGTGCGAAGGCGGCAGCGCGGCGAGCGTCTCGCGTCGCACGTCGTAATCGACAGGGCGACGGTTGTCCGGGTCGACGAGATTCAAATCCCAGAATTCGGTGCCCTGGTAGAAGTCGGGAATGCCTGGCGCCGTGATCTTGATCACGACCTGCGCCAGGCTGTTGTAGATGCCGAGCTCGGCGACGCGCGCCTGAAACGGCTCGAAGCTCTGGAGAAAGTGGTTCGGCCGCTGGCGGTCGAGAATTGCATCGACGAAATGCAACACCGCCCGCTCGTACTCGTCGTCGGGACTCAACCAGCTGGTGTGCACCTTCGATTCCCGCAGCGCCTTCGTCATATAGGCGACCAGCCGATCCCGAAAGGCCGCCTGCGCACCCGCATCGCGCATCGACGAAGGCCACGCGCCCACGAGCGTCTGATAGAGGAAGTACTCTTCGTTCGGGTCCGGCGCGAACGCGCCCCTGATCGCCGCTTTGAACCGTCGATTGATCGCGCGCCACCGGCCGACCGCCGCCTTCCAGGCGCCCGGCATCTCCGACAGCACGTTCAGCCGGGCGCGGACATCCTCGCCGCGCTTCGTATCGTGCGTCGACGTCGCCGACAGCCCCGACGGCGCGTGCCGGCGCCGACGGGCCATCCACGCGTGGACGGCCGCCGGCTCGAGGCCGAAAACGGTCGGATCGCTCCCGACCTCGTTCAGCGAGATCAACCGATTGAAGAGGTACAGCGCCGTGTCCTCGATTCCTTTCGCGGCAATCGGGCTCGTAATCTGCTGAAACTTGCCGATGAACCGGGCGCGGTCTTCGCAGTCGTCCGGTGCCGTGACGGGTGTCTGCTTGAGCAACAGCCGCTCGATGAAATCGAAGACGACCGTGGTGACGCCGGGAGACCGTCGCCTGGCGCACCGGACAGCTTCGGCGATGTATCGCCGGTCGTGGTCGCTCACCGGTTCGTCGGCGGTGACGTACGTCCGGTACACAGGGAAGCACGCGATGATGTCCTTGATCGTCGAGATCAGGCTGTACAGGGTGAAATCGCGGAAGTGACGGTTCCGCTCGGAGAAGCGATTGAGCTGGTGGCCGAGCGAGTTGATGTCGCCCGACATCGTTTCGTGCAGCACCTGCCGCTTGCTGCGGTACGCGAGATCGCTGAACGATAGCTGCTCGCGCCGCTCGCGCACGAAGCGCCGATAGATGTCGTCGAACGCGCGTTCGTTGCGGCGATCGACGAACAGGTTGTTCAGCACCGCGGCGAACTCGTAGCCGGTCGTGCCATGCACCGGCCAGTCGCCGGGCAGATCCTCACCCGCTTCGAGGATCTTCTCGACGATGACGAAGAACTGGCCTTCCTCCTGGAGCTCGTGCGCGCACCGCGCCTGAAGACGGCGCAGGTAGTCCGCCGGCGCAAACAACCCGTCGACATGGTCGACGCGAAGACCGGTGGCTGCGCGACGCCGCACCAGCTCGAAGACGAACCGATGCATTTCCTCGAAGACCACCGGATCTTCCATGCGCAGCGCGGCGAGCTGGTTGACGTCGAAGAAGCGCCGGTAATTGATTTCTTCCGAAGCGACGCGCCAGTGCGCCAGCCGGTACGACTGCGCGTTGAGCAGTCGGTCGAGCCGGTCGAAGCTGGGGGGCTGGCGTAACACGCCGTTCAGCGCGCGGACGGACGAGCGGATCAACCGCTGCACGTCCACGCTCTTCTCGCACAGCGCGGCGAGACGGCGTTTCACGACCTCCTTCTCGCGCGCGCGAACGGCCATGCGATCCGGATCGCGATCGGTGCGCGCCGGCAGATTGTCGGCGGCCGTCAATACACTCAACAGCTCGTCGGCGTCTTCGCCGGCGTGGTCCGCGAGCCACTCGTCGAGGGCATCGCGGACGATTAACCCATAGGTGTCGGGCGCGATTGGCAGCACTTCGTCGTAATAGCGCACGACGAAGCCGCGGTGCTCGTAGGCGAGCGTCAGCTCCTGCCGCTCCAGCACGGCGCCGTACTGATCGCCGAGAATCGGGATCAGCACTTTGTTCGCGAGCTCATCCTTGACCGGGTGCCATTCGATGTCGAAGAACCGCGCGAATCGTGAACTGGGCCCGTTCTCCAGCACGTCGAGCCACCACGGATTCGCCGACTTCGCGATGCCCATGTGATTCGGGACCAGGTCGAGCACGTGCCCCATGCCACGCGATCGCAGCGCGTCGATCCAGATTCCGTACTCGTCGTCGGTCCCGATATCGGGGTTGAGCCGTGTCGGGTCGGCGACGTCGTAGCCGTGCGGGCTGCCAGGCACGGCCGCGAGGTACGACGAGGCGTAGCAGTCGGTGACGCCAAGCGCGTGAAGGTAGTCGACGATGGCGCGCGCATCACGAAACGTGAAGCGGCTGTTCATTTGGAGGCGGTACGTTGAAAGCGGAATGCGGAGGCCGGACACCAGGAGGTGGCGATAGCAAGCTGAGCGCCACACCTGACTCAGCCGTGGGTCAGGTGGGTCTGGTGCTAAATCTGCCAACCCTTCCGGCGCACCAGATCTAATGCAGGGCTGGCAACATACTTGCTCGATTTCCGTGGGTGACTCGTTTTACGACTGACTCTCGATTGAAAAAGCTGCAGGGCTGGCTCCTGGCGACTTTCGTTGCTGCCACCTGCCTGGCCGCGCCAGCGTATGCGCAAGGATTGCCGGCCGATGCCGCACTATCGTCAACAGCTGGCGAAAGCGTCACGGCCACTCCGGACACTGCGGCGCAGATCCGCCAGCTCCGGCATGCGATCGTGCGCCTGCCGATTGCCGCCGCTCTGGCCTGCGTGCTCGCGCTCCGGCCGCGGAGGCGCGGGACGCCGCGCCGTCAGGCGCCAGTCATTCAAACGCAGATCATCCTCGCCATCGTCGGCGCGGTCGTCATGCTCGTCGTGGGATCGAGCCTCGCGCGTGCTTTCGGCATCGTGGGCGCCGCCGGTCTTGTCCGGTACCGCGCGAAGATCGAGGATCCGAAGGATGCGGGCGTGATGCTGTCGACGCTGGCGGTCGGTCTCGCGGCCGGTGTCGGTGTGTGGATGCTGGCCTCGTTCGCGACGGTGTTCGTCCTGGTGGTGCTCTGGGTTGTCGAATCGTTCGAACCCAAAGCGACTCATCCCTTCCTGTTGAAGGTCAAGGTCAAAGATCCCGCCAAATTCAAGCCGAAGGTCGAGGAGCTGCTCGGCCGCCATCGGCTGCAGTTCGACCTCCGATCGTCATCCCAGGAGGAGGTGCACTACGAAGTTCTTGTGCCGCTCCATCGCAAGGTCGAACGGTTGTCGGACATCATCCTCAAGCTCGATCCGGATAATGCGACGGCTGTCGAATGGGAGGAGAAAAAAGAAAAGAAGTGAAAGTCAGAAGTACAAGTAAGAAGTACAAAGTACGAAGTACGAAGTCCGGCGTGCCGGTTAGCGGTAATTGCCGAACTGCAGCGCGACGCCGAAGTCGTGCTCGCGCAACGCGTGCATCGCGTCCTGCAGCTCGTCTTTCGACGGCGAGCTGACGCGCACCTGGTCGGCTTGAATGGCCGCCTGCACTTTCTTCATCTTCTTGTCCTTGAGGAACTTCACGATCTCGCGCGCGGCTTCGATGGGAATACCCTGTTGAATCGTGATGATGCGGCGCACCAGGCCGCCGGCGGCGGGCTCGCTCTCGGGCGCCTTGAAGTTCTTGACGGGCACTCCTCGGCGCACCAGCCGCGTCTGGACGATCTCCCATAGCGCGTTCATCTTCATTTCGTCGTCGGCGATGAGCGTCAGCGTCTTGTCCTTCTCGCTGAGCGTGATGTCGCTCTTCGATCCCTTGAAGTCGTAGCGCTGCGCGACCTCCTTGCGCGCCTGGTTCAGCGCGTTGTCGACTTCCTGGAAATCGATAGTGGACGTGACGTCGAACGATGATTGAGCCGCCATGCTTATCTCCTGCTTTTGACCGAATGGCGCGCGCGTGCCTCTTCGACCGAATGCGACGTGGTGAGGTCCTGCGCTTTTCGCGCCAGCGCGGCGAGCTCGCCGTAGTAGCACTCGAGCGTCTGCAGGTCCTTTTCGGTCAGCGCCTCGACGTCGATCAGACGATTGCTCGCCCCCTCCATCGCGGCGACGAGCTCGTTCAGCTTCAGATGGATCGCGAGCGAATCCTTGTTCTGTGCCCGCTGGATCAGGAACACCATCAGGAAGGTGATGATCGTCGTGCCCGTGTTGATGACGAGCTGCCAGGTGTTCGAAAAATCAAAGACGGGACCGAGGACCACCCAGACGACGACGATGCCCAGCGCGAGCACGAAGGCGTTCGTACTGCCGGTCCATCGGGTGGCCGCGCCGGACAATCGTTCGAGCCGTTGAGCGATCGAAGGGTTGCGTTTGGTCATGGTGAATACCCTCTCGCCGTGATTCGTCACATAGAATCATAGCGTGAGCGATCGCCCTCGGATTGGCGTCTCCGCATGCCTGCTCGGCGAACCGGTGCGCTACGACGGCGCGCACAAGCGCGACGCGTGGCTCGTCGACGTGCTCGGCCCTCGAGTCGAGTGGGTGGCGGTATGTCCCGAAATGGAGATTGGTCTCGGCACGCCGCGGGAGCCCATTCAGCTCGAACGCAGGGCAGACGGAACCGTCGCGTTGATGACGGTCCACAGCCGCCGGGATCTGACGCAGACGATGCGGCGCTATGCGGCGCGGCGGGTCGACGAGCTGGCGCTGGCGGATTTGGACGGCTATGTTCTGAAGGCCGACTCGCCAAGCTGTGGCCCCGACGGCGTGCGAATTGCTCAGCAAACGGGGAACGCAGAGCACGCAGAGCACGCAGACGATTCAAAAGGGAGTCTCTCCGCGCTCTCAGCGAGCTCCGCGTTCCACATGGACATGAGCGGGCCCGGCGTGTTTGCCGACGCGCTGTTGGCGCGCCTTCCCGACCTGCCGATCGCCGACGAGCGGGAATTGTCCGACCCCGCGAAGCAGGATGCGTTCGTCGATCGCGTGTTCGCGCGTCACCGTGCGCGCCGCATGACACCCTTGTGCCCGGTCGGCGTGGTCCGCGTGCGCGGCAGCTCGCGAGTGACAGAGCCTGATCGCGTCGTGACGGAAGAGCCGCTCGAAATCCGGCTCCATGGCCGCCCGTTCGCCGTCATCATGCGAACGCCAGGCGCCGATCGCGAGCTTGCCGCGGGATTTTTGCTCGCCGAACGCGTCATTGGCGGCGCGGACGATCTTGGCGCGATCGAGTATTGCCTCGAGGGGCAGGTGGGTCAGGTAGGGCGAGTGGGTCAGGTCGCGCCAATGGGTCAGGCAGGCCAGGTGGGGCAGCGCGGTTCGAACGTCGTCAACGTCACGCTCACTGAACCAGAACTCGTCGAGCGCGCGCTTGCTGAACGCCGCCAAATAACCACGAACTCTTCGTGCGGGCTGTGCGGGCGGCGAACAATCGAGTCGTTGTGGGCCGACGTTGCACCGATCGACGCGTCCTGGACTGTTCCGGCTGACGTGCTCGTGGGGCTGCCGCAGCAGTTGCGCGTTGGGCAAACGGTCTTCGACGAGACCGGTGGGCTTCATGCCGCCGGCCTTTTCTCGCCTGACGGCGTGCTGGCCGACGTTGCCGAGGATGTCGGCCGTCATAACGCGGTCGACAAGGTCGTTGGCCGGATGCTGATGCTCGAGCGAGTGCCGTTGACGAACCATCTGCTGTGCGTCAGCGGCCGGACGTCGTTCGAAATCGTGCAGAAGGCGCTGTTCGCGGGCATTCCGATCGTGGCGGCGGTGTCGGCGCCGTCGAGTCTTGCCATCGATCTGGCTCGGACGTTCGGCGTGACGCTCATCGGATTCGTCCGCGGGGACCGCTTCAACATCTACGCGCATCCTGAGCGGATCGTGTAGCGGTCAGCACTCAGCCATCAGCTATCAGCCATGACGCTTTTTGGCCTCGGCCAGCAGAAGCCGCACCACTATCGCGAGATGCTGAAGATCGCGTGGGAAAACCGCGACGCGCTGCCGTTCGCGTGGCGAATCCTCCGGGACGGCGTCTGCGATGGGTGCGCGCTCGGCAGATCAGGATTATCCGACTGGACGATCGAGGGCACGCACCTCTGCATGGTGCGGCTCGAGGCCCACTGGCCCGAGGGCAGCACGCTGCTGTCGTCGGTCATCGATCCCGACTCGATGGAGCCCGACTACAGCGCCGTCGTCACACTGGAACAGCTCCCGTGATCGCCGCCGGCACACGTCTCGGCGTCTACGAAATCGTCGCCATGCTTGGTGCTGGCGGCATGGGCGAAGTCTATCGCGCGCGGGACACGAAGCTGGGGCGCGACGTCGCCCTCAAAGTGTTGCCAGACTCGGTGGCGAGCGATGCAGAACGTCTGTCACGTTTCGATCGCGAAGCACGCCTGCTCGCGTCGCTGAATCATGCGCACATCGGCGCGATCTACGGGGTCGAGGAGAGCCCATCGACAGGCCCAGGGCAGGCGCGGATGACGGCGCTGGTCCTGGAGCTCATCGATGGCGACACGCTGGCTGAGCGGATCGCGGGGCATGGAATTCCTGCCCCGGAAGCCGTCGCGATCGCGCGGCAGATCGCCGACGCGCTCGATGCCGCCCACGAGCGCGGCATCGTGCACCGTGATCTCAAGCCGGCGAACATCAAGATCACCGTCGACGGCATCGTCAAGGTGCTCGACTTCGGGCTCGCGACCGCAGGCGGGCCGGGTGGACTCAGTGGGCCTGGTGGGTCGGCGCGAGAGCAGCTCACGCATTCGCCGACGATGATGGCGCCGACGGTGCAAGGGGTGCTGCTCGGCACCGTCCCTTACATGAGCCCCGAACAGGCGCGCGGGAAGAACGTCGACAAGCGGACCGACATCTGGGCGTTCGGGTGCGTGCTGTACGAGGTGCTCACGGGCCGCCCGGCGTTTCGTGGCGAGACGGCGTCCGACGTGATCGTCGCGATTCTCGATCGCGAGCCGGACTGGAGCGCCCTGCCGGCCGATCTGCCGTCGGCGATTCGACGCCTGCTGCGGCGCTGTCTGCAGAAGGATCCGAAGCGCCGGCTGCGCGACATTGCGGACGCAGCGATCGAGCTCGACGAGCTCGACCCCGCCTCGTCGGCCCCGAGCGCCATCGCCGCGTCGCGTTTACCCTGGCGCGCGCTCGCGTGGCTGACGGCCGGCATTGTGCTCGCGTCGGTGGCATTTGCGGCGTGGTGGCGCGTCGGCGCCGCGCGGACGACTGTCCCTGCGCGCAACATTCAGTTTCAGCGCCTGACCGACTTTGTCGGCATCGAAGACGCGCCGGCGATGTCGCCCGACGGAAAGATGGTGGCGTTCGCCGCACACGAGAAGGGCAAGCGGCACGTGTGGATCAGGCTGCTCGCCGGCGGTGCGCCTCTGAAGCTGACGGCCGATGATGTCGACGCCAACTGGCCTCGATGGGCGCCCGATTCCAGCGCCATCCTGTATCACGTGTCTGCGTCGACGCCGGGCGAGGAGGGGACGCTCTGGGAGATCCCCGCGCTGGGGGGCTCGCCGCGCAGGATCACGTAGGCGCTCGGCGGCGGCGACATCAGCCATGACGGGACGCGCGTGGCGGCGTTCCAGGTCCACGGTGGAAAAACCGAGCTGATGATTGTGAGCCGTGACGGATCTGTCGCGAGCCGTGTGGCACAGGTGACGGCCAGTACGATCAACATGAGTCCGCGCTGGTCGCCAGATGATCGGTGGATTGCGTTTCAGACGATCCGCTTGAACTTCGACGCCCACATCGAAGTGGTTGCGGCCGCAGGCGGGGCGCCGCGCACGGTGGCTCGCAGCAGCGATTTGCGCGGATTGTCATGGCTCCCCGACGGGACGGGACTTGTGTTCAGCTCGTCGCAAGGCAGCACGCTGCCGTATCCGCCCACGTTCAGCCTTCGCGTCGTCGCTCTGGACGGGACGGGCGAGCGACAAGTCACCTTTGGCGATTTCTCGTACCGCGATCCCGACGTGCACAAGTCGGGCGCACTGGTCGCCAGCCAGCTGCGCAATCAATCGGACGTGTGGCGGTTCCCAGTTGACGGGTCGCCCGCGGAGAATGTGGGCCGCGCAGTCCGGATTACTCGGCAGACCGGCGCCGCGCAGACGCCCTCGCTCAGCCCCGACGGCAGCGAGATCGTGTACCTCTCCGACAGCGGTGGGCACGGCAACCTGTGGGTCGCGAGGACGGACGGATCCGGCGTTCGCCAGATCACGTTCGAACGGGATGCGGACCGGACGGTCGGTGTGCCGGTGTGGTCGCCGACGAGCGGCACGATTGCGTTCATCTTCACGAGCGGCGGAACGCCCGAACAGTGGCTCGTGAACCGCGACGGCAGCGGGCTGCGCCGGCTGACCCCGGGCATCTGGGCCTACTGGTCGCCGGACGGGCGCTGGTTGTACGTCGCCGTGGAACGGGCCGGCCGGTATTGCATCGAGAAGGTGCCGGTCGATGGCGGCGCTGCGGTTCCCGTGCGGTGCGACGCGGTCGCCGCCGCCCTTTCGCCGGACGGTGCCACCTTGTACTTCGTGAAGCCACTCGTGGGCGTCTCCGGCGGCTGGCAGGACATGGAGCTCAGCAAAGCGCGGCCGGAGACCGGCCCGGCCACGGTTCTCACCCGATTGTCGGGGTCGAGAATCCCGTTCGATCCATCCAACATGCACACGATCGTGTCGCCGGACGGGCGCTGGCTCGCTCTCCCGCTTACTGACGGGACGACCTCCAATCTCTGGGCGCTGCCCGCGGACGGCGGGAACCTCCGGCCACTCACCGATTTCGTCGATCGCGCCGTGATGATCGTGCGCCGCATCTCTTGGACGGCCGATAGCCGATCAATCTACGCGGCGGTCGCCGACATCGATTCCGACGTCGTGCGGTTCGACGGGTTGCTCCGGTGATCTCGTTCTCGCGCGTCAGCAAGCAGTACGGCAAACAGATCCTTTTCGTCGACGCCTCGTTTCAGCTGAATTCCGGTGAGAAGGTCGGCCTCGTCGGGCCCAACGGATCCGGCAAGACCACGCTCTTCCGCATGATCGTCGGCGAAGAAACGCCAGACGAGGGCGACGTGTCCGTGCCCAGGCGAACCACGATCGGCTACTTTCGACAGGACGTCGAGGAGATGTCCGGGCGCTCGGTGCTCGACGAGGCCATTCTCGGCAGCGGCCGGGTCGGCGGCCTCCACCACGAGCTCGAACATCTGCAGCGCGCGATGGCCGACCCGGCGCACGCCGGCGACATGGAGCGGATTCTCGCCCGCTTCGGCGAGGTGCAGGAAGAATACGATCATCTCGGCGGATACGCGCTCGAAGCGCAGGCACGCGAAGTGCTGCATGGCCTCGGATTCGAGGACGACCGGATCGACGGCGACGTCGGCGCCTTGTCCGGCGGCTGGAAAATGCGCGTCGGGATGGCGCGCGTGCTGCTCGGGCGTCCCGACGTGCTCCTGATGGACGAGCCGACCAACCACCTCGACATCGAGTCGATCATCTGGCTCGAAGAGTTCCTGACGTCACTGCCCGGCGCCCTGCTGATGACGTCGCACGACCGCGAATTCATGAACCGTCTGGTGACGCGGATCGCCGAGATCGACGGCGGCGAGATCACGAGCTACTCGGGCAACTACGACTTCTACGAGCGCGAGCGCGCGATCCGCGAGACCAACCGCGAGGCGGCGTACGCGCGGCAGCAGGCGATGCTCGCCAAGGAGCAGCGCTTCATCGATCGGTTCGCAGCGCACGCCGCCAAGGCCGCGCAAGTGCAGAGCCGCGTCAAGGCGCTCGAGAAGATCGAGAAGATCGAGCTGCCGAAAAAGCGCAAGGTCGTGAAGTTCGAGTTCCGCCAGCCGCCGCGGTCGGGCGAGCAGGTCGTGATCCTCGAAGACGTTCGCAAGGCCTACGGCCGGCGCATCGTCCACGACGGCGTGAACCTGACGATCCGGCGCGGCGAGCGCTGGTGCGTCATGGGCAAGAACGGCGCGGGGAAGTCGACGCTGCTGAAGATGGTGGCCGGTCAGCTCGCGCCGGATGCGGGCCGCGTGCGCCTCGGCGCGAGCGTGACGATGGGGTATTTCGCGCAGCAGTCGCTGGACATCCTCGACCCCGACCTCACCATCGAGGAACAGCTGCGCAACGATTTTCCGGCCGAGTCAATTGGCGCGCTCCGGAACCTGGCCGGCGCGTTTCAGTTTTCCGGCGACGATGTCGACAAGAAGATTCGGGCGTTGTCGGGCGGAGAGAAGACACGCCTGGTGCTGGCGCGCATGCTGCTCAATCCGCCGAACTTCCTCGTGCTGGACGAGCCGACGAACCACCTGGATCTGGCCACCAAGGAGATGCTGCTCGACGCGCTTCACGATTTCGACGGCACGATGCTGTTCGTCTCACACGACCGCGCGTTTCTGCGCGGCCTCAGCAACCGCGTGCTCGAATTGGGCGGCGAAACCGGAACCGAAACGCAGCCGCACGCGTACGGCGGGTCGTACATCGAGTACGTCGAGCGCACTGGCCACGAAGCGCCGGGGGTACATGCATGAAGTTGGTAACTTGGTATGGACGGCCGTGAAGGCGGACGTCAATGGACGCGACCGCTTGAGCCGATCTTGGTAGCGATCGTGCACGGGCTTCGGTCGAAGGCTGATCTGGCAAGCTCAGCCTGTGATGAAGGAGGAACCCAATGAACACGCCATTCATCTCCTCGGTCATCGCGGTCGTGATGACGATCGGTTTGACCGCACGTCCGGCGGTCGCCCAGGGGAATAAGCACAGCGTCGAGCACAACGCGGCCGTGAAGAAATGCGGCGAAGCGTACGAGGCGGGCGTGAAGGCTGCGCACGCTCCCGGCTCGCCGACCGGTGCGGCGCGAAAGCGCACGATGCATCGTCTCGCCGAAGAGAAGAAGGCCTGTATCGCGAGAGCGCCGAAATAGCTGGAGCCGCCACCCGGTCTGGCAGCGCGGACAGCAGCATGTACGCCGTGCGAAATATCATGTCGCCTCCGGCGTCTTGGATTAGGATCGCACCCGGAACCGTGACGTCTCGATTGCCGTCATATCCGACGTGACAGGTTCCGTCATCCAGGCGCCTCTGGCATCTTCCACTCCTAGCAGGCCGATGAAAAAGTGACTCGTGAAGACACTTTCAGATCCACATGCGTCCATGAGTGCCGGTGAGCGCTCCGCTCCCGTGGATTTTCCATCACGGAGCCGAGTCGATTCGCCTATCCACGTCACGTCGCCCT
>WNFV01001870.1_pt1 | contig 28372 bp, 28 predicted proteins | sample 5400101 | NCBI WGS metagenome assembly WNFV01 (sample SAMN13153361, study PRJNA577476) | soil metagenome | isolation source: 115 cm soil or saprolite under grassland replicate 1 | place: USA:California | collected 2016-06-15
GGCAGGCAGGGACAAGCAGCTCCAGGCCTATGTCGCCAGCCTTGGCGTCCAGCGGTAGATCCATCGACCTGGAACCCGACGAGCCGATCCCCGGACGGTCGGCTGCCGGGGCCCGGGCCACGCGCCGAGCGATCTCCTCCCTCGGCGCGTGGCGTTCGGACGGCGCGGCCAGATGGCTCTTCATCTGGCCGACCGTCCTGCTGATCCTCGTCCTGTCCATCTTCCCCCTCATCGCGTCGGTCGCCCTGTCCGTGTCGCGCCTGGCGTTCAGCGAGGGCAGCGTCGACCTCAAGTTCGTCGGCTTCAACAACTACCAGTCGCTGCTGTTCGGCACGGAACGGACCCACTTCCTGGGCGTGCTGAAGGCGCCCAACCCGATCGGCTGGGCGATCGTCATCGTCGTCGCGGCGTTGACCGCGCGGGCATTCGTCCACAGCATGCGGTCGGGACGGGTCCGAGCGATCTTCCTGGCCATCCGGCTCATCACCGGCGTCCTGCTGGTCGGCTTCGTCTGGCTGATCGTGGGGGCGCTGGCCAGCGACGGCGGCCGGCCCGGCGCCCTCATCGTCACCCTCACCTTCGTCTTCGCCGGGATCACCCTGCAGTACGCGCTCGGTCTCGGCCTGGCGATGCTCGCCGTCCAGCAGGTGCCGTTTCGCCGGTTCTTCCGGGTGGTCTTCCTGATCCCGCTGACCATCACGCCGGTCGGCGTCGGCTACATGTTCCTCATGATGACCGACACCTCGAAGGGGCCGATCGAGCCGCTGTGGATCGCCCTCGGGCTCCGGAACTTCACGTGGGTCACCGACCCGTGGCTGGCCCGCGCCGCGGTGATCATCGGCGACACCTGGCAGTGGACTCCCTTCGTGTTCGTCGTCCTGCTGGCAGCGCTCGAGAGCCTCGACCAGGAGGTTCGTGAGGCCGCCCTGGTCGACGGCGCCAGCCGCTGGCAGAGCTTCGTCCACATCACGATGCCGGCGATCCTGCCGGTGACCACCACGATCATCCTCATCCGGATCATCGAAGGCTTCAAGATCATCGACATGCCCAACATCCTGCTCGGCGGCGGTCCGGGTACGGCCACCCAGTCGATGACCCTGCAGGCCTATATCGACTGGAACACCCTCAATCTGGGCCGCTCAGCCGCGATCGCCTACCTGCTGCTCATCCTCGTCTCGGTGGTGGCCACGGCCTACGTCAGCTTCGTCCGCCGGCGGGTCACGGAGATCGCGTGAGGAACCCTTTTCGGCGCCGGTCGGCGGCCGACCTGTCGCCGCCGGCCAAGGTCGGCGCCTTCGTCCTCCTCCTGGCGTGGGCGGTCGTCGTGCTGTTCCCGATCTACTGGCTGCTGGTGACCTCGTTCAAGACGCCGTACCAGGTCGACAAGGGCCCGTTCTACGTCCCCTTCATCGACTTCCAGCCGACGCTGGACGCGTGGCGCTACATCCTGGTGGAGTTGGGCAACGACACGCTCCACCCGTACACGAACACCGTCATCGTTGGCCTCAGCAGCTCGGTCATCGCCCTGATCCTGGGCGCCGCCGCCGCCTATGCGCTGGTGCGATTCACCTACCGGCCGCGCGTCGGGATCATCGGCCTGTTCATCGGCTGCGTCGCCTTCGCGTTCGTCGCCACGATCGTCGGGGCTCCCTTGCCGATCGCGCTCGCCGGTGCCGCCGGGGCGTTCGTCGTCCTCGCCCAGACGATCGGGAGACGCTTCAGCCGGGCGCTCGGCAACAGCGACATCGCGTTCTGGCTGATCTCACAGCGGATCCTGCCGCCGATCGCGGTGGTCATCCCGATGTACGTCCTGTTCCAGCAGGTCGGCCTCCTCGACAGCCTGGCAGCGCTCGTCGTCACCTACGTCGCGACGAACCTGCCCATCGTCATCTGGCTGATGCGCGACTATTTCGCGTCCCTGCCCAGGGAGCTCGAGGAATCCGCCGCCGTCGACGGCGCCTCGGTCTATCGGATCGTCCGCTCGATCGTCCTGCCCATCTCCGTGCCGGGGCTGGTGGCGACGTTCCTCATCGTCCTGGTCTTCGCCTGGAACGAGTTCCTCATCGCCCTGGTCCTGACGAGCGCGCACGCGCAGACCATGCCCCTCCAGGTCGCCGCCCAGAACGCGACCCGGGGGCCGCAGTGGTGGGCGATGTCGGTCCTCATCCTGATCATGATCGTGCCGGTCGTCCTGATGGCAATCGTGCTGGAGCGGTACATCACGCGGGGCCTGCTGATCGGGGCGCTCAAGGGCTGACGAGTCGCCACCGCAGCGGGCCGGCGGCGGCCGGCAATGGGACGGCAGAGTGACGCATGCGGGCGAGCTGCGATGGGTTTGCGTCCGATCGGCGGCGGCCATGGCCTGTCCATGAAACGACCTGCTCGCCTATCGTCGCCGAGACGGGCCCGCGGGAGGTGGACCCGGTTCCCGATCGTTCGTCCAAACCCGATGGAGGCCAGTGTGCGCGACGCACAGCGCGCCCCAAAGAAGCCTGAGCGCCCACAGATCCCGCACCGTGAGCCAGCCGGGGGCACTGGCAGCCGCGAGGCAGAGATCCGCGTCGAGAGGAATCCGGTCCGACGGCTCCTCAAGATCCTTGGACCCGGCTTCATCACCGGCGCAGCCGATGACGATCCGAGCGGGATCGGCACCTATGCCACGGCCGGCGCCTCGCTCGGTTTCGGGATGCTGTGGATACCCCTGGTGACGCTTCCCTTCATGGCCGCGGTGCAGCTGGTCTGCGCAAAGATCGGCATGGTCACTGGGAGGGGACTGGCCGGCGTCCTCCGGCAACACTACCCTCGCGGATTGCTCTACGGCACCGTCCTGGCCCTGTTCGTCGCCAACACGATCAACGTTGGGGCCGACCTTGGCGCGATCGCGGCGGCAATCAATCTGCTCATCCCGGCGCTGCCCATCGCCCCCCTCGTCCTGCCGGTGGCGATCGGGATCCTTGCCCTCCAGATCTGGGGGTCGTATCGGCTCATTGCCAACGTCTTCAAATGGCTGACCCTCGCCCTGCTCGCGTACATCGGCTCGGGACTCCTCGCGCGGCCCGACTGGGGCGAGGTCCTGCGCAGCACGTTATTCCGCAGGTTTCGTTCGACCAGACGTTTGCCGCCACCCTGGTTGCGCTTCTCGGTACGACGATCTCGCCCTACCTCTTCTTCTGGCAGACGACCCAGGAGGTGGAAGAGGAGGTGAGCATGGGTCGGGTCCAGCTCTGGCGTCGAAAGGGGGCCACCGACAAGGAGCTCGAGTACGCGGCGCTCGACGTGAACGCCGGGATGTTCTTCAGCTGCCTGGTCATGTACTTCATCATCCTGGCCACCGGGGCGACGCTCCACGCAGCGGGCAAGACGGACATCCACTCGGCCACCGATGCCGCCCAGGCACTCCGCCCGTTGGCCGGTGACCTGTCGTCCGCACTGCTGGCCGTCGGGCTGATCGGCAGCGGCGTCCTGGCCGTCCCGATCCTCTCCGCTTCCGCCGCGTACGCGCTGTCGGAAGCGTTCGGATGGAGGTACGGCCTGGACAGGAACCCGGCCCGTGCCAGGCAGTTCTATGCGGTCATCCTCGTGGCGACGATATTCGGCGTCGCAATCGACTATCTGGGGATCAACCCGATCGATGCCCTGTTCTTCACCGCGGTCATCAACGGCTTCGTGGCGCCGCCGCTGCTCGTTCTGATCATGTTGATCGGCAGCGACGCCACCATCATGGGAAAGCGAAAGAACAGCCGGCTGACGAACATCCTCGGCTGGACCGCCGCCGCGGCGATGTTCGCGGCCGCTGCCGTCCTGGTTGCGACGAGCCTCTGACGCCGATGCCGGCCAGCCGGGGATCGATCAGAGCCAGCCCCGGGCCTTGAAGATCACCCACAGGCTGACGCTCGTGAGGGCCATCAGGGCCAGGGCGAACAGGTAGCCGTACTGCCAGTGGAGCTCGGGCATGTTCTCGAAGTTCATGCCGTAGGCGGTCCCGATGAGCGTCGGCGCGAACAGAATCGCCGCCCAGGCCGAAACGCGCTTGACCTCCTCGTTCTGGTCATAGCTGGCCTCGGTGAGTCGCTTGATCTCCTCGTTCTGGGCCTGGTTCACGAGCGTCGCGTTGACCGTCAGGATGTCGGACAGCATCTGGCGAAACCCAAGGACGCGCTCGGCGACCGTGGTCGCGTGGTCGGCCACGTCACGCAGGTATCGCTGGAGCTCCTCGTCGGTGCTGTATTTCTGGAAGCCGGCCGCCAGCCGTTCGAGCATGCCCAGAAGGGGTCGAGTCGCTCGCTGAAACTCGATGACTTCGCCCGACAGCTCGTAGATCCGGCGGGAGACCTTCGGATCGCCGCCGAAGACCTCGGTCTCGATCTCGTCGATGTCCTTCTGGAGGCCCGCCACGACGGGCGCGTAGCCGTCGACCACGCCGTCGAGGATCGCGTACAGCACGGCCTCAGGGCCACGGGCCAGGAGCTCGGGGTCGCCCTCCATCCGGTGGCGGACGGAGGCGAGATCGGGCGTCCGGCTGTGGCGAACGGTGATGACGAAGTCCGGGCCCACGAAGACATGGATCTCGCCGAACTCGACCTCCTCCACGTCATCGAGGTACGTTGCAGCCCGGAGCACGACGAACAGAATGTCGCCGTACCGCTCGAGCTTCGGTCGTTGATGGGCGACGATCGCGTCCTCGACCGCGACGTCGTGCAGCCCAAACTCGTCGGCCACAGGAATCAGCTGGGACTCGGACGGTCGGAAGAGCCCGATCCAGGCCATGCTCCCCGGCTGCTGCCGAAGCCGTCTGGCCGTCTCGGCAACGGTCGGCGGCGTGTCCACCCGATGCCCCTCCCGGTAGATGGCGGCATCGACGACGCTCTCCTCGACGGGCGCGGCGACGTCCTCGGGGCGGGCTTCCATCGAGACCTCGGGAGCCGGCTCATGTCCCCTGGCCGTCCCGCCTTGCGACCGTCTGGTTGGCAGCTGGAAGCGCGGGCGTCGGGCCGTCACGGAGGATCCCCGTTCGAGATCGGGACCCACCGCTCGGTGCGGGCGCTGGCCAGGACGGCTTCAACGAAGGCGAGCCCTCGGGCGCCGTCGTCCAGGGTCGGGTACGGCGCGTCCGCGGATCGCTCAGGCGCCGGCTGCTGGGCGGCAACGGCGGCGTAGAACGGCCGCAGCAGGTCGCGGAGCGCCTCGGCCCAGCCCTCCGGGTGGCCCGCCGGTAGGGACGGCACGCCCGGCCATTCGGCGGGACCCTGGGCATCCGCGGGTTCGTGAGCGTCGGCCGGCGCCCGCGTGAGGAGCCTGGACTCGTCCCGATCGCGCAGCCACAGGTGCTCGGGATCCTCCTGGTTCCAATCGAGCGTCCGGTCCGAGCCCGCCAGCTCCAGGCCGAACGCATTCTTGCGGCCGGGGCTCACCTGGCTGATGACGCATGCGCCGCGAGCGCCGCCCTGGAAGCGCACGAGGATCGTGGCCGCGTCCTCCGACCGAACCTCCACCATCTCGCCGCTGCCGTCCCCGCTGCCGAACGCGACCGATCCACCGACCGGCCGCCGCCGGTACGGGATGAACGTGGCCAGGTCCGCGAAGACCGCCTCGACCCGCAGCCCGCTCACGTGCTCGGCGGTGTCGAACCAGTGAGAGCCGATGTCCGCGACCGCCCTCGACGCGCCGGAGACCTCGGGCTCCAGCCGCCAGTTGTAGTCTTCCGGACCTGCCAGCCAGTCCTGGATGTAGCCGCCGTGGATCAGGCGGATCGCGCCCAGGCCGCCGTCGCTGACGAGGCCCCGCGCGCGCCGGATCATCGGGTAGCCGCGGTAGGTATAGGCGACCATGGCGTGACGCCGGCGTTCGCGGGCGAGCCGGGCGAGGGCCCGCGCGTCGCCGAGCTCCAGCGCGATCGGCTTCTCCACGACGACGTGCTTCCCTGCCTCGATCGCGGCCGTTGCGATCTCGACGTGCGTCCGGTTCGGGGTGCACACGTGGACAACGTCGATCGATGGGTCGTCGAGTAGCTCGTCCACGTGGGTCGTTGCCCGTTCCACCCCCAGGCTGGCCGCGCGGGCCGCCGTTCGCTCCGCGTCCGAGCCCGCGATCGCAACGACGTCGGCATACCCGCCGCGCCTCACCGCGTCGACGTGGAACGGCCCGACGAAGCCGGTTCCCACGACCGCCGCTCGGAGACGCACGGACGGCACCTCGCTCGTGAGTCCGCCTAGGGCGCCAGCATCTCGCAGACCGAGCCCTCGAGATGGCCAACCATGCTGCCGGTGTCGTAGTCGATGCGGCCCGCGAAGAGATTGAGCCCGGGCAGGCCGGGCACCGGGCCACCGATCCTCCCCTCCGACGTATTCGATTCCCGGACGAAGTTCGTATGGAATGGCCCGGAGATGTTGGAGGTCAGCGACGCGCCGGTGGCCGTGTTCGTGAACGTCACCACGAGATTCCCGGTGACGATGATCTTCACGACGTTGCCGTCGCGGTCGAAGAACGTCCGCAGGTATTCCTTCTGGACCGGGAACGTCACCAGGATCTCGTAGCCGCAGGTCTTGTCCAGGAGGCCGTCCGGAGGCGGCAGGAACTCAACGCTCGGCCTCGCCGCCGCGGTGACGCCGGCCGACAGGCCCGCAGTCAGGACTCCGAGAACCAGGGCGAGACCGATTCGCAGGACGCGCATTGGGTGCTCCTCCTCCCCGACGTCTCTTGTCCGCCGCGGGCTTCGCGCCCGTTCCGAGATTGTAGCCACGCCGGTCGGCGGGCTTTCCTGCCGCGGACCCGCGGCCTGCCGGCGAGACCGCGCACGATTCATGCGATTCGCCGGGATATGCATTGCGCGATGCATGTGAGGCAACCCCCTCGAGAGGATCGAGCGTGACTGCCACACGAATTGGCCAAAGCTCGCGATCGGCCGCGCATGTTCATGGTGCTCCTGTTGCGCATCTTGCCATCCTCGGTCCCGTCGCCAGCGACGGATCGAATCGAGCGGGTGCGATCGCGGGTCAAGGTCGCACGCCCACCGCGGGCGTCCCATGCGCCGGCCGGGCCGCCGGGAAGTCACCGCTCGCGAAGAAAGGCTCGTTCCCGGGTGAGGTCGGAGATCTTGCCGACGCCCAGGAGCTGCATCGTCCTCACGATTTCCTGGCGGAGGAGATCGGCCGCACGCTGCACGCCGCGCTCGCCGCCTGCCATCAGCCCGTACAGGTACGCCCGGCCCACGAGGCAGCCACGGGCGCCCATCGCGACCGCGCCCACGACGTCTGCCCCACCCATGACTCCGCCGTCGAGATAGACCTCCGTGCGATCGCCGACGGCGTCCACGATCCGCGTGAGCTGCTCGAGGGGGGTGGGCGCTCGATCGAGCTGCCGGCCGCCGTGGTTGGAAATGACGATCGCGTCGGCTCCGGCGTCTACGACGGCGCACGCGTCGTCGACCGTCTGGATGCCCTTGACCACGACGGGGCCCGACCACGCCCCGCGAAGCCAGCCGAGATCGGCCATCGTCACCGAGGGATCGAACGTCTGGTTGATCAGCTCGGCGACGGTGCCCTGCCAGGTGTTCAACGAGGCGAAGGTCAACGGCTCGGTCGTCAACAGGTTGAACCACCAGCCGGGATGAACCGCGATGTCGGCGAAGGTCTTGAGCGTCAGGGCAGGCGGGATCGAGAAGCCGTTTCGAATGTCCCGCAACCGCGCCCCGGCGACCGGAACGTCGACGGTCAGGACGAGCGCCGCGAACCCCGCGGCATTGGCCCGGGCGATCAGCTCCCGACTCGCGCCGCGGTCGCGCCACAGGTAGAGCTGGAACCACTTCTGCGCCGTTGGAGCGGCGGCAGCCAGCGCCTCGGGTGACGTCGTCCCCAGCGTCGAGAGCGCATACGGGATGCCGGCCCGTTCGGCTACGCGGGCCACGGCCGGCTCGCCCTCGTGGTTCATGAGGCGGGTGAAGCCGGTCGGAGCGAAGGCGAGCGGCAGCGCCGACGGCTGACCCAGAATGGTGGTGGACGTGTCGACCGAGGAGACGTCGCGCAGGACGCTCGGAACGAACTCGAGCCGCCCGAAGGCCTCCCTGGCCCGTCGCAGGCTCGTCTCGCTTTCCGCCGCACCGTCGACGTAGTCGAACACCGCCCGCGGTGTGTGTCGCCGCGCGACGTTCCGAAGGTCCCCGATGCTCGCCGCTCCAGCCAGTCGACGCTCGACGGGGCCTCGGCCGAGCGATTGCGTCCGAAGGTATGGCCGCAGCTCCGACCAGCGCGGCAGGCGACGTCGGGTCACGCGATGAGGTCTCGCTCCGGGCATTCCACAGCGCTCGGGGCGCCGGATCGATCCGGCTGGTCGCAGGCGGCGATCGGGACGGCTCCCTTGCTCACAGGCGCGCCCCGTCGCTGGTGGACTGGCTGCCCGACCCTCGGCTCGACCCGATGACGTTCACATCGTCACCAGTATTCTCCTGCCGGGCGTCCCCGCGCAACGAATCGATGTCAGGGAGCCGGGCCGGAGTTTGACTCTGGCCCGGCTCATTCGGGAACGCATTCTTCAGGCTGCGCGAGGAGGTCTGCTCAGCCAGTCACATGAGGACCCAGTTGGGACGACGATCGCTGGAAGGTGTCTACGGCGACGATCCGGACCCTTACGCTCCGGAGCAAGTTCGCATAGCTGACGAAGATCGCCCAGTCTTCACGCGGGGCGCATGACAATCTGCCCGCTGGTCAGGATCTCGAAGCAGTAGATCACCCTGTCGATCTCCAACGTCCAATGACCCACCCCTGCGCCCCCGAACCGCTGAATCTTCACGGTAAACGCTAAGTCCCTGGCAACGAGGCCACCGGGAATGGGGACCAGCTTACCGATGACGTTCAAGCTCACGATGCCGTCGTCTATTGACCAACTCGTAACATGGCCAAAGATGTTGCCCGGATAGCCCGGCCGGTCGCCGTGCTGATCAAGGCAGTCGAAGGACCCTGTGGCCGAGCCGTCCGATAGGAGCTTGACCCCCACACCGAAAACGCTGCTGCCTGCCCCGTCCTCCATGTTGGCTGTGCCACCCCCGTTGATGGTCGCCACCACCGTGGCGGGAGCTGTGGCGCTGGCAGGACCGGCCAGGACGCCGACGAGAACGGCGGCGACCGATAGCGCGCTGAAGAGACGTTTCATGAGAGAACCCTCCGTACGCCCTTGTTCCGTCCATCTGGCAGCGGGCGCGGCTGCGAGGATGGTTCCTCGAGTCGGGAAAAACTCCGTCGGGAAAGGCTCCGTCGGGATCGAGCGGTCGGGTTGACCAGGCGGAACCGTTCGGGTTAGGACGCGCACTCCGTCGGGGCCGCCGCGGGAATCACGTGCGTCATCGAACCGTGGGGCAGGACGTAGATGGCATAGAAATGGACCCCAGAAGGTCCGGCAATGGCCCGATGGACGTGTCCGAAGCCAGGATCCACGAACCCCTGGTCGGCCACGTAGCCGCGCGACCGGCACTCGCCGCCCTTGGCATCCTGGTAGGCAACCGAGCCCGCGACCACCGTGACGATGGCCGCTCCCGGATGGGTGTGCCAGCCCGTTGCGACGTTTGGCCCCAGCTGGACGTGCTGCACGAAGACGTCGGCGCCGTCGGCCAGCGCCGCTCGAGCGAGGGACGACAGGGGGACGTCTGCCACCACGTTATGGGCGACCAGGAAGCCGCCCGGAACTGATGCTGGATCGACCTGTGTGACGTGGTTGGCCGATGCAATGCCCGCCCCACTGAAGGCAGCGACGGCAACGGCGGTGGCAAGGACCTTCAATCTCATAGGGATCACCTCTCTCCAGACCTGCGTTCCGTCGTCGCCAGGGGAACCGAGGAGAGCGAGACCTCGAGAACGGGCGGTAGCACCCGGAGCTGCTGCCCGTCGGACACGAGCACGCGGGCCGCCTCTTCGCCCGCCTCGGGCGCGAATGCCCACCCGTCGATCACGACGCCCAGCGTTGTCTCGTCGCGAAACACGGCCAGGGCCGTTATCCCCAGGCGGGCGAGGCTCTTGGCTACCTCCTGGCCGACCGCGACGTCGGTGTCGGCGCCGTCCAGCAGCAACATCAGGCTCGCCATCGGTTCCTCCGTCGGTTGACGGCTCAACAGGGGCGAGCCTGGGCCGCGGCCCGGAGCCGATCATCGGGGAGCTCCCTCAATCTCCTGACGGGATCGAGACTCAGCGTGGCCTGGCGATCTCGTGTCCGGCCAGAACCGCCGCCAGCTCGGTTCGGTTTCTGACGCCGAGCTTGGCGAGGACGTTGGAAACGTGGCGTTCGACGGTCTTGCGCGACAGAAACAGCGTGCTCGCCACCTCCGGGTTCGACGCGCCGGCGGCCACTAACCGGGCTATCTCCAGCTCGCGACCTGTCAGCAGGTCCCCGCCACTGGCGTCGCCGGCGCCCGGCGACGCGGCGGAGGTCCGGCGCCAGGTTCGAACCCCCTGAGTACGCAGGTCTCGATCGGCCAGGCGCGCCACCGTCCGGGCGCCCATCCGATCGGCGCGCCGAGCGACGTCCCGGAGTGCGTCAGGTCCCTCGTCTCGACCCATCTCGACCAGCAGCCGTGCCCGATCCAGGCGACTCCACAGGCCATCGCTGCCGCGCTCAAGGCTATCGGCCTCGTCGACGGCGGTCGCCAACAGGTCGAGCGCCCGCGTCCGGTGGCCTTCGGTCCAAACGAGCAGGCCCTCCAAGCGGCGCCGCAGGAATGCGTCCGTGACGTTTGGCTTGGGTCGCTCACGGTCCCAGCTTCTCGCCGCGGCCCTCGCCTCCCCGGCGCGGCCCAGTCGCGCGAGGGCTTCAGCGGAGACCAGCTCGAGCTCGAGCCGGCAACGCGGACAGCCCGCGGCATCGGCAAAACGTCGCCCAATCGCGATGTGGCTTGCGACCTCGTCCGCATACGCCGCTCCGCCGAGGAGAGCCAGCCAAAGGGCGAGTACCTCGTGAAAAGGGAGCCGCTGGTGCGGATCGCGCTCGTCTTCTGCCTCTGCCAGGATCGCGCCGGCTGCGCGACGCCAATCCCCGCGCTCGAGCGTGAGCTCGTGCCGGACCAGCCTGTTTCGCCCACGCAGGCGCGCGAAGTCCCCGGAGCGAGCAGCCAGGGATGCGGCTTCGGAAGCCACCGCCTCGGCCTCGGCGAGCAGGCCAAGGTCCCGCAGGGTGGCGGCGAGGAAGTGCCCGGCATCCACGGCAGCCGACGGGAACAGGCGCTGCCGCCCATCGATCCAAACACGCCGGAAGCGGGCCTCGGCATCGCGGAGCCGACCGCCGATGCGAAGCGCCAGCCCGCTCAGATGGACCGCCTCCAGGTGGGAGAGCTCGTCGAAACCCCGGGTGCCCGCGATCAGCTCATTGGCCAACCGGGTCATCGCGCGCACGTCGTCCTGTTGAACGGCCGTGTCGAACCCCACCCGGAGCGCGTCGAGGTAGGCCTGTCTCGCGCCGGCAAGGGAGTCCGGGCCGCCCCCGCGGCGAGCCATCCCCCGTGCGATGCGCACGACCCGATGCGAGAGGGCCGAGCCCAAGTCGACACGATGGTCGATCCAGATCGTGATCGATGCCTCCAGCGAATCGAGTGACAGCTCGATCGCCGGCGGACGAGAGCCGGCGGACCGGACCTGGGCAAGATAGGACCTCGCCTCCTGCCCCCGGTTGAGATGGTATGCCTCGCGCGCGGCAGCCAACCCGGCTCGAGTCCGCGTCGCGAGATCGGGTGCGTCATCGGCCAGAGCCGCCCATCGCTCCAATGCCATCTGATGCTCGGCGAGCTCCGAGGCCATCGAAGCGATCGCTTCGAGCAGCGCAGGGCTCGAGGCATCGGTACGTCCGCCCTCATCGGCGATCCGTACGAGGTCATGGATCCCTTCAACGCCAAGCCACCGTCGTCGCGGAGAGCTGGCGAGACGCAAGGCGAGCTCGATCGACGGCAAGCCCCCGGCTCGGCGGTGCTCCAACGCCGCGCGGAGGGCCTGGACGTCATCGCCCGCCTCGCCTTCGAGAAAGGTGGCGAGTCGACGGTGGAGGCTGCGACGCGAGGCCTCGGGCAGGCGCTCGGCTGCAGCAGCCCGGATCAGGTCATGCGAGAGCTTCACCCCGTCTGGCAGTTCGACAGCCAGCCCGCGAGCGATGAGCTCGACCACCGCGGCATCCGTTCGAGGTCGGGGCCAGTCGAGCAATCGTGTCAGATCGCCACCGGCCGTGGGCCGCGCCGTCACCGTCAAGGCCGCCAGAGCGGCCGACGCGTCCGGGGTCAGGCCACGCAGACGCCTGCTGACGAACTGAGCTGGGTCCGTCCTCGATTGAGCGGCCTGTGCCAGCACCTCGAGCCAGAACGGGGAGCCGGCAGCCGAGCGCGTGAGCGCCGCGACCTGTTCCTCGTCAGGGTTGGAGACAATCGAGTGCACGAGGTCGGTCGCCTCGCTCAATTCGAGCGGGCCGAGCTCCACGATGGTGAACCTTCCCCTCGTATCAAGGAGCTGGGCCATTGATGCGCCAAAGACGCTGCCTAGCTCGGACGTGCGGCCGGCCGCGATGACAGCAAGCGAACGTCTCGACGTCAGCGCGCCGCGCAGCAGGTAGTGGCAAAGGGCCAGCGAGAGCTCGTCGACCCACTGCAAGTCATCGAGCGTGATGAGGACCGGTCCCAGCCGGTTCACGGCCTGATGAGCCGACTCGAACAGTCGGATCGGATCGAGGCCTTCCGGCCGAGATGCCCCGCCTGACGTGAAGGCGGCGACTTCGCCCGAGGTCTTCGCCAGGACTCGAAGGAGACCCATCGAGGCGGCCAGCGGGACCCGAGCTTCAGGTTCATATCCAACAATCGCGAGGAGCTGGCCCGTCCACCTCCGGTCACTGGCCTCGACCAGGAGCCGACTCTTGCCCTGGCCCGGCTCTCCCAAAATGAGCACGGCCGCCGGGCCGCCCTCCCGCCGCACGAGTGTTGTTGCCGCGTCGATGGCGGCAAGCTCTTTGCTCCGGCCGACGAACGGGCCCATGCTCGAAGCCTACATCCGAGGAAAGCGCCGATGGAGGGCACGGATCCCCTCGACTGACCAAAAGGTCGAGGCAGTGTTCGGGACGATTCCGGGTCTCATTCGGGTTCGCAGAACGCCATAGAATCGCGGCCTGCAAGAGGAGCAACCGATGGACTGGCGTCCCGTGGCAGTTCTCGTCCATGTCCTGGCGGCCTTCTGGTACGTGGCCGGCTACATCGGGACGAACCTGTGCACCGAGCTGGCGCGGCGGGCCCGGACCGACGACGAGTGCCGCGCGGCGCTGAGCTTCTCGGGCCGCTTCGACAGGTGGCTCAACGCTCCCGGCGGCATGGCGGTCGGGCTCAGCGGGCTCGCCGCCGTGTGGGTGCTGGGCTACGCGATCACCACGCAGTGGGTCGCCCTGGCGGTTGTGCTCTTCGCCGGAATCGTCCTGCTCGGGATCCTCTACTGGAGCAGGTTCGGCCGGCGCGTCCAGTCGGCGATGGCCGCGGACGATTGGGCGGACGTCCGGCGATTGCTCACGGAGCCGCGGATCGTCCTGCTCAGCCGCCTCGAGAACGCCGCCGTGCTCGCGATCGTCGTCCTCATGGTCCTGCGGCCGACCTGATGCGGAGGCGGCGCCACCACGTCCATGCGCTAAGGTGCGCAGACGGTCGGCTCGTGGACGTCGATCACCCGCCCGGAGGTCCGCCATGAAGGCGCTACGGATCATCCTGCCACTCGTCATCGCGTTCGCCATGGCGGCCGTCGCGCCGGCTGTCGCCTTGGGCAGTACCGCCTGCCACAGCGTCGATGCCACCGGCGTTGGCCAGGATCTCGGAGAGGGCCGGACCGTCGCGCAGATCAGCGACGGAGGCCTGCTCCAGGGGACCACCGCGGCATCATTCCAGATCACCGGGCTGTCCGGGACCGTTGCGTCCTTCGCGGGCACGATCACGTTCACCACCAACCGCGGGACGTTGACCGCGACCGTGGCCGGGACGCTTGATCTCGCTACCGGCGCCTTTAGCGCCACGTCGTCGAGCCTCTCGGGCACGGGCAAGCTTGCCGGAGCCTCGGGCAGCCTCGTCTTCAACGGCGTGGAGAACCTGGCGACGGGAACCTTCACCGAGGTCATCACGGGCTCGATCTGCGTGGACCTCGCGCCGTAGCGCGTGCTCCCAGGGTGCGCCATGGCGCGGTGACGAAGACCCTTGGCGAGGTCCATTCCCGGCCGGGGTCCGGCGCGCGAGGGCGCCGGCCATTCGGGGGCGTATGGCGCCACCCGGACTTCCGCAATCTCTGGCTCGCCGGCGCTGTGTCCATGGTCGGCACCGAGGTGAGCGGGCTCGCGTTCCCCCTGACCGCGACCCTGCTGCTGGGCGCAGGCCCGATCGGGATGGGCATTCTCACGGCGAGCAGAGACGCTCCGTCCCTCCTGTTCGGCCTCTTCGCCGGACCCTGGGTCGATCGCCTTCGTCGGCGACCTGTCCTCATCTGGTGCGATCTCGCGCGGGCCGCCGTTCTCGTCTCGATCCCGCTCGCCTGGATCGCCGGGCTGCTCAACCTCGCCTACCTGTCGCTCGCCGCCTTCCTGGTCGGGACGTTCACGGTCTTCTTCGAAATCGCCAAAGCCTCCTATCTGCCCTCCGTGTTGCGGTCCGAGGAGCTCGTCGAGGGCAACAGCAAGATCGAGGTCAGTGAATCGCTGACCCAGTTCGTGGGCCCGGGCATCGGAGGCGCTCTGATCCAGGTGCTCAGTGCACCCCTCGCCATCGCGTTTGACGCGGTTTCGTTCCTCGGGTCCGCCTTGCTCCTGGGCCGGATCCAGACCCCGGAGGCGGGCGAGCAGCGGACGGCCACGCGACCCGGGATCATGGCCGAGGCACGAGAGGGCCTGCGATTTGTCGTTGCGCATCCGCTGCTGCGACCACTCGTCGGTTACGCAGCCACGACGCAGCTCTGCATGAACGCGGTGATCGCGCTCTATGTCCTCTATGCCAGGGAGCTCGGGCTATCACCGGCGGCCATCGGGGTGACGTTCATGGGCGCAGCGCCCGGCACGATTCTCGGGGCGCTCGTCACCGGGCGGCTCGTGGGGCGGTTCGGCGTGGGACCGACGATGTCACTGGCCGCCTTCCTGCCGGGGCTGGGTGTCCTGCTCATGACGTGGGCGACTGGCGCACCTGTGGCGCCCGTCCTCGTGCTAACGGCCGCGTGGTTCCTGCTCGCGGTGCACGCCATCTACGACATCAGCGAGGTCAGCGTCCGCCAGGCGGCCACGCCCGATCCGCTGCGCGGCAGGGTCAACGCGTCGTTCAACTTCGCCTTCTACGGGGTCATGCCGGTCGGTGCGCTGCTCGGTGGCCTGCTGGGCGCCACCATCGGCATACCCACGACGCTGCTCGTCGCCGCGGCCGGGCTGCTCCTTGCGCCCCTGTGGATCCTTCTCACGCCGCTTCGCCGGCTGTCGCAACCGCCGCGACCCGGCGAATGAGGGTCCTTTAGAAATCGATTTCGAGCGGCGCGAAGCCCTCCACCGCGGGCTCCACGCGCAGGTGCTCGAAGTGCCAGATCTCGGTGGCCTCCACCGGGCGATCGATCCAAACGGAGTATTCCTGCTGGACCTTCTGTCCGAGGATCGCCCGGTACTCGACCATCACCTGAAGCCACGGATACGTGAAGATGTCTCGATCGACCTTTGGATCGGCCGCCGTCGCTTTCGTGGTCCGGAAGTCGCTCAGGTCCAGGGTCGCCTTGCTCGATCCAAGGTTCGGGACCATCGTGAGGCTCGTCTGGGCGGAATGGGAGGACGAGGCTGCGCGCCGGTCTTCGCGACCGCGCACCACCAGGGTGATCTCCAGCACCGGTTGCGGCGATGGGTTCTCGACGTCGAAGACGGCGACGACCTTCCCTCCGACGGTCTCCCATCCGCCGAAGGTCACCCGCAGGATGGGCGTTGCTCGGACGAGTTCCTCCCAGCGGAGCCGCTGGGCGGCCGTCGCCTGGGCCTCACCTGCCCGACTGACATCTCGGCGAAGCCACAGGAGCACGACGATCGCCGCCCCCACGAGGATGACCGTGGCGCCCTGAACCGCCGCACCAAATGCGGCGAGGGAATCGGCCCGTAGATAGCCGCTGGCCAGCGAGCGTTCGACGACGACGTACAGGCTCGGCAGCAGACCGATTGCCAGAGCGATTGCCAGCACCGCCAGACCGGCCTTCACGACCACCCGAACGAACCGCATCCTCACTCCCCTGCTGCGTTGCTGTCCTGCAGAACGTAACGGCCATTGTGTACCGGCGAGCCGCCGCTCGGTGGGTCAACTCGGGCTCAGGCGATGATCGCCCTCGCCGTAAGGAGGCGTTCGCCCAGGGCCTCGTCGCCCTCGATTCGAGCCCTGGCGCGAGCGGAATCAGGATCGATCGCCTTCGTGTAGAGCCGCCAAAGCGTTTCGACGTCGATGGTGACCACGGTCGTCGGGCGCTCTGCAGTCGCTTCGGCGGCGAGCGACCAGCGGCCGGCCCGGCGCGCCGTGATCCAGCGGCCGCCGCCCTCCCCCGTCGCGGCGAGGGCAACGGCCATCCCGTCAGGAGCGTCAATGCTCCGGAGCGCGATCGGCAGCGAATGGGCGAACGTGTCGAGGAGGGGTCGCATCCAGCGCGCCTCTCGAAGGCCGGGCGTGTCGGTCGCGTCTCGGATCTGCTGCTGATGCACCCAGCGCTCGGTGTACTCGCGGGCGACGCGCAGCCAATTGGGTGCCGGTTGGGGGCCCGCCCAGCTGACGGGCCCGCCGAGCTCATCGGGATCAAGGCGGCGGCAGTAGTCCAGGAGCGCGGGCCCGCTGATGGCGAGCTGATCGGTGAGGAGCCGCGGGCTGGCGCGCCGCCACGCTGCGACCCAGGCCTCGTTCCGCTCGTTCACGAAACGCACGAGGTCATCCCACGACGACGAGCGCGGCGAGTCGGCGCCACGGAAACCGTCCCGCTCCCGGGCGAGGATGCCGAGGTCGTCGCCCAGGACGTGGGCGACGATGTCCTTCACCGACCAGCCGGGGCAGTTCGTCGCGGCCGACCATGCGTCCGAATCGAGACGTCCGAGCAGCGAGAGTAGCTCGGCCCGCTCGCCCTGGAGCAGCTCGAGGACCCCGTGGTAGCCGCTCGAATCCACGCGAGGATACCGCCTGATGTCCCGGGGGCCGATCAGGCCTCCGAGTCACCCTCGGCCGCAGCCTCGCCGGCCGGCCCTGCCTCGACGATGTGGCTGGCCTCAACGATCGTGGGCCGGCCGTCGCGATCCTTCCAGCGCGTCTGGAGGCGGACCTCGTCGGTCTCGCCGACGAGATGCAGGACGGCGATGAATCCGGAACCCGTCTTGTTGACCGCCTCCATGGTGGCCTCGGTCAGTGGGAGCGGAAGGAGTGTCAGCACGTGGCCGAGGTTCGACCGGAGCTCGTTGCTGAGCTGGGCGGTGGCGCGGTCGATGTCCCCGGCGACGAGCGCGTCGCAGAATGCCTGGGCGTCGTCGCGGACGGCTTGTTCGTCCATCGTCTGGTCCTTCCTTTTGTCGCTCGTTGTCGAGTCACTCTATCCGGCTCCAGGGCCGATCCGCTGAAACGTCGGCCAGCCCGGACCGTCAATACCGCAGTGCTGCCGCAGCGGGACCGAAAGGTGTGGCTGACATGGTGGCCGTACCGTTCAACGCCGAAGGAGCAACAACGTGATCTACCTCGCAGTCCAGCCCGGGTCAGAGCCCGATCACACAGCCCAGCGCCGCGCAACGATCACCCGCTATTTTGCGGCGCTCCAGAATGGCGACTACTCCTCGCTCCTCGAGCTGCTCACGCCCGACGCGATCACTCGCTGGCCCCAATCCAGCGAGCGCATTACCGGTGCACTGAGCTGTGTGCGGGTCCACGAGAACTACCCAGGCGGTCCACCCAGTTACCGCATCGCGCGCATCTCAGGCGGTGGCAACGTGTGGGTGGCCGAGCTCGTCGCCGACTATGGCGACGACCGCTGGCATGTGGTCAGTGTCATCGAGTTCGACGGCCCGCGGATCTCCGGTATGACGGACTACTTCGGTCCGAGCGTTGCGCCTCACGACTGGCGCCGCGAATGGGTCGAGTTCGAGGCCGCCAACGCGTAGCGACCAGTCGCGCAAGATTGCAGTCGGCGAACACAACTGAGACCACGGAGGCCGAGCCGGTGCGACAGTTCTGGATGGTGGTCCTCCTCATTGGCCTGTTGGCCGGCACCCTCGCCGGCTGCGGACGGGGTCGGAGCCCGATCCCGGCCGGGGCCCAGGTGGTCCACATCGCGGTCATCGAGTCCGAGCTCCGGCTCGATCGGGCCATCGTGCGCGCCGGGGACGTCTATGTGGTGCTCGACACGCCGCGGTCGAGCGTGGGCTTCGCCTCGCGGATGCGCGGCGACCTGGAGACGGGCCCGCTGAGCGACGACGACATCGCTCGCCTCGCGCACGGAGATACGGGGGGACTCGCGATCGGAGGGTTTGACCTGTCCGGCTGCAGCAACGAGCAACGGGCGGAAGACCTCGGCCTGATGGGACCTTGTGGGAACGTGTTCAAGACGGTGCTTGTCGAGGGCAAATACGCATTTCTCGGACCCGGATGGAGCGAACAGCAGACCGAGCCGCTCGTCCCTCCGACCCCCGGCCCGCCCGGTTCCCTGCCGCGATCGATCGCCATCCTGCAGGTGCTGCCCTGACACCTCACGGCCCACCGCACACAAGGAGCGACCGCACTACGAGCGACATGGTCATCGAGCTCGTCGAACCGGACCCGACGTGGGGCGGGCAGTTCGAGGCGGTCGGTCGCTCGCTGCGATCCGCCTTTGGGCCGGGGGCGCTGCGGATCGACCACATCGGCTCGACTGCCGTGCCGGGACTGCTGGCCAAGGACGTCATCGACGTCCAGGTGACGGTCCAGGCGTTCGACGGCCTCGGCGAGATCCTGGCGGCGTGCGGTTTCGCCCTTCGGCCGGAGGTCGTGTTCGACCATCGGCCGGCCGGCTCCGAGGTTCCCGACGAGCAGCTCGCGAAGCGGTTCGCCCAGACGGCCGCGCCGAGGCGGGTCAACCTCCACATCCGTATGGCCGGCCGCTACAACCAGCGCTATCCACTGCTGTGTCGCGACTACCTGCGCGGCCACCCGGAGGCGGCTCGCGCGTACGGCGAGGTCAAACGCCACCTGAGCCGGATCGTCGGCGACGTCGACGCGTACTACGACGTGAAGGACCCGGTCTTCGACATCATCATGGCCGGCGCGGAGGCGTGGGCCATCGCCTCGGGCTGGGCTCCAGGCCCGAGCGACGCCTGACGGCGCGCAGAAAGCGTGCGCGGTCACCACGTCCCTCGAGACGGCGTGAGCCGCTACGCGCGGACCTCCTGGCGCAGGAACAGGACGTACGCCACCGCGAACGAGATCACGGTCAGCGCCACGATCGCCACGATCTGCGGCCAGACCAGGAGCAGGCTCTGGTCGATGGACAAAGGCGAAGGCACGCCGCCGGTCTGCAGCTGCTCCGCCTGTGACGGCAGCAGCACTCCAATCGTCCGGATCGAGGGGTTGAAGAGGACGACCGTCGCCTCCTGGTACAGGTAGGACGGCGAAAGCTGCGAGAGGAGCTGGCTCCAGCCGGCGTTGTTCACCACGGCTTCTGTCGAGGCGTTCGCTCCGGCCGGGGCGAGGAAGCTGGCGACGGCCGACACGAGAAAGTCGGCGAACAACGTCACCCCGAGCCACAGGCCGATCGACACGAGCACCGAGCTGGCCGCCCGGCGGAAGGCCACCGAGCACAGCGTCGCGAACGAGAGCCAGAACCCGACATAGACGATCGACACGACGAGCCACGCGATCAGTCGCAGGACGTCCTCCGCCGACGGCGAGATGCCCAGCCGGACGATGCCGATCCCGGCGACGAGGGCCGTCAGCGCAACGAGGATCGTGGCGATCACGGCCAGGCCGGCGGCGAACTTGCCGTTGATCACGTCGTCGCGGTGGATCGGCTGCGACAGCAGGCGCGGGAGCGTGCCCTGCGCGCGTTCGCCGTTGATCGCGTCGAAGCCAAAGGCGATGCCGATGAGCGGCAGGAGGAAGCCGATCAGGCTGTAGAACGGCGGGATGGGGCTGCCCTCCTGCCCGATGAGGAACATGAGCAGGAACAGCGATGGAGTGCCCGAAGCCTGGCTTGCGCTGCTCCGGATTGCATCGGAGCTGAAGTACACCGTCCCGGCTCCCACCAGCCCCAGAATGCCGATGAGCACGAAGAAGCGAGCATCCAGGAGGTCGTCGGCCAGCTCCTTGGCCGCGACGATCGGCCAGCCGGCACGCGGAGCGCGCTGCCCGCCCTGCTCGGTCCCGGGACGGGCGGCCGGCCGACGAAGACGATCCACCGGCCGACGAAGACGATCCACCACGCTCACGGCGGCGCCTCCGGTCCGGGTCCCGGGCCTTGCTGCGGCCGGCGGCGCGACCTGACCCGTGATGGCATCCCGGCGGGCTTGCGAGCGGCGGGTTCCGCGGCAGGCGCCGGGCGAGGCGCCGGGCGAGGCGCCGCCGTGCCCCCGCTGGCTCGAGGGCCTTCTCGCCCCGCCCGATCGAGCCTGGCCCGCTGGACGGCTCGGCGATAGATGTCCTCGAGGGAGGGCGGCTGGCGCGATAGATCCGCGAGTCGGAGGCCGCCGTCGGTCAGCATCCGCAGTATCCCGCCACGGACCACCGGCTCGGCCGCACCGGCCTTGACCCGGATATGCCACGTCCATTCGTTGTCCTGGGTCGTCGACACGCGCGTCACTCCTGCGACGCCGTCGATCGCGCGCAGCCGCGATTCGATCGTGGCCGGATCGGTGGACCGTTCCGCCTCGACGCCGACGGTGAGCTCGGCTGCCTCCTCGCCGAACTGCCGCGCAAGCTGGTCGAGGCTGCCCCGTCCGATCAACCGGCCGGCAGCAAAGATTCCGATCCGATCGCATACCGACTGGACCTGGCCCAGGAGGTGAGACGAGAGCAGGACCGCCAGGCCACGATCGCGAACGAGGCCTCGCAGGAGATCGAGGATCTCGACGACCCCGATCGGATCGATCGCGGTCGTGGGCTCGTCCAGGATCAAGAGCGCGGGGTCCTTGACGAGCGCATCCGCGATGCCGAGTCGCTGGAGCATGCCCCGCGAGTACGTGTCGGTGCGGGTGTCGGCGCGGTCGGTGAGATCGACCTGGGCGAGGACTTCGTCCATCCGCGCCTCCGCCTCCGCCCGTCGGATGCCGTTGAGACGAGCGGTGTAGCGGAGGTTCTCGCGGCCGGTGAGGTCGCCGTAGAAGCCAACGGCGTCGGGCAGGTAGCCGACCCGGCGCTTGACCTCGAGCGGATTGCGGGCTGGATCGAGGCCGACCACCCGCGCCTCGCCCGACGTCGGCTCGGTCAGCCCCAGCAGCATGAGGATCGTGGTGGTCTTCCCTGCCCCGTTCTGGCCGAGCAGGCCGAAGATCTCGCCCGGGCGCACCTCAAGGTCGAGGCGATCGACGGCGACCAGGTCGTCATATCGCTTGGTCAGGCCGCGCGTTCGAACGAGTGGCTCGGCGGTCGATGCCGACGCCCCGGAATCGGCAGGCGCCACGGCCGCACCGGCGCTCATCGGCGGCCGTATGTCCGGAAGACCCAGTAGAGCCCGGCAAGCACCGCCGCGATGAGCAGGAGCCCGACGAGGCCCCAGACGAGAGACGTCTCCACCGTGACCCGGATCTCCTGCGACGCCGAGGCCGCGCTGCCCGATGAGTCCGCGCTCGTGGCCGACGCCGAGAAGTTCACCACGTAGTCGCCGGCTACCGCATCGCCCGAGGGCGTGATGAGCGCCGTGACCTGGCCATCCTGGCCCGGCGCGACCTGGTCGATCGTGTCGGACGGTGAGAACGTCACTTTCCAGCCGCTCGGCGGCGTCGCCGTGAGCTTGACGCCCGTGAGCGGCGCCGAGCCCTCGTTTTGCACGGTGAGCGTGCGGCTGATCTGACTGCCCGCATTGCCATTCGCGTTGAGCCGGCCGTCGGGCGTGGTCAGGTTGAGCTTGTAGTCGCCGACGATCGTCACGCCCAGCTTTGCTTCGACCGTCTGCGCTCCAGCGCTGGCGGTCACTGTGATTGGATAGTCGCCGGCCGTGACACCATCTGGTGGGTTGGCGCTGACCGAGATCGTCGAGGTCGATCCCGCGTTCACGATGGTCGAGGATGCCTGCTCCTGCGACGACGGTCGCGCGCTCACGGTCCAGCCGGCTGGACCCTGAGCCCCCAGCGAGAACGTCAGGTCCTGCGGGGTGTCGTTGGAAAGCGTCAGGCTGAAGCTGAACGTCCCGGACGCCGGGCCCTGGAGCACGGGGAAGTCCGTCTTGAGGTCAACCGAGCCACCGGCCTGGGGACTCACCGTGACGGCCAGTGCAAGCCGGTCCGAGAAGGAGCCGGACGACCCGGTCACCGCGATGTGGGCCGTTAGCGCGGTGGCATCCGCAGGGACGGCGACGTCGAGCCGTACCTCCGGCGCCGAGGCGGACGGATCGGCCGTGACCGCATCGATGACGTACCCGCCTCCATGCAGGGTCGCCGTCCAGCCGGAGGGAACGCCGCTGACCGCCAGCGCAACCTGCCGCCGGACGTTCGATTTCACGGTCAGCGTGAAGCTGACCTTGGAGCCGGGCGCGACGGAAACGGCCGGATACGGCGTGAAGACCGTGATCGGATCGGCCGCCGCGACGGGGCTGGGCCCGATCGCCGTCGCGACCAGGGAGAACATCAGGCCCAACAGCACCAGGATGGTGGCGGCGCGACGAGGCGCGCCATGAACTCGCTTGTGTCCTGCAGACACGGCTTCAACCTCCACAGACCGATCGAGCCTCGTGGTCGCCATCCCTCCTCCTCCCAGGCGATCGCGAACGCGAATCCCCTTCTCGATTGATGGTAGCCGGGTGCGAGGGTCGGCGATGCGCCCTGAGACGCGCGCCCGGCGACGGGGCCGATCAGGGCGCTCCGTCCCCGCGGAATCTGCCCCATGAACGGCCACCGGCGCAACCAAAGCTCGATGAACGTTCGGCGGCGATTCCGCAATCAAGGCGGACCCGCCGCGGTCGATGCAGGATCGATTGCGAATGGAGTCCGGCACCCGATCCTTGGGCGGTATCGTGCCGTCGTGACGGTGCTGAAGACCAAGAGGCTGACTCTCCGGGAGCTCACGCTCGACGATGTCGATGGGCTGCTCGAGATTTTCGCCGACCCCGAGGCCATGTGGGCCTATCCCTCGACGAAGGACCGTGACCAGACCGAGGGCTGGATCTGCTGGGCGATGGCGAGCTACCAAGCCAACGGCTGGGGCCTGTGGGCAGTCGTTCGAAGCGAAGACGGGCGCTTCCTCGGCGATTGCTGGCCGATGCCCCAGCCGGTGGAAGGCGAACAGGTCCCCGAGCTCGGTTACCACATCGTCCGGGAAGAGTGGGGTCGCGGCTACGCGACCGAGGCGGCCCTGGCCTGCCGGGACTGGTTCTTCGCGAACACGGATTACGAGCGGCTCGTGTCGATCGTCCGGCCGCCCAATGTCGCATCCCGTCGGGTTGCGGAGCGGGTCCACGCCCGCATGCGGCTCTTCGTCTGGGAGAAGACCGGCACACAGGAGTGCCTGTACGAGACGCTGCGATCGGACTTGCTCGACGCGCGCCTTGACACTCGGGCCACGATTGTCCGGTGACAACGACACAGGAGGGATAGCACCATGGAATCGCCGACCCTTCGCCGATCCCGCTGTGCGGTCCCGCTCGCGCTCGCGGCCGTTCTAGCGCTCGGCACGACGCCGGCGTTCGCTATCTCGAACGGTGTGCCAGACGGCAACGGTCACCCCAACGTCGGCGCCCTATTGGCCGACTTCAACGAGGACGGAAAGATCACCGGGGACGAGGCGTTCTGCTCCGGGTCGCTGATTGCGCCGACGGTATTCCTCACGGCCGGACATTGCCTGGTCTTCCTCGAGCCCGCGGGCATCGACACGATCTACGTGTCGTTCGACCCCGCACTCCTCGACACGAACGGCCCGGGCACCCTCATCGCGACGTCGACGTGGGCGTTCGATCCGGGGTTCTACACGAACTTCCAGGAGGCCCACGACATCGGCGTCGTCATTCTCCCGGAAGGCTCGACCACGGGGATCACCCCGGTCGACCTGCCCGAGGCGGGCTGGCTGGACGCGGCACAGGCCGCGGGCACGCTCCGCGCGACGCTCATCCGGAATGTCGGATACGGCGTGATCCCGGAGTGGAAGGGCGCGCCGACACGGTTCGGGTACGACGGCGTGCGGTACACGTCGCTGTCGCCGGTCATGGGACTGACCAAGACGTGGCTGAAGCTCCTGATGAACAACGACGCCACCGGGCTCGGTGGCGTGTGCTTCGGCGACTCGGGCTCGCCCAAGTTCGTCGACGACACCAACCTCATCGTTGCGATCACGACCGGCGGAGATGGGAACTGCCGCGCGCTGAACTACAACTACCGCCTCGACACGGGGGCGGCGCGGGCATTCCTGGAGGACTTCGTCGAGCTCCCCTGACTGGACACTGGAGAGGACCGGCGTCCGCGCCGCACGACCCGAACCTGCGAACTTCCGCTTAGAAGGCGGCTGCTCTGTCCACAGAGCTACGGAGACGCAGCGCGAAGCTGACGGTCTTCGGCGGCGACCGGCCCGAACCCCGATGGACGTTTCTTGTCAGCAACGTCCTTGGGAATCACACCTATCCCGCGGGTGTAACGTCCTTCTTCTCGGACGGGACGCAGAGGAGCTCCCACGCCGTGACCGTGAACATGTCGGTCTCGAGCTGGTTGAACACCCCGAAGGTCGTCGCTTGTGTCCTCTGCGGACCCTTGAGGTCGTAGCAGGTCAGGTGGACGTCCTTCTCCTCGATCGGGGCGGTGACGCCACCGTGCACCTTCTCCACGGGGTTGCAGAAGAGAACGGGTTGCGTGACCCGGACCGTGTCCGCGCCGAACTGATCGTCGAGCGTCACCCGCTCTCCAACGCGTGGGCCGTTCGCCTCGTAGCACCAGTAGTGGTTGAGCTCGTCAGGGAAGGCGAGATCGCCCACCAGCTTCTGAGTCGGAACGAGCAGGACGCGTGCCCCCACGACCTCGAGGGTCCGCGGTCCGAACTGGTCCTCGGTCGCGACGATCAGGTGCGGCGTGAGCTCCCTATTCGCGGCGTACATCGTCAGGTGCTCTTCGGGCTCGAGGATCGGCAGGCCGTTCTTCGATGTGGGAGCACAGAACTGGAGCGGCTCATCGACGTCCAGTGTCGCTCCGTCGATGAACTGATCTGTGAGCGTCACGGTCTCCGCCGGCTCGGGCGTCTGCGTGCTCACGATGTAGCAGCGGAAGTGCGTCTCTCGGTTGAAGTCAACGCGCGCCGCGGCGGTCGCCGGGAGGCTCGCCAGGATGACGATCGACCCAATGACCGCGACAAACCGGAACCACCTTCGCACTCTGGACCCTACCTTCCTCTGGCGCGGCCGCGTGCGGCGGGCGTTTCCGGAGCCCTGGCCTCCAGAGGGTCATATCCGGGGGCGCCGGCCGGCGTGGAAATGAGCGCGCTCCGGCCGCACGCCGAATGCTGATCACCGATCGCGAGGAAATGCGAGCCTCGAGCGCTCGACCGGGTTACAGCCTCGTGTCAAGTCCGTTGAACGAGGATCCACTGCGGCCGACCCCAAGGACGCGTGCCCGCACGATCCTGCAACGACTCGGCAACCACCGCCTCCCATCACGCGATGAGTCATTCGCGCATGAGCCGAATCTCCGCGCGTACCGCTAGGTGGTCGGATAGCCCCTCGTCGGCGGCTGATGCATATCCCCAGCTGGCTCCGGCGGCACTGCCGTGAACCAGGATGTGGTCGATCCGACCTGGGCGTCCGGCGAGATCGCCGAGGACCGTCGGATCGACCGAGATGTCGCGACTCGGGTGGGTGTCGCGCCAGCCGGCCGTGAGGAGAGCGTCGAACGCGCCTGGGTCGGCATTGGTATTGAGGTCTCCCAATAGGATCCCCGCGCCAACTCGCCCAACCGGCTCAGCGAGAGCATCGCGGATTGCGGCAACCATCGGCAGTACAGCTCTCAGATCGACATGGGTAGTCGCGACGAGCGCGCGCGCTCCGAGACCCCGGTCTCGCACGACTGTCCACAGCACGAGCCGCGGAACGGCGTTGCCCCAGCCGACCGACAATGAAACTTCCGGGGTCGGCGAGAGCCACCGATGCCCCAGTTCAATGACGGTGAGCCGCGCTGTCCGGACGAGCAGCGCCAGCTCCCCGATCTCGCGCTCCAGCTCGACCGCGTACCGACTGCTCAGGGCACGCCGAAGCGGATCCGGGAGCGGCACGCGAACCGTTACGACCTCGAACGCCGGCAGACGTGACTGCAGGTCACTCAGCTGGCGGCAGGAGAGCTCCTGGAGAGCCACGATGTCGGCATCGCGCGCAACATCAGCCATGCGATTCCGCCGCTCGGTCCAGGGCAACACGCCAGGGGGCCGCAACGGTTCATAGCTGACATTCCAGGTGAGCACAGAGAGCGGACCCGCTCGGTTGCGGCTCATGCCCACATCATCCACGCGACCGCCCGCGATCGGTTGCCAGGCGGCTCTTCGTTAAGAGCCGAGCGTTGAAGCTGGACAGGCGGGATGGCGCGATCTGCGGACACCACGCCGGGTTCGTTCTAATGGCGGGTGGCGCCCCCGGCAGGGTTCGAACCTGCGACCCGCGAGTTAGAAGCTCGCCGCTCTGTCCACTGAGCTACGGGGGCGCGTGGTGAGAGTCTAGACGCGGATCGAACTGCCGGGCCTGCCGTCGAATCCGCTGGCGGGTGTATCGTCAGGGCGAAGTCCCCGGCCTCCGTGCCGCTCCATCGGCCGCTGCCCAGCCACGAGGAGCCTCCGATGCCGACGTCCAGCTTGCGCCACCCCCTGCGAGCCGCCGCGCTGCGGTTAAGCCTCGCCATTGCCCTATTGCTGTCCGCCCTCGGCGCGCCGAGCTCCCTGTCCGGGGCGACCATCTCGACGTTCGTCCCGATCGGAGCGGGCTATGCAGCCGATACCCTCCAGCAATTCGCCGCGGAGGCCGCGGAGGTCGATGACTCCGGCGAGGTCTCCATCCTCGTGCTCCCGATCACCTACGGCGTCGATCCGCTGTACATGTCGAACGGCCTGCGGAACCAGAACCTCACGCTGGCCGACGGCCGGCGTGGCCAGATCGAGGACGCCTGCCTGGCGGTCATTCCGGCCAACGAGACCTGCGACGTCGTTCTCGCTCCGGTGCTGGTCCGGTCCGACGCCTACGACCCCGCAAACGTCGCGCTCGTGATGCCCGGCCTCGACGGGATCTATGTCCTGGGCGGGGACCAGGTGGTCGCGATGCGGGTCGTGGCCAACACGCCGTTCGAGGCCGCGCTCGCGACCGCGCAAGCCGACGGCGCCGTGACGAGCGGCAACAGCGCGGGAGCCGCGGTGGAGTCTGCCGACATGATCGCCGGCTACACCGGCAACAACGGCCCAGAGCAGGGCCTCGAGCGAGGCGCGGTCGACCTGTGGCTCTACAACGGTCCAACCGACGACACGCGCGGATTGGTCTTCGGTCTCCAGAACGTCCTGCTCGATCAGCACGTCCTCCAGCGGGGGCGGATCGCCCGGCTCATCAGCGCATCGTTCACGGCGCGGGAGCTGGGCATCGGCGTCGACGCGGACACCGCGGCGACGATCGAGAGCGGGAAGAATCTGACCAAGGTCGGCGGGGCCTCGGCGGCTTTCGTTGCCGACTCGCTGACGTACCGAGCGTCTGGCCAGTTCGACGGCTCCGGGACGCTGTCCATCCACCGCGTTGCGACGCACGTCCTGCCGCCCGGCGACGGTTACGACATGGCCACCCGCCAGCCGGTCGTCAACGGGTCGGCCGCCCCGAAGCCTGACATCTCCGGCCGTACCTTCCCGAGCCTCGCCACACCTGCGGGCAGCGGTCCACTCCTCCTCGCGGGAGGATCGCCGTCCACGGCCGTGCTCGATCGCCTCGTTGCGGCGTCCGGGGGCGGTGGCAGCCAGATCGTTGTCCTGGCCGCGGGTTACGACAAGGCGGAGATCGCAACGAAGGACGCCAAGGCGTATGCGGCGTCGCTCGCCGCCCGGGGCGCCTCCGCGACGTGGTTCCTGCTCGATGCCGGGACCAAGGCGACGGACGTTACCGCAGCCCTGGCCTCAGCTGATGGAGTCCTCCTAACCGCGCCCGATCCGGCGACGGTCCTCGCGAGCCTGGCCGGCGCTCCGGCCATGACCGCGGCAATCAAGGACGCGTGGCTCGGCGGGGCGGCGGTCCTCGCCAACGAC
>WNFV01004976.1_pt1 | contig 28367 bp, 23 predicted proteins | sample 5400101 | NCBI WGS metagenome assembly WNFV01 (sample SAMN13153361, study PRJNA577476) | soil metagenome | isolation source: 115 cm soil or saprolite under grassland replicate 1 | place: USA:California | collected 2016-06-15
GGTTGGTCGATCGACGACGACCGCGCGCGCCTCGTGTCCACCGCGCGGCGGCTCGGCTACAAGGTCGGTTCCAACGCCTGGCTGCGCCTCAGGCGGCGGCAGGCCGTCTTCCAGCACAACCACTTCAACGCCCTGCAGCCGCGCTGGCTCGAATCGTCTCACCGGCTCGGGCTCGCCTACTTTCACGGCCGCCCGGGCACGCGTGGATATCCCGAGTTCGACCGGGCATATGAGGCGCTGAAGCACAACGCCGCGCGCATCGACCGGATCCAGGTAACGCACGCGGAGATGCACGAGCTCGTGACGACGGCCGGCGTCCCGGTCGAGCGCGTCTTCAAGATCCCGATCGGCATCGACCTCGAGCATTTCCCGCTCGGGCCGGAGCGGCAAGGGTCGACATTCGTGATCGGCTCGTTCCTCAAGGACGGCGTAGGCATGGAGGACGGCCTCGAGCCGAAGCTCCTGAAGGGGCCCGACACGTTCGTCACCGTCGTCGAACGCCTGCGGGACGTCATCCCGGAGCTCTCGGTGCTCCTGACCGGGCCGGCGCGCGGCTACGTGCGCCGGGAGCTCGAGCGCCTCGGCATCCCGCACGACCACGTTGTGCTTTCCTCGCGTGACGACCTCGCACGTGCGTATCACGGCGTCGACGTCTGTCTCGTCACGTCGCGGCAGGAGGGCGGCCCCAAAGCGGTGCTCGAGGCGATGGCGACGGGCGTGCCGCTCGTGACGACGCGGGTGGGCCAGGCGGCCGAACTCGTCCGCGACGGAGAAAACGGACTCCTAGCCGACGTCGACGACGTCGACGCGCTCGTCGCGGCGGTCGAGCGCGTGCACGCCGACGGGGAGCTCCGCGCGCGGATGCGCGCTGCCGGCCGCGAGACCGCCGAGGCGCATGCCGAGGAACGACTCGATCAGCTCTGGGCTCGACTCCTCGAGGGCTTCGTCCGCCGTGCGGACTGACCGCTACGCGCGGGCGGCGCGCCGTTGGGCGCGCCTGCTGCTGCGCAGGCGAACGGCAGCGGGCATTCGCCTCTTCTACGGGCACGACGTCGTGCCGGCTGCCGGTGAGCCCGTCGCCGGGGGCTGGGCGAAGTTTCAGCGTCTCGCGGCGCGCTTTCCGAACAGTCCGACCGACTTCACGGTGCTCTACCTCGGCTCGACGTGGCTCCCGCGCGATCTTCGGCCACTCCTGGGCTACGCCCGGCGGCGACGCATTCCGATCGCGGTGAACCAGGACGGTGTCGCCTATCCGGGCTGGGCGGGTGAGGCCGCCGAGGAGCTGAACCGGCCACTGCGGCGCGCACTGCTCGCGGCCGACCACGTCGTCTACCAGAGCAGCTTCAGCAAAGAGTCGTCCGACGCGTTCCTCGGCGAGCCGCGGGGAACGTGGGAGGTGCTCTACAACGCCGTCGACGTCGAGCACTTCACGCCACCTCCGCGGCCGCCGAGCGGCGGACCGGTTCTGCTCCTCGGCGGCGACCAGACGCAGGCGTACCGGCTCGAGGTCGCCCTCCGAACGCTTGCACGCATCCCGGAGGCGCGGCTCATCGTCACGGGCAGGGTCGTATCCGACCCGGAGCCGCTGTTGCGGGAGCTGGGAATCGCCGAACGCGTCGAGTTCGCCGGCCGCTACGCGCAGAGCGAAGCGCCCGCTCTGTTCCGTCGGGGGCACCTGCTCTTGCACACGAAGGTCAAGGACCCGTGCCCGAGCCTCGTCATCGAAGCAATGGCCTGCGGCCTGCCGGTGGTCTATCCCGCAAGCGGCGGCACGGTCGAGCTCGTCGGCGCCGACGCAGGCGTCGGCGTCCCACACCCGGAGACCTGGGAGCGGGACGAACCGCCTGCGCCCGAGGCTCTCGCCGAGGCTGTCGCGCACGTGCTTGCGGACCGCGAGACGTACTCCGCCGCTGCAAGGCGTCGCGCCGTCGAGCGCTTTGCTCTCGGGCCGTGGCTCGATCGCCACGCAGAGCTCTTCGCTGAGTTAGCCGGTCGCTGAGGCCTCGACCCAGATCTCGCCCCAGACGAGCTGCGGCTCCGCCATCTGCCAGCCCGCGGCGGCGAGCTCGGCCCGGAGCAGCTCCGGGTCGTATTCGACCTTGTGCTCGGGGTCGGAGAAGTGGGGCAAGCCGACTTCGCGGCGCAGCGGCACAGTCCAGTCGCGGTCGAGCACCGGGACCCGCAGGAGCAGGCGCCGTGCGCCGGCGCGCTCCCGGAGCGCTCGCAGCAGGTCGACGCGAGCTGCGATGTGCTCGAGCACGTTCGACAGGATGGCCACGTCCACCGGCTCGTCGGGCACGTACTCGGCGGCATCGGCCTGGACATACGTGACGCGCGGATGCGAAAAGCGCTCCCGGGCAAAGTCCAGCATCCACGGGCTGGAGTCGATGGCAATCACGTTCGCGCCCGCACGCTCCGCGACGTCGTATGCAAGCTCTCCCTTTCCGCAGCCGACGTCGAGCACGCGGTCGCCCGGGGCGATGCGCTCGACGAAGAAATCGTGGTAGCGGGTGAGTCGGTGCTTGGCGTGCACGCCGGCGTCGTAGTCGATCGCGCCGAAGTCGACACCGCGGTACGCGTCGTCGTACAGCTCCAGAAGTTGACGCATGGCCTTCCCGTGATCGGATTGCGCCCGGATCGTCCCGAGCCAGAGGCGAAACAGCGGGCGCCAGACACGGTATGGGAACAACAGTCCGAACGGACGCAGTGGAACGCGTCGACCTACGCCTGCGGCGATGCGGCGCGCCGTCCACCGTCGCTGCCTCACGAGCGATAACCGCGAATGCGTCCGCGCAACGTCTCGAGCTGAAAGCGCGCGCGCTCCCGGTCGCCTTGGGCAAGCGCCACGAGCACGCCGCCCGCGGGCCGAACGACCATCCGCGCGACCGTGCCCGCCGGGTAGCCGTGCTTGCGCAGGATGTAGCCGAGACTCGCGCCTTCTCGCGCGCCCAGCGATCTGCGAACCGGCTTCTCGTCGTGCTGGACGACAAGCTCGGGGTCGTACTCGATGCGCGCGCCGCTTCGCACCGCACGAATGAGATATTCGGTCTCCTCGCCCGACGACCATGGCGTTCCCGAGCCGAGCCCTAGCTGCTCGTCGAACTCTCCGATGCCGGGAAGGAGCGACGAGCGCAGGAACAGCGCGAACGAGATCACGCGGTTCCAGACGTTCTCCTGCGTCAGCTGCGCCGGATCCAGCGGCCACGACGGGGACGACGCACCGCTCGCGTCGACCGCGCGCCCCGTCAGGCCGTCGAGCTCGGGGTCGGCGGCGAAGCGTCCCGCGACGCGTTCGAGCAGGTCGGGCGCATAGACGCAATCGTCGTCGGGAAATGCAACGAGGTCGGCGACGACGCGCCCGAGGGCGACGTTGCGAGCACGTGCCAGACCTCTCGCCGAGCGGAGGTGCTCGACGCGCAGCGAAGCGTGGTCGCGCAGGACTTCCTCGAGCCGGTCGTCCGGGTTCTGGTCGACAAGCAGCACGCGAAAGTCTTTGTGCGTCTGCCGTCCGAGCGATGCGAGCAGCTGCCTCAACTGCGCCACGCGGTCGACGGAGGCGAGCACGAGGTCGAATGACGGAAGCTCCGGCGGCGTCACAGACATACGCTAACGCCCGTGCCGCTGGTCTCCGTGCTCCTGTCCGTCCACGACGACGAGGACTACGTCGCCGCCGCCGTCGAGAGCGTGCTGCGGCAGACGATGTCGGACTTCGAGCTGATCGTGGTCGACGACGCGTCGACCGACGAGACCGCGGCACGGCTCGAGTCGTTCGACGATCCAAGGCTCGTGTCGCTCCGAAACGCCGAGCAGCTCGGCCTCGCGGCCTCGCTCAATCTCGCTCTGGACCGTGCGCAGGGGCGGTACCTGGCTCGTCTCGACGCGGACGACGTCGCTTTCAGGAATCGCCTCGAGCTCCAGCTCGCCAACATGGGCGAGGTCGGCATCCTCGGCAGCGCGGTCCTCGATCTCGACGCGGAGGGGCGGCCCGGGACGCTTCATCGCAACCCGCGCGGCCCGCGCGCCGTGCGGTGGCATTCCCTGTTCGGCTCACCCTTCTTCCATCCGACCGTCCTGCTCGAACGCGATGCGCTCGAAGCGCACGGCTTCCGCTACGACCCGTCATACCTCGAGAGCGAGGACTACGAGCTGTGGACGCGTGTGCTCGCACACGTGGAAGGTGCCAACCTCGCGGAGCCGCTCGTCGCGAAGCGGGTTCACTCCGGTCAGGCGTCGCAACGGCGCGGCGACCTGCAGAAGTCGTTCCAGCGGCAGGTCGCCCTGCGGGAGATCGCCCGGGTAGCTCCCACGCTTTCCGCCGAGGACGCAGAGCTCGCGTGGGCCTACGGCACCGGGCGTAAGGCGATCGGCGTCGAGGACGCCTATCTCGCGCTCTTGTCCGCCTTCGAGCAGACGTACGGCATGGACGCCGAGGTGCGGGACCTCGTCGCGCGCACGCGTGGCCGCCTCACGCCGGGGCTGCTGCGCCGGCGCGTGCACCGCCTCGTCGACGAGCGCGCCGCCAGGCGGCGCGTGCCGTCGGCGGCAACACGGGTGGCCGTCGTCTCGCCGGAGCCGACGCCGTACCGCTCGCCGCTCTTCGACCGCATCGCCGCGCGTCCCGACATCGATCTCACCGTCGTCTACGCCGCGCACACCGTGGCCGGACGGAACTGGACCGTCGAGCCTCGGCATCGAGCGGAGTTCCTTCGGGGCGTGCGGCTCCTCGGCGTGCGGCGGTTCCTGCGCCACGACTATCCGCTCACACCGGGGCTGGCGCACGCACTTCGCCGCGCGCGACCTGACGTCGTCGTCGTCTCCGGCTGGAGCACGTTTGCGTCGCAGCGTGCGATCGCGTGGTGCCGGACCCACCGTCTCCCGTACATCCTGCTCGTGGAGAGCCACGATCTCGGCCCGCGTGCGGGCTGGCGGCGGGCGATCAAGAGCGCCGTCGTGCCGCGCCTCGTCCGCGGAGCGGCAAACGTCCTCGCCGTCGGCACGGCGGCACGTGAGTCCGTCGTCGCGCGTGGAGCGGCGCCCGAGCGGGTGCGCGTGTTCGCCAACACGATCGACGTGCCGCGCTGGATCGAGCGTGCAGCGCGCCTTCCCTCACCACCGCACGACGGCGTGATCGTGCTCTCGGTCGGCCGGCCGGTACCGGAGAAGGCCTTCGACGTCCTCGAGGCCGCGTGCGCGCAAGCAGGGGTGAGGCTCGAGACGATCGCCGGCGGTGTCGCCGAAGAGAAGCTCGCGCGACGGTACGTGGAGGCGGACATCTTCGCGCTGCTCTCCCGGCACGAGCCATGGGGTGTGGTCGTCAACGAGGCTGCTGCATCCGGACTCCCGCTCGTGCTTTCCGACCGCGTCGGCGCCGCCTATGACCTTCTGCGCAACGGGGAGAACGGTTTCCTCGTGCCCGCCGAGGACGTCGGCGCGGCGGCGGAGGCGATCAGAAGGCTGGCCGAGGACGCGGAGCTCCGGGTCCGGATGGGCGAGCGCTCGCGCGAGCTCGTGCGTGGCTGGGGTTACGAGCCGTCGGTGGAGAATTTCGTTGCCGCCGTGCGCGAGGCCGCGGACCTTGCGTAAGGAGCGGCTGAACCTTAGAGGCGACGCAGGCGTGGTTCTGGGAACCCGCCTGGCAGGCGAAGGAACGGGAGGCCGACGAGGACCTGGCTGCAGGGCGCTTCGAACGCTTCGAGAGCGATGACGCGATGATGCGCGCGCTCGAGGAGCGAACGAAGCCGCTCGATGCCGACGCGTGACGTCCTCGACTCGTTCTGGCGCGACTGGGACGAACTGACAGCGCAGCAGCAACGAGAGTTCAGGAGGGCGCTTCAGAAGTTCGTCGCCGACCTACGGACAGGTCGCTCTCGCGCGGGCTTACGGGTGAAGCGTGTCCAGGGGACGGGTGAGATCTTCGAGATGACGTGAGCGAAGGACGGCCGAGCGACGTTTCAATACGGTGAAGAGGTGCTGTCCGGAGAGCCCCACGTGATCTGGCGGCGAATTGGTACGCACGACATCGTCGAGTCGCCGTAAACGGCTAACGGTCGGTAGCGAGCGACGCGACCGCCCCGTAGATCTCCTCCTGGATGTCGGTCACGCGGTCCCACGACGTTCGCCGTGCGGCCGTGACGCCGCCCCGCGCAAGACGCCCGCGCAGCTCCGCGTCCGACAACACCTGCCGGATCGCGTCGATCACCGCTGACTGCTCGTACGGCACGATGAGCGCCTCGCCGTCCTCGAAGAAGCCGGCGATCCCGCACCGGTCGGAGACGATCACCGGCGTTCCCGCGGCGGCCGCCTCTGCCGCGACCATGCCGAAGCTCTCGCCCTCCGAGGCGAGGACGAAGACGTCCGCCTGGGGGTAGAGGTTCCGGGGAGGCTCGTCGGCCACGGGCAGCGTGTGGATCTTCCCCGGCAGCTCCGACCGCGCCTGCTCGAGCAGCGCCGAGACGCCGTGCCGGTCGTCCGGGCCCGAGACGACGACGTGCGCTCCGGGGATCTCCCGCGCCGCCGCGAGCAGGTGCTCGATCCCCTTTCCGGCGGCAATCCGGCCGACGTAGAGGACGATCGGCGCCCCTGCGGGGATCCCGAGGCGCTCGCGCAGGTCTCCGTCGACGGCGGCGCGCTCGGGTTCGGGGAACCCGTTCCCGCGGACGCGGGCCCTCCCGGGGGCCACGCCGCAGGCAATCACGTCGTCGCGCTCGCGTTCCGACGCGACCACGACGGCGGCCGCACCGCGAGCCACGCCGCGGTAGAGCGTCGCGTCGAGCGCGCGCTTCAGCAGCACCTTCCGCAGCCGCGGCTGGAACATCCCGAGCGGCTCGAAGACGTAGGGGATGCGCCTGACGCGGCACCACGCCGCAGTCCCGGTCGTGACGGGATCGCGAAAGCCAAAGACGTGCACGACGTCCGGGCGCGGCAGTCGCGTCAGCGCGAAGGGAAGGGTCGGCGTGATTCCCATCCAGCGGTAACGGAGCGGAGTTGCGAGGTAATGAACCGTCGCGCCGTCGACCACGCCCGCCGAGGACCGCAAGGTCGGCCTCGATTCGAGGTCTCCGATCGTCGTCGTGATCACCTCGACGTCGTGTCCTCGCGCGACGAGGCGTCGCACGAGCTCGCCGGCGGCGACCACGGGACCCCCGAACGCGCGTGCCGGCGACCAGACCGGCGCTGCGAAGAGGATGCGAAGCGGCTCGTCGCCCACGCGCACTAGCCTTGCGCACGATGGCTGCCGGCCGCAAGCCGCGTCTCCTCGTGCTGAACCAGTACTACTGGCCCGGCGTCGAGGCGACGGCGCAGCTCTTGACGGAGCTCTGTGAGGCTCTCGCGGAGGACGTGGACGTGAAGGTCGTCACCGGCGTTCTCCACGGACACGAGGACGAGCCACGCAAGACGGTTCACAACGGCGTGCAGATCGTGCGCGTCCCGTCGACCTCGTTCGAGCGCTCGAAGCTCGCCTCCCGCGCATCGAACTACCTCAGCTATCTCACGAGCGCGCTGGTCTACGGCATACGCGGACCGCGCCCCGACGTCGTGCTGTGCATGACCGATCCGCCGATCGTCGCCGACATCGCGCTCCTCGTCGCCCATCGCTTTCGAGCTCCCTTCGTGGTGATCAGCCAGGATGTCTTCCCCGAGATCGCCGTGCAGCTCGAGCGCTTGGAGAACCCGGTGGTGATGCGGCTCCTCCGCGCGCTCGTCTCGCTCTACCTGCGGCGTGCGGACCGGATCGTCGCGATCGGGGACACCATGCGCAGCCGCCTGGAGATGAAGGGCGCGCCGCCCGACCGGGTCCGCGTCATTCCCAACTGGGTCGACACGCAGCGGCTCGTCCCTCGCGACAAGGCGAACGCCTGGGCGCGCAAAAAAGGCTTGCAGGAGAAGTTCGTCGTGATGCACTCCGGCAACGTCGGTCATGCGCAGGATCTCGACTCGCTCGTCCGCGCCGCGACGTTCCTGCGCGATCTCGACGACCTCGCGATCTTCGTCATCGGCACCGGCGCCCGTCACGCGGAGCTCGTGGAGCTGGCGGAGCTCCTCGAAGCCGACCAGGTCACCTTCCTCTACTACCAGTCGCGCGGCGTGCTGCCGCAGTCGCTCTCCGCGGCGGACGTGCACGTGGTCGGGCTCGCGCCCGGCCTCGCCGGCTATGTCGTCCCCAGCCGGCTGTACGGGATCCTCGCCGTGGCGCGTCCCGTGATCGTCGCCGCGGACCGCGACAGCGAGACGGCGCAGGTGGTCGAGCGGATCGGCTGCGGGATCGTCGTTCCGCCCGGTCGGCCCGAGCTGCTGGCGCGCGCGATCCGCGATGCGCACGACGGGAAGTACGACCTCGCGGCGATGGGTGCACGCGGGCGCGAGTGGGTCGAGCGCGAGGCCGATCGTTCGGTTGCAGTACGCCGCTACCGCGACCTGCTGCTCGAGCTTGCGGCGTCCTGAGATTCTTGCCGCGGCGCTGATCGCGGCGCTTGCGCTCGTCGCGGGTTGGAACGCGTACAAGTATCCGAGCGGCGCGGGCTACGACGTCCGTCAGCATCGCGAGTACGCCGATCTGCTGATCCACCACGGCGAGATTCCAGGAGCCGGGACGCGGAGCGAGTACTACACGCCGCCCGGCTTCTACGCGCTTGCGGGCATCGCGACCGTGATCGGCGAGCACGCGCACTCCGGCGACCCGCACAAGCTCGGGCAGGTGCTGAACTGGCTCGTGCTGCTCGTCACCGCGGGCGTGCTCTGGCTGCTGGCGCGCGAGCTCTTCCCCGGACGGCGGTGGCTCCAGCTCTCGGCGCTCGCCTTCTTCTGCTTCTTACCCGTCGTGCTGCGCGTCGGGGCGATGTTCCATCCGGAGCCGCTCTCGATGTTGCTGACGGCCGTCGCGCTCCTGCTCGCCGCGCGGATGCTCGGCCGTCGCGACTACCGCTGGCAGCTCGCCGTGGCGACCGGGATCGCACTCGGGCTGGGACAGCTCGTGCGCGCGTTCTCCCTCTGGACGTTCGCGGCGGTCGTTCTCGCGTTCCTCGTCGCACGCGCCTGGCGCCCCCTCGCGGTCGTCGTGATCGCGACGGCAGTCGTCGCATCGCCCTGGTACATCCGCCAGGCGATCAAGTACGGCGACCCCGTCTTCGACCGGCCCACGAAGCACGAGGCTGTCTGGGAGCGGCGGCCCGCCCGCTTCTACGTCGGGCTCGGGCTGCCGGAGGTCTTCACCGATCCGATCCGTCCCCACTTCGTCAACGAGGCGATCCCGACGACGTACAGCGACGTCTGGGGCGACTACTTCGGCGTCTGGAAGGGGAGCAGGGAGCGACAGAGCTTCCTCGGGCTGCTGCCGACGCTGCTTGCCGTCGCGGGATGGGTGCTCCTCCTCCTGCGTTCCCGGCGTGTGCCCGGTCGGCTCCCGGTCGCACTCTTGCCGGGGCTCGGAATCCTGGGCTACCTCTACTTCACCGTCAGCTACCCGACTCCGGACGGGGACGTGCTCAAGGCGAGCTACATGCTCACGACCGCGCCGGCCTGGGCCCTCGCGTTCGGTTACGCCCTCGACCGGCTACCGGGGCGCGTGCGTCTTCTGACGGCCGCCGTTCTGGCCGCCTCGGCGCTCGCAAGCCTTCCGTTCCTGCTGTACTGACTCCCGTGACGGCCGTTCTCTTCACGTGTGCGGGGCAGCGCGTGGACATCGTCGGCGCCTTCCGCCGCGCCGGTGCAACCACCGTTGCGGCGGACGCCAACTCGCTCGCGCCGGCGCTCTACCACGCCGACCGGCACGCGCTCGTCCCGAGAATCGAGGAGCCGGAATACGTGCCGGCCTTGCGGGAGCTCGTCGACCGCCACGACGTGCGCCTGATCGTTCCGCTCACCGACCTCGACCAGGTCGTCCTCGCCCGCGCCCGTGAGGAGCTGGGCGCGCTCGTGCTGCTCCCCGAGGCCGAGATCGTCGAGCGCCTCGGCGACAAGTATCTCGCTCACATCCTCTTCGAGGAGCGCGGGATCCCGTCACCGCCGACGTGGCTGCCGAACACCGTCCCCGACGATGCGGAGTACCCGCTGCTCGTGAAGGCGCGCAACGGCTTCGGCTCACGACACATCTACCGGGCGGCCGATCCGGCTCAGCTCGGGTTCTTCCTCGGCTACACGCCGGTGGATTCGATCGTGCAGGCGTGCCTCGGCGGCGAGGAGTTCTCCATCGACGTGTTCTGCGATCTCGACGGGCGTTGCTTGAACGCGATCCCGCGGACGATGATCGAGTCGAAGGGCGGCGAGTCGATCAAGGGGATGACCATCCGCGACGAGCGACTGATCGACCTCGCCCGGGACGTGGCCGAGAAGCTGGAGCTCGTGGGGCCCGCCAACATCCAGTGTTTCCGGGAGGAGGACGGCTCGCACCTGCTCACGGACATCAACCCTCGCTTCGGCGGCGGCTTCCCATTGCCGCTCGCCGCCGGCGGCCGGTATCCGGAGCTGGCGCTGGCGCTCGCCCGCGGCGAGCATCCGGAGCCTCGACTGGGCGACTTCCGCGAGGGCATCGTGATGACGCGCTTCTTCTCGGACCTCAGCCTGACGCCGAACGGCGACGGAACGCTGAAGCCACTCGCGCCGGCCGAATGAGATACGTCGTCACCGGCGCCGCCGGGTTCATCGGCTCCCATCTGGCCGAGGCGCTCCTCCAGCGCGGACACGAGGTCGTCGGCGTCGACTGCTTCACCGACTACTACGACCCGGCGTTGAAGGAGGAGAACGCCGCCGAGCTCGACGTAGCCCGCGTCGACCTGGCGGAGGAGGACCTCGACCTTCGGGACGTCGACGGCGTGTTCCACCTCGCCGGCCAGCCCGGCGTGCGGAGCTTCGGCGAGGTCTTCGAGGACTACGTCCGCCGCAACCTGCTCGCGAGCCGCCGCGTGTTCGAGACCGCCGCGAACGCCGGCGTGCGAGTCGTCTTCGCCTCCTCGTCGTCCGTCTACGGCGACGCCGAGACGTATCCGACCTCCGAGGACGCCCGGCCCAACCCGATCTCTCCGTACGGCATCACGAAGCTGGGCTGCGAACAGCTCGCGCACGCGTACGCGAAGGGCTTCGCGCTCGACGCGGTCATCCTCCGCTACTTCACCTTCTACGGGCCGCGCCAGCGGCCCGACATGGCGCTCGCGCGGATCGTCGATGCGCTCGCGCGCGGCGCGTCCTTCGAGCTGTACGGCGACGGCCTACAGTCGCGGTCGTTCACGTACGTCGCCGACGGTGTCGAGGCGTCGATCGCCGCGATGCAGAACGCTCCTGCGGGCGCTCTCTACAACGTCGGCGGCGGCGCCGAGGCGACGATGCGGGAGGCGATCGCGACGCTGGAACGCCTGTCGGGACGCACGCTGGAGCTCGTGGAGCGGCCTGCCGCGGCAGGCGACGTCCGCCGCACGTCCGCGGATACGAGCAGGATCGAGCAGGATCTCGGCTGGCGCGCGACGACGGTGCTGGCAGACGGCTTGCGGGCCCAGTGGGAATGGGCCTCGGTTAGAGTCGCCGCGCCTTGAGCGCGCGCAATGCGGATCTCGAGGCCGAGCAGGAAGTCGACCTCGGCCGGTACTGGAGCGCGATCGTTGCGCGCTGGTGGCTGCCGTTGCTCGGCCTCCTCGCCGGCGCGCTGATCGGCTATCTGATCTCGCTCGGCGGGAAGCAGGTCTGGAAGGCGAGCGCGACCGTCTACCTCGGCGCGTCGTACAGCGTGGTCGGCGGGACCCTGTTGCAGGGGCCGCAGGCGAATCCGTCGACGGTCGGGACGATTGCGCGCGCCGAGATCTCGATCGAGCATGCCGCCGCGACGGCGCACATGCCTGCAGGCGATCTGCGTGGGAAGGTGTCGACGAAGACGATCTCGACGGGCGCGGGGACCACGACGGTGCGCACGACGGCGAACCCGCTCGTGCGAATCACCGTGCAGGCGTCCACGCGCCGAAGGGCGCAACTCGCCGCGAACGCGCTCGCGAAGATCGTCGTCGACCGGCTTGCTCCCTACGCAGACCGGAAGATCGAAAGCCTGAAGGAGCGCATCGCAAACGACGAGGATCAGATCGACGCGATCCGGCGGGGGGCGGGATCGTCCGACGCCGTGGGGAAGGCCGTCCTCGGCATTCAGCTCGGCGAGGTCCTCGACGACCAGCTCCAGGCGAAGCAGCTGCTCATCCAGGCGCAGGAGGTCGAGCGCCCGCAGGTGCTGACGCGTGCTGCCGCAGTGAAGACGACGGCGCGCAGCCGTCGGAACTCCGTCGTCGTGGCCGCGTTCCTCGGGTTGATCCTCGGGATCATCGCCGCACTCGTCTGGGATCCGCTGGCCCGCCGGCGCTAGTGCCCCTCCCAGCAATGCACGTCGGCCTCTGGCCCGCGATCACGCGGCGCCAGAGTCCACCCTCGCTCTTACCAAGGCTTCTAGCCTTGGCAGCGAGCGAGTGCGGCCTCTGGCTTGGTGCTCGCGACCCAGAGACTCGACAGCATCACTGGAAGGGGCACTAGCCATGCTGGAGGGCAAGACCGTGGCGGTGGTGGTTCCCGCCTACGACGAGGAGGCGCTCGTCGGGACGACGATCCGCGGCGTTCCGGACTTCGTCGACCGGATCTTCGTCGTCGACGATGCCTCGCGCGACGAAACCGCGGCGGCCGCGCGCTCGGCCGGGGACGCCCGTGTCGAAGTGCTGACTCACGAGCGCAACGCCGGTGTCGGCGCGGCGATCGTCACCGGCTACCAGCGCGCGGTTGCGGAGGGAATCGACGTCGCCTGCGTCATGGCCGGCGACAACCAGATGGATCCCGGCGACCTTCAGAAGATCGCACTGCCCGTCGCGCGCGGCGAAGTCGACTACGCGAAGGCGAACCGGCTGATCTCGGGAGAGGCGTGGCAGGTGATCCCGCGTTCGCGCTATCTCGGCAACGCGGTGCTCTCGTTCCTCACGAAGATCGCGTCCGGCTACTGGCACGTCGCCGACTCGCAGTCGGGGTATACGGCGGCCAGCCGCGAGATGCTCGAGCAGCTGGATCTCGACCGCGTCTACCGGGGCTACGGCTTCCCGAACGACATGCTCGTGCACCTCAACGTCTGGAATGCGCGCGTCCGCGATATCCCGTCACGTCCGGTCTACGGCGTCGGCGAGCGTTCAGGCATCAAGATCCGCAGGGTCGTTCCGCGGATCTCCTGGCTGCTCCTGAAGGGGTTCTTCTGGCGGATGCGGGAGAAGTACGTGATCCGCGATTTCCATCCGCTCGTCTTCTTCTACATGCTCGGCTTCCTGATGACGCTGCTCGGGCTCGGCCTGGGAATCGCGGAGGTCGTGCTTCGGATCATGGGCAACGCGGTCTCCGTGGGAACGGTCGTGCTGGTCGCGCTCCTGCTGATCTTCGGCTCCCAGTTCACGCTCTTTGCGATGTGGTTCGACATGGAGTCGAACAAGGATTTGCGCTGATTTTTGGCTCCAAGGCGCCGACTTGGCGGCGCCGCATAGAGGCCGCCCGGGCTTCGCCCGGGCGGCCGTCTAAACCAGAAACCTTGGATCGTTTCCACCCGAAGTTGGGTGAACTTTCGGCTCTGTAAAGGCGGCGTAAAGTCTGCGACCGTTGAAAGGGGCCGTGGGTAAAGTCCTGCCGATGCCTACCGCCGTCGTGACCGGCGGGGCCGGGTTTCTCGGTTCCCACCTCTGCGATCACCTCGTCGCGCGGGACTTCCGCGTCATCTGCGTGGACAACCTCGACACGGGCTCGCTCCAGAACGTCGAGCACCTGCGGGGCGACGACTTCGTCTTCCTGAACCACGACGTCACGTTCCACATCGAGGTGGAAGGCGACGTGGACTTCGTCTATCACCTCGCCGCCCTCGCGAGCCCGATCGACTACCTCCGCATGCCGCTGCACTCGCTCAAGGTCGGCTCGTACGGGACGCACAATGCGCTCGGGCTGGCGAAGTTCAAGCGTGCCCGCTTCCTGCTGGCGTCGACGAGCGAGGTCTACGGCGATCCCCAGGTGCATCCGCAGCCGGAGACCTACTGGGGCAACGTGAATCCGATCGGCCCGCGGGGCGTCTACGACGAAGCGAAGCGCTACGGCGAGGCCATGACCATGGCGTACCACGGCCAGCAGGGCGTGGACACGGCGATCGCGCGGATCTTCAACTCGATTCTCGCTGATGAGCAGGTCTTGTACGACGACGGGCGCGAGCTCCGGCGCGAAACCGTCGCCGATGCCGCTAGCAGGCTTGCGTCGTTCGCCGTCGCGGCGGGGTACGTGCCACGCGCTGCGCCGCGGAGTCTTGCCCTCTTGGAGTCGTTCTCGCCGGCCGTTGAATATCCCTTGAGCGGGTTTCGGGTGCCCGCGTTCGCGCTCGGAGGGCAGATGGTCTCCGCACGCGTGTCGTCGCTGATCGCGCACCCGACCAGTGAGCGATGTGTCGAGATCCGCACCCGCTACGGCCGTTCTGTGAGGGTGACCGCGAATCACTCGGTCTTCGTCGAGGGGGTCGACGGCGCGCCCGTGCCGTGCGAGGCCGGGGCGATCGTCACCGGTGACCGGATCGCGATCGCACGGCGCATCGAGGTGCCCGAGCGTGACCGAGTCGAGATCAATATGTTCGACGTCTGGAGCTGGTGCGAGAACGATCCTTGGCGCCTCGGCATCGAGGCCGCGGGGCTCGGCGAACGCGCATGGAAGCAGCGCTACGACGTATTCGGCTCGCTCGTCTCCGAGCGGCGCAACAACGGTCCAAACTGGCGCAACGGCGCGTGGACGAAGCTCATTCGCATGCGGCGGGCGGATCGTGTGCCGCTTCCGGTGCTACGGCTCTTAGGCGAGCCCTTGCCGGACGGCGCGCGTGTCCGCGTCCTACATCGTGGACGGTCAGTGTCCCTGCCAGCGCGTATCACGATTACCGACGACCTGCTCTGGCTCCTCGGTCTCTGGGTGGCCGAAGGGTCGTGGCACGAGAGCAGCGGTAATGCGTTCCTCACAATCAGCGGCGACCGCGCTCTGTTGGATCGGGCGGCTTCCGTTGTCCGTCGGGACCTCGGGCTCCACGTCGTGGACGGAGCTGCGAGTCCGAGCCGGTCGGCCTCGATCTTCATTCACTCCTCACTCCTGATCAGGCTCATGGAGTATCTCGGCTTCGCGGGGAATCGGAAGCGGATTCCGGGCTGGATTCTCGGGCTACCGCTCTCGCGGCTGAAGTGGTTCCTCGAGGGCTATCGAGAAGGCGACGGCGTGCATTCGGGAGCCAAGTTCCGCGACGGAACGAGGCACGAGTTCTCGACGATCCACGACGAGCTCAAGGACGACTTGATCGTCGCGTTCGCACGGTTTGGGCTGCTCCCGTCAGTTGGGCGATACACCTCGAGGTTGCGCGCGAAAACCGGAGAGCGCGTGTACCCATTCTGGCGGCTCACGCTCGCGCAAGTTTCGCCGTGGAGCCCCCTTGAGTGGGACCGCGGGGTCGAGCAGCGGCTCCAGGCGCGCTGCACGGGCGACCTCGTCTGGGCGGCCGTGAGAGAGATTCGCGACATTCCATCCAGCGGGCTGGTGTATGACTTCGCGGTGCCGGGTCTTGAGAACTTCTGGGCCGGCACAGGGGTTCTCGCACACAACACCTACGGGCCGCGAATGAGGCCCAACGACGGGCGCGCGGTTCCCACGTTTGTCAGGCAGGCCCTCGAGGGCAAGCCTCTCACCGTGTTCGGTGACGGGACTCAGACCCGAAGCTTCTGCTACGTCGACGACCTCATTCGAGGTCTCGTCGCGCTCGCCGAGTCGGACGAGCATCTCCCGGTCAATCTCGGCAACCCCCGTGAGTTCACGCTCAACCAGCTGGCCGAGACCGTGCTGCGCGTCGCCGGCGCGAAGAGCGAGATCGTCCACGAGGCCTTGCCGATCGACGATCCGCAGGTCCGGCAGCCGGACATCACGCGCGCCAAGCAACTCCTGGGCTGGGAGCCGGAGATCGAGCTCGAGGAAGGACTGCGGCGGATGTTGCCCAGCTTCGGACGGGAGCCTCTCGTTGCCTAGACGAATCGGGGTCTTCGCGGCGATCGTCCTCGTCGCTGCCGGACTCGCTGTGCCCGCGGCGCAGGCACAGCGTCACCTGCTGGTCGGAATGCAGGACGACTCGATGGCGTTGCAGGGAGATCCGGCTTTCACCTTCCGGACGATGAAGCAGCTCCGCGTCCAGATCACCCGAATCAACCTGAACTGGAACGAGGTCGCGATCTACGACCGCGCGATCAAGTACGCGTCGCAGAACGGGATCAAGGTGATGCTCACCATTCTCTTCGTGCCGTCATGGGCGAACGGCGGCAAGCCGAAGAACGTCCCCCCGAGGAATTTCAACGACCTGCGCAACTTCGCGTATGCCGCGGCCACGCGCTACAGCGGTCACTACATCCCGAACACGGACAACTTCGACGAGCTCTTTCTCCCGGCGGTCAAGTACTGGCTCGCCTGGAACGAGCCGAGCAACCCGAACTGGCTCCAGCAGGTCTCGGGCGGGAGGTTCGTGAGCCCGCGCTCGTACGCGCGCATCTGCACCGCGATCTGGCAGGGCGTCCACTTCACGAACTTTGCGAGCGAGAAGGTCGGCTGCGGCGTGACGGGGCCGCGCGGCAACAACCAGGCGCGCTCCAGCCGTCCCTCGATCGCCCCACTCGACTTCATGCGCCTCACGCGCCGCGCCGGCCTCAGGAACCTCGACGCGTACGCCCACAATCCCTATTACGGCAAGCCGAGCGAGACGCCGACCACGAAGCCGCGTGGCGGCAAGGCTGTGACGCTCGGAAACATCAACACGCTGATCGCCTTGGTGAACAAGCTCTGGGGCAAGAAGCGGATCTGGATCACGGAGTACGCATGGCAGACGCCGCCGGATCGCATCTTCGGCGTCTCCTATGCACGTCAGGCTGCCTACGTGCGGCAGTCGTACGCGATCGGCCGGGCGAACCCGCGCATCGACATGATGGTCTGGTTCATGCTCAGAGACGACACGAACATCCCGCTCGGCTGGCAGTCCGGCTTCCTGACGGCGACCGGCAGGAAGAAGCCCGCCTTCAGCGTCTTCGCCCGACTTCCCCACTAGCTCCCTTCCCGCACGGCGCACCTAGCGCGGCCCTGGGGACGACGTTTCACCAACTCGGCACACGTAGGGTCAGACCCTGCTTTTTGGGACCCGGCTGCGTCTGATCGGACCGACTCAGCGCACGGCGTCCAGCAACGACCGATAGAGCTGATCCACGTCGTCGACGAGGCGGTCGACGGCGTAGCGTGGAAGGACCCGCTCGCGGCCCTGCTGTCCCATGCGCTCCCGCAGCTCCGGGTCGCGCGCGAGATCGGCGAGGCGGTCCGCGAGGTCGGCGGTCGCGCCGGGTTCGACCAGGAAGCCGTCCTCGCCGTCGCGCACGACGTCCGGAACACCGCCGACCCGCGTCGCGACGACCGGGCGCCCTGCGGCGAGCGCCTCGATCGCGCTGACCGGCGTCCCCTCGTTCGAGGACGGGAGCACGAGCGCGTCGAACGCGGCGTAGAAAGGTGCTACCTCCTCCTGGTAGCCCAGGAAGAGCGTGTCGCGCACGATGCCGAGCTCGTGCGCGCGCTGCTCGAGCTCCCGGCGGTCGGGGCCGTCGCCGACCATGCACAGGCACGCGTCGACGCCTCCGTCGCGCAGCCGTTTGAAGGCCACGAGCACGTCGTCGGTCCGCTTCACCGCCGTCATGCGTCCGATCCACCCGACTGCGAAGCGGCCTTCCGGGATGCCGAGATAGCGACGGCTCTCCAGCCGGCCGTTCCGCCCGGTCGCCACGCGCTCGTCGAGCTCGATCCCGAGCCGGATCACGACGAATCGCTCGCGCGGCGCGACGCCGAGCGCGACGAGGTCGTCACGAACCTGCGGGCTGACGGCGACGAGCGCCGTCGTCTTCGACGCGAGCCAGCGCTCGAGCAGGCGGAAGAAGAGCGAGCGGAAGGGCCCGAAGTAGCCGCGCAGGACATGGCCATGGAAGGTGTGGACGACGATCGGCGGCCGGCGAGATCCGGCCAGCAGGGCCGCCACGCGTCCGACCGTGCCCGCCTTCGCCGTATGGGTGTGCAGGATCTGGGGACGCTCACGCCGGATCAGCCGGGCCAGGCGCAGCGTGGCCAGAAGATCGCGGAGCGGTGAGATCTCGCGGCCGAGCTCGTCGATCCGGACGACCTCGACCCCGAGCTCGTCGGCGACGAACGACATCGAATCCTCACCTCGCGCGAGCGACCCGGCGACGAGCGTCGTGTCGTAGCCGCGCTTGCGCAGGCCGGCCGTGAGGTAGGCGACGTGAAGCGCAGGGCCGCCCATGTTCAGCCGGGCGATGACCCGCAGGATCTTGACCGGCTCGTTCGAGAACCTTCGCTGATCGGCGCGATCGGTTCGAGTGGTCATCTGCGACAAAGGGACGCGTAAAGCTGGACGGACATGCCGGCGAAGCCGGCATGTCCTCTAAGTCGGCATCGCAAGCGACGCCTCAGGCGGCCCTCGTCAGACTCGGGCAACGATCGCCTCGGCCGTGACCTCGAGCCCGGCGGCGAGGTCGATCCGCGGCTCGTAGCCGAGGAGCTCGCGCGCCGCCGTGATGTCGGCCCAGGAGTCGCGGATGTCTCCCGCGCGCGGCGCCTCGAAGCGCTTCTCGACCGGCTTGCCGAGGATCGCGCCGATCGTCTCGGCGACGTGGTTGACGCTCGCGGGCGAGCCGGCCGCGACGTTGAAGACTCGACCGCTTGCTCCCGGCGCGTCTGCGGCACGGATCGTGGCGTCGACGACGTTGCCGACGTAGGTGAAGTCGCGCGACTGCTCCCCATCGCCGTAGATCGTGACCGGCTCGCCCTGGTCGATCGCGGCGATGAAGAGCGGAACGACCGCTGCGTATTGCGAGAACGGACTCTGACGCGGGCCGAAGACGTTGAAATAGCGGAGGACGACGGTCTCGAAGGAGTGGTAGACGCGGCTGAAGCTGATGCAGTACCGCTCGGCGGCGAGCTTTGCGACACCGTAGGGGGAGATCGGATCCGGGGGCGTCGACTCGGAGGTCGGCAGCTCGCGGCTCGATCCGTACACGGAGGTCGACGACGAGAAGATGACGCGGCGCACTCCTTCGTCGCGCGCGGCGAGCAGGACGTTGAGGGTCCCTTCGACGTTCACCGCGCTGGACGTGAGCGGATCCTGCACAGAGCGGGGGACCGATCCGAGCGCGCCGAGGTGGTAGACGATCTCGACGCCCCGTACCGCCGCGTGCACGCGCTCGTAGGAGCGGAGCTCGCCCTCGACAACCTCGATGTCGAGACCCTCGAGGTTGTCGCGGTTGCCCGTCGAGAAGTTGTCGAGGACGCGCACGTCATCGCCGCGGTCGACGAGCGCCGCGACGAGGTTCGAGCCGATGAACCCGGCTCCTCCGGTGACCAGGACCTTCACGTCTCCAATCTTCCCTGAGCGGCGGCCGAAGTCCTCTGCGCGGCTGCGGCGGCCAGTCCGAAGCCCAGCCAGGTCGTGGCGTCCAGGGGTATCCCTGCCACGATTCCCTGAGCGAGCCAGAGGCCGGCGACGACGGCCGTCCAGAGGAGCCCGATGACGGCCGGCTCGCCCAATCGGCGCAGGGCGAGCATCACCGCCGTCAGGAAGACAGCGACGAGGAGCAGAAAGCCCACGATGCCGAGGTCGGCGAGCGACTGGACGTAGAGGTTCTGGACGCCGTAGCGGCGATCCGCCGAGGGAAACGCCAGGTCCGGCTCCTCTGAGAACTTGCGCTTCGCAGCCGGGACGTAGGGCATGAACACGTCCGCATCCCCTGACGCCTCCCAGCCGACTCCCGCGACTGGATGGTCGAGGAAGATCTGCCAGCCGATCCAGGCGAGGACCGTGCGTTGCGCGTACGACTCGACGTTCGCCGATGTCTGCTCGGGCTTCAGACCGACGAACCGCAGAAATGCGTCGAGCTCAGAGCCGCGCATCGCCGTCGCGCCGGCGCCGGTCACCGCGAGGATCGCCAGGACGACGACGAGGCGGCGAACGACGACTTCCCTGCGCAGGCGCGCCGTGACGAGGAGCGCAATCGCCGCCAACCCCAGGCCGACGACCGCGGCGATCGCCCCCGACAGGATCACCCCGAGCGAGCCGGCGGCCGCGCCGACGTAGCCAAGCCGTCGATCCAGCCCGAGCCTCGGAAGAGCGATGACCGCGCACGCGACCGCGAGGGCGGCAGCGGAGAGCCCGGCGAAGTCGTGAAAGCCGAGGAAGGAGAGCTGCCGGCCGCCTGTCGCCCCGGAGACGAAGATGTTCGCGCCGAAGAACTGCGCCAGTCCCGCCAGCGTCGCCAGCACGCTCCACGCCACCACGACGCTCACGATCAGCTGGAGGTCGGAGCGCCGGCGAACGAGCAGCACGACGGCCGGCGCGAGCAGCGCATACTCGACGAACTTCGCCGCCGTCACTCCGTGTGTCTGCCACGAGTAGTCCTGCGACCCGTGCAGCGGCAGCAGGATCTCGACGAGGATCCACAGGAAGAGCAGCCCTGCGCTGATCCACAACGGCGTGCCCGCACGGAGCCCTGCCGCGCCGAGCCGGCGCGCGGCGAGGACGGCCGCGAGGACCACAGCGAGGATCGCCAGGTCCGAGAGCTCGATGCCGATGGTCGTCTCGCCCGCGTCGAAGCGGATGGTCGGCTGATAGCGCAGGTGCAGGAAGACGACGGGGAGTGCCGCCGCGAGCACGAGCGCTTCGGGTGTGACCGCGCTGCGAGTCAGGGCGCTGAGACGCGCCGTGCGCGCCCGCAGGGAGAGTGTCTCGGCGGCCACGGGGCCAGCCGAGTCTAGCCCCGAGGCCGCGGAGGGCCGTCCGTAGAATGCTCTTCCTGATGCGCTCGCGGCTTTTCTGGCGCCGCTCGGCCGCCGCCGCCGGGACCTACGCCTCAGCAGCCCTCGGCTTCGGGGCCACGGTCGTCGCCCTCCACGTTTTCTCGACGGAGACCTTCGGCCGCTACGCGCTCGTGTTCGCAGCGACGGCGTTCGTCCAGAGCCTGCTCGATCTCACGGTCGAGGAGGCGCTGGTCAAGTTCGGGTTCCGCTACACGACGCGCGAGGACTGGGGACGCCTGCGGCGGTTGTTCGCGAGCGCGATCGCCTTCAAGCTCGTCGGGGGCGTACTCGCCACGGGACTGCTGCTCGCGCTGGCGCCTGCTGCAAATTCGCTGCTGCACAAGAGTGGCTTGACGACGCCGCTGCTGATCGGCGCCTTCCTACCGCTCGCACAGTGCACGGAGAACGTGGGCGGCGTCGCGATCGTGCTGCGCGGCCGGTACGACGTCCGCGCGTTCTTCCTCTTTGTCTCGATGGCGTTGCGCTTCACGGCGATCGCCGTCGCCGCGCCCCATGGCCTGAGCGCGACGATCGCGGCGATCGTCGCCGCGCAGGTGGTCGCCACGTCGGCGATCAGCGTCGCGCAGTCGAGCGTCGCGACGGCGGTGATCTCGCTCACCGCGCCCCTCTCGCTGCTCGTGCTCGGCCGTGTGGCGTCGACCAGACAGGTCGCATACTTCCGCGCGGCGATGTCGCCGCAGCAGGCATTTGCCGTCGTCTCCGCGCCCGCACGCCTCATCCTCCTCACGGAGCAGACGCGCGACTGGGAGCGAGGGACACGGGACGTCGTCTTCGCCGGGATCAGGCGCTACATGCTCGGCATGGCAGCCGTCACGGCGGTGAGCCTTCCGCCGTTGCTCGTCTTCACGCCCGAGCTCGCGCGGCTGGTCTTCTCGGCGAAGAACGTGGGTGCGGTGGACGCGACCCGCATCGTGATCATCGCGGCTGCGCTCCGCATGGTCTACGGGTGGACGAAGTCGTTTCCGGTTTCCATCGGCCGGCCCGCCCTGCGCATCTGGACGCACGGCCTGGAGATGCTCGTGCTCGTCCCGCTCGCGGGCGTGCTCGGCGCGAAGTGGGGAGCGACCGGCGCGGCGGCCGCTGTGCTGGCGTCGAGCGTCGCCTTCTGCGGCTACTGGACGCTGCTGTTCCTGCGAATCCGGCGCGAGCCGGGTCCGGCTGCACCGAGCGCGTCTCCACTGGAGGCGGCGCTGCCGTGAGAGCTCTCGTCGTCTCGGGGATCTGGCCTCCGGACGTGGGCGGCCCGGCCAGTCACGCACCCGACGTTGCGGGGTTCCTGCTCGCCCGCGGGCACGAGGTCGAGGTCGTCACGACGGCGTCGACCGAGCCGTTCCCCGAGGCGTATCGCGTGAACTGGGTCTCGCGGCGGCTGCCGAAGGGCGCGATCCACGTTCGCACCGCCGGGCTGATCCGATCGAGGGCTCGTCGCGCCGACGTCGTCTACACGACCGGGATGTTCGGCCGCAGCGCGGCGGGTGCGCTCACCGCGCGTCGCCCGTACGTCGTGAAGCTGACGGCGGACCCGGCCTTCGAGCGCTCACGCCGGCGTGGTCTCGTGGCCGGAGACGTCGACACGTTTCAGCGCGGCGGGGGCGGTCCTGCCGCCGGCGTACTGCGACGCGCGCGCGACTTCGAGCTCGGGCGAGCTGCGCACGTGTTCTGTCCCAGCGCGTACCTGCGCGAGCTCGTCCTCTCGTGGGGCGTCGCGCCCGAGCGGGTCAGCGTCCTGCCGAATCCTGCGCCCGTCGTGCACGACCTGCCGCCACGCGAGGATCTCCGCCGCGCATTCGGCCTCAACGGCGCGACGCTTGCGTTTGCGGGGAGGCTCACGGCGCAGAAATCGCTCGAACGCGCGCTCGAGGCGGTCGCCGGTGCCGACGGCGTCCAGCTCGTGATCGCGGGCGACGGCCCCGATCGTCAGCCGCTCGAAGGCCGCGCCGGCGAGCTCGGGATCGGCGACCGCGTCCGCTTTCTCGGAGCGCAGCCTCGTGAGCGAGTCGTGGAGCTCTTCCGGGCCGCCGATGCGACGATCCTGTCGTCGAGCTGGGAGAACTTCCCGCACACGGTGGTCGAGGCGCTGGCGGTCGGCACGCCGGTGCTCGCGATGGAGGCCGGAGGCGTCGCGGAGGTCGTGCAGGACGGCGTCAACGGGCTGGTCGTGGCGGCGGGCGACACGGCCGCGCTGAGCGATGCGGTGCGGCGCTACTTCTCCGACGCGGCGCTCCGCGAGCGGCTTCGCGCCGCCGCAGCCCCCTCCGTGGCGGAGTACGCGCCCGAGCGTGTGTTCGGCGAGCTCGAGGAGACGTTGCGGCGGGTCGCGCGCGGGTGAGACCGCGAGTCCTCTTCGTCTCCCGGCGCATCGAGCTTCCGCTTCCGCCGAGCCTTGCGCGCAAGTGGGAGGCGGTGGGTCAGGAGCTGGACTTTCGCGTGCTCGCAGGGGGGAGGAGTTGGAACGTGCGGAGCGCCGGGGGAACCTCCCGGTTCCCCCAGACCCCCTCCACTGGTCCGCTTCGCGGACAGGCGCTTCGCGCCGGTGCCTTCCACCTCGCCCGGGAGCTGCCTGCGCTGGACGGCCCCGCGTTCTTTGCCGCGCTTCCCGTTCGGATTGCGCGCGAGCTGCGTGACTTCCGGCCGCACGCCGTGCTTGCGCAGGGTGCGCACGAGACTGCCGCAGCGCTCGCCGCCCGACGGCTCGCACGGGTCGAGACCGCGGTGATCGCGGACCTGCACGGGGACTGGCGCGCTCCTACGCGCCTGTACGGCTCGCGCCTGCGGGGCCTGCTGAATCCCGTCGCCGACCGCGTCGCCCTCGCTGCGCTGCGCAATGCCGATGGAATCCGCACCGTCACCGGCTACACGACCGCGCTCGTGCGCGATCTCGGTCTCGAGCCCGCAGACGAGTTCCCGGCCTACATGGACTTCGACTCCTTCCTCCAGGAGGCGCCGCGACCGCTGCCGGCGCGGCCGCAGGCGCTCTTCGTCGGCGTGCTCGAGCGCTACAAGAACGTCGACAGCCTGGCGGAGGCCTGGCGGCGGGCCGCCTCGCGCGTCCCCGAGGCGTCGCTTCAACTGGTGGGTGCGGGAACGCTGGAGCCCGTCGTCGAACGTCTCGTTCGCGATCTCCCCGCGCAGACGAGCTGGACCGCGCGCCTCTCGCAGCGAGAGGTCTCCCACGCGCTCGACGACTCGACGCTGCTCGTCCTCCCCTCGCGCTCCGAGGGGATGGGTCGCGTGATCGTCGAGGCGTTCTGCCGTGCGCGGCCGGTGGTCGCGAGCCGGGTCGGCGGGATTCCGGACCTCGTCCAGGACGGGAAGAACGGGCTCCTGGTCGACTCGGGGGACATCGATGCGCTTGCCGATGCGCTCGTCCGCGTCCTGAGCGACCGCGAGCTCGCCGAGCGGCTCGCCGCCGGGGCGCAGGCGAGCTCGGGTCTGTGGACGATCTCGCCGGAGGAGTTCGCGTCCCGCCTGCGATCCCTGGTCGAGCGGATCGCAGGGCTAAGCTAGACGCCGTGCGCGCCGAACGCATCAAGCAGGTGCTGAAGAACTCCGTCTACCGGACGATCGGCGAGACGGCGGCGGCGATCGGGGCCAATGCCAACGGGCACCGCAGCCTGCGCGTGCTCATGTACCACAAGATCAACGATCTGCCCGGCAACCCGCTGACGATGCCGGTGACGCTCTTCGACGAGCAGATGGACCAGCTGCGCGAGCTCGGGTACACGGTCGTGGGGTTGGAGGCCGTGCTCGACCACTACGTCCATGCGCAGCCGCTTCCGCCTCAGGCCGTGCTGATCACCTTCGACGACGGCTACCACGACAACCTCGACAACGCGGCTCGCGTCCTGCGCAAGTACGGCTACCCGGCGGTGCTGTTCGTCCCGATCGGCTACCTCGACGACAGGCATCCCCTTCCCCACGAGGAGCATCTTGCGGCGCAGGGGATCCTCAACCCCACGATCGATTGGGAAGAGCTCGTCGAGCTCGATCGCGCCGGGATCCGCATCGAGTCGCACGGGATCTCGCACCGCCCGCTAGCCGACCTCGAGGTGGATGAGGCGGCGCGTGAGATCGCCCTTTCGAAGCTGCGGCTGGAAGAGCGGCTCGGTCGGTCCGTACGCGCGTTTTCGTACGTGAAGGGTTCCGAGGCGCACTACAAGCTCGTGCACCTCAGCCTCGTGCGGCAGGCGGGCTACGACGTCGCGTTCACGGCCGTCTCGGGTGCGAACTCACCTGCGACCGATCCGCTGCAGCTGCGCCGGTACAACATCGAGCCGTACTCGCCGCGGACGTTCGAGCTCGTCCTCGCCGGCGCCTGCGACCTGATCTCGCTGAAGGACACGGTGACGGGCACGCACGCGCGCCGCATCTTCAACGCGGCGCTCGGCACGTCGACCAAGTAAGTGTCCGGCTACGAGCTGGCCGCGTACGAGCCGGCGCAGCGGGAGGACTACCTGCGCCTGCTGCGTGACGCGTGGGGTGACGCGGCGCTCAGTCCGCCGGAGTTCGACTGGTGGTTCGCGGGCAATCCGGCGGGGTCACTGATGTCGGTCGCGCGCGACGACGGGCGCGTGATCGGTGTCGCCGCGCACTCGGTCTACCGGGTGGTGCTCGGCGGAGAGGAGCGGCAGGCGACGTTCTCCGTGCATGCGACGACGGATCCCGCGGCGCGCGGTCGCGGCGTCTTCGTCGGCCTCGAACGGAAGCACGAGGAGGAGGCGCAGGCTCGCGGCGCGGCCGTCGTGCTTGCCTTTGCGTCCGCGCCGACGGCGCCGCTGTTCCTCGGGCCGCTCGGCTGGACGAGAGTCGGTGGGTTGCGCATCTGGGCGCGGCCGCTCCCGCGACTGTCTCTTCGTCGCGGGCGGCGACGCGCGATCGATCGCTTCGACTTCGAGGGTGACGCGGCGGCCGGGTGGCCAAACCACATCGTGCGCGACGCCGAGTACCTGAACTGGAGATACCTGGATTCGCCCCGGGACTACGTCGCCTATCGCGCGGTCGGCGGCTACGCGGTGCTCGGACACAAGCGACACAGGGGTCGGCCGATCGCCGTCGTTGCAGATCTCGTCGGACCGGTGCGGCCCTTGCTGCGTGCGTGCGTGGCGAGCGTGAAGCAGGGGACGCGTGCGTTGTTCGCGCTGCCGTTCCCGGGCGAACGAGCCGCGTACGCGTCGTGCGGCTTCTTGCCGACGCCGATGACGCTCGACTTCATGGGCAAACCCCTGGCCGGCGAGCTCGACGCCGATCCGCGGGCGTGGCGTTTCACCCTCGGCGACACGGACTTTTTCTGATGCGGCGGCTCGTCTTCCTGACGCAGAGCGTCGATCCCGCGCATCCGGTGCTGGCGGCGACGATTCCCAAGATTCGGGCGCTCGCGGACCGAGTGGATGACGTCGTGGTGCTGGCGCAGTCGGGCGAGGGCGACGGGCTTCCCGCGAACGTTCACGTGCGTACGTTCGGCGCCTCATCGCAGCCGGCGCGCGCGTGGCGGTTCGAGCGCGAGCTCGCGCGCGCCCTGCCGGCGGACGCAGTCGTGGCGCACATGATCCCGGTGTACGTGCTGCTGGCGGCGCCGCTCGTGCGCCCGCGGCGGATTCCCCTTCTGCTCTGGTACACGCACTGGAAGGCGAGTGCGAGGCTGCGAGTCGCGGAGAGGCTCGCAACCGCGATCGTCAGCGTCGACCGGCGCTCCTTTCCGCTCGAATCGGCGAAGGTGCGGCCGATCGGGCACGGTATCGACGTGGACGAATTCGTCTGTACGGACCGCAGCGGTCGCGCCGGCCTGCGGGCGCTGGTGCTCGGACGCTATTCGCCGGCGAAGGGAATCGAGACGATCCTGCGTGCCGCGCGGCAGGTGGACGGCATCGAGGTCGAGCTCCACGGCACGGCGCTGAACGGGCTCGAGCGGCGGCACCGCGAGGAGCTGTCCCGACTCGGCTTCCAGCTCGGAGACGCAGTTCCGCGCTCGCAGGTCCCGGAGCTCTTCGCACGCGCCGATGTCCTCGTCAACAACATGGAGGCGGGCGCGCCCGACAAGGTCGTCTACGAGGCGGGCGCCTCGTGCCTGCCCGTGCTGGCGTCGAACCCCGTGTTCGACGAGCTCTTCTCCGGCTACCCGCTCAGCTTCGAGCGCGATTCCCCCGAGAGCCTCGCCGAGCGCCTGCGCTGGTTCGCGTCGTCGACCGACGCGGAGCGGGCGGAGATCGGTCGAACCCTGCGCGAGCGCGTCGCACGGCACCATTCCGTCGACACATGGGCGGACGGGATCCTGAAGGCGGCGGCCACGTGAGCGTGCTGCACCTGCAGAAGGTGGCCGGCATCTCCGGGTCGGAGGCGCATCTCCTCTCGCTGCTGCCACGGCTGAAGGAGCGCGGCTGGGACGTTCGCTTCCTGATGCTGCACGAGTACGAGGAGGGCGCCTGGGACTTCGCGCGCGAGCTGAAGGCCCGCGGTATTCCGCTCGACGCGATCCCGCTCGCGGCGGACGTCGATCCGGTCGCGTTCGTGAAGATCGCCGCGTATCTCGCACGCAATCGTCCGACCATCCTTCACACCCATCTCGTGCACGCCGACGTCTACGGGCAGCTGACGGGCGCGCTCACCGGCGTTCCGGTGCGCGTGTCGACGAAGCACGGCTTCAACGAGTTCCGCGAAAACCGCGGTTTCGCACTCGGCGACCGCGCGATCGCAAGCCTCGCGCACACGCACATCGCGATCTCACGTGGACTCGCCCGCTATCTGGAAGAGGTGGAGGGATTCGACGGCGAGAGCTTCGAGGTCGTCCACTACGGCATCGAGCCGGACGGCTCACCGCGTCCGTATCTCGGCCGCGAGCCTCGGCTGCTCTGCGTCGGGCGTCTGATCCCGATCAAGGGGCAGATCGTGCTGCTGCGCGCGTTCGCGGACGCGCGGCGGGTGCTGCCGTCCCTGCGCCTCGACATCGCCGGCCGTGGTCCGCTCGAGCCTGCCCTACGGGCGCTGGCCAAGGAGCTCGGCGTGGAGAACGCGGTGCACTTCCTCGGCTACGTCGCGCCGGTGCAGCGGGCGATCGAGGACGTTGCGATCGTCGTCGTGCCGTCGATGGGTGAGGGCTTCGGGATGGTCGCTCTGGAGGCGATGGAGCGGGCGCGGCCGGTGATCGCCGCGGAGATCGGCGGTCTCGGCGAGCTCGTCGAGGACGGCGTCACGGGCCTGCTCGTACCAGCGGGCGAAGCCGAGCCGTTGACGCGCGCGATCGTCCGGCTCGGAGGCGATCTCCCGCTTGCTGCCGAGATGGGAGAGGCGGGCCGTCGCCGGGCGCTCGAGCAGTTCCTCCAGGAGCGCTGCACGGACCGGACGGAGCTGCTCTACGAAGAGGCGCTCAACGGCCGTCGGGCGCGGGCCGGCGTTGGGGACGAAAAGTCACGCTTTCCCAACACCTAGGGTCAGACCCTGCCGTTCGGGCCACGCCTCAAAGGCCGGCC
>WNFV01002928.1_pt1 | contig 28363 bp, 24 predicted proteins | sample 5400101 | NCBI WGS metagenome assembly WNFV01 (sample SAMN13153361, study PRJNA577476) | soil metagenome | isolation source: 115 cm soil or saprolite under grassland replicate 1 | place: USA:California | collected 2016-06-15
CAGGGCGTGGGCCGCGGCGATCCACCGGCGGGCCATCCAGTCGGAGATCCCGTAGCGCATCCCCAGCCAGTGGGCCATGTCCCGGGCCCCAGAGTCTCGCCAGGCCTCACACCGGTCACTGTGTGCGATGAGCGAGAACAGCTCTCGTTGGGCCAGGCAGATACGGCGGTTCGCCGCATCGATGCCCTCGATCAGTCCTGAGTTATCGGGCTCGTCTTGCGTATGCACCCGGACCTCGACTGGTCACGGGGGGAGATGAAAGCCAGCATACCGAACGCACGTTCGACCGTCAACCAGTTGACGACAATCGGAGACCCGGACATACCGCTTGGACTTGCGCCTCCCCACGCATTCATGGATCGCAGGGGGCGGCGTAAGACCCTGGCTTACTCTTTTAGGCGGCCTTCTTCGTCTCCCAGAAAATCTTGTCGATCTCGCCGATGAGGTCGAGCAACTTCTGGCCCTGGCCTGGGTCCTGCGACTTCTTCGCTATTCCAGCTTCCTTGGTTGCGTTCCAGAAGAGGTCGTGGAGCTGCGGGTACTTCTGGGTGTGCTCGGGCTTGAAGTAGTCCGTCCACAGGACCCACAGGTGGTGCTTCACCAGGTCGGCCCGCTCCTCCTTGATGATGAGGCACCGGGACTTGTAGTCCTCTGTGGTCTCGTTGGCCGACTTCTTCCCGTCGGCGTCCTGATAGCGCTCCTGGATGCCCTTGACGGATTCGGCCTCGATGCGCGCCTGTGCCGGGTCGTAGACGCCGCAAGGCAGGTCGCAGTGGGCATGGACGATGCGTGCGGGGCGAAGCAGACCAGCGATGAGCTCGGCTAGCATCGTGCCTCCTTTCGACGGATTGATTGGATGCGAGACCAACGCTATCACGGTCATCTGAAACGGTTATTCCCGTTCGCAGCGGTAGCCATGCTCGTTTGGTGGCGATGGCGACCGTTCCGCGTCGAAGTGGAAGGGGAGAGCATGGCGCCGACACTGAAGCCCGGCGACTACATGCTAGCCGTGCGCTCCCGAAGTATTCGTCGGGGCGCGCTCGTCGTCGTCGAGCACCCTCAGCGCCCAGGCTACGAGATGATCAAGCGAGTGGCGGCGATTCCGGGCGAGAGAGTCGAGGATCGAACGCTAGGGCCCGACGAATACTGGGTCACGGGAGACAACGAAGAAGGCAGCACGGACAGCCGAACCTTCGGCCCGGTTCCTGCTGATGCCATCCGCCGGCGCATCCTCTTCCTTTACTGGCCACCCGATCGCTGGGAACGATTCCGAAGGTTCGTCTACTTGGGGCCGAGACAAGAGGAGTGAGCGGAATCCCAAGAAAGGCCTACTGAAGGTCATCACGACCTTGTGCGTGGGGGGGAGGCGCGCTGGCCAGTACCACGTATCTATGGCCACTTCGTCTGCTGGCCGACGGGATATTGATGCTTTCGATTGTGTTGGTGTTGGCGGGTCCGAGGCAAACTCGGGTTAGGGAAGAGCTCGCCGCTAGCTTGGTGCTTCGGGCGGCAGGATGGCGGTGAGTAGCCAGCGGTCGTCGTCGTCGCTGGTGATCTCCATACGGGTGCCGTCGGACGCGCGGAGTCGGAAACGCCTCCGCCTGACCACAACGCCTCGCCGGTCGACCTCCTCGTTCCACGACCGCAGCACCTCCACGGGTTCCTCCTCGCCCGCGATGACGACCGATCTCGGTACCTCGTCGGCCTTGCCGCCCGCGTAGAATCGGACCTCCACCCAGCGCCATCGCTCGATCCACCGCACCGGGACGGGGGTCCACAACAGATAGACGAGGGCGCACCCGGCCAGGATCCACCCCGGCGACAGGTTGGGGATGAGAACGATGGCAAGCGCGGCGGCGGCCACACGAGGAAGCGAGAACGCCAAGTCGTAGAGGGCGAACACGCGGCCGCGGAACCGGTCGGGGATGGAGTCCTGGACGATCGTGTCCGCGGGGACCTTTCGCCACGGGTATGACAGGCCCAGGGTGAACGACATCAAGATGACGGTCGGGCCGATGATCCTCGGCGCGACCGCGAGCCCGACGATCCCGGCCACGGCGAACGCCACCGCCATGATCCGCGGCTTCTCCAGTCGTTGCTCGAACAGACCGACTGTGGCCGTGCCGACGATCACCCCGACTCCGCCCGCACCCACGATGCGCCCGTAGGACGCCACCCCCTGGTTGAACTCCTCCTTGAACACGACCACCGACAGCACCGTGACCACCCCGATCAGGAACTGGTCCAGGCCGATAGACGTGATCGATCCCAGGGCGGCGGGGGTGGAGACGAGCCTGCGAGCTCCCCGGGCCAGGTCTGCGCTCACGCGACGCAACTCGGTGTGAAGGGGCCGAAACGAACCGGCCGGTCGAAGCACCTTTCCGATCCATGAGGCGATGATGGCCGAGATCGGCCACAGGACCAGTGGCGCGACCAGTAGCCCCCTGTCGCCGACCTGGTCCGCGACCTGGGTCCCCACGACGAGCCCGGCGAACGTGAGCACCGTCCCCGTCGCCTGTGTCACGGAATTGGCCATAAGGAGGTCCTCGTCGGGGACGAGCGCCGGCAGGACCGCCCCCGTCGTGGAGATGTAGAAGCGGTTCAGGGACACGACCACCAGGCTGAGGGCGTACAAGAGGAGGCTGGCCTGGCCGCTGGTCAGGACCAGGATCCCCAGTGTGGCGGCCGCCCGGATCAACGGGGTGAACACGAGGATCCGGCGTCTGGACCACCTGTCGATGATCACTCCGGTGAACGGCCCCAGCAGCGAGAAGGGGATGACCAGGACCGCGTACGCCTTGGCGACCCCAATGGCCGTGCCCTTCTCGGGGGAGAGGAACACCAAGCGGTCGATCAGGAAGGCTTGGAAGATCCCATCCGAGACCGCGCTGGCAATGCGGGCCGAGGTGAGCAGGCGGAAGTCGCGTGAAGCGAGAGCCTCCTTGGCCCTGGCCAGACTGCCCCGATGGGCCGACGCCCGGTGTCTCCTCGGCATGGCGAGGTCAGCTATACCCCATGGGGGACCCCGACCGGTTGGTTGAGAGGGGTTGGCCTCTAGTTCGCGGTCTGGGCGTCGAAGAAGGCCGACCAGTCGTGCTGCTTCGAGGCGCCGTTGCCCAGGATGAACTCCTCGACCATCTCCCGGGCGGCGTCATCGGAGAACTGTACGGGCGGCGACTTCATGAAGTAGGCACTCGGCCCGATCAGCGGCCCGGCCACCCCGCGGTCCATGGCCAGGCGAGCGCAGCGAACCGCGTCGATGACGATGCCGGCGGAGTTCGGCGAGTCCCACACCTCGAGCTTCAGCTCTATCGACATTGGCACGTTGCCGAACTCGCTGCCCTCCAAGCGGATGTGGGCCCACTTGCGGTCCTCCAGCCACGGAACGTAATCCGAAGGTCCGATGTGGATGCTGCCCTGGTCCAGCCCTGCCCGAAGCTGGCTCTGAACGGACTGCGTCTTCGAGATCTTCTTCGAGGTGAGCCGCTCTCGCTCCAGCATATTCATGAAGTCCATGTTGCCGCCGAAGTTGAGCTGGCTGGTCCGCTCCAGCTTGACGCCGCGGTCTTCGAACAACTTGGCCAGGATGCGGTGAACAATCGTCGCGCCGACCTGGCTCTTGATGTCGTCGCCGACGATCGGGATGCCCGCTTCGTGGAATCGCCGGGCCCACTCGCGGTCGGAAGCGATGAACACCGGCATGCAGTTCACGAACGCCGCGCCTGCGTCCAGGGCCGCTTGGGCGTAATGCTTGGCGGCGATCTCGCTCCCCACCGGGAGGTAATTCACGACCACGTGAACGCCTGCCTCGCGCAAGGACGCGGTCACGTCCACGGGCTCCTCGTTCGACTCGGTGACCATCTCGCGGTAGTACTGGCCCAGCCCATCCAGGGTCGGCCCCCGGAGCACGTCGACGCCGAGTGGCGGGACGTCGGCGAACCGGATGGTGTTGTTTGGCTCGCTGAAGATGGCCCCCGACACGTCTCTTCCCACCTTCTTGCCGTCCACGTCGAAGGCCGCGACGACCTCGACGTCCGAGACGTGGTACGGGCCGAGGTTGACGTGCATCAGGCCTGGAACCGGTTCGCCTGCGGGAGCGTTCCTGTAGAACTCCAGCCCCTGAACCAGGGCCGAGGCGCAGTTTCCCACGCCGACGATGGCGACGCGGATCTTGTCGTTTGACATCTATGCACGCTCCCTCTGGGCTAGGCGGGCGGCCCGGCGCGGCCGGGGCCTAACCGGCTCGACCTGTCGCTGTTCAGCTTGGATCAGCTCGTCGAGCCAGCGGATGTCGGTTTCTGTCGTGGAGAGCTCGTGGTTCATCAACGACAGCGTGTAGCTGTCGATTCCCTCCTTGAGCCTCTGGACCGACTCCTTCAACGTGGTCCAGCGACTCTCCAGGAACGCGCGACGGCGCTCCAGGAGGCGGATGCGGGTCTCCGGCTTCAGGTACTGGAAGAAGGCGAAGCGGACAGAAAAACCGCTGTCCTCGCTGGCGTCCTGTCCGGCGCGCTCGAGCAACTCGGCGAACAGGACCTCGCCAGCTTCGGTGATGCGGTAGACGTTCTTGCGCCGTCCCACCTGCTCCCGGGGGAAGATCATCTCGACCGCTCCCTCTCGCTGGAGCCGCTTCAGCGCCGGGTACAGGGATCCATACGAAACCTGCCAGAAGCCACCCAGCGTGTCCGCCAAGCGCTTCTTGAGCTGATAGCCGTGCATGGCCCGCTCCTTCAGGAGCCCCAGGATGGCCAGCTCGAGCATCCTCACGTCCTTCCTCGTGCCTTCGTATCGGTTCGATATATCAGTCGAATATATCGAGCGAATATATCGAAACGATATATGGGCCGAAGACAGGTCGTCAAGTCGAGGGGATGCTCCTTCGATCGGGCTCAGAGCTGGACCGAGGAGTCCCGAGGGATCGGGCCCACGATGGCCGGTACCAGCAGCCGCTCTCGCGGTGCCTGGGCAGGGCGGCCGCCCAGGACCAGGAGGGCGGCTGCCAGACCCAGCACCCCGCACAGGAACCAGAAGCCGGTGACGCTCTGGGCGAGCAGCCACGTCCCGATGGCCGGCCCGGTGACCGACCCCGTTCCCCAGAACACCCCGTACAGGCCCTGATAGCGGCCCCGGAGGTGATCCGGGGCGATGTCCGCCACGTAGGCGTAACCGACGGGGGCAGCGATCATCTCGCCCAGTGTCCACATGGCGACAGTGAAGAGGAGCGCGGGCAGAGTATGGGCGGTCGCGGTGAGGCCGAACCCCAGCCCGACCAACAGGAAGCCCAGGGCGATCACCGGCTTGGGAGGCCTGTGCATGGTGATCGACGAGATGGGCAATTCGAGCAACACGACGAGCACACCGTTCAGCGCGAGGAGAAGCCCGAAGTCCGACGGCTGTAGGTGGCTGATGCGCACGACGTGCAGCGGGAGGCTCGCACTCTGCCCCTGGAAATAGACGAACGAGATGACCAACGAGCCGAGCAGGAACATCAAGAAGGCTCGGTCGGCGAGGATGACGCGGTAGCCGCCCCGCTCTCGCTCCTCGGTGCGGCGAGTGACCCGGCCGTGCGGAAGCGCGACCAGGACGAGCAGCCCGAAGGCGGCCGACGTTGCCGCGTCGGTGAGGAAGACCCACAGGAAGGACCGGTCGGCGAGGAATCCCGCAACGACGCTGCCGCCGGCGATGCCCAGGTTGCCCGCCAGACGAACCAGGGCAAACGCGGTCACCCGCCGCCCCTCCGGGACAACGTCGGCCATGAGGGCACGGCTCGCTGGGCGCCACCCCTCGGTCGCCACGCCGGCCAGGAAGGCAACCAGCAGGATCGCCGCATACCTGTGGACGAAGTAGAGGGCGAGCGTCGTGGCGGCGCTGGACAACATCGACAGCGCCATGGTGTTGCGCCGGCCGATCCTGTCGGCCAGGTGACCGGCCAGGCCACCCGTGATCATCTCTCCGACCCCGTAGGCGGCCACGGCGGTTCCGGCTGCGGCGAAGCTGTAGCCGCGCTTGGTCAAGTAGAGGACGAGGAAGACGATGGCAAACGACGCGAACCAGTTGACGAAGTAGCCCGCCACGAGAAACCAGGCGGGGCGCGGGAGGTCTCTGATGTTCCGGCGCAAGGTCCGCTCACCTGCGGTGCTCACGATCGCGCCCCCGATTCTCGTTCGCCGGGCAACGGGTACGAACGCTCCAGGGCAGGGTAACTCCGCGGTCAAGGCGCGAAAAGGCGTGTTCGGGGCAGGCCCACGTACCCGGACAGGGGGATCGATCCTGCCCCCCGCCCGGGGCCCGGCACGTACACTGTCGGCGACCTCACCGGATCTTCAAGGCGAGACATGCCACGAGTCCTCGTAATCGGTTGGGACGGCGCCGACTGGCGCATCCTCGACCCCATGCTTCAGTCGGGGGCGCTGCCCAGTCTCGCTGCTCTGCTCGAGCGGGGCGGCCGTGCCGTGTTGAAGTCGACAGTGCCCACGCACTCCTGGTCGGCGTGGCCGTCGTTCCTCACCGGAGTGGATCCGGACGACCACGGCGTCTACGACATCCTGGAGACCAGGGGGGAGTCCCGTCGCCAGTACCCAGTCTCCTTCCATTCGATCCGGGAACGGACTTTCTTGGCGGACCTCACCCGAGCAGGCGTCGAGACCATCATGGTGAACGTGCCCCTGACCTTCCCCCCGCCGGAGATCAAGGGGAAACTGATCGCCGGGGGGGTTCTTCCCAAGCGCCGAGCGTTCACCTATCCCGAGTCGCTCGAGGGCGAGCTGGAGGCAGCCGGGTCACCGTGGCCCATCAATGGCACCTCGTGGGTGACATTCCGTAACCGGCCCGAGCCTCTCCTGGAAGAAGCCTACTGGTTCATCCGGGCCAGGCAGAAGGCCTGCGAACATCTCCTGGGTGCCACCGACTGGCATGTGGCATGTGTGGTGTTCGTGGAAACCGACCGCGTCCAGCACTGCCTCGCCAAATACGTCTCGCCGGATCATCCCGAATACGCGGAGCTCTCCAGGACGGCCCTGGCGGAGAAGGTTCGTGACATGTACCGGCTGCTGGACGACTGCATGGGAGGCCTCGTCGCAGGGACCCGGCCCGAGGACCTGATCCTCTTCATGAGCGATCACGGGATGCAGTCGTGCACCGGTGCCGTGAACATGGACCGGTTGCTGGAGCGCCTGGGGTTCCTCGAGTTCTCGGCGTCCAACGCGGTGCTGGGCCCCATGCAGTGGGGTCCCATCCGGACAATCGCGCGGAGGGTGTACGACCTCCTTGGGGTGCACGGGAGGGTGGCCCTGCCGCAGTCGGTGAACTGGTCGAAGACCAAGGCGTATACCAGCGTCCGGTCGACGGGGGAGGGGATCTCGGTGAACCTCGCCGGACGAGAGCCCGGCGGAATCGTGGAGGCTGCGGATTTGGAGCGGGTTCGAGATGAGGTGGCCGAGGCCGTGTCGTCGTTCGTCGACCCCCGCACCGGCCGGAGTCCTGTGGGGAGAGTGTGGCGGCGCGAAGAGGTGTTCAAGGGCAAGCACGCCGCTGAGGCACCCGACCTGCTCCTCGAACCCGCGCCGCTGTACAGCCTGACCCACGCCCGCGCCGCTGTGGAGGCGGCCAACTGGCTCTCCGGCGATCACCGAGTGGACGGTGTGCTTGCCGCCGCGGGGGCGCAAGCCGATGCTTCCAGCTTCCCCGAGACTGCGAGGCTCGTGGACCTGGCGCCGACGATCCTGGCGGCCGCGGGCGCTCCGGCCTCGGTCCGGCATTCAGGCTCCGTCCTGCCGGCCATCGTGGGCGGAGAGCTGGCCCTGGCCGCGAACCACGAAGGGCGAGGGGATTCGCTCCAGGCCAGATCCGACCTGGACGACGCCGAGGCGGAGGAAGTCGAGGAGCACCTCCGTGGGCTCGGGTACCTCGAGTAGTCCACCCGGCTCCGGGCGTGACCGGGCACCCCTCCGTGGCTTGCGGGCAGCCATCCAGGCCGCGCTCCCCAGGGAGAGGTTCGGGGATCACCTGGCCATCCTGTCGGGCACCGGGCAGAACGTCGCGGGTCTGGCGATCTTCGTCGTGGCGACGTTCGCCACGAACATCCTGATCTCTCGCGTCCTCGGCGCCTCCGCGCTGGGGACGATCACCCTGGCCACCCAGCTCGCCTTCGTGGGTGGGGCGGCCACCCGGTTCGGCATGGACATGGCCGCGGTCCGGCGGGTGGCCGTTGACGTCGGCAAAGGGGAGCCGGGCCGAGCCCGCTCGGTGATGGCCCGGGCGGTGTCCATCGCCGCAGCCGCCAGCGCAGTAGTCGCGCTGTTGATCTTCCTGGGGGCCGGCCGGCTGGCTTCGTCACTTTCAGGGACGCCGGCTGCCTTCCGGGCGGCTGCGCTGGCCCTCCCGTTCGTCGCGCTGTGCCAGGTCTACCTGGGCGGAACTCGGGGGCTGAAGATCATGCGACACACGCTCTCCATCTACTGGGCGGGGCAGCCTCTGGTGTGGATCGCGGCGATGACGCTCGGGTGGGTCGTTCGGCAGTCGATCGGGGTCAGCGTCCTGGCCTACGCCCTGTCGTGGTTCTTGGCGACGCTGGCGGCGTGGTTCGTCTGGGAGCGGGAGACCTCGGCGTTCCCGTCCCTCCGCGCGGAGCCGGACGAGGTCCGGGAGCTGGTGAGGTACGGGGCGCCTCGAGCCCCAGCCGCTCTCCTGGCCCAGCTCCTGTTCTGGACCGACTATTTCGTGTTCAGCCACTATGCGCGCGGAGCGGAGCTCGGCGTGTACGCAGCCGCCGTTCGGGTGGCCCAAGCTCTGGTGCTCTTCCTGATCGCGGTCAACTACATGTTCAGCCCGTTCGTGGCGGACCTTCACGCCAGGGGAGAACGAGATCGCCTGGACGGCCTGTTCAAGACCCTGACCCGATGGGTCGTGGCCGGCACGTTGCCCATCCTGATCCTGCTGGTGATCGAGCCAGGGCCGGTCCTTCGTCTGTTCGGCGGTGAGTTCGAGTCCGGGACCACCGCCCTTCGGATCCTCCTGATCGGCCAGGCGGTGAACGTGGCGACGGGCAGCGTCGGATTCATCCTCGTCATGGTTGGGCGCACCGGTTGGGATCTGGCCGTATACGCATCCTCGTTCGTCCTGGACCTGGTGATCGCGTTCGTTCTGGTGCCGCACCTGGGCGCGAAGGGAGCGGCGGTGGCCCAGGCCGTGACCCTCGTGGTCTCCAACGCGGCCCGGCTGTACCTGGTGTGGCGATTCCTGCGGATCCAACCCTTCAACCGCCACTATGCGAGGCTGGCTGCCCCGGCAGCCCTCGGAGGGTTGGCGGTGTGGGCGACGCATGTTCTCCTCCGCCATGCGGCCTGGCCAGTGGACCTGACACTGAGCGCGGCTCTGGGGACCGTCGTCTACGCCGGCGCTCTGTTTGGCTTCGGCCTGGCCCCCGCCGAGAAACGAGCGCTCAAGCGCGTGATGGGACGAGCGGAGTAGCGATCATCCAGTGTGGGATCACGACGCCCCGGGACGGCGGATTAGCCCGACCAGCTCCATGTGCGAGTTCGGGGCTCTAGCGGAAGCCCGGGACGGGTAGCATTCGCGCATGAAAGACGACGATCGTGCGCATGCTGACCGCCGGCTCAAGGGGGACCTCATCATCTGGCTGTCCACGGTCAATGCCCAGGGCCAGCCGCAGACCTCGCCGGTGTGGTTCTGGTGGGATGGCGAGGCCGTGGTGTTGTTCAGCATGCCACGCTCGGCGAAAGTCGCGAACATCCGCCAGAACCCGAAGGTCTCGTTGAATCTGGACGGAAACGGTCAGGGGGGAGACATCGTGTCGATCGAAGGCACGGCGGAGCTATTCGATGACAAGCCCCTCACGGAGTTCCCGGAGTACCTCGAGCGGTACAGGGAAAAGCTCGAGGCCATGGGATACGAGTCCGAGCCCTTCGCCCACGCCTTCTCCGCCGGGATCAGGGTCACCCCGACTCGATTCCGCGTGTACATCTAGCCGATCCGGGCCAGGCGAAGGGCGTGTTTCACAGCTTCTGTCGGCGTGGACGCGCGGACGATCGGGTCGGCGACCAGGCGTCCGGGCTTCGCCAGCTCCCATGTCCCCAGGCCGACTACGGGCACTCCGGTCTTCAGGGCCAGCGCGATCTCGGATAGGGTTCCGAACTCTCCGGCGATGGCGATGACGACGTCGGCGGACCGAACGATGAGGGCGTTGCGCATTTCGCCCATGCCGGTGACGATCGATACGCCGAGATGAGCGTTGGCGGCCGAACGACCCGAGCCGGGGAGGATTCCGACGCTGGTCCCGCCCTCCTCTTGGACACCCCGGGCCGCGGCCTCCATCACGCCTCCCAGGCCCCCGCAGACCAGGATCGCCCCTGCCCTGGCCAACAACCTTCCGATCTCTTCGGCCTGGGCGGCGACGTAGGGGGGAGCGGGGTCGGGTCCGCACACCGCCACGTAGACCTGGCTCATCCCCTCCTCACCCCCACGTCTTCCCGAGCATCGCCGCAAGGAGCGCCACGGCGCCCTGCTTGTCGAGGGGCTCGTTGCCGTTGCCGCACTTGGGCGACTGGACGCAGGACGGGCATCCCCTGGCGCAGGGACACTGCCGCACGGCCTCGAACGTCGCCTCCAATAGCCGCCCGCCCGACTCGTAGCCGCGTTCGGCGATCCCGGCCCCACCTGGATACCCGTCGTAGATGAAGATCGTGGCTCCGGCGGTGTCCGGATGAAACGGCGTCGACAGGCCACCCACGTCCCACCGGTCGCACGTGGCCACAAGGGGAAGGAGGCCGATGGCGGCATGCTCGGCGGCGTGGGCGGTGCCCGGGAGGTCCGCGGCGGTGATCCGGGCCCGCAGCAACAGGCGCTTGGGAAGGATCCACCACAGGGCCTTCGTGGTGAGGGTCTGGGGCGGGAGGTCCAGGGCGACCTCGTCGAGCACTTCCTGGGTCGACGGGAGCTTGCGCTGGAACCCGATGACCTGCCGGGTCACCCTCACCTCCCCGTACAGCGCGGGTACCTCGTTAACTGCCCCCTGGTCGAGGATTCGGAGGACCTCGACGTCGGTGATGTCGCGGGTCTGCGTGTAGTAGTCGGCCGAGCTCCTCGTCACCAGGGCCACCTTGCGTTCGAGGTCCAGCGCCTCGACCTCGTACTGTTCGCCCTGGTGGAGGTAGACCGCCCCGGGATGGACGTGCCAGAAGGCCCGGGCCTCGTCCACCGTCCCGAGTAGCGCACCCGTCTCCTGGTCCACGATGGCGAAAAGCGACCCGGAGGCCGACCGGATGTCAACCCGGCCATGAGGTGACTCCCGGCCTCGCTGGTACAAGAGGCCTCGCCGCCAGAACAGCTCGTCGGAGGCGACCATCCGTTCGACCGCTTCCGAGGCTCCCTCGCTGAACCCGTCGACCTCTTCTGCCGTCATGGGCTGCTCGCGGGCCGCGCAGGCGATGTGGGGTTCCAGGACATAGGGGTTGGTGGGGTCGACCACCACCGCCTCCGGTGGCTTCTGGAACAGGTCGGCCGGATGCTGCACCAGGTACTGATCCAGGGGATCGTCTTGGGCGATAAGCATGGCCAGGGACGAACCCGATCGCCGCCCAGCCCGACCGGCCTGTTGCCACATGGAGGCCCGAGTTCCCGGATACCCGGCCAGCAGCGCGGCATCCAGCGATCCCACGTCGATGCCCAGCTCCAGGGCGGAAGTGGCTGCGACGCCCAAGAGCTCGCCGGATGCAAGCGCTCGCTCGAGCTGCCGGCGTTCCTCAGCCAGATACCCGGCGCGATACGTCTTCACCCGGCGCTTCAGTCCGCCTGGCAGCTCGCGCCGGGCGAACTCCGCCACCAACTCGGCGGCCCGGCGTGACCGGCAGAAGGCGATCGTGCGAACCTCCTCTTCCACCAGGTCCCGGAGCATCCACGACGCTTCCGTGATCGCGCTGCGGCGCAGGCCCAGCTCCTCGTCGACGAGGGGTGGGTTCCACAGGACGAATTGCTTCTCCCCGCGTGGCGAGGCGTCCCGATCGATGTGGTCGAACGGAAGCCCGACCAATCGCTCGGCCAGGTCGGCGGGGTTACCGATGGTGGCTGAGCACAGGACGAACTGCGGCTGCCCTCCGTAGTGCGCCACCAGCCGGCGAAGGCGCCTGAGGATCATGCCAACGTGGGAGCCGAACACGCCTCGGGCCACGTGGGCCTCGTCCACGACCACCAACGACAGGCGAAGGAAGAAGTCGGCCCACCTCGGGTGCCCGGGCAGGATCGAGATGTGGAGCATGTCGGGATTCGTCATCACCAGGTTGGCGTTGCGCCGGATCAGGGGCCGCTCGGCCTTCGGCGTGTCGCCGTCGTACACGGCCGCCCGGACCTGGGGGAGCTTCAGATCCCGGACCTGCCTCAGCTGGTCCCTGGCCAGGGCCTTGGTAGGGAACAGGTAGAGGGCGGTTCTCTTCTCGTCGGCGATGGCGGTCCTGGCGAAAGCGAGGTTGTACACGAGCGTCTTCCCGGAGGCCGTACCGGTGGCGATGATGACGTTTCTCCCACCGTCCAGGACGCTGAGGGCCTCGCGCTGGTGCGGGTATAGACCGTCGATGCCGAGCAGGGCGAGCCGCCGGCGGAGGACCTCTGGCACGTCGGGGAACGGTTCCAGGACGGGATCCCGGGCCTGCAGGATCTCCACGTGCGCCAGGGAGGCTTCGCTCCCGTCGAGCCTGGCGAGACGATCGACGAACCCCCTGGCGTCCACTGCCCGATCGTAGACGGGTTCCCTCGAGATTGAACCCGCGAACTCCTTGGCGGGCCAGCCGGATGGGACAATGGCCTCCCCCGTCCTGCCCGTCCTGGTGAGAGGGGATCGCGCGTTGGAATGGTTCGAGCTCGGGGTGGCGCTGGTCGTGATCCTGTTCTCCGCCGAGCTGTTCACCAACGGGGTGGAATGGATCGGCGAGAACCTCGGGCTCTCGGAGGGGGCCGTCGGGAGCGTGCTGGCCGCGGTGGGGACGGCCCTTCCGGAGACACTCCTGCCACTGGTGGCCATCCTGGTCGGTCGCGAGGCAGGCAAGGAGATCGGCATCGGGGCGATCCTCGGCGCCCCGTTCATGCTCTCCACGCTGGCGATGTTCGTGGTCGGGACCGCCGTCTTGATCCTGGCGCGGGGACAACGTCGCTCCACCGATCTGATGGGCGACCGACGGGTCCTGCTTCAGGATCTCGGCTACTTCCTGGTGATGTACGCGCTGGCCCTGGTAGCCGGGCTCTTCCATCCGAAATGGTTCAAGTGGCTCCTCGCTGCCGCCCTCATTGTCGGGTATGCCTTCTATGTGAAGCGCCACTTCGCCTCCCCCGCGAAGACCGTGGGGGAGGCCGAGGCGACGGGAGAAGTAAAGCCGCTTTACCTTCGGCGGTGGATCCGGAGCCTGCGGGGAAGGGCGGTGGAGAACCCGACGCCCCCGCCGACGTGGGCGAGCATCGCGCAGACGCTCGTTTCCCTCGTCGGCATCATCGGAGGGGCTCGTGTGTTCGTCCTGGGGATCGACCGGATCGCCAAGACCTTCGCGATCCCTCCGCTGGCACTGGCCCTGCTCATCGCGCCGATCGCCACCGAGCTACCCGAGAAGTTCAACAGTGTGATCTGGGTGCGGCGGCGCAAGGACACACTGGCCCTGGGCAACCTCACCGGCGCCATGGTGTTTCAGTCGTCGTTTCCGGTGACCATCGGCCTGCTGCTCACCCCGTGGCGGTTCAGCGGTGCCGAGAACGTGGATTCGTTGGTGGCCGCCGTCGTGGCCCTCGCCGCGGGCGCCGTCTTGTGGCTGACGCTGAAGGTGCGGGGGAACCTCGGCGCGAGGTTGTTGCTGGCGCAGGGAGCGTTCTTCGCGGGTTACGTCGTGTTCGTGCTGCTCAGGCTGTAGCTCAGTTTCGTTTCCTCCCTATCCGACGACGCCGTCCTTGCGCATGTCGGTGTAGATCCGGCGTGCCGAGCTCGTGATGAACACCACGCTGGCCGATCCGACGTTGCCAACCCTCGCCGGCACCACAAGGTTCTTCACCTTGCTGGCGGGAATGGAACTGGCGGTGAGGGCGAGGTCCAGCAGCGTGCTCACGCCGAGGTCGGTCCGAATGTTCCGCCAGCCCGCGGCGATCCAGGTGAAGACCTTGCCGGGGTCCTTGTCGAAGACCTTGTGGAGCTGGGACAGGGCGGCGAGTAGCAGCCTCCCCTGATTGCGAGAACGGCCGAGGTCACCTCCGGGCACGTCGTGCCGATCGCGGGCAAAGGCCAGAGCCTTCCGGCCGGTGAAGTGGTGCGTCCCTTTGCTGAAGTTGGCTCCCGAGAACCGATCGTGCATCGAGCGTGGCACGTAGACCTTGAGGCCGCCGATCGCATTGACCATGCGGACCAGGCCCTTGAACGACGTGAGCATCCAGAAGTCGATGCGGATGCCCGTGATGCTCTCGATGGTCCTCACCACGAGGGTCGGCCCGCCAAGCGTCATCGCGGTATTGATCTTGGTGGTCCCGTGGCCGGGAATGTGCACCCAGGAGTCGCGAGGGAACCCCAGGATGGTGGCACGGTGACGCTTGAGGTCGACGCCGATGATGTGGATCGAGTCCGAGCGCTGCCCGGTGATGCTCTGGCCCGGCCGGGCGTCGCTGCCCAGCGCCAAGATGAACAGCGGGCGCTTCCCCTGGAGGGCCGGAACATACGAGGCGCCGTGAGCCGAATGGATCTCCACGATGTCCGCCGCTCGGGCCCGGCCGGACCGGCCGGTCGTTCCCAGGCCCTCGGCCGTTACCGTCGCCACCGCAGCCACCGCGACGACGACCCCCACGCCTCGTAGGAACAGCCTGGGCCTTCTCACTCTGTGCCGGCGGGGAGGCCGGGCGCAGAGGGGTTCGCGAGAGTGCCTCATGGGCTCGCTCCGGAGGAGGGCGACGCGCTCGACGTGGGGGTGGCGGACCCGCTCGCGCCCGGGGACGGTGAAGGGGAGGGCGCTTGCACTTCGGTCTTCGCCCTCGGGTAGCCGACCACGAGCCATCTCCCCCCCGGGGCCGGTCGCACGAGGAAGCTGGCTCGGTTCGACACCAGCACGGCCTCCCCGCCCGAGAGTGTCCCCGACGCGTCGAAAGCCACGACCGCGATGGCGGCCTGCGGTCGGCCACTTGGGTCGAGGAGCACCCGCAGGGAGAGCGAAGCGTTCGTGACCGACAATTGGTCGATGGTCGTCCCGGCCTCCCCGAGGGTCAGCGACTCGGCATCCGACTTCGCCTGCTCCCGGACCGCCGGGGCGAATGCGTTCCACGCGCCTGCCGGCAGACCCTGTTGCCGAGCCTTCGGGTCGGTGAAGGCAGTGTCGTAGAAAGCAGAGAGAGTCTTTTGGATCTCGGTGGCGGCTCTCCGCGTCGAGGCGGCGTTTCTCTTCCCCGTGGGGACCGCGTTGGTCTTGGAGATGGTAAACACGAACGCCTCTCGCGGCGGGGGAGGCGGAGGGGGAGGCTGGCTCGGGCCCGGAGACGGGCCGCCCCCTCGGCCGATGAAGAGGATCGCGCCGGCCGCGATCAGCCCGAGCGCCACAATGGCGGCGCCGACGCGTGCAGCCCACCACGATCCGGACCGGGACTGTCCCCCATTGTCGCTGGGGCCAGCCAAGACGGCGGAGCGGTCGTTCTGAGGCAACGACTCGCTCTGCGAGGGCGGTTCACCTGGTGGGGCGGGGCGCATCGGGCAGGGAGGTTAGCGTCCGGCGCGCCGAATTACAACGACGGCTCTCCTCGAGGGAAGGCGAGCGACCCCTGGTGTAAACTGGCCGCTCCATGGACCTCGAAGTCGAGACGCAGACGCGGGGCGACGCAAGCGTGCTCGTCCTGCGCGGGGAGATCGACGTGTACACCGCACCGCGGCTGCGCCAGACGATCGTCGACCTCGTGGACGGAGGCGCGACGCGCATGGTGGTGGACATGGAGAAGGTGGACTTCCTCGACTCCACGGGGCTCGGTGTCCTGGTCGAGGGCCTCAAGCGGATCAAGAGTCGCCAGGGGAGCCTGGCCATCGTGGCCACACAGGACAAGATCTTGAAGATCTTCGACATCACCGGCCTGAACAAGGCCTTCCCCATCCACGGCTCGGTCGACGATGCGTTGAAGGAGCCGGTCTCCGGGGCATGATGCCGGGCGGAGATGGCGCCCAGGATGTCCCCGAGCTCGAGCTGGAGTTCCCGCCCAAGCCCGAGTTCGTCGGCACGGCCCGACACGCCGTGTCTGCGTTGATCCGCCTCCGCGATCTCCCCGATGACCTGGTCCAGGACGTGAAGCTGGCCGTGTCCGAGGCGTGCACCACGGCCATCGCCGACGGCCCGGGCGAAGGCCCGCCCATCCGGGTTTTCGCTTCCGCAGACATGGACCGGGTCGTGCTCGAGGTGATCGATCCGGGGACGGGCGTGGAGCGCGCGGTAGAGGGACGCCCCACCGAGATCGACACGGACGAGCTGCCGTTCGACAGGGTGCTCTCGCTTCCCATCATCCGGGGGCTTGTCGATGAGGTTGCCATCACCCCTCTCGAGGAACAGGGGATGAGCCTACGGATGGTGCTCTCGGTGAGGCCGGAGGGGGACGGAAGGGCCGACGGCTAGCTCTGATCCACTGCGGTCCGGCCTCGTCCGGGCGGGCCTGGTGGCGTGGTCGGCCATCGGGATCCTGATCCTCGGCTACCTGGCGTATCGGTTCGTCCTCGTCCCGGTGCGCATCGCGTTCGGCCCGCTCCTGCTTGCTCTGGTCATCGTCTATCTGCTGAATCCGATCGTGTCGCGCCTCGAGTCTCGTGGGCTGCCCCGAGTGTGGGGGACGCTCCTCACCTACATGGCGTTCCTCGCCGTCGTTGGGGTGGCCTTGCGTTTTCTCATCCCCATCGTGGCCGACCAGGTATCGAGCTTCGTTTCCACCGTCCCCGGACTTCTGGACCGGGCACAGAAGTCACTGGTGGACGCGGCCCGGCGCCTGGGGATCGAGGTGAGGTCCACCGACATCCTGGCCGGCCTCAGCCCTCAGGGGGAGGCCGGCAGCTTCATCACGCGGATCTTCAGCTTCACTGCCGGGTTCGTGCACGCGCTCGTCGTGTTCGTGTTGGGGGCCGTCCTCGGCTTCTACCTATTGGTCGATCTCCCGAAGGTGCAGCGGGCAGCGATGGCCCTGATACCTCTGAGGCGCCGGGGAGAGGTCCGCGCGGTCCTGGAGAAGATGGGACGAGCGCTCGGCGGGTATTTTCGTGGCCAGCTGCTGGTGGCTGCCTTCGTCGGTGTGGCTTCCATGCTCGGCCTGTACATCGTGGGCCTGCCGTACTGGGCCCTGGTGGGAGCGGTGGCTGGGCTGTTCAATCTCATCCCGCTGATCGGACCGTTCATTGGCGCGGTGCCGGCCCTGTTCATCGCCTTCACCACCAGCGAGAGCGGCGGCCTGCTCCACCTCCGCCCTGGGTTGCCGATGGCCGTCGGTGCAGCCCTGGCGCTCCTGGCGGTCCAGCAGATCGACAACCACATCATCAGCCCCAACGTGATGGCCCGGACGGTCAAGCTACATCCAGTAACGGTGATGCTCGGCCTGCTGATCGGAGGAACGCTCGCCGGGCTGGTCGGGATGCTCATCACCGTGCCGGTGATCGCCTCGGCGAAGATCGTTCTGCTTCACCTTTGGGACAGCAGGGTCCAGTGGCCCCCGGGCGGATCCGTCGGCGAGCCGCCCGGTCCTGAACCGGAGCCGCGGGATCGAGCTCTGGCCGGGAGCATCGAGCGAGGGGGCGGGCAGTCGACCAGGTAAGCTGAACGTGCTCGAAGGGGAGTAGTCCACCTCGGGTTCACCGTCAGCACGGCCGGCGAGTGTCCGGCCCGGTGACTCGGCCGCACCGTCTTCCGGAGCCGCGGCCGGACGAGACCTTCGGCCTGATGCGGGCTGGAGGTACGTCGGATGGTGGACTGGTACATCTGGGTTGGCTTCATCGGGTTCATCGCGCTCGTTCTCCTGCTCGATCTCGGAATCTTCCATCGCCAAGCCCATCGGGTCCTGTTCAAGGAAGCCCTCGGCTGGACCGCCGTCTGGGTGACCCTGGCGATGGTCTTCGTCTTGGTGATGTGGGTCTGGCAAGGGGGGCAGGTGGCCGGCGAGTTCCTGGCCGGCTATCTGATCGAGTGGAGCCTCTCCCTGGACAACGTCTTCGTATGGATCCTGATCTTCACGCATTTCTCCGTCCCGGCCCGATATCAGCATCGCGTGCTCTTCTGGGGCATCGTCGGGGCTGTCGCCCTCCGGCTGGGATTCATCCTGGGCGGAACGGCTCTGATCCACCGGTTCGATTGGATCACGTACGTCTTCGGCGTCCTGTTGCTGGTTACTGCCATCCGCTTCCTCACCAGGAGGGAGCAGGAGAGGTCGATCGGGGAAACGGCGATCCTTCGCCTGGTCCGTCGGTTCATCCCAGTGACGGACAGCTACGAGGGACAGAACCTCACGGTGAGGCGGGGAGGGAAGCTGCTGGCGACGCCGCTCCTGGCGGTCCTGATCGTGGTCGAGCTGACGGACGTGGTCTTCGCCGTCGACTCGATCCCGGCGATCTTCGCCGTGACCCAGGACGCCTTCGTCGTGTTCGCGTCGAACGCGCTGGCGGTTCTGGGACTTCGATCGCTCTACTTCGTGCTGGCAGGAGCGGTGAGTCGCTTCCATTACCTCCGGCCCGCACTTGCGGCCCTGCTGGGCTTCGTCGCGGTGAAGATGCTGATCGCGGAATGGATCCACATCCCCATCGGGATCTCGCTGGCCTCGATCGTGGCGATCCTCGCCGTGGGTGCCTTCGCCTCGCTCATCCACCTCCGACGCCACCCCGAGGACAGAATGGGAGTCAGGACGTCGGCTTCCCCCGATACGCGATGACGTGCAACTTCTCCACCGTGAGCGGATCACGGTGGCCCCGGCGAGGCCCTCGCTCCGCACGAGCTCGACGATGGCCTCATAGAGCGGTTTGCCATGCCATGGAGAACGTCGTGTATGCACCCAAGAACCCGATCAACAGGGCCGAGCGCAACCACAGGGCGATGGTCAACCGCTCTGTGAGAAGGGTGAACAGGAATCCGAGCACGAGGGCGCCACTGATGTTGACGACGAAGGTCCCCCAGGGAAATGCGCCTCCACGGCGGCTGCCAGGTCGCTTCGGGTAGACTCCACCCGAGCTCTGGAGCGCCGGGAAGCCTGGTCGGCATGTCGTTCGCGGCATGGGATCAGGTTTCCCGGCGCTCTTTCTCGTTGCGGGACGGTGGCGATGGAAACCCGAGTCGACGTCATCCTCCAGGTGTTCGTCATCTTCGTCGCGGCGAAGGCCGCGGCGGAGGTGTTCGTCCGGCTCGACCTCCCGGCGATCGCCGGCGAGCTCCTGCTCGGAGTCCTCCTGGGGCCCCACGTGGCGGGACTGATCGAGGTCAACCAGACTACGGAAACGCTCGCCGAGTTAGGAATCGTGATCCTGCTGTTCACTGTGGGGCTGCAGACTCCAGTCTCCGGGTTGATCCGGGTGGGCCGGTCTTCGCTCATCACGAGCTTCGCCGGGATTGTGGCCGCGGGATCCACGGCGGTCCTGGTAATGGTCGCATTCGGGTTCTCACTGCACGAAGGTTTGCTCGTCGGGACGGCCCTGGCCGCGTCGAGCGTCGGGGTGGCAGCCCGAGTCTTCCAGGACCTCGGGCTGACGGGCTCGCGGCAAGCTCGGGTCGTCCTGGGAGCATCCATCGTGGACGACGTGGCGACCCTGGCCCTGTTCCCGTTCTTGTTCGGGCTGGGCGCACAGGGCAAGTCGACGGGCAGCGTCCTCACCGGGCTCGTCGGCATCGTGGTGTTTATCGGGCTCGTGATCGTTCCGGGCTCCAGGATCACCCGCCGGCATCCCACTATCCTGGAGCGTGCGAAGCTTCGCCGGGCACCGTTCGTTATGGCCTTGGCTCTGTGTCTTGGATTGGCTGCCCTCGCCGAGCAGGTCGGTCTGGCCGCCTTGGTCGGAGCCTTCCTCGCTGGGATGGTGCTCGCCGAGACTCGGGAGCGCTACGAGTTGGACCGCCGGATGCTCCCGCTCTTCGATTTCCTGGTGCCGTTCTTCTTCGTGGTCGCGGCGGCCAGGATGGATCCGAGGGCGGTCCTCTCCGGCCACCTGGGACTGACGGCGACCCTGGTGGCGGTGACGATCGTGGCGAAGCTCGCGGGATGCGGGGCCGGCGCCAGTGGGTTGAGTGCCCGGCGCCGCCTGCAGGTGGGCGCGGGAATGGTCCCGAGGAACGAGGTAGCTCTGGTGGTGGCCGCGGCCGGTCGAGCCGCCGGCGCCCTGTCCGCAGAGCTATTCTCGGTCGTCGTTGCCGCCGTCATCGTGTCCACGCTCGTCGCGCCGCCCCTCCTCCGTGTGCTAATACCTCCCGCGGAGCGCGGTCCGGAGCGGGCCCTCGAGGGGCCTCCGGAAGCACCGGGTGGAGAAGAAGGGCACAATGTTCCGTGAGCTATAATCCCCGGCCGACCTGGGCCTTTGGGGCCTCGACCGCGCGACCGACATACCGCACCAAGGAGGAACCGTGATGTCCTTACTCGCCCAGGAAGGAGGTCTCGGCCAGCGTGTCCTCTTCCATCCCTTCGAGGACACCTCGCTCTGGGTGATCCTGGCCGTCTCCCTCCTCGCCCTCGGGGTCGCCTATGTCTTCAGTCGGGAGGTCCTGGCGGCTTCGGAAGGCACCGAGAAGATGAAGGAGATCGCCCGGGCCATCCAGGTGGGCAGCCGGGCCTACCTGAACCGGCAGTTCCGCACCCTGGGCGTGTTCATGGGCATCCTGTTCGTCGCTCTGTTCTTCGTCCTGCCCGTGCCGAAGGACGCCGCCCACTCGGCCATCGCCATCAGGCTGGGTCGTTCGATAGCCTTCATCCTCGGCGCCGGGTTCTCCGCGATCACCGGGTTCTCCGGCATGTGGCTCGCCGTGCGGGGCAACGTTCGGGTGGCGAATGCCGCGCGAGAGGCCGGGCTGCGCCGGGCCATGCGCCTCGCATTTCGCACGGGGGGCGTGGCCGGGATGTTCACGGTGGGGCTGGGATTGTTGGGCGCCACGGCCATCCTGATCATCTACAAGCAGGACGCCACCAGCGTGCTGGTGGGGTTCGGGTTCGGCGGGGCCCTCCTGGCCATGTTCATGCGGGTGGGCGGGGGGATTTTCACCAAGGCCGCCGATGTCGGCGCCGACCTGGTGGGGAAGGTCGAGAAGAACATCCCCGAAGACGACCCGCGCAACGCCGCCGTCATCGCCGACAACGTTGGTGACAACGTGGGCGACTGCGCGGGGATGGCGGCCGACCTGTTCGAGTCCTACGAGGTGACCCTGGTCGCCTCGATCATCCTGGGCGCGGCGGCCTTCGCCAATTCCCCGAAAGGGGCCATCGTCGGCGTCATGTTCCCGCTGTTCGTCCGGGCTATCGGGGTGATCACCTCGATCATCGGGATCCTCGCTGTGGCTCCGCGCAGCGAGACCGAGCACGGCATGAAGGCCATCAACCGGGGGTTCTTCCTGTCGGCCGCGGCCTCTGCCATCGGGGTGGTCTTCCTCGCCGCCTCTTACGTGGGCGACCTCAGGGTGTTCTGGGCCGTGTTCATCGGCCTGATCCTGGCCAGCCTGATCCAGGTCCTCACCGAGCACTTCACCTCGACCACCCGAAAGCCCGTCAAGGAGATCGCGGAGTCCTCGTTGACGGGCCCGGCCACCGTGATCCTGCAGGGGTTCTCCGTGGGCCTCGAGTCCACCGTATGGGCCATCCTGATCATCGGGGGCGCCGTGGCCTCGGCCTTCTACCTGGGGAACAACACGGCCGAGGCGCTGTACTTCATCTCGCTCACCGGCATGGGCATGCTCACAACCGTGGGCGTGATCGTGTCGATGGACACCTACGGGCCGGTGTCGGACAATGCCCACGGGATCGCCGAGATGTCCGGCGGCCTGGGCGAGCGAGCCGATGAGATCATGACCGGGCTCGACGCCATCGGGAACACCACCAAAGCCATCACCAAGGGGATGGCCATCGCCACGGCCGTCATCGCGGCGACGTCGCTCTTCGGCTCCTTCCGGGAAGCGCTCATCCTCGAAGGGTTCAAGTTCTCCGGCGTCCGCATCGACATCCCCGAAGTGCTGGTCGGGCTGTTGGTGGGAGGCTCGGTGGCCTTCCTGTTCTCCTCTCTGGCCATCAGGGCCGTGGGCCGGGCGGCGTCCCAGGTGGTGATCGAGGTCAGGAAGCAGTTCCGCGAGCACCCCGGGATCATGGAATGAATACAAGGAAACGCCGGACTACGCCCGCGTGGTGGACATCTGCACCAAGACCTCGCTCCGCGAGCTGATGACGCCGGGGTTGCTGGCCGTCCTCTCGCCCGTCATCGTTGGGTTCTTGCTGAAGGCCGAGGCCCTGGGCGCGTTCCTGGCCGGGGCCATCCTCACCGGGCAGCTTCTGGCCGTCATGCTTTCGAATGCCGGTGGCGCCTGGGACAACGCGAAGAAGCTGGTGGAGGAGGGCCTCTACGGTGGCAAGGGGAGTGAGGCCCACAAGGCCACCGTCATCGGGGACACCGTGGGCGACCCGTTCAAGGACACCGCGGGTCCGGCCCTCAATCCCCTGATCAAGGTGATGAACCTGGTGTCGCTGCTGATCGCGCCCCTGGTGGTGCGCTACGCCGATGACACGGGGATCCGGATCACCATCGCCGTGCTGGCCACGCTGCTGCTGACCTTCATGATTTGGTATTCGAAGTCACGACGGGTTGACGTGTTCGCCGGGGAGGAGATTCCACATGCTGATACCTCCCCGCCGGTGATCGCCACGGGAGAGCCCGTTCCCGAGGCCAAGGAGGTCTCCGAGATCGCCGCCGACGCAACCAAGCGGAGCTCTCCTTAGTCGTCTCGCCGATCGCGGAGGTGTGGTGGGGGCGCTGCGGCGGTTCCTGAGCCGGCTGGCGGAGACGGACGAACAGCGCCTGGCCGAGGAGCTGCGAACCTGGGCCGAGAGCATCCCCGGAACCACCCGCATCGGCAACGGCGTGCCGCGATCGAAGGTGAGGCTGGCCGGCATGGTCAGGCGGATCACGGTCCGGCCGGTGGAGGGGTTCGAGGCACTCGAGATCGTGCTATCCGACGGGACCGGGCTGGTGACCGCGCGCTGGCTTGGGCGCCGGAAGATCCCCGGGTTGGCGCTGGGCTCGCGCCTGATCGTTGAAGGCGTGCTGGGCGAGGAACAGGGCGCCAGGAGGATCGTCAACCCCACGTTCGAGTTCGCCTAACGCCCGATGAGTAGCGGTCGGCTGGAGACCTTCGCTGACGGTGTCATTGCAATCGCTGCGACGCTGCTCATCCTCAACGTCGACACGCAGATCGAAAGCGGCGGGAGAGGCCTCGCGGCTCAGCTGCTGCACATCTGGCCCTCGTACATCGGGTACGCCGTCAGCTTCCTGACGATCGGCATCATCTGGGTGAACCATCACACGCTGATGAATCAGATCGGCCAGGTCGATCGCCCCTTCCTCTTGCTGAACGTTTTCTTGCTCCTGTGTGTCGCGTTCATCCCCTTCCCCACCAGGCTCGTGGCGGAGAACATTCGAACGGATGGCGCGCGGGCGGCGGCACTCACGTACGGAACAACCCTCACGGCGACAGCAGTGATGTTCAGCGGGGTCTGGTTCTACGCTGCGATCGGGCGGCGCCCTCATCCGGGAAGATGCGGACCCTCGCACCGTCAGCGGCATCACCAGGAGCTATCTTCCGGGTCCCTGGATCCATCTCGCCGCTACGCTCATCGCCCTGGCCAACCCGACCGTCAGCGTCATCCTGTTTGGCGCCATTGCACTTTTCTACGTGGCGGAGAGTTCGCTCTTCGGCCGGAAGGAGCCTCTTTGACCGTCAGCTCACACGAACCTGGGGTCATTCGTCGGGTCTGCGGTCAGCTTCGTCCGGATCGGCGTCGTCTGCGTGAACGACCACGCGCTGATGGGTCAAATCGACCAGGTCGACCGTCGCTTCGCGTTCCTGACCCTGGGCTTCATCGCGAGTATCGTGTTCATCCTGTTTTCCACCAGGCCGGTGGGGGAGCACATCAGGCCGAATGGTCCGCGGTCGGCGGCGCGTAACTACGGAACCATCTTGACCCTCTCGGCCGGGTTGTTCCGCCCGAGCTGGTTCTACGCCTCGGTCGGCCACCAGTTGGTCCGGGAGGATGCTGACACTCTCGGCGGGAGTGACAGGGTCCAACACTTCCAACGGGCGATCACCATGGGGGTCGACGTTCGACGCTCTCTTGACCGGCCCCGTGGCGAACGACCCCGTCGGGAGTTCCTGCTCGGGAGATCGGAGCGACTCGTCCACCAGACTCAGTTGAAGCTCAGTGGCTGCAGCCTCGCGGTGCTGGTGTCTAAACCGAGACGCATGGAGGCGGCGATGCCGCCATCGGAGACGCAGCAACCTGGGACGCGGGTGTCTCGGTACATAAGTGGAGTGGTCCGCCTCGAGATGCTGGATCAGCTCGCCGATTCTTCTTCTTCTCCGCTGCCTAGCCGGATTGGACACAACTCTTTCACCTCCCAGTGCGGAGATGCACCAATCTCCATCCGAACGCACAGGGTGGCCGAAGGGACCCTCGCCCCTTGACTGGCGACGTCGAGCACTGCGCTTCTCCCGTCTTATCTGGCCGGGACGAGTGAACCCTACCCCGGGCGCAGAAAGTGGTCGACTTGGGGCGCTTCATCGCTTCTCCATGAGAAAAGAGCGGACTGACGCGGGTTCTTTACTCCAGAGCCTGGCGGAGGTCTTCCTCCGCGTCCGGCTTGGCGATGGCCATGACCTCGTCACCTGCCACGAGGACCGTTTCCGGTTGGGGGATGACCACGTGCCCCTCCCTCACGATGGCCACGATGGCGGAGTCCAGGGGCAGGCGCAGCTCGTACATGGGCCTGCCGGCCGCCGACGACCCCTGCTGGAGGGTCAGCTCGACCAGGGCGGCCCCACTCCGGTCCAGCTTGAGCAGCCGGACCACGTCGCCGACGGTCACCGCCTCCTCCACCAGGGCGGTCAGGATGTGTGGTGGGCTCACTGCTGCGTCGACCCCCCACTGTTCGGTGAACATCCACTCGTTGCTGGGGTGATTGACCCTCGCCACGACGCGCGGCACGGCGAACTCCTGCTTGGCCAGCAACGACACGACCAGGTTGTCCTCGTCATCGCCGGTGGCGGCCACGATGACGTCGGCCTGGCCGAGCTTGGCCTCCTCCAGCACGTAGGGCTCGCAGGCATCCCCCATCAAGACGTTCACGCTTTCGGGAATCTCGGCCTTGGCCCGGGCGATGGCCCCCTTGTCCTGTTCGATCAGGGTGATCTCGTGCCCACGCGCGGCCAGGTCGGCCGCGAGGTGCGTCCCAACGTTTCCGGCTCCGGCGACGACGACCCGCATTGCTACTCCGCCACGGGCTGGAGGAGGATATCCAGTCTGTCGGCCGCGGCGATGGCAACGACGAAGTGGGCCACGTCGCCCTCTTGGAACGTGCTGCCGTCGACCGGGATGAACCCCGAACCGCCCCGGTCGACCCCGATCACCTCGATCTGGCCGGGAGCTTCCACCGAGGCCACGGCCTTGCCCGTCAAGTGCTCGGGGATCTCCTTCTGGATGTGCAGGAGGGCGCCGCCGGCGAAGCTCTCCTTCATCTCCTCCTTGCCGTGGAAGAGCAGGTACTTGATCCGGGAGGCCGCCCATCGGACGGAAGCCACGGTCGGGATCGCCAGCCGCTCGTAGATGTCCGCCCGGCGCGGGTCGTAGATCCGGGCGATCACCTTTGGGACGTGGTAGTGCTCCCGGGCGATCCGGGCGGACACGATGTTCGAGTTGTCCCCATTGGAGACGGCCACGAACGCCCCGGCCTCCTTGATGCCCGCCTCCTCCAGGACCTCACGATCGAAACCGAGCCCGACGATGGTCCTGGCCTCGAACCCGGGAGGAAGGCGCTCGAAGGCCTCCGGCCGCTTGTCGATGATGGAGACCGAATGGCCGCCCTTCGCCAGCTCGACCGTGAGGGCCCCCCCGACCCGTCCACACCCCATGATCACGATGTGCACGGCCGCAAAGCCTAGCGCGTAGGAAGGGCCGCTGCCTCGGACGCCGGGTTCCCCCTCCCGTTCGCCTGGTCGGTGTGGGCACGGCGGAGCCTGTAGGGGACGATGACGACATCGACGTGTGGCTCGCTCGCGAGCCGACGGCTGATCGACCTGCTGGTCCGATCGTGGAGGAACCTCTGCACCACCCGGGGGTACTCCCGACGGGGGATCACCACGGTGATCTCGGCGTCGGAAGCCTCGATGGCCTCGATGTATTGGCTGACGGTCCTTCCGATGTCGCGATCGAAGCACTCGGCGATGTCCAGAGGTACTCCCAGGATGTGCCCGATGTCGCTCCACTGCTCGGCCAGCTCCTGCGCCTTCTTCGGATCGACCCCAGCGTGCAACGCGCGGATGTCGAGCGCTTGAATCGATCGGGCATATCTGATGGCTTTGAGGATGCTGCGGTCTAGCCGATCCACGAGGATGACGGCCACATGGCGGGGTCTGGGGGAGATGCGAACCCGGCCGCTGCGGAGCTGGTGGCCGTGTCCACCGTGCTCCCGAACCATAACGATGCTCACGTTGGGGTGATCCCGCAAGGGCCGAAGCAGCGCGGCCCAGCTCGCGCCCTGACGCAGCCGTTGCCAGAACGACAGGCGGGCCGGGCCCGGGACGATCACGGTGATCTGGACGTCGCCCTGGGCCATTTCTTTGATCCAAGCGTCAAGGCACTCTCCTCGACTGCGCTGTCCGCACCTAATGACGCGCAGCGCTCCAGGGAGCTCCGCTTCGCTCCAATCCCGGACGACGTCCCCTCCTTCTGCATCATCGCCGATGGCCAGGTGGATCGGGATAAGTTCCCGGGGGTTGATCGTCAGTGCGTACTGCATCGCGTGGAACGTCTTCTCGTCGCACTTGTCCACCAGCACTACGGCGACGTGACGCTTGGTTGGCGCCCTGTCGATCTTCCCGAGGCCCTCCAGGAGATCCTCCTCCTCAGCCTCGTAGATCCTGTTCACCCGGACCAACAGGAACACCAGCACGGGCACGAATACGACGACCATCCACGCGCCCTTGTCGAACTTCACGATCGCGATGATCACTGTGACGACCAGCGTGGAGAATGCTCCCAGGCCATTCAGGAACAACCCCGTCCTCCACCCCTTCTCCCGGAGCCGGAGGTGACGCTTGGCCATGCCGCTCTGCGAAAGCGTGAACGAGGTGAACACGCCCAGGGCGTACAGCGGGATCATCGAGGAGACACTGGCGCGGAACAGCACGATGATCAGGCTCGCCGCGCCGGCGAGAGCGACGATTCCGCTCGAGAACACCAGCTTGTGGCCGCGCTTCGTGAGCTGTCGGGGCATGAAGGCGTCGCCGGCGTGGAAGCTGGCCAGCCGGGGAAAGTCGGCGAAGGAAGTGTTGGCCGCCAGGACGAGGATGAGCGTCGTGGAGAGCTGGAGGATCAGAAACAGGAGATGCCCCAGGGGACCCGAGCCGTATACGGCCTGTCCGATCTGGGCCAGCACCGACTTGCTCTCATCGGCCACCGGGAGGACGTGCAGGCGGTGGGCCAGGTAGGAGACTGACAGGAAGCTGGTCCCGAGGGTCGCTCCCATCCACATCAAGGTGATCTGGGCGTTCCTCCACTCGGGTTTGCGGAAGGCGGGCACCCCGTTGGAGATTGCCTCTACCCCCGTCACCGCCGCGCCACCTGAGGCGAACGCCCTCAACACAACGAACAGCGCGACGGCCCCGACGCCAGGGCTCAGGCCTCCGGCTTGAACCTGATGGGAGATCGAGAAGGGTACGAGGTGACCGGAAAGGACCTGGTACAGGCCCATCCCGCACGTGAGGAACAGGCTTGCGATAAACAGGTACGTGGGTGTGGCGAAGATCCGCCCCGATTCCCGAACCCCCAGAAGGTTGCCGTACGCGATCAGCCAGACGAAGAAGAGCGACAGGACGATCCGCATGAGAACCGAAAGCGGCACCACAGAGCTGATCGCCTGTACCCCCGCGGCGGTCGACACCGAAACGGTCAGCACGTAGTCGACCAGGAGAGCAACCCCGGCGAGCTGTGCGGGGAGGAGCCCCAGATTGTCCTTGGTGACGATGTAGGCGCCGCCGGCGGTGGGGTACGCCTTGATCGTCTGGCGATACGAGAAGATCAGGATCACCTCGACCAGCACGATCACAGCGGAAAGCGGCAGGACCAGGGAGAAGGCGGCCAATCCGACGGCCGGAAC